>WNGD01000085.1_pt1 | contig 116359 bp, 114 predicted proteins | sample 5400671 | NCBI WGS metagenome assembly WNGD01 (sample SAMN13153369, study PRJNA577476) | soil metagenome | isolation source: 40 cm soil or saprolite under grassland replicate 2 | place: USA:California | collected 2016-06-15 | reverse complement strand
TCGACCTGATGCTCGATCGCAGCAAGATCGAGGTCCGTCACAACTCCGAGTGGCTCGCGTCGATGAGTGCCGCGGACATCCTGCGGCTGATGGCGAAGGCGACCCTGCAGCAGGTCCTGCAGCGTGAAGACTTTGCCGATCGGATCAAGGCGGGTACTCCGATCAGCGCCCACGAGGTCCTGTACCCGTTCAACCAGGCGTGCGACTCGGTCGCGATCAAGGCGGACGTCGAGATCGGGGGCACCGACCAGCTGTTCAACCTGCTGTTCGGCCGCGAGATCCAGCAGGCGTACGGCCAGGAGCCGCAGGACGTGGCGGTCTTTCCTCTGATCGAGGGCACTGACGGCGTGCAGAAGATGTCGAAGTCGCTGCCGAACTACATCGGCCTCACAGAGTCGCCTGAGCAGATCTACGGCAAGACGATGTCCATCCCCGACAGGCTGATCGACAAGTACGTGCGGCTGATATCTGGCCTCGACGGAAAACAGCAGGACGCGGTGCTGTCGTTGAAGCCACGCGATGCGAAGGCCGCCCTGGCGCGCCAGCTGGTGAACCGCCTCCATGGTGAGGATGCCGGCGCTCGCGCGGAGGAAGACTTCAACACCAAGTTCCGCAAGCGTGAGATCCCAGAAGATCGGGAGCGGTACTCGAAACCTGTCACCGACCTCGTGACCTTCCTCGTCGACGCGGGGATTGCCACCAGCCGCAACGACGCGAGACGATTGCTGGAGCAAGGCGGCGTCCGGGTCAACGGCGACAAGGTCGGACTCGAAGGTCCGACACCCAGGGTGGGCGACGTCGTCGTGGCTCGCCGGCGGTACATCGAACTAAAATGAGCGAAAGCATGTTCGGAGGCTGTCCATAATGTCCGGCCACTCGAAATGGGCCGGGATCAAGCACAAGAAGGCCATCGTCGACGCCAAGCGCGGCCAGGCGTTCACCCGCGCCAGCCGCGAGATCACGATCGCCGCTCGCGAGGGTGGCGGCAACCCCGACGGCAACTTCCGGCTGCGCCTCGCGGTCCAGAAGGCGCGCGAGATAAACATGCCGACCGACCGGATCAAGAACGCCATCCAGCGCGGGACCGGGGAGCTCGCCGGTGACAGGCTCGAGGAGGTTCGATACGAGGGCTATGGTCCGGCGGGCGTGGCGGTGATGGTCGACACGCTCACCGACAACCGCAACCGCACCTCGGCATCGATCCGCCATCTCTTCAGCAAGGGGGGCGGCAACCTCGGCGAGACGAACTCCGTCGGCTGGATGTTCGAGCGCAAAGGTGTGATCAGCTCGAATGCAGGCAAGGCCGACCCTGAAGAGGTCGGCCTGGCTGCGATCGAGGCCGGCGCCGACGACGTGCAGGTCGAAGGCCAGTCGGTGGAGATCACCGCGCCACCTTCGACCTTTGAAAAGGTGAAGGCCGCCGTGGAAGGACTAGGCGTGAAGGTCGACAATGCGGAGATCACCATGCAGCCCAAGCAGACCGTGGCCGTGGGCGAGGACAAAGCCGCCGCCGTGCTGCGTCTGATGGAGTCACTCGAGGAGGACGACGACGTCCAGCAGGTATACGCCAACTTCGACATCCCAGCCGAGGTTCTTGAACGCGTCTCCGCACAGGTATGAATGAAAAAAGCTGATGGGTTGCCTGAAGGCCGGATTAACTCCGGCCGTCCCCAGACGTTTCATCACCAAACGCAGCTCCATCGTGTCCCGTGGAAACCCCAGGAGGGGGCTCGCGGGGGAGGATGGCGGTCCTCACCCGCGCTTTTCGACATCCCAGCCGAGGTTCTTACCCGCGCTTTTCGACATCCCGACCGACGTCCTTGAAAGGGTTTCAGCTCACGTATAGAACCTTGTTGGACCAATGCCCGGCAAGCGCGACGGACTGATCCTCGGCGTCGACCCCGGCCTGGCCGGCACGGGCTTTGCGCTTTTCGCCGAACCCAACGTCGTCGTCTCGTGCGTAACCGTCGTCACGATCCCCGGGCGCGACGGCGCACGGCTCTTGACGATCACGAATCATCTTCGCGCGCTGATCGCGCAGCACCCGCCCGCGGAGGCGTCGATCGAAGAGCTCTTCATGGGCCGCAACGCGACCAGCGCGGTGGGGGTGGCGCAGGCACGCGGCGCGATCCTCAACGTGCTCGAGGAGTGCGGCGTTCCCGTCTTCGAGTACAAGCCAAGCCAGGTCAAGGTGATCCTCACGGGATACGGCAACGCGGACAAATCGCAGATCGGGCGCATGCTGACGGCGCAGGTGAAGCTGCCGGAGGGACGGCTCGACGATCACGCGCGCGACGCGATCGCGATCGCGCTGTGCCACGCACGCAGCAGGAAGTTTGCGCGGGCGGCGCTGAGGTGATCGGGCATCTCAGCGGGGTCGTCCGGCGTGCGGGTCCGGATTTCGTGGTGCTCGACGTCGGCGGTGTGGGTTACCTGGTCAGCGTGGCCTCGCAGACCAGGCAGCAGCTCCCGCCGCCAGGGGGCGACGTCGAGCTGCACATCCACACCCACGTGCGCGAAGACCAGCTAGCGCTCTACGGTTTCGCATCGGTCGATGAGCTGGATCTGTTCGAGATGCTGATCCAGGTCGACGGCGTGGGTCCCAGGGTCGGGCTCAACATCCTCAGCGCGGCCAGCCTCGAGGTCCTGAAGCGCGCGATCATGAGCGAGGATGCAGCCCCGATCAGGCGGGCCAGCGGCGTCGGGCAGCGCACCGCGGCGAAGGTGATCATCGAGCTCAAGCCCCGACTCGACGCGGTGGCCGCACTGGAAGTGGTGCCGCGAGCGGCGATCGCGGCGGGCGACGGCGAGGTGCCGAAAGCCGTCGAGTCAGCGTTGCGCAACCTCGGCTACTCGTCTCAGGAAGCGCGCGCAGGCATCGAATCTGTCGACTGGAAGTCGTCGCCTTCGACGCAGGAGGCGCTGGCAGTGGCTCTCAAAGCCCTTGGTCGCAAATGACGAAGGACAAAGTCCTCGACGCGGGGTCAGACGACGACCAGTTCGACCTGACGCTGCGGCCGCGCTTCCTGGCCGAGTACGTCGGGCAGCACCAGGTTCGCGAGAACCTCAGCATCCTGCTCGAGGCGGCGCGGCGCCGCGATGAGCCGGTCGAGCACGTCCTTCTGTGCGGCCCGCCCGGCCTCGGCAAGACGACGCTGGCGCACATCATCGCCAACGAGCTCGGCGTCTCGATCAAGGTCAGCTCGGGTCCGGCGATCGATCACCAGGGCGCGCTCGGCTCGATTCTCCTGAACCTCACCACGCGCGACGTCTTCTTCATCGACGAGATCCATCGCCTGAACACGGTCGTCGAAGAGTCGCTCTATCCGGCGCTCGAGGATTTCCGGTTTGACGCGGTGCTCGGAAAGGGAGTCGGGGCGAGCGCCGCCGCGCTTCCGCTGCCGCACTTCACATGCGTCGGCGCAACCACCCGGCAGGGGCTGCTGAGCGGCCCGCTGCGGGACCGCTTCGGCGCGGTGTACCGGCTGGATTTCTACAACAAGGCCGAGCTGGAGAAGATCGTCACCCGGTCCGCCCGGATCCTGGACATAGAGATCCACGTCGACGCCGTCTCGGAGATCGCCCGCCGCGCCCGCGGTACGCCGCGGATCGCCAACCGCCTCCTGCGCAGGGTCCGCGACTACGCGCAGGTCCGCGGCGACGGGAGGGCCACCGTCGAGCTCACGCGGCTGGCGCTTGGGATGCTGGCGGTCGACGAGATCGGCCTCGAGCCGCTCGACCGGCAGCTCCTGGAAACCGTGATCGTCAAGTTCAAAGGAGGCCCTGTCGGGCTCGACACCCTTGCGACCTCGTTGTCGGAAGAGCCGGAGACGATCGAGGACGTCCACGAGCCGTACCTGATCCAGATCGGGTTCCTGGCCCGGACCGCTCGCGGCCGGGTCGCCACCGAGCTCGCCTATCGCCACCTGCGCCTGGCGCCGCCCAGCCCTGCGACCGAGCAAACCCGCCTGCTCTGAGGCGCGATCGCGGCGTCGGTCCGTACCGCTCCAGCTCGGATGTTTAATTGAGGGATGGGGGACGTGGGGCGTCTGCTCCTCGTGTTCGGCGTGCTGCTCGTGGTGATCGGCGGCGCCCTGATGCTGTTCGGGCGCTTCCACCTGCCGGGTGATTTCACGTTCCGGAGCGGGAGCGTGACCGTCTACATCCCGCTGGCGACCAGCATCATCATCTCGGTCGTGGCGACGGTCGTCCTGAACCTGGTCTTCCGGCAGCGATGACCCCCGCGAACGTAGACTGATTCGCCGCCCATGCAGCTAGTCCTCAGCTGGCCTATTCGACTTGCCGTCCTGGCCATCCTGCTGTTCTCGCTGTTCGTAGATGGCGCCGGCTACGTGTACCGCATCGCCAACCACCTGCCTCTGGCAGGCAACGTCCAGGGCCTGCCGCCAAACTTCGGTGGCTGGCAGCTCTTCTTCCACCGCGGCCTGGACCTCGCCGGCGGAACCCACATCGACTACGAGCTGACCAACTTCCCTGCCGGCCAGAGCCGCCCGGACGTGCAGCAACGCACGATCGCCGTGATCAACAAGCGGGTCAACGCCCTGGGCGTGAACGAGCCTGAGATCCGCGGCGCCGGCTCCAACTACGACCGCATCACGGTCGACCTGGCCGGCGTCAACGCGGCGCAGGCGCAGAAGACCATCGGCGCGGTTTCGAAGCTCGTCTACACGAAATGGGTGAAGGACGACAAGGTGACCAACGGTCCCGAGCCCGGATACAAACCCGCGCTGACCGGGCTCACCGGCGATGACATCTCGAGCGCGACCGCGACGATCGACCCGACCGGAACTTCCTGGGTGGTCAACATCACTTTCACATCAAGCGGCGCCTCGAAGTTCGACCAGCTGACGCGCGACAACGTGGCCGCGTGTCCCGGCGATACGGCCACGAGCCAGACCGCCAACTGCCCCCAGCGGCACCTCGCGATCTGGCTCGACCTGACCCAGAAGGACCTCGACAGCTGGGAAGACTCCTCCTACGTCGCGAAGGTCTCATCACCGTATGACTCGGCCTGCCTCGCCGCGCAGACGCCGGACACCGTTTGCGGGAAGTTCCTCACCGACCCCATCACCAGGGAGGAGATCGCGGGCGGCCAGGCGCAGATCAGCGGCTCGTTCACTCAGCAGAGCGCGAACGACCTCGCCACCGGCATCAACTCAGGGTCCCTGCCCGTCGACCTGGTGGCGCTCGACGTGACCCAGGTCAGCGCGACCCTCGGCGCTCAGTCCGTGAAGCTCAGCCTGGCGGCGGGCTTGCTCGGGCTGGCGATCGTGGTGCTGTTCATGATCGTCTACTACCGCGTCCCCGGTCTGCTGGCGAGCCTGGCCCTGCTGTTCTACGCAGGCGCGGTGCTTGCGGTGTTCAAGGTGGTGCCGGTCACGCTGACCCTTGCGGGCATCACCGGCTTCATCCTCTCGGTGGGCATGGCCGTTGACGCCAACGTGCTGATCTTCGAACGTTTCAAAGAAGAGGTACGCGCGGGGCGAACGATCACGGCCGCGGTCGACGCCGCGGTGCGTCGCGCCTGGCCCGCGATCCGCGACTCGAACACCTCGACGCTGATCACCTGCGTCATCCTCGGGTTCATCGGCCCCTCGGCAGTGCAGGGCTTCGCCAAGACGCTGGCCATCGGCGTCGTGTTCAGCCTGATCTCATCGATCATCGTCACGCACAACCTGCTCGCGATCGTGCTTGCGTCGGGCAGTTTCAGGCGCCAGAGCCTGCTTGGAGTGGATCGTGTCCGAGCTGTCTGACGTAGAGGCCGAGGACCAGGGCGCCGGCGTCGCTTCCGCCGACGGCAAGGCGAAAGCGGAGGCCGCGGTAGAGCCGGAACCAGCCGCGGTTCGCGAACCCCGCGTCCGCAAGCTCAACTTCGTCGGGCGCCGAAACCTGTTCTTCGCCCTCTCGCTTCTGATCATCATCCCGGGCATCTTCTCGATGTGGCGGAACGGATTCCTGCTGGGAATCGACTTCGCCGGAGGCACCGAATTCACCGTCTCCTTCGCCAACCATCCCTCGACCGCGCAGATCCAGAGCGCGGTGGATGGACAGAACCTCAACGGATCTGTCATCGAGACGTCCCAAGGCGGATACATCATTCGCTATCCGCCGCTGAACGCCGCATCGCAGACGTCGGTCGAGAACGACCTGCGGAACAGGCTCGGTCCGATGAACGTGCAGCAGATCCTCGAGGTCGGCGGCACGATCGCGGGCGAGACGATCGAGTTCTCGGTGATCGCGGTCGGGTTGGCCTCGGCCGCAATTCTTGCCCTGCTCGCGATTCGCTTCCGCAACGTGCCCGGTGGATGGCGTGCCGGCTTTCAGTTCGGCGGCTCGGCGCTGCTCGCGCTGTTGCATGACGTGTTCGTGCTGACCGGAATCTTCTCGATCCTCGGCAAGGTTTTCGATCTGCGCATCGGAGAGATCGACGCCTTCTTTGTCACCGCGGTGCTGACCGTGGTCGGCTTCTCGGTGCATGACACGATCGTGGTCTTCGACCGAATTCGCGAGAACCTCCGCGTGAGCCAGCGGCTGTCGTTCGAGCAGGTCGTGAACCTCAGCATCATGCAGACCGCCGCCCGGTCGATCATCACGAGCTTCACGGTCGTCCTGGTTCTCGGCGCCATCTTCATCTCAGGTGGTGAGACGCTGCGAGGACTGTCGCTGGCCCTTTTGATCGGAATCGTTTCGGGCACCTACAGCTCGATCTTCAACGCGGCGCCGCTGCTGGTCGTCTGGCGGAGATTGCAGCCCCTGCGCTGAGCGGGATTGGTTCGCTCTTCGGCCGTCAGTCGCCTGTATCGACGGGGTGCGGTAAGGTAGGTCAGGACTGCGGACATGCCGACCTGGCCTATATCGTCGATCAAAGAGCTGCTCGAGCCGACGCTCAACCACATGGGGTACGAGCTGTACGCCGTCGACCAGTCAGGTCAGTCAGGTCGCACGCTCCGCATCTCCATCGACCACCACGAGCCGATCACCATCGCTGACTGCGAGCGCGTCAGCAAGGTGGCCGGCCCGCTCCTCGACCACAGCAACCTCATCGCCGGACCATACGAGCTGGAGGTGTCCTCGCCGGGAGCCGAGCGGCCGCTTCGCAGCCACCCCGAATACGAGCGCTTCAACGGCAAGCGCGTGAACGTCCGATACCGGAGCGGCGAGTCAGATGCAGTCGTGGAGGGCCAGCTCGTCGCGGTAGACGCGGCGGGCATCGCCGTCCAGGCCCCGGGTGCCCGCGGACGCGCGCCGGTGATCATCCACATTGCTTGGGAAGACGTTGTCGCGGGCAGGCTCGCGGTCGCAATCTGAGGCTCCAACCGAGAGCCTGGCCGAAGCGCTGAGCGCGCTCTGCGCCGAGCTTGGCATCCCCTTCGAGGAGATGCTCCACACAGTCGAAGCGGCTCTGGCGGCGGCGTACAAGCGCGCGTTCAACCCGGACGGCGAAGTCACGGTGAAGCTCGACACGAAGACCGGCGCGCTCGATGTCCAGAGCCGCGTGATTCGCCTGGACGGCACCGTCGTGACCGCCGAGCTGCCCTCCGAAGCCTTCAAGCGCATGGCCGCCCAGACGGCCAAGCACGCGGTCCTGCGCCACATCCACGACCTCGAACGGGACAAGGCCCTGCGCGATGTCGCCGAGCACAAGGGCGAGCTCGCCACCGGTGTCGTCGACCGCATCGAGTCAGGGATCGTGTACGTCGACCTCGGGCGCGCCGAAGGGGTGATGCCGCCTGAGGAGCAAATCCCCGGCGAGCAGCTCATGCCCGGCCGTCCGGTCCTGGTGGTGATCCTGGACACTCAGCACAATCGCAAGCAGGCGCAGGTTCGCGTCTCGCGCGGCGCGCGCGCTTTTGTCCATCGCCTGCTCGAGGCCGAGGTGCCCGAGATCAAGGCGGGCACCGTTCTGGTTCGTGCGATCGCTCGTGAGCCGGGCTTGCGGACGAAGATTGCCGTTTCCTCGAGCGAGCCGGGGCTCGACCCGGTGGGCGCCTGCGTCGGCCCGAAAGGAGTTCGCCATCGCGCGATCCTCAGCGAGATCTCAAACGAGCACGTCGACATCGTCCCGTGGTCGCAAGATCCCGAGGCGTTCGTCGCGGCGGCGCTCGGTCCGGCGAAAGCGGAGAGGGTGACCATCGATCGGGTCACACGCACGGCGACGGTGCTCGTTCCCCGCGGACAGCTCTCATTGGCCATCGGCCGCGACGGCCAGAACGCCCGGCTGGCCGCCAAGCTCACCGGCTTCCGGATCGACATCAAGCCGGGGGATGTGGACGGTCAACCTGCGGAACCCGGTTAGGACCTGCGTCGCGTGCCGGGTGGAGGCCGGCAAGCGCGACCTGGTCCGCCTCGTGCGCCGGCCCGACGGCATAGTCGAGCTGGACCGGACCGGCCGCATGGCCGGTCGAGGTGCCTATCTCCACGCCACAGCGGACTGCCTGGAAGGTGCCCGCAAGCGACGTGCCATCGAGCGAGCACTGGGCGCGCCGGTGCGGCCCGAGACCTGGGCCGAGGTTTTGAATTTGTCCTGACCGGCATAATCAATAGTCCGGCATGAAGGCACACGAACTTGCGCGCGAACTTGGAATCAGCCAGAAAGAGCTGCTGAACTTCCTTCAGCAGCACGATCGGCGGCGGTCGCACAACCCGTCTGCCCCGCTGGCGCAGACCGTGATCGACGCCGCCCGCTCGGCTTTCAAGCCCGCCACCGTCACCAAGATCGAGACCAACGGCGACCGCCGCGTGGTCTTGCCGCCGACCCTTTCGGTCAAGGACCTTGGGGAGAAACTCGGCGTGAGCCCGGTCGAGGTGATCAAGAAGCTGATGGCTTCGAAGATCCTCGCCACGATCAACCAGGTCATCGACTTCGCCACGGCTGAGATAGTGGCCGACGAGTTCGGCTTCACAGTCGAGCCCGTCGCCAGCGAGGACGTGGTGGCGGTCGAGTCCGCCGAGGGCGAGGGCGACGTCGTCACGACCTCTCGCGAAGAGCTCTTCTCACTTGCCAACGAGGACCCCGCCAAGCTCAAGCCCCGCCCGCCGATCGTGACCGTGCTGGGCCACGTCGACCACGGCAAGACGTCGATCCTCGACGCGATCCGCCAGACCCACGTGGCGGCGGGAGAGGCGGGAGGCATCACGCAGCGGATCGGCGCGTACAAGATCGAAACCGCAGACGCGCATCCGGTCGTCTTCATCGACACGCCCGGCCACGAGGCGTTCACCGCGATGCGCGCTCGAGGCGCCCAGGTGACCGACCTGGTCGTCCTGGTCGTCGCGGCCGACGACGGCGTGATGCCCCAGACGATCGAGGCGATCCACCACGCAAGGGCCGCGAGGGTGCCGATCATCGTGGCCATCAACAAGATCGACAAGGACAACGCCAACGTCGATCGGGTCCACCAGCAGCTGGCCGAGCAGGGAATCGTCACCCGCCACTACGGCGGCGAGCACGAATGCGTGCACCTCAGCGCCAAGACCGGAAAGGGGATCGACGACCTGCTGACGACCATCGTCCTCTCGTCCGACATCCTGGAGCTCAAGGCGAACCCCGACCGCAACGCGATCGGGACGATCGTCGACGCCCACCTCGAGCGCGGTCGCGGTCCAGTCGCGACGGTCCTCGTTCAGGCAGGCACCCTCAAAGTCGGCGACGACTTCGTCTGCGGGCACATCTACGGCCGGGTGCGCGCGCTCGCCGACGACCGCGGTCGGAGCGTGATGGAGGCCGGGCCGGCGACCCCGGTGGTGGTCTCCGGCATGAGTGAGGTGCCCCAGGCCGGCGACATCTTCCAGGTCGTCGGATCGGAAAAGGCCGCACGCCAGATCGCGCTGACCAAGCTCGGGGAGAAGCGCGCGCAGGAGGCGGCCCGAGACGTGACGCCGAGGATCACGCTCGAAGACCTCGCCCGGCGCGCCAAGGAAGGCGAGGTCAAAGAGCTCAGCCTGGTGGTCAAGGCCGATGCGCAGGGCACGCTCGAAGCCGTGCTTGCGGCGCTGCAGAAGATCGAAGACCCGGTGGTTGCGATCAAGATCGTCGGCCAGGGCGTCGGCGCCGTGAGCGACTCCGACCTGCTGCTCGCCGGCGTTTCGAGCGCGATCATCGTCTGCTTCAACCTCAAGCCGACGCCGGCCAGCTCGGCAGCCGCAGAGCGCGCGAAGGTCGAGGTTCGGTACTACGACGTGATCTACAAGCTGACCGAGGACGTGGAGCGCGCGGCCAAGGGCCTGCGCGAGCCCACCTACCGTCAGATCCGCGAGGGCAGGGTCGAGGTCATCACCCCGATCAAGATTCCGCGCATCGGAGTCATCGCCGGAAGCCGCGTTCTGGAGGGCAAAGTCAGCCGTGGAGGCTGGGTCAAGCTTTTCCGAGGCCGAGAGCAGCTCTTCGAGGGCCGGATCAGCTCCCTCAGGCACTTCAAGGAGGACGTGCGCGAGATGCCGGCCGGCCAGGAATGCGGCATCGGGCTCGAGGGCTGGGAAGACTTCCAGCCTGGTGACACGATGGAGACGTACCGACTCGAGCGGGAAGAAATTTAAGCGAGCGTGGGCTCGCTTTGTCCCCACGAAATCGGGCCGCTGGGCGGGTCTTTCGGCGAGATTTCGCGGGGACCGCAATTTCAAATAAAGGCGGTGGTCGAGATGACCAGCTACCGCGCGGATAAAGTGGGGGAGCAGGTGCGCGAGGAGATCATGTCCATCATCCGGCGTGATCTCAAGGATCCCCGCATCGGGTTCGTGAGCATCACCGCGGTGCGCATGTCGTCCGACCTGCGCCAGGCGCGCGTTCGCGTTTCCGTGCTGGGCAACCCGGACGAGCAGAAGGTGTCGATCAAGGGTCTTGTCTCAGCCAAGGGTTTGATCCGCCACGAGCTGGGACGGCGCCTGCAAAACCTGAAGTTCTCGCCTGAGCTGCGCTTCGAGCTCGACCCGTCGATCGAATACAGCGTCCACATCTCGGAACTGTTGAAAGAAGTCCTGCCGCATGGTGTCTCGGAAGAGGAGGAACCAACGCCATAGCGACCGCGACTCGGGACCAGCCACACCTGTACGAGGAGATCAAGGACCTCATTCACGCGAACCAGGAGATCCTGATCTTCGGTCACAAGGATGCCGACGGCGACACGCTCGGATGCAGCCTCGCGTTTGCAGAAGCTCTCCGCTCGCAGGGCAAGGACGTCTGGGTCCTCGTGCCGCCGCCGCTGCCGCCCATGTACGCGTTCCTGCCGGGCATCGACGACATTCAGGCCGAGCCGCCGCACGGCGTCGACCCGCAGCTCGTGTTCTTCTTCGACTCCGGCAACCTCGAGCGTTCGGGCGGCGCGGTCAGGCGCATCGCCTCACACGCGACGATCATCAACGTCGACCACCATCCGTCGAACACGAGATTCGGGGACATCAACGTCATCGATCCCAACGCGTCCGCTGTGGGTCAGATGGTCATCGAGATGCTCGACGCATTCGGGTTCCCGATCACGCCGAGCATCGCCACCAACCTGTACGTCGCCCTGCTCACCGACACCGGCGGTTTTCGACACGAGAACACGACGCCGAGGGCACTCGAGGATGCGGCGCGACTCGCCCGCCTCGGCGCCGATCCCGGACACATCGCGACGCAGGTCTACAAGATGCGGCCCGAGACGACGCTCAAGCTCAGCGGCCTGGCCCTTGCCACCATGCGGGTGGAGATGGACGGCCGGCTGGCCTGGGCGAAGGTGACACGACGCATGCTGAAAGAGGCCAATGCCGCCATGGCGGAGTCAGAGGGCATCATCGACACGCTCAACAGCATCGCCGGGCTCGAGCTCGCGATCCTGTTCAAGGAAGTGACCGGCGACCTCACCAAGATCAGCGTCCGGAGCCGCGGTGCGGTCGACGCCGCCGCGCTCTGCGCGTCGTTTGGAGGTGGGGGACACATCCGCGCCGCGGGCGCCGAGATCGAACGACCGATGGACGAGTCCATGAAGATCGTGCTTGCGGCTGCCAAGGAGGCCATCCTTGCCGCCTCGACGCAACACTGAAGGTCCGCGTTTCGAAAGCGGCGTCCTGAACGTCGACAAGCCTGCAGGCGAGACTTCTTTCTCGGTAGTACACCGGTTGCGCCTGCTGACCGGAGCGCACCGGGTCGGCCACGCCGGCACGCTGGATCCGCTGGCCACCGGCGTGCTTCCGATCTTGTTCGAGTCCGCCACCCGCCTCGCCGAGTTCGCTCTCAAGCTGCCCAAGACGTACGTGGCCGACATCAGGCTCGGCAGCGTCACGGCTACTGATGACGCCGAAGGCGAGCCCGAGCCGGCCGCCGACCCGAGCGCGATCTCGCGATCTGACGTCGAAGCGGCGCTGACCGGCTTTGTCGGCCTGATCCAGCAGCGCCCGCCCGCGTACTCGGCGGTCAAGGTCGATGGCAGGCGCTCCTACAGCCTGGCCAGAGGTGGCGAACGCTCACGCCCGGCCCCGCGCGAGGTGGAGGTCTACGCGATCAAGCTGCTCGAATTTCAACCGGGACCTGACGCAACTGCGAGAGTTGAGGTCCGCTGCGGGAGCGGGACGTACCTCCGCTCGATTGCGCGGGATCTCGGGGAGCGGTTGGGCGTCGGAGGCTATCTCGGCTCGCTCGTTCGCACCGCCTATGGGCCGCTGATGTCGGAGAGCGCGGTGCGGATTGCCGAGCTGGGCACGGCCGAGGCGGTCAGGGACCGGCTCCTTCCGGCGGAGGTCATACTGCCGGACATGGAGCGGGTCAGGCTCAACGTCGAGCAGGAAACCCAGGTGCGGCAGGGGCGCGCCGTGCGCGTCGTCCCGGAACCCGGACCCGGCCCCGTGAGGGCCCACGACGCCGAGGGCCGGCTCGTCGCACTCGGCCACGCCGATCCGCTGCGGAGGACGTTCGTACCGGAAAAAGTGCTGAGTTGACAGATAGGGGCCCCCGCGAAATCTCGGCGAAGCCGCCGATTTCGCGGGGATCCAAGGTGCTGAGCTGAAGGTCCATCTCGGACTTCCGGCCAGTCCGATCGGGCGGGTAGCGCTGACCGTCGGAAGCTTTGACGGAGTGCACCTGGGCCACCTCGACGTCATCGGCCACACGACCCGCGCTGCCGCCGAGGTGGATGGAGCATCCGCCCTCATCACGTTTGAGCCCCACCCCCGCTGCGTGCTCGACCCTGCCAACTGCCCATCCTCGATCACCACGCTTCAGGAGAAGCTGGCCTTGATCGACAAGGCAGGGATCGAACACAGGATCGTGATCCGATTCGACCGCGAGCTGTCCCAGCTGTCTCCTCAAGAGTTCATCGACCGCCTGGCCGCTGCAATGGACATCCGCCGCTGGGTGATCGGCTTCGACTTCGCCTTCGGCCGCGGTCGCACCGGGAACGCCGACTGGCTGCGCGGCCACGGACATGACGTCGAGGTGGTTCCTCCCTTCAAGATCGACGGCCGTGAGCTGCACAGTTCCGAGATTCGAAGGCTCGTCACCAGCGGCGCGGTTGACGAGGCCAACAAGCTGCTGGGACGCCAATACTCGATGTCGGGTCCCGTGGAGGCCGGAGACCAGGTGGGGCGGAGGCTCGGCTTCCCGACCGCAAACATCGGCATCGAGCCGAACAAGCTGGTCCCCGCCCTGGGCGCCTACGCGGGACGGGTGCGCGCACCGGAAGGGGATTTCGTCGCCGCGCTCTCAGTCGGGTACCGTCCCACGTTCGGCGGCACGCAGCTCCGGGTCGAGGCGTTCCTTCTCGATTTCGAGGGCGATCTGTACCAGCAGCGCCTCGAGCTGAGCTTCATCCGCTACCTGCACCCAGACATCAAGTTCGCGTCGCCCGACGAGCTGGTCCAGCAGCTCAAGCAAGACGTCGCCGACACGCGTCGCATCGTGGATCGTTGACCAGAGTCCTCGTCATCGGCGGAGGCATCGCCGGCTACTGCAGCGCACTCGCGGCGCGCCGCGACCGCGCCGACGTGACCGTCGTCGCGCGTGCACCGGGTGCGACTGCACTCTATGCGGGTGGGATGGAGATAGTCGACGACATCGGCTCGATCCTCGGCTCACCTCATCACCCGCTTGCGAGGCTCGGCATGGATGTCGTCGGCCTGGCGACCGAGCTCGACACGGCCGTCTCGTCGCTCCAGCTCGCGCTCGGCAAGGAAGGTCTCAAGTTCGAAGGCAGCTGGCGAAGGCGTGGCCTCTACTCCGACATCCACGGACTCGCCCGGCCGGCCAACGTCGTGCCCGAGTCCGTGGCACCAGGAGAGCTGGGAGCGTTGAGCGGCAAGCGCGTCGCCGTCATCGGGGTGCCGCAGGTTGGCGACTACGACGCCGCATCCACCGCGCAGGCTCTGAAGGAGATGCACGGCATCGAGGCCTTCGCCGAAGACGTGACGATCGCAGACCTCCCGCCCGGCGCCGCCCTCACCGACCTCTACGGGCGCCGGGCGCCGTCGCCACGCGGTCGCGGCGCCGCGATTGCTTATCCGCCCGGCTTCACCAACCTGCCGGCCGACGGATTCGAGCTGCTCGCCTCGCCGCCGTCGCCGCATGGATGGCGGCTCCAGCAGGCGATCTCGCTGGGCGTGGTCGTGGGCGAGATCACGTCATTCGAGACATCGGGGAGCCGGATCACCGCGGCACGGGCCGCCGGCAAGACCTATCACGCCGATGCGTTCGTGCTGGCCACCGGGCGGCACATCGGGGGTGGGCTGCGCGCGGGTCGGGAGACGACGGAGCCGCTCCTCGGGCTTGGCGTTTTTCACGATGGCGAACCGGCCGCAGGCATGGGCACCCGGCTGCACCACCTCAAATACCTCGACGCCGCCGAGGAGATGCGCCTCGGCCTCATGACCGACAGACTGCTGCGCCCGATCGGCGAGGGCGGTGAGGTTCCCTACGCCAACCTGTACGCCGCCGGCGCCGTGCTCGGGGGCTACGACTACAGCGGTCCGTGCGGTTTCGGGGTCCCGATCCTCACCGGTTGGCTTGCCGGCCGAAATGCGGCCAGGGAAACATGAGGGCGGAGCTCGAGAAGCTGCTTGGCGCAAGTGGCGTCGACGAGCGGCCCGTGCGCGACCTGTGGCCGCTATCGATCATGGAAGAGCGGGCTGGCACGGTGCGGGACAGCGTGGTCGTGGGTCGCCCTTCCGACAGGGCGCAGCTGGTAGCACTTCTCGCGTGGGCTTCGGCGCACAAGGTCGCTGTGACGCCGATGGGCGGCGCGACCGGGATGTGCGGCGCGCTGTCGCCGGCGGCGGGTGAGCTCGTGGTGGACATGGGTGCTTTTGACCGCGTGCTCGCGGTCGACGAGACCAACCTGATCTGCCGCTGCGAGGCGGGCGTCAACGGCTATGCGCTGGAGCAGCAGCTCAACGCCAGGGGCATGACGCTGGGCCACTATCCGAGCTCCCTGCCGGGCACCACGATCGGTGGCCTCATCGCAACGCGGTCGTCGGGCCAGCAGTCGAGCTACTTCGGAAACATCGAAGACATGGTGCTGGGGCTTGGCGTGGTCCTTCCTGACGGAACCTACGCGGCGCCGCGCCCGGGTCCGCGCTCCGCCCTCGGGCCGGCGCTGCACGAGCTGTGGGTGGGAGCGGAAGGCGGGCTCGGCATCGTCGTCGAGGCGGTGTTGCGCGTGCATCACCTGCCTGAGAAGACGATCGGAAAGGGTTACGCCTTCCCCGACATCGAGGCAGGTCTCGAGTGCATGCGATCGATCATGCAGGCCGGCCTCAAACCGTTCGTCATGCGCCTTTACGACGCGGAGGACACGACGTTCAATCGCTACGCGCTGGACCCTGGCGAGTGCGTCCTCGTCGTCGCGGTCGCGGGCCTGAGCGACGTGGCAGAGGCGCAGGCGGTCGCCGTCAAGCGATTCGCGGGCCAGGGGCGCGATCTGGGCGGGGAGCCCTGGGAACGCTGGCAGCGACACCGCTTCGACATCTCGGCCGATCTGCTGAAGACTTTTCTCGAGCCGGCAGGTTCGTTCCTCGACGTGATCGAGGTCGCAGCATCGTGGACGGTCCTGCCGGCGCTTCACGCCAGGGTCAAGGCCGCAATAGCCATCGGCCCGGTGGCGTTATGCCACTTCAGTCATGCATACGAGCAGGGCTGCTGCGCGTATTTCACGTTCGGCGGCTCCGGCGAGGATGAAGAGGCGGCCCGCATGGCGTATGGTCGCGCCTGGGAAGGCGCGATGACGGCGGCCCTGGAGCTTGGCGCAACCATCACACATCACCACGGTGTGGGTCGGGCGAGGGCGAGGTGGGTCGCCGACGAGCTGGGAGGCTGGATGCGCGTGTGGCGAGCGGTGAAAGCGGGAATCGATCCTGAAGGAATCATGAACCCGCGTGCTGTAGGAGGCTCCCGATAGGCGCCCGGCCCGGGGCGGCAATCCTGTTCGTCGTCAACCCCGCATCGGGTGCGGGGAAGGCAGGACGCGAGTGGGGAGCTGTCGAGTCGTGGCTGCCTTCGAGCGGCCTGCCGTATGAGGTCAAGTTCACGACGCGTCCGGGCGAGGCCACCGAGATCACGCAGCAGGCGGTGCGCGAGTCGCGGCCGGTGGTGGTGGCGGTGGGCGGTGACGGCACGCTGAATGAGGTCGTCAACGGCTTCTTCCGCAACGGGGCGCCGCTGCCCACGAGCAGCAAGATGGCGATGGTCCCGCTCGGCACCGGTGGTGACTTCCGGCGCACGCTGCGAATCCCGAACGATCCGAAGCAAGCGGTCGACGTGCTGCGCACGGGGATGGTGCGGCGCCTCGACGCCGGCTGTGTGACCTTCACGACCGCTGACGGCGGAACCGCGGTGCGCCATTTCATCAATATCGCGGATGCGGGGCTTGGCGGAGACGTCGTGTACCTGGTCGGGAACGGGACCAGAAAATTCGGGAGCGCCGCTTACACGATCGGCGGCTTGCGTGCCCTGATGCGATTCAAGAACAAGCCGATGTCGATCAACGTCGACGGCGTCACCCACGACATCCCGAAGGCGCAGCAGATCGTCATCGCCAACTGTCAGTTCTTCGGTGGCGGCATGCAGATGGCGCCCTCGGCGTCGCCGACAGATGGGGTGTTCGACGTGGTCTTGATCAAGAACGCAGGCAAGATCGAGACGATCCGCGGCATGAGCGACATCCGCAGCGGGCGACATCTCGACCAGACGAACCCCAAAATGGAGCTCATGTACGGCAAGCGCGTGTCGGTGTCGTCGCCGGAAAAGGTGCGAATCGACATCGACGGCGAAGCGGTCGGTTTCCTCCCCGCTCTCTTCGAGATCCAGCCGGGCGCGATCGAGTTCATCACTCCACGTTGACCGTCGGGGTCATCGCGACCCCGCATCACCTCGCGTCGGAGGTCGGGGCTCAGATCCTGCGTGATGGCGGCAACGCCATCGACGCCGCGATCGCGGCGGATGCGGTGCTCTGCGTCGTGTATCCGCACATGACTTCGGTCGGTGGTGACCTGATGGCGATCATCTGGCCCGCGGGCGAGTCTGCGCCGGTCGGGTTGATCGGGGCGGGACGTTCGGGCGAGCTGGCGACCATCGAGGCGGTGCGGGCGCAAGGTCACGAGACCATGCCGGCGCGAGGGATCCTCTCTGTCACGGTGCCGGGCACGGTCGAGGCATGGGGACGTCTACTCGAGCGGTTCGGCAGCTTCGGTCTGGGCGCGGTCCTGGAGCCGGCCGCCGCGCTCGCCGAAGGCGGATACCTGATCACGCCTGACCTGTCCGAGCACTTGAAGCGCGCGGCGGACTGGCTTGGACGCGAGCGCTCGACCTACGCGCTGTATCCGCCGATGGAGGCCGGGATGTTGCTTCGAAACCCCGACCTCGCCTCCACTTTGCGCGACATCGCCCGCCACGGGATCAACGGCTTCTATCGGGGCGAGATCGGCGCGGCTCTCGTGGCGGCGATCAAGCAGCGCGACGGGCTGATCACGCGGCAGGACCTCGGCCTGCACCGCTCGCAGTGGGTGGAGCCGATCGCATTCGCCTACCGCGACGTGGTCGTCCACGAGCTGCCGCCGCCGACGGTCGGCCTGGTGGCGGCCGCGATGGCGTTGCGGCTCGAAGCAGGCCAGGAATTTCGGGCCGCCCGGGACGCGAGCTACGCGCTTCGCGACCGTTACATCACCGACCCTGATTTCGCTGCGGCGCCGACCGACCTGTTCCTGAATCCGCAGGCCGCGACGGCAGGCGGGGTGGACACCACGCCTCGAGGGGGGGACACCATCTATCTCTGCGCGGCGGACGAGCATGGCAACTTGGTCTCGCTGATCCAGAGCGTGGCCTATGACTTCGGCTCGGGCGTCGTGGCCGAAGGCACTGGGATGCTGCTCCAGAATCGCGGCGCGTACTTCAAGCTCGACCCTGACCACGTCAACAGGCTCGAGCCGAAGAAGCGGACGATGCACACCCTGATTCCGGCGATGGCGTCGCGTGGCGGCAGGCCGTGGGCGGCATTCGGCGCCATGGGCGGCGAGCGGCAGCCGCAGCTCCAGGTCCAGGTCCTGCGCAACCTGGTCGACGAAGTGCTCGATCCGGCGGAGGCCGTGGCGCGGCCGCGCAAGGCGATCCTGGTCGACGGCGAGACGCTGGCGGTCGAGGCCGACTATCCGGGCGCCGCGCAGATGGCGAGGGACGACCGCCGGGTGAAGCTCATGCCGCCCCGACACCACACCTTCGGTCACGCACAAGCGCTCGTGGTCGATGGTCCGAGAGCCTGGCGCGCAGGCGCCGATCCGAGATCGGACGGCTCCGTCGAATACGTCCGGGATTGAGTCCCCCGTATACTTGCGGGCGAGTTTGGCAGAAGAGAGAAAAGTCAAGGGCAAGCTGATCGCGGAATACAGACGCGCCGACCACGACACCGGTTCCCCCGAGGTCCAGGTCGCGCTCTCCACCGCTCGAATCCGGGAGCTCACCGAGCACCTGAAGACGCACGCCAAAGACCACCACTCCCGCCGCGGCCTCCTTCTCCTGGTCGGCAAGCAACGGCGTCTGCTCAACTACCTGAGGGACACCGACGTGGAGCGCTATCGCGCCCTCGTCGCCAAGCTCGGGATCAGGAGATAACGCCGGGCGCGCGCAGGGCGCTCCAAAAAATAACCGGGAGGACCCAGCACGGTAGCGCGGGTCAGCCTCTTAGAAGCTTTCTCTCAGTTCTTTGCGAACTAAGCGGCAGCTGCTAGGAAACTGACCCAACGGGACGCACCGCCGGGTTCCTCCCACATATCTGGAGGTATTGGCGTGGCAGCAGTCACGAAAAACGTAGAAGTCGCCGGGCGGCGGATCTCAATCGAGACCGGTCGTGTTGCGGAACAGGCAAACGGGGCGGTCGTCATCCGTCAGGGAGACACCGTGGTGCTCAGCACCGCCGTCATGGCCAACGAGCCGCGAGAGGGAATCGACTTTTTCCCGCTCACCTGCGATTACGAGGAGAAGCTTTACGCGGCCGGCAAGATCCCCGGCGCTTTCATGCGCCGTGAGGGCAGGCCCAGCGAGCAGGCGATCCTGGCCTCTCGGCTGACCGACCGGCCGCTGCGCCCGCTCTTTCCAGACGGGTTCAGGCTCGACGTGCAGGTCATCTCGACCGTGCTCTCGGTCGACCAGGAGAACGATCCGACGATCCTGAGCATCAACGGCGCGTCGACCGCGCTGGTGATCTCGGACATCCCGTTCCAGGGCCCGGTCGGAGCGGTCCGCATGGGCTACCTGGACGGCAAGGTCGTCGTCAACCCACCGATGTCGCAGATGGGCGAATCGGAGCTCGACCTGGTCGTGGCCGGCACCGCCGACGCGATCCTGATGGTCGAGGCGGGGGCCCGAGGCGTCAGCGAGCAGGTCGTGCTCGATGCGCTCGCGACCGCGCACGAAGAGATCAAGCGGATCTGCGACGCCCAGCTGGACCTCCAGCGGCAGGTCGGGCTCGAGAAGCGCGAGTGGATCTCGTTCGGCTACCCGGAGCAGATGCAGGAGATCGTCGGCGAGTACCTGGCGCTTCGTCTCGACCAGGTGCTGTACAGCGCCGACAAGGCAGCGCGTGAGAGCGCAGTCGACGAGCTCCGCACGAAGACGATCATCGAGCTCGGCGAGCGCTTCCCCGAGCACATCGACATCATCGGCAAGCTCTTCGACAAAGCGGTCAAAGACCGCGTACGCCAACGCGTCGTCGAGGAGGGGATTCGTGTCGACGGTCGAGGCCTGAAGGACGTGCGCCCCATCACCGTCGAGGTCGGCGTGCTGCCGCGAACGCACGGGTCAGGCCTGTTCACGCGGGGCCAGACGCAGGCGCTGACCATCGCCACGCTCGGCGCGATGTCCGACCAGCAGAAGCTGGACGGGCTTACGGCCGAGGAGTTCAAGCGCTACATGCACCACTACAACTTCCCGCCGTTCTCGGTCGGGGAGGCGCGGCCGCTCCGCGGCCCGGGCCGTCGCGAGATCGGCCACGGCGCGCTCGCCGAACGGGCGCTGCTCGCCGTCATCCCGCCGGTCGAGGACTGGCCTTACACGATCCGGTTGGTCTCTGAGATCCTGAGCTCGAACGGTTCCACGTCGATGGCTTCTGTGTGTGGATCGACTCTCGCGTTGATGGACGCGGGCGTTCCCATCAAGTCTCCGGTTGCAGGCATCGCGATGGGCCTGGTGACTCGGGAAGGCCGGTTTGCCGTGCTGACCGACATCCAGGGCGTCGAGGACGTGCTCGGTGACATGGACTTCAAGGTCGCCGGCACGCGCGACGGGATCACTGCCCTGCAGATGGACATCAAGATCAAGGGCCTGACCCACGAGATCATGGCCCAGGCTCTCGAGCAGGCTCGGGAGGCAAGGTTGTTCGTGCTCGACAAGATGCTCGGGGTGCTGCCGAGGCCACGCAGCGAGATGAGCAGCTTCGCGCCGCGAATCACGACGATCCTGATCAACCCGGACAAGATCCGTGACGTCATCGGTCCGGGAGGCAAGATGATCCGCAGGATCACCGAAGAGACCGGCGCCCAGATCGATGTCGAGGACGACGGTCGCGTCTTCATCGCGGCCGTCGACCAGGAGGCCGGCAAGAAGGCGATCGACTGGATCAAGAGCCTCACCGACGAGGTAGAGGTCGGCAAGATCTACGAGGGCAAGGTCGTGCGCATCATGCCGTTCGGGGCGTTCGTCGAGGTGCTCCCCGGCCAGGACGGCCTCGTGCACATATCCAAGCTCACCGACCACCGCGTGGAGCGGGTCGAAGAGGTGTGCAACATCGGCGACACGATCATGGTCAAGGCCGTGGAGATCGACAGCCAGGGCCGGCTCAACCTCAGCCGCCAGGCCGCGATCGAGGAGCTCACCGCAAAAGGACTCCCGATCGAGGAGAACATCAACCCCGAGGTGATGGCGGCTGCGCTCGCGTCGCCGGCGCCCTCCCGCGAGGGCGGATTCGGCGGGCGGGGCGGCCGCAACGGCGGAGGCAGAGACAGGCGTCCACGCAGAGACTGATCAAGGTCGCCCTTGCCGGCCATCGGGGTAAGGTCGGCGCGGTCCTTGCGGCTGCGTTTCAGGCCGAGCCGGAAATTGAATACGTCGGGGGTGTGACGCGCGGGGACAACCTCGCGTCCTTCCTCCACGAGAAAAGACCCCAGGCCCTGGTCGACTTCACCCGGCCGGCCGAGGTGATGCACAGCGCGCTTGCCGGCGTGGCCGCCGGAGCCTCACCCGTCATCGGTACCACCGGCCTCACGCCGGCCGACGTGGACAAGATCGAGACGGCCTGCAAGGAAAAGGGGATCGGCGGCATCGTGGCGCCTAATTTCGCGATCGGGGCGGTGTTGATGATGCATCTTGCCGAGATCGCCGCCCCGCACTTCGACGCGGTCGAGGTGATCGAGATGCACCACGCAGCCAAGCTCGACGCGCCATCGGGAACCGCGCTCTCGACGGCGCGCCGGCTTGCCGCACGTCGCGGCGAAAAGCCTTTCGCGCACAAGAAGGCCGAAAAGGAGACGCTGGCCGGAACGCGAGGTGGGGAAGAGGGCAATGTTGCCGTGCACAGCGTTCGGCTGCCCGGATTCGTCGCCGACCAGGAGGTCATCTTCGGACTCCCAGGGCAGACGCTGACCATCGCTCACCGGACGACGAGCCGCGAGGCGTATGTGCCCGGCGTGCTCCTCGCGATTCGCCACGTCACCAGCGGACCGCGGTTCTACCGCGGACTCGACCAGCTGCTGGGACTGCGCGTTGGTTGACCAGCCGCATGATCGGGTCACCGTCTGGCAGTCGCAGCTTGCCGCGAACGACTTTCCACCCGTCTGCGTGATGACCGGCGCGCCGGCCGAAACCTGGCGCAGATTCAAATTCTCCACCGCGCCTCCATGGGCCATCTGGGTCGGGGGTGTGCTGGTCGCGTCGATACTCGCCCGGCGGGCGAGCGGGTATCTGCCCATGACGCGAGCGAGCGTCCAGAGGCTCCGGCTCGCCAGATGGAGCCCCGTTGCGCTCCTGGCCGTGGCGTTTCTGTGCTGGATCCTGGCGGTGATCGTCGGAGCGGCGGGCGGCAATGACTCGACGACGTCGTCAATTGCCGGTTTCCTCTTCATCGTTGGAAGCCTGCTGCTCCTGATCGGCCTGATTGGATTGGTCGTCGTTCAGGCGGCATACGGCCCCACGGCCAGGGTCATGGAGCAGCAGCCCGGCCAGTACGAACCGGTGGTCGAGCTGCGGCGGGTGCACCCGAATTTCGTGAACGCGGTGCGTCAGATGCAGGCGGCGCGGGCAGCGCACCATCCATTGCAGCCGGGATCGCGGTAAACTCGCGCCGTGCCCACCTCCAAGCGACTAAACGTTGCTGTCGTCGGCGCGACGGGCATGGTCGGAAACGAGATGCTTCGCGTGCTGGCGCAGCGGAAATTTCCCGGCGAGCGCGTCGTCGCCCTCGCGTCGGAACGATCGAGGGGGCTGACCGTGCCCTACAACGGCAGCTCGATCAAGGTGGAGGAGCTGAACGAAGCTGCATTCAAGGGCATCGACCTTGCGCTGTTCGCGGCGAGCGGCGACATCGGTCTCATGTACGGCCCCGTCGCGGCCGAGGCCGGCGCGCTCGTGATCGACAACAGCTCGGCCTGGCGCATGAAGCAGAACGTGCCCCTCGTCGTACCCGAAGTGAACGGCGACGACATCCGCGCTAACGAGGGCATCATCGCGAACCCGAATTGCTGCGCGATCCCTCTGACGCTCGTCCTGAACCCTTTGAAGCAGCAGGTAGGGATCGAGCGCGTGCTGGTTGCGACGTACCAGTCCGCCTCCGGCGCGGGACGTGTTCTCGTCGACGAGCTCGAGGAGCAGACGAAGGCGATCGCCGCGGGCGAGGAGCCTGCCGTCGCCGCTTACCCTTACCAGCTCGCATACAACGTCGTCCCCGGCGGCTGGCGGCCTGAGGCCGACGGCTACAACGAAGAGGAAGTGAAGATCGTCAACGAGACGCGCAAGATCCTGCACGACCCCGAGCTGCGCGTCACCGCGACCTGCGTTCGGGTGCCAGTGCCAATCGGCCACGGCGAGGCCGTATTCGTCGAGACCGCACAGAAGATCAGCGCCGATGACGCGCGCACCCTCCTCGGCGGTTCGCCGGGCATCGTCGTCGAGGACGATCCGCACGCGAAGCTGTACCCGACACCACATGGCGTCGCGGGCAAGGACGAGGTGTACGTCGGCCGCATCAGGGACGACGCTTCGACACGCCACGGGCTCGCGCTGTGGATCGTGTCCGACAACCTGCGCAAGGGAGCTGCACTCAATGCGGTGCAGATTGCCGAGCAAGCCATCGAGATGGGAGTTTTGGGAACGGCCGGCGCCGCCCGTCAACGCGGATCCGACGCTTGACCATGAGCCACATCTGTGGTCGAGGTCGGGCGGAAAAGGAGGAGGTATTCAAATAGTGGCTAAAGAGATCGGGCGTCTGTTGACCGCGATGATCACGCCGTTCAAGGCCGACGGGTCGGTCGACTATGGCGCCGCGGAGCAGCTCGCGGTGATGCTCGTCAACGACGGATCCGACGGCGTCGTCGTGTCCGGGACCACAGGCGAGTCGCCGAGCCTGAGCGACGCCGAGAAGATCGAGCTGCTGCGCGCGGTCAAGGCCGCGATTCCCGACAAGACGGTGGTCTCGGGAACAGGCAGCAACAACACTCATCACTCGGTGGAGCTGTCCGAGCTCGCAATGAAAGCCGGCGCGGACGGACTGCTGGCGGTGGTGCCGTACTACAACAAGCCGCCGCAGGACGGCATGTACCAGCACTTCAAGGCGATCTCGGAGGTCGGCCCGACGATCATGTACAACATCCAGGGCCGGACCGCGGTCAACATGACTGCGGCCACCACGCTGCGCTGTGCGGAGCTGCCGGGAATCATCGGCGTCAAGGAAGCCAGTGGCGACCTCGACCAGGTCGGGCTGGTATGCGCGGGAAAGCCGGAGCGCTTCAAGGTCTGGAGCGGCGACGACAGCTGGACGCTGCCCATCCTCGCGGTTGGAGGCCACGGCGTGATCTGCGTCGTGTCGCACATCGCTGGGAGGTCGATGGCCAGGTTGATCGAGGCCTATCGCAAGGGTGACAACGACGTCGCGCGCGACATCCACCATGGCCTGCTGCCCGTGATCAAGGCTCTCATGACCACCGCGGCCAACCCGGTGCCGATAAAGTCGGCCATCAACGCGATGGGTTTCAACGCCGGCCCGTTCCGGCTCCCGCTGGTGCCGCTCACCGACGATCAGCTCAAGTCGGTGCTCACGACGATCGGCGATGCCGGCGAGTTCATCACCTTTGCCAAGCCTGGAGTGAAAGTCGCTTAGCGCGCCACCGGAGCTGACCCAGCTCCACCAGACCATTCGGTCGTGCAAGAACTGCGGCCTGCATGCGACTCGGACGCAGGCGGTGCCTGGAGTGGGACCGTGTCCCGCAGACTTGATGATCGTGGGTGAGGCGCCGGGATTCAACGAGGACCGGCAGGGCGAGCCCTTCGTCGGCGCCGCGGGCAAGCTGCTCGACACGCTCCTCGGCCGGATCGGGCTCAGCCGCTCTGACGTCTACATCACCAACGTCCTCAAGTGCCGACCGCCGATGAACCGAGACCCGATGCCCAACGAGGTCGAAGCGTGCTCGCCCTATCTGAAGCAGCAGCTCGATATGATCATGCCGAAGGTCGTGCTCATCCTCGGCCGGCATGCGCTCGAGCGCCTTATGCCCGGCCAGGGCTCGATCTCCCGGATCCACGGAAGCCTCATCCGGCGCGGCGACGTGGCCTACGTGCCGCTCTACCACCCGGCCGCCGCGCTGCACAACGGCTCACTCGTCGCCGATCTCGAACGGGACTTCGACGCTCTCAAGCGATACCTGGACCAACTGCTCAGCCCGCCTCCGCCACCAGTCGCAGCAGCTCCCGCGAAGCAGGAATCAGAGCAGCTCCGACTCCTTTGACCTCTCGTCTCAGGTACCTTCCGCTGGGCGGTCTCGGCGAGGTCGGCATCAACATGTGGGCGCTCGAGTGGGAGAACAGAGTCCTGGTCGTGGACGCCGGGCTGATGTTCCCGCAGGAGGACATGCTCGGCATCGACCTGGTCTTGCCCGACATCTCGTATCTGCTCAACGGCGGGCGCGAGGTCCTCGGGATTTTCCTCACCCACGGGCATGAGGACCACATCGGTGGCCTGCCTTTTGCGCTGAAGAAGCTGAACGTTCCCGTGTTCGGCACGCGGCTGACGTTGGGACTCGTCAAGCCGAAGCTTCGGGAGCATCGCATCCTGCGCGAGTCGGACCTGCGCGAGGTTCGAGTGGGGGACACCGTGCAGCTGGGCCCCTTCCGCATCGAGACGGTGGCTGTGTGCCACTCGATCCCGGACGCGGTCGCGCTCGCGATCGACACCCCCGTGGGTCGGATCGTGTACACGAGCGACTTCAAGCTTGATCCCGCGCCGCCCGACGGGCTCCCGACCGACATGGAGCGATTCCGGCGCATCGGTGAGTCAGGCGTGCTGCTGTTGCTCAGCGACTCGACGAACGCCGAGCGCGAGGGCCGGTCGGGTTCGGAACGAGACCTCCACGACCCGTTCGAGCGCATCTTCACCGAGGCGCCGGGCCGCATCGTGGTCGCCAACTTCGCCTCGAACATCCATCGCATCCAGCACCTGGTGCGAATGGCGGCGCAGTTCGGGCGGCGCGTCGCCGTTGTCGGTCGCAGCCTGCAGCAGAACTTCAGGACGGCACGCGAGCTCGGCTTCCTCAACGTGCCCGAAGGTGTCGCCATTCCGCTGGCAGACGTGGAGACGGTTCCCGCGTCGAAGCTCCTGCTCCTCACCGCGGGCAGCCAGGGTGAGCCCATGTCCGCGCTCACGCGCTTTGCGGCGCAGCGACATCCATTCCTCAACGTGCGCAAGGGTGACTGGATCGTCATCTCGGCGCGGCCGATCCCCGGCAACGAGCGCATGGTCCATCAGACCGTTAACAACCTGTACCGCCACGGCGCCCAGGTCTTCTACTCCGAGGTCGGCAGCGTCCATGTCACCGGCCACGCGCAGCGCGACGAGCTCCGCGAGATGCTGACCGCCGTGCGTCCGAAGTTTTTCATCCCGGTTCATGGCGAGTACCGCCAGCTTCATCTCCACTCCGAGCTGGCGCGCGAGGCAGGCGTGCCGGCCGCCCACATCGCAGTGGTCGAGGACGGCGAGACGGTCGAGCTCGATGCGGGCTCGATGACGCGCGGGGAAAAGGTGGCCAGCGGTCTTGTTTACGTGGACGGTCTTGGGGTCGGTGACGTCGAGCAGGTGGTGCTACGCGATCGCCGCCATCTCGCCGAGGACGGCATCCTCGTCGTCACGGTGACGTTCAACCGCGACACCGGCACCGTGCGCGCGGGTCCAGACCTGATCTCCCGAGGCGTGATCGAGCCGGAGCTCTCGTCGCGTCTCATGGCCGAGGCGCGCGAGGCCGCGCTGGAGAGCATCGGCAGGTTCGCCGACACCCACCCCGACCTGAACCTTCTCCAGGAGGCGATCCACGACGCAATTTCGAAGACCGTCTACAAGCGAACGCGCCGCCGTCCTATGGTGATCCCGGTGATAAGCGAGATATGAAACTCCCGCCGCTCGCGCTCATCGCGCCGAGCCTGTGCCCGCGGTGCGACCAGCCCGCGATGGTCCTGAACCACTCCTCGGAAGAGGTGCGCTGCGCCCACTGCGGCCTGCAGCTGCACCAGTGCGCAAGGTGTCGTGGCGTGGCGGGACCTTTCGACCGCTTCTGCGGTTTCTGCGGCTATGAGATGGTGCAGGGGGAGCGGCGTCCGCTCTGGTGGCGCCTGTGGTTTCTCGCCGCGCTCCTGCCCGTCGCGCTCGGCCTCGCTTACGGAATCGCCCAGGCGCAGGTCCGCCACTAGCCACTGAGCTCGTAAGCCGGCGAATCCGGCGGCACCGTGGATGAGAATTCGCTGATGCGGCGATCGGAAGCCCGGCGGCGGCCGTCCCTGTGGCTCGCTGCGTCGGTCGTGGCGTCGGGCTGGGCCGCGCTGTATTCGTTGGTGGTCTGGATCCTGCAGTTCACCGTCGCGCCCGTTCACGACGACGTTCGGCAGTACTACGTCGCCGCCGAGGCGGGACTTCGTTATGGCTGGTCGAGCATCTACGACCAGGCGATACTGCGCGAGCTGTCGAGCTCGTTCCCACAAGCCACTCGTTTCATCAACGACCAGACGACCTTTGCCAGCACTCCACTCGTCGCGTGGGTGTTTGCGCCGTTGACCCTGTTTCCCGAACCGGTCGCCTATGTGCTCTGGGTCCTGGTGTCGCTTGCGGCGCTGGTTTTCGCCTGCTGGATCACCGTGCCGTACACCGGCCTCGCGAGGCTCGCCCTCGTCTTGTTGGCGATCGGATTGTGGCCTGTGATGCTGACCCTCTACTTCGGTCAGCCCACCCTGGTCGTGATGGCCCTTGTGGCCGGCGCGTGGTGGCTCGCGCAGCACGACCGCCCGCTCTGGTCGGGCGCCGTCCTCGCGGTCGCCACGTCGTTGAAGCCCCAGGTCGTGATCCTTCTCCCGATCGCCCTTCTGGTCAGCGCTCGGTATCGATTGGTGGCGTCGTGGGCGGTCGGCTGCGCGGTCCTCGGCGCGATCATTTTTGCCAGCCTTGGTGCTTCAGGGCTGGCGGGCTGGTGGCATGCCGTCCGCGCCATACAGGACCTGTCCATCAACACGACTTTCACGCTCGCCCAGCCGCTTGGTAAGGGGCCGCCCACATACTTCCTGTGGGGGCTCCAGGGCGTGGTCGCATTGATGATCGCGTTCCGGCGGCGACGCGAGACCGAGGTGGTCTTTGCCGCCGGCATCGTCGGCACCATCGCCACGGCCACGTACCTGCACAACTCCGACTACTGCATGCTGCTCGTCCCGGCCTGGCTCGTGCTCCGGACATCGCCCCCGCCGTGGCACCGCTGGTGGTTGTTGATCGGCGTGGTGCCGATGCAGCTGCTGCTGACGGGGTTACTTGCCGGACCTCAGCTGGTGTGGGACGCCGTCTGGCTGGCGATCCTCGCGATCACAAGTTTTGCGACGCGCCCCTCAACGGTTGAGTCGCTGCCCGCACTCCACGCAAAAGCTGTGCCGGCCGAGGTTGTGATGGCCGCACGACGGACAGACTAGCCGCCGCGGCGGATCGGCCTGGAGCCATCGCTCGTTCTCGCGCCGGTACCAGATTCCATCCTCAGGCCCGAGCATCCAGCGCCGCCCCTCGTTGTCGAGAACGGCGAGGTCGCGCACCGCGATCCGGAAGGCGCGCGGCTGCAGGTTTCCCGTGCGGCGCTCTTCAACGAGATGGTTGTAACGAATCTCTGCGTCGGCGAACGGATCGACGGCCACGCTGAGAGTATGGCCTCCCGTACCGCGTAGAATTTCAGTCGGCTCAAGGGCCCGCAGCATGCGTCGCACCACATCCCGAAGCTCAAGTCGATCTGGCGCCCGTCGCGCTTCATCCTCTCGTTCCAGGCGGAGCAAGCGCGCCGCCCGACCGCGCCTGAGCACGCGCCAGGTCCGCGAGATCGTCGGCGTTCTGCTGATGCTCGCGGCACTGCTTGGAGTGCTCGCGATCCTCAGCCACGTGGGGTCGATCCTCAGCGGGATTCGCGACGGCATGCTCTCAGCGTTCGGCACCGCGTGGTTCGTGCCGGTGGTCGCGTTCCTCGCTCTCGGTTCGTACCTGCTGTGGCCGAAGGCGCCACGGCCTCGTGGAATCGACCTGGTTGCGGGCGTGGTCGCTGTGCTTTCGCTGGTCGGATTGTTCAGCGTGGCCGCCCATGCCGGCGGGGCGCTGGGGAGCTCGATCGATGGCGCTCTGGCGGGGCTGGTCGGCACCGTCGGCGCATGGGCGCTGCTGATTGCGGGCCTCGTGATCGGGCTCATCGTGACGATCCACTTCAGCCCTGGCGCGCTCCTCGCCACGGCGGTTGGTTCGTTACGAGCCGCCTATGCGGAGCGAGCCCGGATCCGAAGCCTGGTCTCGGCGCCGTCGTCCGAAAGGCCGCGACGGGTCCTCAAGCCGTCTGCCGCCACCTCGGACGTGCTGACCCGATCGGCCGCGAGCTTTGCGACCGCGCCTCCTTCTCCAGAACAGCCCGTTCTCTGGGACGTCGACGAGGTCGAGGAGCCGGTCGAGAAGAAGGCGGCACCCGCGCCGACCGCGGTCGCGCTCGATGAGCACGACCAGGCACCGGCTCCGGTGCTGCGGGTTGTCGCCGAGACTGAGGACGACCTGCCCGACATCGACTGGAAGCTGCCGTCCATCGCCCTGCTCGACACCGTGACCGCGCGCCGCGAGCGGATGGCCGACGAGATCAAGCGCAACGTCAAGATCATCGAGAGCACGCTCGAGACGTTCGGGGTCGACTGCAAGGTGGTGGGCGTCAACCCCGGGCCGGCGGTCACGCAGTTCGAGGTCCAGCCTGGGCCGGGTGTGCAGGTCAAGCGGATCACCGCGCTGCAAAACGACCTCTCGCTCGCTCTTGCGGCCGCGCCACTCCGAATCGAGGCCCCAATACCCGGCAAGTCGGCGGTGGGCATAGAGGTGCCGAACAAGTCCGCCAGCCTCGTCACGATCCGCGAGGTGATCGAGACGGCTGCGTTTCGCGAGGGAACCAACAAGCTTGCGCTTGGGCTCGGCAACGACGTGTCGGGCCAGTCGATCGTCGCCGACCTGACCCGAATGCCTCACCTGCTCATCGCCGGCGCAACCGGGCAGGGCAAGAGCGTCTGCATCAACGCGCTGATCACAAGCCTCCTGTTCCAGGTGACCCCGGATCACCTGCGCCTGCTGCTGATCGACCCCAAGCGCGTCGAGCTCACCGGCTTCAACGGGCTGCCGCACCTCGCGCTGCCCGTTCTGGTCGAGTCCCACCAGGCCGCGGCCGCGCTGCGCTGGGCGGTGGCCGAGATGGATCGCCGCTACAAGCTTTTCTCGGCTGAGGGCGTGCGCAACATCGCGGCTTACAACGACAAGGCGGCGCAGAAGCTCGCGCGTCCGTTGCAGTACGTGGTGATCGTGATCGACGAGCTCGCCGACCTGATGATGGTCGCGGCCGGGGAGATCGAAGAGCTCATCTGCCGCATCGCGCAGCTTGCGCGCGCTGTGGGCATCCATCTGATCATCGCCACTCAGCGTCCCTCGACCGACATCATCACCGGCCTCATCAAGGCCAACATCCCATCCCGCATCGCGTTCGCGGTCGGTTCGCAGGTGGACAGCCGCGTCATCCTCGACGCTGGCGGGGCGGAGAAGCTGCTCGGCCGTGGCGACATGCTGTACCAGCCGGTCGACGCCGGCAAGCCGACCCGCATCCAGGGTGCCTTCGTCAGCGACCCCGAGGTCGAGGGAGTCGTCAATTTCTGGAAGTCGCAGGGTGCGCCGCGCTACATGGAGGAGATCCTCGATGAGCGCGCTGGCTCGGACTGGGAAGGAGGCGAGCGAAGGGAGGAGCGCAAGCTCGACCCGCTGTTCGCCCGTTCGGCGCGTGCCGTTGCGGCAGAGGGCGCCGCTTCGGTCTCGCTGGTGCAGCGCAAGTTCAACGTCGGCTACTCGCGCGCCGGGCGCATCGTCGACCAGCTGGCGGAGCACCGCGTGATCGGCGGCTACCAGGGCTCGAAGTCGCGCGAGGTGCTGATGACTCTCCCGGACGTTGACGAACTCCTGGAGCGGTTGGGCATCGAATGACGATCCCGGGCGATTTCCGGCGTCGGTCTACGCCGGGGGCTACCTGCGGACGTACGCGAGCTACCTCGGCCTGAGCGCCGAGGATCTCGTGCGCCCCCTGCCGGCGGGTTCCGTGGTCTGGTTCACGGGCGTCGACGTGAAGATCCCGAGCGGCAAGGCCTGGGCGACCTTCATCTCGATCGATGGGCGAAACCTGGGACCGATGGGGGTCGGCGTGGCAACGCGGGAGTTGTCGTCGCAAACTTCTCCGTAGGTGACGGCGTGAACGCTCCCAATGCGCTGACGGTCAGCCGGCTCGTCGCGATCCCCGTGCTGATGGCGCTCATCCTGCTGCGGTTTCCCGACCATGACCAGATCGCCGCCGCGCTTTTCATCGTGTTCTCGCTGACCGACACGCTCGATGGACAGCTGGCACGCCGGAGCGGGCGGGTCAGCGACCTCGGGAAGTTCCTCGACCCGCTCGCCGACAAGCTCTTCGTCCTTTCGGTGCTGATCGTGCTGGTCCAGGAAAGTCTGGTCGCGGCCTGGGTCGTGGTCGTGATCTTCTCTAGAGAGCTGATCATCACCATCCTGCGCTCGGTCGGCGCAAGCCAGGGCACTGTGATCGCGGCCGCGCCTCTCGGCAAGACGAAGACAGTGACTCAGATGAGCGCGGTCACCCTCCTCATCCTGCAAAGGCCGTACCCAGCGTTGGTGCCGCTTGCCGACATCGCCGTCGCCGTGGCCATCGTCTTCACGTTGTGGAGCGGGCTCGACTACCTGTGGCGTTTTCGTCATCTCCTCAGCCCGCCCGGTAGCTCGCGCTGGCGCATGACTCCAGCCGGCGGTGCGCCCGAGGCGTCACCCGCCTCGGAGCTGGGTGACATCCTTCGCTCTGCGCGCCTCACCGTCTCGGTCGCCGAGTCGTCGACGGGCGGGTTGGTCGGCGCGATGATCACCGACGTCCCGGGAAGCTCCACCTATTTCCTCGGCGGCGTGATCGCCTACTCGAATGACGTCAAGGAGCGTGAGCTCGGCGTGCCGCACGAGCTGTTGAGCAGCGTCGGCGCGGTCAGTCGCGAGGTCGCCGAGGCAATGGCCGGAGGCGTCAGAAGGCGCTTTGGCACGAGCCTTGCGGTCGCCGTGACCGGGATCGCGGGACCAGACGTGGACGCCTCGAGCAAGCCCCTCGGCCTGACCTACATCGGGGTCGCGTCGGCTGCGGGAACGTCGTCGCGCGAGTTCAGGTTCACCGGTGACCGCGCCGCGAACCGCCAGAACGCGGCCATCGAGGCCCTCAACATGCTGATCGCAGAGGCCGCCGGCGCAGGCCGCCCCAACCAGGTGAAGTCCGCTTGACACCGAACGCCTGTTCGTTTACCTTAACAACCTGCCTTGCAATCAAAGCCCAGCCGAACCACACTCGCCCAAACGACCCTGGAGGGATCTAGCAAGAAATTGGAACGGGACAAAGCACTCGAATCAGCGGTTGGCCAGATCACAAAGACCTACGGCAAGGGCGCGATCATGCGCCTGGGCGAGCACGTTGCACAGCGCGGTGAGGTGACGGTGATTTCGACCGGAGCGCTGCCACTGGACCTCGCGCTGGGAGTGGGGGGCATCCCCCGCGGAAGGGTCACCGAGCTGTACGGCCCCGAGTCCGCCGGTAAGACCACACTGGCGCTCCACGTCATCGCGGAGGCGCAGAAGGCAGGCGGCGTGGCGGCCTTCGTCGACGCGGAGCACGCTCTCGACCCGATCTACGCATCTCGCATCGGCGTCAAGATCGACGACCTCCTTATCAGCCAGCCGGACACCGGAGAGCAGGCGCTCGAGATCGTCGAGGTCCTCGTCCGATCCAACGCGGTGGACGTCATCGTCATCGACTCGGTCGCGGCGCTCGTCCCGAAAGCCGAGATCGAAGGCGAGATGGGCGAGGCACACGTCGGTCTGCAGGCTCGACTGATGTCGCAGGCCTTGCGCAAGCTCACCGCCGCGATCTCCAAGTCGAACTGCGCCGTGATCTTCCTCAACCAGCTGCGGGAGAAGATCGGGATCATGTTCGGCAACCCGGAGACCCAGCCCGGCGGCCGAGCCCTGAAGTTCTACTCTTCGGTGCGCCTGGACATCCGCAAGGTCGAGGTGATCAAGAACGGACTCGACTCGGTCGGCGCCCGGGTCAAGGTCAAAGTCGTCAAGAACAAGGTGGCTCCGCCTTTCCGCTCCGCCGAGTTCGACATCCTGTTCAACGAAGGCATCTCACGCGAGGGCTCCCTCATCGACGCCGCGATCGAGTACGGGATCCTCGACAAGAGCGGCACGTGGATGTCGTATGGGGACCAGCGCCTCGGTCAGGGTCGCGAGAATGTCCGCAACTACCTGCGGGAGAACCCGAGCCTGTCCTCGGAGATCGAGGCCAGGGTCCGCGAGAAAGCCGGCGGCGCCGCGGCCCCGCTCAGGACGGCTCCAGCGAAGGAGCCGGCAGGTGCCGCGGAAGAGCTCTAAGCCGCCTGAGGGAAGCGCATTCGACGCGGGCCTGCGGTTGCTCGCACAGCGCGATCACTCGAGCTGGGAGGTCCGTCAGAAGCTGCTCAAGCGTGGCTACCCCGAGGCTGAGGTTGCCGCCGCGGAGGCGCGCCTGATCGAGAAAGGCTTGCTTGGGGACCGCGGCTTCGCATTCCACTACGTCCGCCGGAGGTCACGCACCCATGGGCTGCTGGCGATCTCCGCCGAGCTCGCGGCCAGGCGGGTCGACCGCGAGACTGCCGAAGCCGCCCTGGCACGTGTCGCGCCCCACGCCCAGGTGCTGGCCGCGCATCGCGTGGCGGGTCGTCTGGCAGGCAACACCCAGTTCGCAAGCTACCGAGAGTTGCTGCACTCGGTCGGCACCAGGCTCCTTCGGCGCGGGTTCCCGATGGACGTGGCGAGGGATGCCTGCAAGGACCTCTGGCGGGGAACGCCAGAGGAGGCAGAGGCCTAAGATTTCATGCACACGGGCCCCGCTGGGGGCCCGCAAGTCATAGAGCCAACCCGCGGTGGGGCCTCCCGAAGCCCTGCCATGGTCACGCACTTTGACAATCGAATAACGAGGTGCATGTCACATGCCTGTCAACGTCTTCGTATTGCTGGTGGTGGCAGCGGTGGCCCTCGCCGGTGGCTTTGGAGCGGCTTACCTGCTCCTACGGCGCCGGCAGAGCAACGGGAGTAGCGTCCTCGAGCTCAAGGCCCAGCAGAGCGTCGTCGAGGCCGAAACCGCGGCCAAGGAAAAGCTCCTTGAAGCCAAGGAGGAGGCCGTCAGAATCCGCACCACCGCCGAACAGGAGGCCCGCGAGTACCGGGCCCAGTCGCAGCAGATCGAAAAGCGTCTTCTCCAGAAAGAGGAAAACCTCGACCGCAAGGGTGAGGACCTCAACCGTCGCGAACGCGACCTATCCAACCAGCAGAAGGCGCTGGACGACATCAAGTCCCAGCTCGAGGAGAGCGTTCGCCAGCAAGAGCGGGAGCTCCAGCGCGTCGCCAACATGACGCGGCAGGAGGCCCAGGGCATCCTGATGGCCCAGGTCGAGCAGGACCTGCGCAATGAAGTGGCGCGCAAAGTCCGCGAGGCGGAGCTCGCGGCCCGGGACGAAAGCGAGCGTCGCGCTCGAGAAGTCGTCACCGAGTCGATTCAGCGCATCGCGGCCGACCAGACCGCCGAGGTCTCGGTGTCGGTGCTGCCGCTTCCGACCGACGAGCTGAAAGGCCGGATCATCGGCAAGGAGGGGCGCAATATTCGCGCTCTTCAGCAGGCCACCGGGATCGACCTGATCGTCGACGACACCCCCGAGGCAGTGATCATCAGCGGGTTCGACCCCGTCCGCCGCGAGGTGGCCAGGGTCGCTCTGAACAAGCTGATCGTGGACGGCCGGATCCATCCGGCCCGTATCGAAGAGATCGTCGCCAAGTCCCGCCAGGAGGTCCTGCAGAGGGTCAAGGAGGAGGGGGAGGGGGCGGTCCTGGAGCTCGGCCTGCAGGGCCTTCACCCTGAGGTCGTGCGCCATCTCGGAATCCTTCGGTTCCGCACCAGCTACGGTCAGCAGGTGCTCAACCACTCCAAGGAGGTCGCCTATCTCGCCGCCATGATGGCGTCCGAGATCGGGGCCGACGTTCGGATCTCAAAGCTTTCAGGGCTGCTGCACGACATCGGCAAGGCCATCGACCACGAGGTCGAGGGCTCGCACGCCGTGATCGGCGCGGACCTGCTCCAGCGGCATGGGGTTCCGGCGCCCGTGGTGCACGCCGTGCGTGCACACCACTACGACGAGGAGCCGCACACCATCGAGGCGCTGTTGCTGATCGCGGCCGACGCGATCTCCGCGGCGCGCCCGGGAGCGCGCAGGGAGTCGCTCGAGGCTTACGTCAAGCGGCTCGAGAAGCTGGAAGAGATCGCCAACTCGTTCCAGGGCGTCCAGCAGTCCTACGCGATCCAGGCCGGCCGTGAGGTCCGGATCCTGGTCAAGCCCGAGCAGATCGACGACACGGCTGCTCAGCTGATGGCGCGGGACATCGCAAAACGGATCGAATCGGAGCTCAGCTTCCCCGGCCAGATTCGCGTCACCGTGGTGCGCGAGACGCGGGCGGTCGAGTACGCAAAGTGATCTAAAGGGAGCTCGGAAACGGGCTCCCTTTTCCTTTTGTTCGAGAATCGTCGCGTGACCGACGGCGATTTCAGGACATTGCTCGCACCCCACGAAATCTTCGATTTCCCGGGGACCCCGGGACGCCCTCGGCGACGGTCGAACTGAAAAGGCCTCACCTCACCATCGTCAACGGCGAGAACGCGGCGGGCGGATTCGGCCTGACGGCCAAGATCGCCGCCGAGCTCAAGTCGGCGGGCGCGGACGTGATCACGAGCGGCAACCACGTCTTCGCTCAGAAAGAGTTCGTCGGCGAGCTGCCCAACCTCGACCGCGTGCTGCGACCTGCGAACTACCCCCCCGCAGCGCCGGGACAGGGCTGGTGTGTGGTCGAGGCCGGCGGCAATCAGGTGCTGGTGTTCAACCTGATCGGGCGCATCTTCCTCGACTCCCTGGACGACCCCTTTCGCGCGGCGGACTCCATCCTGGCCGCCCACCCGGACTTGCGCCTCGCCTTCTGCGACATGCACGCCGAGGCGACCTCGGAAAAGACCGCCATGGGCTGGTACCTGGACGGCCGGGTGAGCGCGGTGGTGGGCACACACACGCACATACCTACCGCCGACGCTCGGGTCCTGCCCCAGGGCACCGCCTACGTCACCGATGTGGGCATGGTCGGGCCTCGGGACGGCTGCATCGGGATGGACAAGGAGGTGGTTCTCCAGCGGTTCCTGACCGGGGTCCCGAACCGCTTTGTGGTGGCGTCAGGACCCGTGACTTTCAATTCGGTACTGGTTACCATTGATTCTTCCAGCGGCCGCGCTACATCCATCCAGCGAATCGACCGTGAACATGTTTGAAGGGGTTCCAGCAATGCCAGGGGAGCGCGTTCCAGTAGAGGTGCTGAAGGTTTCGGCCACCTCGAAGCCGGTCGCCGTCGCGGGCGCGATCGCGGGCGTGATCCGCAGCAAAGGGCGCGTCGAGGTCCAGGCGATCGGAGCCGGCGCGATCAACCAGGCAGTGAAAGCAATCGCCATCTCGCGCGGTTATGTTGCACCCGGCGGTCTTGACCTCGTGTGCATCCCGGCGTTCATCGACATCTCCATCGACGGCGAGGAGCGCACCGGAATTCGGTTGCTGGTGGAGAGTCGCTGACGGCATTACAGACCAGGTCGTTCCACATCTGGACGATTGGATGCCAGATGAACTCGGCGGATTCAGAAAGCCTGGCGCGACGCTTGCTTGCCGCCGGTTACGTCGAGGATTCGCTCGAGCGAGCTGACGTCGCGATTCTCAACAGCTGCGTCGTCCGGCAGGCCTCCGAGGACCGCGTCTACTCCAAGCTCCACGAGCTCAAGGAGTGGAAGACCCCCGAGCGCACGATTGCCGTGACGGGCTGCATCGTCGCCAAGGAGGGCGAGAACCTCACCCGCCGCTTCCCGCATCTCGACGCCGTGGTGCCGATCGGCGAGTACGAGACGTTCGTTGCCGCATTGGAAGCGCGGTACGACTACTCGCAGGGAGAGGTCCTGCCACACGCGGGTCGGACGGGGGTCAGCCACTTCGTACGCGTGATCCAGGGCTGCGACCACAACTGCACGTTCTGTATCGTGCCGCGCGTCCGCGGGCGCGAGAAGCATGTGCCTCTCGAGGCCGTTGTCGCCGAGTGCCGCGCCGCCGTCGCGGACGGAGCCATGGAGGTCGTCTTGCTCGGCCAGAACGTCGACGACTACCACGACCCGGATGGTCGCGGAGGTCTCGCCGCGCTCGTACGCGAGGTGGAAAAGATCCCAGGGCTCAAGCGCCTTCGCTTCCTGACCTCCCATCCGCAGGACCTCGAACCCGAGCTCCTCGAGCTCATGGCAGCCAGCGATATCGTCTGTCGCGAGCTCCAGCTGCCGGTTCAGTCCGGCGACGACACGACGCTCAAGCGCATGGCTCGCGGCTACCAGACCCGCCATTACCGCGCGATCGTCGAAACTGCGCGGCGCCTGATGCCGGACGTCGGCCTTGCCACCGACGTCATCGTCGGCTTCCCCGGTGAGTCCGAGCAGGCGTACCTCAACACGCGGGCTCTCGTGGAAGAGATCGAGTTCGACGTGGTGCACATCGCGATGTATTCGCCACGACCTGGAACCTTCGCGGCGACGCGGATGGACGATGACGTTCCGCACGAGGAGAAGTTGCGACGACTGAACGATCTGCTTGCGCTGTCCCGAGAGATCGCGGGGCGCAAGACCGCTCGCTGGATCGGTCGCGACGCCGAGGTGTTGATCGAAGGCCGGGACGAGCTGAACCGTCCCTATGGGCGGATCCGCCAGGGCAAGCGGGCCAACGTCCTGCGCGCGGGCGACATCGCGCCCGGGGACCTCGTGAACATTCGGGTGCTGCAGGCCACCGCCGGCCAGCTAACGGGGTTGCAGATCTCCACGAACTCAGAGCCCGCGGCGTGAGTTCCCGGGGACCCCTGGGACCAGCGGCGTGACCATACCCGCCACTCCGGTCATGAGGCAGTACCGGGAGGCGAAAGAGAAGCACCCCGACGGGATCCTCCTGTTCAGGCTCGGCGACTTCTACGAGATCTTTTTCGACGACGCGCAGACCGCCGCACCGATCATGGGTGTGCAGCTCACGTCGCGACCGCTCGGAAAGTCCGGACGCGCTCCCATGTGCGGCGTGCCTCACCACGCGTGGCAGACCTACGTCGGGAAGCTCCTGCGCGCCGGTCACAAGGTGGTGATCTGCGACCAGGTGGAGGCCGCAAGCAAGAACAGGATCGTCAAGCGGGATGTGACCCGTGTGCTGACGCCGGGAACGGTTGTCGAAGACGCGTACCTCGAGCCTTCGCAACCGAACTACCTTGTCGCTGCCTGGACTCGAGGCCTGGAGTCCGGCATCGCAGCATGTGAAGTTTCAACGGGAGAGCTGCTGCTCTGCCAGCTGCCGAAGGAACGGCTCCAGGCGGAGCTCGAGCGCCTTGCGCCTGCCGAGCTCCTGACGCCGCCTGACGTCGAGGAATACAGGTTTGATCCTGTGCGCGGCCAGCAGCGCTTGCGCGACCTGCTGGGCATCGCGTATCCCACGTCGATCGGCGCCGCGGACGCCCCCCTTGCGGTCGGCGCCGCCGGCGTCGTGCTCGATTACCTGAAGCAGAACCAGGCGCGGGTGGCGCCGGTCTCCTTCAGCGTCCGGACTTACTCGCCTGAGGCGACCATGCCGCTCGACGCCGCGACCGTGCGCAACCTCGAGCTTCCCGCGTTGGTCGACCTGGTCGACCGAACAAGCACCCCGATCGGTGCGCGCCAGGTGCGGGCCTGGCTGGGCGCGCCTCTCCGCGACGCGGAGTCGATCGAGCTACGTCTGGCGGCGGTCGACGAGATGGTGTCGGCTCCCGACCTCCGAGATCGCCTCCAGGCTGTGCTCAAGCCAATCGGCGACCTGGAAAGGCTCGTGGCGAGGGCCGCGCAGGGACATGCGTCAGCCCGCGAACTGGTCGCGCTGCGGCGTTCGCTCGAAGCCATTCCCGCCGTCCACGACGCGCTTGGCGGATGCGAGGCACTTGTCACGCGCCAGCTTGCAGGTGAGGTCACCGCCACTCCCGAGTTGGTCGAAACGCTGTCCCGAGCCCTGGTTGACGACCCTCCGCTCAACGCTCGCGAAGGCGGTGTCATTCGCGCCGGTTACGACGCTGACCTCGACGCGATCTCTGAAGGATCACGCTCCGCCCGCGACTGGATCGGCAAGCTCGAGGCAGCAGAGCGAAGAAGGAGCGGGATCCGCTCTCTCAAGGTGGGGTTCAACAAAGTCTTCGGCTACTACATCGAGGTCAGTCACGCCAACACTGCGAATCTCCCCGACAACTACATCCGCAAGCAGACGCTGACCGGCGGAGAGCGCTACATCACGCCAGAGCTGAAGGACAGGGAGGCCATCGTCCTCAGCGCGCAGGAGAGGATTGCAGCGCGCGAGCTCGAGATCCTGCACGACCTTGCCGAGGCGGTGGCGGTCGCTGCGCCATCACTGCGAGGCAGCGCGCAGGCGATTGGCATGGCCGACGCGATCTCGAGCCTGGCCGCCGCGGCGTCCGAGCATGCGTGGCGGCGTCCCGAAGTGAACGCGGGACTGCAGCTCTCCATCAAGGGAGGCCGGCATCCTCTCGTCGAGCGCGGCCTGCCCGCGGGGATCTTTGTCGCCAACGACCTGGAGCTGGACCCGGAGTCGGCGCAGATCGTCATCCTCACCGGCCCCAACATGGCCGGCAAATCGACTTACCTGCGCCAGGCTGCCGTGATCGTGCTGCTGGCGCAATCCGGGAGCTTCGTGCCCGCGGAGCGCGCGGTGATCGGCCTCGCCGACCGCGTGTTTACGCGGGTGGGCGCGCACGACGACATCAGCGCGGGCATGTCGACGTTCATGGTCGAGATGACCGAGACCGCATATATCCTCAACCACGCCACTCGGTCGTCGCTGGTGATCCTCGACGAGGTGGGGAGGGGGACGTCGACCTACGACGGGGTCTCGATCGCGCAGGCTGTCGTCGAGCACCTTCACGATGCGCCGAAGCTCGGCTGCCGCACCCTCTTCGCAACGCATTACCACGAGCTGACCGCGCTGGCCGAGAGGCTGCCGCGCGTGCGCAACCAGCGCGTCGAGGTGCTGGAGGAGGGCGACACGGTGCGTTTCCTGCATCGTGTCGTCCCAGGTGGGGCCGATCGCTCTTACGGGATCCACGTCGCCGCTGTCGCCGGCCTGCCATCGGGAGTGATCGCCCGCGCGCGGGATGTCCTCAGCGAGCTCGAGAGGCAGCGGCCGCTCGAACCCGCCGAGCTGCAGCTCGGGCTGCCCATCGAGATGGCCCCGGATCCACTGCGCAAGGAGCTCGAGGAGATGGACCCCGCCTCACTCAGCCCGCTCGAGGCCCTCCAGAAGCTGTATCAGCTGCGAGCGAAGCTGACCCAATGATCCTGATGCTCGCGCCTGAGGTCGCGGACGCGATCGCCGCGGGAGAGGTGATCGAGCGCCCAGCCTCGGTCGTCAAAGAGCTGGTGGAGAACGCGCTCGATGCAGCGGCGCGCCGCGTGACAATCGATGTTCGCGGCGCCGGAAAGACGTCGATTCGCGTGAGCGACGACGGGACCGGCATTCCTGCGGACGAGCTGCAGCTCGCCTTCTTGCGCCACACCACCAGCAAGCTGACGAGCATCGCCGACCTGGCTGCGATCCAGTCGTTCGGGTTTCGGGGTGAGGCGCTGGCCAGCATAGCCGCGGTCGCAGACGTGGAGTCCGCGAGCGGAGGCGCGAAGCTTCGCATCCGCGCGGGTGAGATCATCCACCAGGGAGCCGCGCCGCTCCTGCCCGGTGTGGTGATCGAGGTGCGAGACCTCTTCGCGAACGTTCCCGCCCGGCTCAAGTTTCTGAAGAGCGACGCCACCGAGGTCGCGGCGATCAAAGACGTTGTCAGCGCTTTCACGCTGCTGCATCCGCACGTCCGGTTCCATCTGACGATCGACAGTCGTGCGGCTCTGAGCAGCAGCGGCGATGGCGACCGGCGCCGCGCCATCGGCGCGGTCTACGGGCAATCCGTCGCCGCAGAGATGCTCGAGATGATCGGCATGCACCTTGTCTCAGGGGTGGTGAGCCAACCGCGCCTAAGCCGAGGCAGCCGCGACGGCATGGTGCTCGCGGTCAACGGCCGGCCGATCACCGCGCGCTCGCTCGTCTACGCGCTCGAAGAGTGCTACCAGGGCCGGCTGGAGCGGGGCCGGCATCCTGTCGCCGTGATCGACATCGGCATCGATCCGGAGCTGGTCGATGTCAACGTCCACCCGGCCAAGAAGGAGGTCCGTTTTCGCGACGAGGGCGCCGTCTTCGCCGCCGTGCAGCGCGCCGTCCGAGCCGCCCTGGATGGAAGCGATCCCTTTCGCTACCGCCCGGTCGACCACGCGTCGCCGGTGGAGGCGCTCATCGCGGGCCCTCAGCTCACCATGCACGATGCCGGCGTCGCCGCCGCTCCCGCGCCCGACACCAATGGACACGCAGCCAACGCCGTGCTGCGCCCCATCGGTCAGGCCGGCCCCGGTTATCTGGTCGCTGAAGGACCGCACGGCCTTGTCCTGGTCGACCAGCACGCAGCACACGAGCGCGTCCTGTACAACCGGCTCCTCGAGCGGTTGCGCACGGGTCGCGGGGCGACCCAGCCTTTGCTGATTCCGCAGGCCGTCGACGTCGAGCCGGCCCTCATCGCAGCCGCGGCAGACCATCGCGAGAAGCTTGCCAACCTTGGCCTCGAGTACGAGGAATTTGGACCGCGCAGCCTCCGCATCACCTCGGTCCCGACCGAGCTGCCGTCCGGCCGTGCGACTGCCGCCATACAGGAAACGCTCGCGGCACTGGCCGAGAACAGGGGGGATGGCGCGATCGAGAAGGCGGCGGCCGCCCTCGCGTGCCATTCGGCGGTGAGGTTTGGCGACGTGCTCGACATCGCGGAGCAACGGCGCCTCCTTTCCGATCTCGAATCCGCGGAGGAATCCATCACATGCCCTCACGGGCGCCCCACGAGACTCCTGGTCGAATGGCAGGAGCTGACCCGCCACTTCCGAAGAAACTACTGAGTTCGGTTCCGGTCATCGTCGGACCGACCGGGATCGGCAAGTCCCAGCTGGCTTTCGAGCTGGCGCGCATGCTCGACGGCGAGATCGTAGTCGCTGATTCCCGACAGGTCTACGAACGACTGGACATCGCAACCAACAAACCAAGCCCCGAACAACGGAGCGAGGTCCGCTACCACATGATCGATTTCGTCGACCCCGCCGCCAGCTTCAACGCGGCTGAGTACGTGTTGGGCGCGCGAGCGGCGGTCGATGACATCGCGTCGCGCGGCAAGCGGCCGATCGTCGAGGGCGGCACGATGCTGTACGTCGACGCGTTGTGCGACGGATTCACGCTGACGGGGATCCCGCCGAACGCATCGCTCCGAGCCGAGCTCGACAAGCTGGAAATTGCGAACCTGCAAGAGCGTCTTTTGGCGATCGATCCGGATCCTGGCGTGGATTTGAAGAATCCTGTGCGGGTCATCCGAGCGATCGAGATCCTGCAGGCGGCTGGACCGCCGCTGCGAGGGATGCGATCGCGCAAGCCGCCTCAGTGGCAGGCGCTGCGGATCGGCCTGACCGCCGACCTCCAGGTCATCGACCGCAGGCTCGACGAGCGCAGCCGTCGCCAGGTCGAGCGTGGCCTCGTCGCGGAAACGCAGGCGGCGCTCGACGCGGGCGTGCCCCCGGCGGCACACGTCCTGACCGGGATCGGCTATGCCGAAGCGCTCGCTCACATCCGCGGTGAGATCACACTCGAAGAGCTGCCGGTGGCGATGGCTCGCTCGAACCGGCGCTACGCGCGACGCCAGCTGCGGTGGTGGCGCCGCGACGGCCGTGTGCGATGGTTCGACATCGAGCCCGATCCGCTGGCGGGTATTCTCAAATACGTTGAGTAAGACGGCCGCCGGCGCAAAACGGCTGGGGCGCATCCCGCCATATCTGTTTGCCGAGATCGATCGCAAGGTGCAGGCCAAGAGGCGAGCGGGAGTCGATGTGATCTCACTCGGGATCGGCGACCCCGACCTGCCGACGCCGGGTCGGATCGTCAGCGTTCTGCAGGAGACCGCGGCCGACCCGTCCAACCATCGCTATCCGTCCTACTTCGGCCTCGCCGAGCTGAGGGAATCGATTGCCCGCTGGTACAGCGAGAGGTCGGGCGTCGAGCTCGACCCCAGCACAGAGATCCTGCCGACGCTCGGTTCCAAAGACGGGATCAGCCACGTGCCGCTTGCGCTCGTCGATCCCGGCGATGTGGTGCTCGCGCCCGACCCGGGGTACACGGTTTACGTCACGGGCGCGATCATGGCCGGTGCGGATCCATACGTCATGCCGCTGACCGCTGCCAATCACTGGCTGCCGGACCTCGACGGGATCCCGGACGACGTCGCAAGCAAAGCGCGGCTCATGTGGCTCAACTACCCCAACAATCCGACCGCCGCCACGGCCGACCGCGAGTTTCTGGAGCGCGCCGTCCACTTTTGCCGCCGGCACGACATCGTGCTCTGTCATGACGCGCCGTACTCCGAGATCGCGTTTGACGGGTACCGGCCCCTGACGCTCTTTGAGATTCCCGGCGCGAAGGAGGTCGGGCTCGAGTTCCACTCGCTGTCGAAGACGTACAACATGACCGGCTGGCGCATCGGCTGGGTCTGTGGCCGCGCCGACCTGGTCGACCTCATCGGCCAGCTGAAGACCAACCTCGACTCCGGCATCTTCCAGGCCGTCCAGTGGGCCGCGATCGAGGCGCTGAACGGGGGAGAGGAAGAGACGCGGGCGGCCTGCACCGTCTATGCGCGCCGGCACCGCCTCGTCGCCGGCACGCTGAACACGCTCGGCTGGAGCATCAAGCCCCCGCGAGCGACTTTCTACGTGTGGGCGCCGGTGCCGAAAGGGTATGACTCGATCGGGTTTGCCGGCCACGTGCTCGATCAGGTCGGCGTGAACATCACGCCGGGGGTCGGCTTCGGTTCACACGGCGAGGGTTACTTCAGGCTGTCCGTGACCGCACCGGACGCTCGCCTCGAGGAGGCGATGGCCCGGATGAAGAAGCTCCAGCTCTGAATTCCCCGATCAGATGATCACGACCAGGAGTCCGCGCGAGCGGGCTTATCTCGTCGGCGTCCTCCTGCCTGGCGCCACAGCAGAATTGGTGCGCGATCAGATGTCCGAGCTGGCCGACCTTGCACGCACCGCGGGTGCCGAGGTCGTCGGCTTTGACGTGCAGCGCCGCTCGGAGGTCGACCCTGCGCATTTCATCGGCATGGGCAAGGTCGACGAGCTGCGCGACCTGAAGCTCGAAGGCGAGTATGACGTCGTGATCTGCAACGAAGACCTCAGTCCGCGCCAGCAGCGCAACCTGGAGCTCACTCTCAAGTCGAGGGTCCTCGACCGGACCGAGATCATCCTCGAGATCTTCGCCCAGCACGCGCGAACACACGAAGGCCGGCTGCAGGTGGAGGCAGCGCGGCTGCATCATCTCCTGCCTCGTCTGATCGGCGCGTACGCGTACGACCGTCAGGTCGGCGGCCGGCGTGGGGGAGTCGGGGCGCGCGGTGGGTTCGGCGAGCAACAGATCGAGGTCGAGCGACGCCGGATTCGCAAGCGGATGCGAGACCTGGATCGCGAGATCGAACAGGTGCGGACGCAGCGACACCAGCAGCGGACGGGTCGCCGTCGCGCCGCGCTCGAGACCGCTGCGATCGTCGGCTACACGAACGCCGGCAAGTCCACGCTCCTCAACGTGCTGACCGGCGCCGGGGTACGAGCGGAGCAGAAGCTTTTCGCCACCCTCGACCCGACGACTCGAAAGCTTGCCCTGCCGGCCGGTCGGGAGCTGCTGCTCACCGACACCGTGGGCTTCATCCAGAAGCTGCCGACAGACCTGGTCGCGGCGTTTCGGGCGACGCTGGAGGAGGTGACGGAGGCGGACGTGATCGTCCAGGTCCTGGATCTGAGCTCGCCCGCGGCGCTCAAGCAAGCGGAGACGGTCGAGCAGGTCCTGGCCGACCTCGAGGCGGCCGACAAGCCGAAAGTGATCGCGCTGAACAAGGTCGACCTGCTCGGTCCGGCCACGCGGCGCCGCGCAATCGCCGCCCTCTCGGAGCGCTATCCGGGCGCGGTGGCGATCTCGGCCACCAAGCGGACCGGCCTCGATGAGCTGCTCGGCGCGCTCGATCAGGCGACCCGAGGGGACGCCGTGCCGCTCGAGATGCTGGTCCCCTACGGGCGCGAAGGCGTGCTGGCCGAGCTCCGCAAGATCGGCGGCGTCGAGCGAACCGAGTACGTCCAGGACGGGACGAGGGCCTGGGGCTGGGCGCCCCGCCACGCCGCCCGACGCTTCGAGGAGTTTCGGGTCAAAGAAGCGCGCCCCGCGCGCGCCCGGCGCTAACCGAAAAGCCTGATCACGCCTCGGACGACGCCGACCAGGGTGAGGTTGCTGGTCACGATCGGCTCGTAGGCCGGGTTCTCGGCGATCAGCTTGACGTGGCCGTTGCTCCTCTCGAACCGCTTGACCGTTGCATCACCGTCGACCAGGGCCACGACGATCGCGCCGTTGGTGGCCTCGTGCTGCGGGCGGACCAGGACCAGGTCGCCGTCGAGGATGCCGGCGTTGACCATGCTGTCGCCCCGGACGCGCAGCAGGAAGTAGCCATCCTTGGCCAGCTCGGCGGAGAGCAGGACGTGGTCCTCGATGTTCTGCTCGGCCAGGATGGGGCTGCCGGCGGCGACGTTGCCGACGATGGGCACCGAGACCGCGTTGCGGCGCTTCTGATCCATCTCTGCATCCGCGACCAGCTGGACGGTGCGCGATTTGCTGGGGTCACGCTTGATCAGGCCTCGCCGCTCGAGCTGGTTGAGGTGGTTGTGCACGGTCGAGCTCGAGCTCAAGCCCACCGCCTCGCCGATCTCCCGGACGCTCGGCGGGTAGTTGCGAACCTTGGTCACGTACCGGATGTAGTCGAGGATCTTGGCTTGCCGGTCGGTCAGTTGTGGGGTCAATTTCGTGCCTTCTCCAGATCGTGGTGTGGGGACGCTGCGCCCATGCTAACAGCAAGGCGCCCCAAGCGCAAACCTTTGTTCGTATCCTTGACAGCCGAACGGGCGTTCGTTAGGATGACGAACGTATGTACGCCACCGGCTTCGGAATCAAACCTTGGCGGGCAACCCGAGCCGGCGCGGCCCGTTCGATGCGGCGACTGCTGGCGGCAGTCGCCGCAGTTTCCGCCCTGAGCGCGGGCCTCGCGCTCGCGGCACACGGCAGCCCTCAAGCCGGCTACACGACCGTGGTCGTCCAGCCAGGGGACACGCTCTGGTCGATAGCGGCTGAGCACTATCCGTCCGATGATGTACGGATCCGTGTCGACGACATCGAGCATGCAAACGGGCTCCACGGGCCGACGATCGAGGTGGGGCAGACCCTACGCCTGCCGGGCTAGCCGGCCCTCCAGCCTGTGAGGCTGGTCCTGGTGACCCGCAAGGGCTGTCATCTCTGCGACCAGGCTCTGACCCTCCTCCGGGCCCTCGGCCACCAGCCTGAGCTGGCCGACGTCGATACCGACGACCGGTTGCACGATCTGTACGACTGGCGCGTGCCCGTGCTCCTGGTCGACGACCGTGTCGCGGCTGAGGGCCGGATCACCCTGGAGCAGCTGCAAAGGGCCCTGGGGAAGGGAGTTGCCTGACGCCCGAGCCGGTCAGGATGCTGCTGATAATGACTGTTCTCGCAAGCCTAGATCGCGGCGGTAGGGGCTCCATAAGCCGCGAGTGCCGGCGGCGGCGGCATTCAAGCTGCGTTAGACCCCGCGAGTGCCGGCGAATGCGGGAAACCGGCGCGATCAGGCCGAGCGCTGCAGCGCCGGTTCGGAGTCCAGGCCGCGCAGGAAGACCTCGAGCGGCAGCGCCGCGACCTCGAAGTCACCCCTGAGCAGCTCCAGGTCTGCGCCGGCCTGGCGTAAACCCGCCACCGCGAGCTCGGCCGTTCGGAGCGAGCCCCTGACGTAGCGGTCCAGCGGCGGCTCCAGCGGCCGCACCGCGCTTTCCTGGCGCCACGACTCACGCACCTCGACGGCCAGCTCCTCGAGCCGGTCCACGAGCGCATTGACCAGGCGCCGGTCCGCCGGTTCGGAGGCGAGCCGCCTTTGGGTCTCACCGAAGGCCCGGACCAGCCGCCGCAGCCTCACCTGGGTCGCAAGCGTACGCATGTTCGTAGTCATTGTACTCGAACGGGCGTTCTGGCTGCAACCCGGAGCCCTGTTAATCTCACGCGCGGTGCGCCAGCTCCTGGTCACGGCCGGGCTCCTCCTCCCTCTCGCCTTCGACACCTTCGCCCTGGCAGCCGCGCTCGGCGTCGCCGGCCTCGAGCGCCGCGACAGGCTTCGCGTCGCCCTCACGTTCACCGTCTTCGAGGCCGGGATGCCGATCGTGGGCTTGCTGGCGGGCCGTGGGGTCGGCGGCTTCCTGGGCGAATGGGCGGGCTACGGCGCGATTCTTTTCCTGCTCATCGCCGGCGTTCTGCTCCTGAGACCCGGCAAAGACGGGGACGCCGAGGAGCGCCGCCTCAAGCTCCTGGCCCACGCCCGCGGCCTGGCGATCCTCGACCTGGGCCTGACCATCAGCGTCGACGAGCTGACGGTCGGTCTCAGCGCCGGCCTGCTGGGCCTACCGATCGCCATCACCGTGGTCTGGATCGCGGTCCAGGCGTTCGCCGCGGCGCAGCTGGGCCTGCGGTTCGGGGCGCGGATCGGCGAAGAGGTCCGCGAGCGGACCGAGCAGGCGGCCGGGGTCGCGCTGATCGCCGTGGCGCTGGTGCTGCTGGCCCTGAAGCTGCTGAAAATTTAGGGCGCGAAGATTCGGCAGAGGCTCGCCGCCAGCGAGTTCGCGTCGGCGCCCGGGTGAGTCAGGAAGTAGCCGACGGCGTCGCTCACGGCTCCGACCACCGCCCGTCCGAAGACTGCCGGGTCCTTGTCCGCGTAGAACGCGTCGTGGGTCATGGCGTGCCGGACCTCTTCCGCCACGGCGTCGGCGAATTGAGCGTGGAGGTCGTGCCGGACGGCCTCGACCCCCGGGCTCAACCCGACCGACTCGACGATGAGCAGTCGCGCCACGTCCGAGCGCTCGAAGCAGGAGGTCACGAATCGGGTGATTCCAAGCCGGAGCCGCTCGTGGTGGTCGTGCCCAGTGGCCGCGGTCGCCAGGACGTCGTGGATGAGCGCGCCACCCTCCTCCGTCAGCAGCTCACGAAAGCAGTGCTCCTTCGACTCGAAGAACTCATAAAACGCCGACTTGGAGACGCGCGCCCGGGTGACGATCTCGTCCACGGAGGTGACCGTGTAGCCGTGGCCCGCGAACAATGAAAGCGCAGACTCGACGATCCGCCGCCGCCGCTGCTCGGCCCTCGCGTCTCGCCGTAGCTGGGCCGACGGGAGCGCCATCGGGCTCGCTAGTTCGCCGCCAGGGCGCGCGAGATGACCAGCCGCTGGATCTCGCTCGTGCCCTCGAACAGGGTGTAGATCTTGGCGTCGCGGTGCCACTTCTCGACGGGGAAGTCACGGATGTAGCCGTAGCCGCCGCAGATCTGGATCGCCTGCTCGGTCACCTTGACCGCCACCTCGCCGGCCTTCAGCTTGGCCATCGAGCCTTCCGCCTTCGTGAACGCGCCGCCGTTGCGGCCCTCCCACAGAGCCCGCCAGATCAGGGCCCGCGTGGCTTCGATCTCCGTCGCCATGTCGGCGAGCATGAACGCGATCGCTTCGTTCTCGATCAGCGCGCGGCCGAACTGCTTACGCTGCTTGGCGTAGTCGAGCGCGAACTCAAACGCGGCGCGGGCGATGCCAAGCGCCTGCGCGCCGACGATCGGCCGCGAGAGTTCAAACGTCTTCAATGCGACCGAGGAACGCTGGTGGGTGCCCTCCCGGGCACGCTTCAAACGCGCTTCGAGCTTTTCCATCCCTCCCAGCACGTTCTCGATCGGTATCGTGCAGTCCTCGAGCAGCACCTCGGCCGTGTGCGAGGCGCGGATCCCCATCTTCTTTTCTTTCTTGCCCATGCGCAGGCCCTTGGTCCCTGGTGGCACGACGAAGGACGCCTGTCCTCGAGTGCCGAGCTCGGGCTCGACCGCCGCCACCACAACATGAACGTCGGCGATGCCTCCGTTGGTGATGAACACCTTCTGGCCGTTGATCACCCAGTCGCCGTTCTTGTGGATCGCCCGGGTCTTCATCGACGACACGTCCGAGCCCGCGTCCGGCTCCGTCACGCAGAAGGCACCAAGCGCCGGCTTGTCGGGCGTACCGAAGCAGGCCGGGATCCAGGTCGCGATCTGCTCGGGAGTGCCGTGGGAAAAGATGGCGGCCACCGGGAGGCCGGTGCCCTGGATCGCCAGCGCGATCCCGGCGCAGCCCCAGGTGAGCTCTTCGGCGACAAGCGCCGGCATGATCCCGGTGCCGTCGCCGTAGGTCTGCTGGAGGAAATCGGTCCCGTAGAGCCCCACCTCGGCCGCCTTCTTGACGATCGGCCATGGGAATTCCTCGGACTCGTCGTACTGGTGCGCGACCGGCCGGATCTCCTTCTCGGCGAAGCTGTGCACCCAGTCCCGGATTTCTTTCTGTTCGTCGCTCAGCTCGAACGAAATCATGTTTCTGGCTCGGCTCCTGCTCTACAACGCTTCAGTACTCGTACGTACCGTTTCCACAAACACACGCTACGACGGGCGCGCTCGTGGAGTCAATCGGATTAGGCGGTTTTTCTGGCCTGCCTGATGCCCTGCACCGCCAGCCGATAGGCGCTGAAGACCAGGAAGGCGCCCCAGATCCGCGCCAGGAGCGGCCCCGGCACCTCGACCGCCACCAGGGCGCCCAGGATGGCCCCGACCACTCCCCCACCGCCCATCATCAGCGCCGGCCCAAGCAGCACGTTGCCTTCGCGCAGGTGGGTGAAGCCGCCGACGATCGCGGTCGGCACGATGGCGAGCAGCGAGGTGCCCTGGGCCACCGCCTGCGAAAGCCGGAATCCGACCGTCATCGTGGGCACGAACAACAGCCCGCCCCCGATGCCGATGGTGCCGCTGAGGAAGCCTGCGCCGAACCCACCCGCTATCGCCAGAAGGTCGAGCCAGCTCACGGGAAGAGCAGCTCCTTCAGACCGACCACTCCCAGTACGAGCGAGACGGCGAACTTCAGCTCGCGGTCCGGAATGCGGCTCAGGGCGCGCGCTCCGACGTAAGCCCCGACCACGCTGCCGATGATGAGGAAGATTCCGACGTGGAAGTCGACCTGGGGCGAGCCCTTACGAAAGAGATAGATCGGGACCGCGGCGATGGCGATCGGGATGATCGCCACGAGCGAGTTGGCGTTGGCGTGGCGCTGCGTGGTGTTGGTCCAGAGCACCTGCAGCGGAACCAGCACGAAGCCGCCACCGACACCCAGCAACCCCCCGAGCACCCCGCCCAGGAAGCCGATCGCCGCGAAGACGAAGCGCTGGTTTATTCCGCGGGCCGGGGCGGTGTCTCGGGTTCGTTCGTCACCACGGTGTGGTGCCGAAACTGGACGTTGGATGGAACAGCCGCCGCCGGGAGTTTGGCCTTCTTCTTTTTCTTCGTCTCGCGTCCCTGCTTGTTGCGTCCTTTAGCCATGGCGCCCAGTTTCCATGACAACGGCCAGTTCGCGCAAGAAGGACTCCACGTCCGTCACCAACCCGATCGACTGCCAGCTGCCGCGATCCGCGAGCTTGGTCACCACCGCCGGGTTGATGTCGACGCAGACCGTGCGCACGCCCGCCGGCAGCATGTTGCCCGTGGCGATCGAGTGCAGCATCGTCGAAAGCATCAAAGCGATCCGGACGCCGCGCAGGGCGGCACGCATGCGCCGCTGGGCTTCGACCATCTCGGTGATCACGTCGGGAAGCGGGCCGTCGTCGCGCACCGAGCCTGCGAGGACGATCTCGACGTGGTGATCGATCGCGGATTTCATCACGCCGGACTTGAGCGAACCGCTCTCGACCATCTGTCGCAGCCCCCCCGCCGCGCGGACGCGGTTGATGGCGCGCATGTGGTGCTCATGTCCGTGCTCGATCGGGAGCCCGCTCTCGACGTTGACGCCCAGCGCCGTCCCGAACAGCGCGGACTCGACGTCATGCACGGCCAGCGCGTTGCCGGCGAACAGGACCTGGACGAAACCGAGCTCGATCAGCCGCGACAGGTATACGCCCGCTCCCGTGTGGACGACCGCCGGTCCGGCCACGACGAGGATCCGACCGCCCGCCTCTCGCACCTGGCGCATCTCGGCCGCGATGCCGGCGATCAACACCTTCTTCGGTTTCTCCGCCGAGATCTCGCTGCCCATGAAGCTGAAGATCTCGGTCTGGCGAGAACGCTCGATTGGTGTGACACGTACGCCGTGGTGGCCGATCACCACCTCCATCCCCGGCCTGGCGTCCTGGAACACGATGCACCACGCACGGCCCCTCCTACGGTCGACCGCGATTGCCGCGTCCATCTCGATGTTCTCCACGGCGACCCACCGCCCGTCGATGAGCACTTCGGTCGGCAGGTTGCTCGTCGAATAAAAGCCTTCGGGAAACACACCATCACGAGTGACCTTGTCGACCCGCACGGGCTGCTCATGTTCCGCGGTCGCGCCAAGGGCGCGGGCGCGCTGGACGATCCGGTCGAGCAGCTCGGCGGAGTCGGCGTAGACCTCCATGCGACAGGTCGACGGATCCGTCTTGTGCTGGCCGACCTTCAGCTCTTCGATCGTGAAATTGCCGCCCAGGTCCATGACCATGTCCATCACCTGGGGCAGCATCATCGAGTCGATGATGTGACCCTGGAGCACGAGCCGTGCGCTGTGCCTTCCCTCGGTCACGCGCGCACTCCAGCCGCGGCGTTGATTTGAGTCTTCAGGTTGGCGGCCTCTCGCGCCGGGCTCTCGGCGAAGAGCACGCTGCGGCTCACCGAGATCAGGCAGGACGCCGGGTCACCATTCCAGGCTGCACGTACGGAAGCGTCGACATCGCCTCCCTGAGCGCCAACTCCAGGCAGGAGAAAAGGAAGCGCGGTGCTGCGGCGGATCTCCGAGATCTCGGCCGGGGCCGTCGCGCCGACCACGAGCCCTACATTGCCCGCCGAGTTCAACCGCTCGGCCAGCCGTGCCACGTGCTCATAGACCGGCTTGCCGTCCGACTCGAGATGCTGCAGGTCCCTCGCCCCAGGGTTTGACGTGCGGCACAGCACGTAGACGCCGCGGTCCGCGTAGCGCGTGAACTCCTGCAGCGAATCCGAACCGAGATACGGGTTCACAGTCGCCGCGTCCATCGCGAGCGTATCGAACACGGCGCGCGCGTATGCCCGCATCGTGTTGTCCACGTCGCCGCGCTTGGCGTCAAAAAGGAACGGCGTGTTGGGAACCTCGTCACGAAGCTCGAGGAGAACGGACCAGCCGTCAGGGCCGTACTGCTCCCAAAACGCGCTGTTCGGTTTGAAGCAGCACACGTGCTCCTCGGTCTGCCTGACGACCCCGAGGCAGTGACGCAATGCCCCCGCAGCGCCGCCGTCGATGCGGTCAGGGTCGGGGTCGAGCCCGACACAAAGCATGGTTTGCCGTTCCCGGGCAAGCGTGCGGAGACGTTCGAAGTAGCTCAACCACACAAATGGTAAGGACGCTCAAAAAGCGACAATTGATGTATGAGGATTGCGCTGGCGCAGGTCAACCCCACGGTCGGTGATCTGGCCGGCAATTCACGCCTGGTCATTGAGTGGATCGATCGCGCGCGACAGGCCGGAGCCGACATCGTGTGCTTCCCCGAGCTCGTGATCACGGGCTATCCACCCGAAGACCTGGTCCTCAAACCCTCGTTTGTCCGTGACAACCTCGCGCAGCTGGACCACATCGCGCAAGCGACCAGGGGCATCGCGGCCGTGGTCGGATTCGTCGACCAGGACGGCGACATCTTCAACGCCGCCGCGTTTCTCTGCGACGGCGAGATCAAGGCCGTCTATCACAAGGTCTTCCTGCCCAACTACGGCGTCTTCGACGAGAAGCGCTACTTCCAGCCTGGTCACCGCTCCCCCATGGTCGACCTGAAAGGGCTGCGCATCGGGCTGTCCGTGTGTGAGGACTGCTGGTTCCCGTCAGGGCCGATGGCGTGGCAGGCCCATCACGGGGCCAGGCTGCTGATCAACATCAACGGCTCGCCGTATCACTACGGAAAACGCGCGCCACGCGAAGCGATGGTCGGCGGCCGGGCTGCCGACTACGGGGCGTTCGTGGCCTGGGTCAACACGGTGGGCGGCCAGGACGAGCTGGTCTTCGACGGCAACAGCGTGGTCTTCGACCCGACCGGTACGGCGGTCGGGCACGCGGAGTCACTCGTCGAAGACCTCCTCGTCACCGACATCGACACCGACCGGCCGGTCCATCTGTTTCCCGAGAAGCTGCGCTACGAGGCGGAAGGCGCCGCAAGGCTGGAGCTGGAGGTGACCGAGGTCCCGGTCGAGCTGCCGCCAGCTGGACCAAAGCCGCCAAACAAGAACCGAAGGTCAGAGCCGCTCGAAGGCGCGGCCGAGATCTATGCGGCGGTGGTGCTCGGCACGCACGACTACATGCACAAGCAGGGCTTCCAGAAGGTGGTCATCGGCATGTCCGGCGGAATCGACTCGGCGCTCACCGCGGCGATCGCCTGCGACGCGCTCGGCGCGCAGAACGTGATCGGCGTCCGGATGCCTTCACGGCACACCTCGGCGGAAAGCCTGGAGGATGCGGCCATGGTCGCCGAGGACCTGGGCATGCAGCTGATGGACTTCTCGATCGAGCCGCCGCACAACGGATTCGAGGAGATCCTCAACCCGGTCTTCAAGGGCACCACACCCGGCGTCGCCGAGGAGAACGTGCAGCCGCGTATCCGCTCGACCATCCTCCACGCGCTGTCCAACAAGTTCGGCTACATCGTGCTCAGCACGGGCAACAAGTCGGAGCTGGCCACCGGCTACGGCACGCTGTACGGCGACATCGCCGGCGGCTACGCGGTGCTCAAGGACATCACGAAGTCAACCGTCTACGAGCTGTGCCGGTACCGCAACACGCTCGGCCCGGCGATCCCCGACAGGGTCATGACCAAGGCGCCCTCGGCCGAGTTGAAGCCGAACCAGAAAGACACCGACAGCCTGCCGCCTTACGACGAGCTCGACCCGATCCTCAAGGGCTACATCGAGGACGACCTCAGTCCGGAGGAGCTGGTGGCGGCAGGCCACAAGCCGGAGACGGTCGTGCGCGTGATCCAGCTTGTCGACCGGAGCGAGTACAAGCGCCGCCAGGCGCCCCCCGGCGTCAAGATCACGCCGCGGGCGTTCGGCCGCGACCGCAGGATGCCGATCGTCAACCGCTACAACCCGAACGGAAGCCGTCCGAAGTAAGCCTCGCGGCATAATTGCGGTCGATAGCGGATATAGATGGGAGCTATGGGCGGTTCGTTTGACGTAGTCGTGGTCGGAGGCGGGCCGGGAGGCTACGTCGCGGCTTTGCGCGCGGCTCAGCTCGGCGCGAAGACGGCGATCGTCGAAAAAGACCGCATGGGCGGAACGTGCCTGGTCCGCGGGTGCATCCCCACCAAGGCGCTGCTCCAGTCCTCTGAGCTCTACACCCAGGCGCGGGACGGTGCGGCATTCGGCCTGGTGACGGGGAACATCGGCTTCGACTGGGCCGCCGCCCAGAAACGCAAGACCGTTGTCGTCGATCAGCTGGTCAAGGGCGTCGAGGGCCTGCTCAAGGCCGGCGGCGTGACCTCCTACAAGGGCGCGGCTCGGCTTGCGGGCAAGGGCGTCCTCGACGTGTCGGGCGAGCAGGTGCAGGCCAAGGACATCGTCATCGCCACCGGATCCGCGATCGCCCGCATTCCCCTGAAAGGGGCCGAGCTGACCATCGACTCGGACCAGATCCTCGAGCTCAAAGAAGTGCCTCGACGCCTCGCGGTGATCGGAGGAGGCGTGGTCGGCATGGAGTTCGCGGCCATGTTCGCGGCCCTGGGCAGCAAGGTGACGGTGTTGGAGATGCTCCCGCAGGTCCTCGCGATGGTCGACGCCGACCTGGTCTCGGTCTACGTCAAGCACCTGAGCAAGCTCGGCGGTGAGATTCACACAGACAGCAAGGTCTCCGAGGTCGTCAAGCAGGACGGTGCGCTGCAGGTCCGGTTCTCGAGCGGCGCCGAGGGTGGCGCCGTCGATGCCGACCGGGTCCTGCTGGCGGTGGGGCGGGTGCCCTACACGCAGGGCCTGGACGCTGAGAAGGCCGGAGTCAAGCTCGAGCGCGGTCGCGTGGTGGTCGACGACCACCTCCACACGTCCGCGGACGGAGTCTGGGGGATCGGCGACGTGATCGGCGGCATCATGCTCGCCCACGTCGCGTCTTACGAGGGCGTGTGCGCGGTGGAGAACATCGCCGGTCACGGCGACCGGGTCCCTGACTATCGCGCCGCACCCAACTGCGTCTACACGGATCCCGAGATCGCCCACGTCGGCCTTGGCGAGAAAGAGGCGAAGGAGAAAGGGATCGCGGTCAAGGTCGGCAGGTTCCCGTTTGCGGCCGCCGGTCGCGCCCTGACGCTGGGCCAGACTGACGGCTTCGTCAAGGTCCTCGCCGACGCCGCATCTGGGAAGCTGCTGGGCGCCCACATCATCGGACCGCGCGCGACCGACCTGATCGCGGAGGCGACTCTTGCGATTCAGAACGGCCTGACGCTGGAGCAGGTCGACCTCACGATCCACGCGCACCCGACCCTGCCCGAGTCGTTCATGGAGGCGGCTTTGGCGGCGCAGGGCCGTGCGATTCACATCACCAATCGGCGCGCGCCGGCGCCGGCTCCGACCCAGACCGCCGAGTTACACCAAAATCAGGAGAAGCAGATGGCTGCCCCAGTCAAGCCCTCCCCCACACCGCCGCCCACGCCCGTAGCGATCACTCCCAAAGCCCTCGAGGTGACGAAGGAGAATCGCGACTTCCTGCTCGGCATGCACCGCCAGATGCAGCTCATCCGCCGCTTTGAGGAACGCGCGCAGGAGCAGTACACGAAGGCGAAGATCGGCGGCTACTGCCACCTCAACATCGGCGAGGAGGCGACCGTGGTCGGCGGCATTCTCGGCCTGAAGCCCAACGACTGGATCTTCACCAGCTACCGCGAGCACGGTCACGCCATCGCCCGCGGCGTCGATCCGAAAGCGGTGATGGCCGAGCTGTTCGGCAAGGAGACCGGGACTTCACACGGGCGCGGCGGCTCGATGCACCTGGTCGACTACAGCAAGCGCTTCATGGGCGGCTACGGCATCGTCGGCGGCCATCTGCCGCTCGCCGTCGGGGGCGCGTGGGCCGTCAAGTACAAGAAGCACATCCCGGGGTCCCAGCGGACGCACGGCGAGCCGCGTCCCGAGCCGCTCCCCGGCTCGAGTCGCGGGTCCTCTGCGCCCGTGGGGCCCAACGATGTCGTCTTCTGCATGTTCGGCGACGGCGCGACGAACATCGGCGCCTTCCACGAGTCGCTGAACATGGCCAAGGTCTTCGATCTGCCGGTGGTCTGGTTCTGCGTCAACAACCGCTATGGCATGGGCACGCCGGTCGAGAAGGCTTCCGCGGTCGCGGATATCTACAAGAAGGCTTGCGCCTACGACATGGAGTCGATACAGATCGATGGTATGAACGTCCGCGAAGTCCTTCTAAGAACCAGCGAGATCCTCGAGAAGACGCGCAACGACTCCGTGCCGCGATTCATCGAGTCGCTCTGCTATCGGTTCCGCGGCCACTCGGTCGTCGACCCCGACAAGTACCGCTCGGCCGAGGACAAGGAGAAGTGGCGCAAGGCCGACCCTATCGTCGCCTTCGAGCACGAGCTCGAGAAGAGCGGCCTCGCCGACGAGGAGTACTTCAAGAACGTGCGCCAGGAGGTCGACGCTGAGGTCCGCCAGGTCATCGACTTCGCCGACGAGAGCCCCGACCCCAACGTCAACGACCTCTACAAGTACACGTACGCCGGGCAGTGGGACAACCGGCCCGAGCTGCGTGCGGAGCGGGTGTGATGGCGACTGCGGTCAAGACCGAGGAGAAGCTCTACCGCGTCGCGCTGCGCGAGGCGCTCAACGAGGAGATGGAGCGCGACGAGACCATCTACCTAATCGGCGAGGACATCGGAAAGTTCGGCGGCGCCTACCGCGTGACCGATGGGCTGCTGGACAAGTTTGGGCCGCAGCGCGTCGTGGACGCACCTATCGCGGAAGAGGTGATCGTCGGCACGGCGATCGGCTCCGCGATGCTCGGCCTCCGGCCCGTGGTCGAGATGATGACGATCAACTTCTCGCTGATCGCCTATGACCAGATCGTCAACAACGCGGCGAAGATCCGCTACATGTTCGGCGGCGAGGTCAAGGTGCCGATGGTGATCCGCATGCCCGGAGGCGCCGGCCACCAGCTGTCCGCGCAGCACTCGCACAGCTTCGAGGTCCTGTACGGGTTGATTCCCGGCCTGCTGGTGGTCGCACCGACCACGCCGGCGGACGCGAAGGGGATGCTCAAGTCGGCCATCCGGTCGGACAACCCGGTCATATTCCTCGAGTCGATGAGCCTCTACAACGTGAAAGGCGAGGTGCCGGCCGGCGATTACACGACGCCGCTCGGGACCGCCGCCCTACGCCGCTCGGGGTCCGACGTGACCATCGTCGGCGTCTCGCGGATGGCGGTGCTCGCCAACGAGGCCGCCAAGCAGCTCGAGGAGGAAGACATCGACGCCGAGGCGATCGACCTGCGATCGATCCGACCCATCGACTGGCCGCCGATCATCGACTCGGTGCGCAAGACGAGCCGGTGCGTGGTGGTCGAGGAGGGCTGGTCGACGTACGGGGTGACCGCGGAGATAGCAGCCGGCGTGCAGGAACGTTGCTTTGATTACCTCGACGCGCCAGTGCGCAGGCTCGGAGGCGCGCAGGTACCCATGCCTTACAGCCTGCCGCTCGAGAAGGCGTCCGTCCCCACGGGCGAGGACATCAAGCGCCTGGTGCGCGCGACCCTGGGCAGAAAGGTCGACGCCTGATGTCGAACATCAACATGCCCAAGCTCTCCGACACGATGGAGGAGGGCACCATCGTCGAGTGGAAGAAGAAGAGCGGCGACGAGGTGCAGGCCGGCGAGGTCCTGGCCGAGGTCGAGTCCGACAAAGCCACATTCGACCTGGAGGCCGACGCCGACGGGGTGCTGCAGATCCTGGTCGAGCAGGGCGTGCCGGCGAAGATCGGGGCTCCCATCGCAACGATCGGCGAGGCCGGTGCACCGGCCAAAGCCGAACCCGCGCCGAAGCCAAGGGCGCAGGCGGCCAGGGCTCCCGAGCCGACGATGGCGAAAGCCGAGGAGCCACAGCCCGAGCCCGAGCCCGAGCGTCCTTCGGCTGGTGAGCCACCTCGCCGGGAGGCGGGAGGTGAAAACGGCACGGGCATCAAGGCCTCGCCGCTCGCCCGCCGGCTGGCCGCGGAGATGGGCGTGGACCTGGCCTCGTTGAAGGGAAGCGGCCCCGAGGGCCGGATCGTCAAAGAAGACGTGATGGCGGCCCGAACAGCGCGGCCGGAGACCGAGCGCCGGCGCCCGCAGCCCGAATCCGACCGGCGTGCGGGCAGCGACGTCGAGATCGTCGAGCCGAACCGGATGCAGTCGACCATCGCGCGCCGAATGGCCGAGGCCAAGTCGACCGTCCCCGAGTTTCAGGTCACCGTCGAAGCGCGGGTCGACCTCGCCGTGAGCCTTCGCCAGCAGCTGAAGGATTCGGTGCCCGGCGCGGACAAGGTGACGATGACCGACTTCCTGGTTCGCGCGTGCGCGCTGGCCCTGCGCAAATTCCCTGAGGTGAACTCGTCTTGGGTCGACGGCAAGTTCCAGCGCAAGCGCTCGATCAACATCGGCCTCGCCGTCGCGCCGAGCCAGGGCATGGGCCTGCTGGTGCCGGTCGTGCACGATGCCGACGTCAAGGACCTGATCCAGATCTCGATCGAGTCACGTCAGGTCATCGAGCGCGCTCGGTCCGGTCGCCCCAACGAAGGCGACCTTTCGGGCGCGACGTTTTCGATCTCGAACCTCGGCATGTTCGGAGTCGATGAGTTCACGGCGATCATCAACCCACCCGAGGCCGCGATCCTCGCGGTCGGCGCGATCAAGGACGTCGTGGTCGTCCAGGGCGGCAGCTTCGTGGCGGGCAAGGTGATGCGCATGACCCTGTCGGTCGACCACCGGGTGTTCTATGGCGCCACCGCGGCCCAGTTCATGGCCGAGGTCAAACGACTGATCGAAAACCCGGTGACCCTGCTGATCCCGCAGGCCTAGGCCACAGCGGCCGCCGCCGACTCCGGCTCCTTCTTCTCCTGGCGCGCGGCCGGCAGCGTCAGGTGCACGCGCAGGTTCCCCGAGTCGTCGAAGTCCGCCCACAGCCGGCCCTTCATCGCCGCCGCGAGCTCGCGTGAGATGGCAAGCCCCAGGCCAACACCGCCCGCGGCAGCGGAACGTGACGGGTCGCCGCGATAGAAGCGGTCAAACATCCGGTCCGGGTCGGGCCGGTGCGGGCCGGCCGCGTTCGCGACGACGGTTTCGACAGATCCGCCGCTCAACCTGGCCATCGCGTTGATCGTCGAGCCCTCGGGCGCGTACTTCACTGCGTTGTCGAGCAGGTTGTCGAGGATCTGGTGCAGCCGCTCGGGATCGGCCGCGACCGGCGGAATGTCGTCTGGCGCGTTGAGGATCAGCGACAGCCCTCGCCCCCTCCCGCGCGGCCTCACGATCTCGAGCTCCTGCTCCAGCTGGCCGCCCAGGTCCACGGCGGTGATGTGCATGGAGATCTGGCCTGTCTCGACGCGCGCCAGGTCGAGGAGCTCCTGCGCCATGCGGAGCACGCGCTCTGACTCCTCGTGGACGATGGTCGCCGCGCGGGCGCGTTCGGCATCGCCCCGGAGACTGCCGTCCACCAGTGCCTGGCTGAACCCGATAAGGCTTGTGAGCGGCGTCTTCAGCTCATGCGAAACGTTGGCGAGGAAATCGCGCTGGACCTTACGCGCACGCTCGACCGCCTCCGCCATCCGGTTGAAGGCCGAGCCGAGCATGCCGATCTCGTCCGAGCCCTTGATGCTGACCCGTCGCGAGTAGTTGCCCGCGGCGATGTCCTCGGCGGCGGCCGCGAGCTGGGAGACTGGCCTCGTCACCGACCGGCTGATCAGGAGGATGAGCAGCATCGCAAGGACGAGCGCTGCACCGCCCGCTTCGAGCAATCGAGTGGCGAGGTCGCCGGCGGCTGCAGAAGCGATGTTGGCCTGGGGCTCGGCGAGGACGATCCAGCTCGCGTTGAGGGGATCGCGCTTGGGCGGGATGCTCACCCCCGCCGCGAAATACATCTGGCCGCCCAGCATCGTGCGCGCCTCGGAGATGTTGGCCACGCGGCTGGAGCGGACGATTGGGATCTGGACGCCGTAGCTGGGTGTGCCGTTGATCAGGCTGTCGTACACGACGCGCCGCTCGGAGTCGAGCAGCAGGAGCCGGCTTGCGCCAAGTCGTGGGGCGAGGGAGTTGAGGCGGTCGCTGAAATCGTTCGGCGTGTCGAGGCGACACGCTCCCGTGGCGCTGCCGCGAAAGAGGCACTCTTCGTTTTTCACCTGCAGGGCCGCGGGGACGACCTGCCGGTCGAGCTGGTCCTGCGCGCTCTGGTACTCGAGGTTGCGGACGAACACCCACGTGAGCAGTCCGCCGAGGAGGAGGCTGACGGCAACGATGCCAGCGGCAGCGGCGAGGAGGCGAAGCCGCAGGTTCAGGTTCCTGCCAGCTCCAACCGATAGCCGACGCCCCAGACGGTCTGGATGCTCGGATCGGTGATCTTCGCCGCGGCAAGCTTCTCCCGCACCTGCTGCACGTGGACGTCGACCGTGCGGGTGTAGCCGGGAAAGTCATATCCCCAGACGAGATCGAGGAGCTCGCTGCGCTGGAACACGCGGCCGGGATGGCGGGCGAGAAGGGCGAGCAGGTCGAACTCTTTCGGTCGGAGCTGGACGCGCTCGTTCCCGTGCCTCACCTCGTGGCGCTCGATGTCCACCTCGAGCTTGCCGGCTCGGACCAGCCTGGGCTGGTCGGGCTCCGTCCGGGCGCGGCGCAGCAGGGCTTTCGCGCGCGCGACCAGCTCCTGCGGATGGAAGGGCTTGGTGAGGTAATCGTCGGCGCCAACCTCGAGACCGACAACCTTGTCGGTCACCTCGTCACGTGCGGTGAGCATGATGATCGGCACCTGGCTCACCTTGCGAATCTCCTTGCAGATCGTGAGGCCGTCGGTGCCGGGAAGCATGATGTCGAGGATCACCAGGTCGGGCTTGAGCTGACCGAACCTGGTGAGGGCCTGCGTCCCGTCCCCCACGCCTTCCACCTCATAGCCCTCGCGCGTGAGGTAGAGCCGTGCGAGCTCGAGAATGTGCTTCTCGTCGTCGACGACCATGATCCTGGAGCTCAACGCCGCGCCCATCGCATCAAATTCATCACCGCCACGTCAAAGGGTCGTTTTACAAACGTGAGTGAAATGTAAACGCGGTCTATTTTGCCGGGCGGAGCACCAGTTTCAGCGGGTTTCCGCCAAGCCCGAACCGGTCCCGGATCTTCTTCTCCAGGTAGCGCCGGTAAGAGAAGTGCAAAAGGCCGGTGTCGTTGACGAACAGGACCACGGTCGGGGTCTCGGTGCCGGCTTGCGTCGCGTAGCTCAACTTGAGCCGTCGCCCTTTGTAGCTTGGCGGCGGATGCTCGAGCAAGGCCTCGCGCAGGGCCCGGTTCAATTCGTTCGGCGGCATCTTGATCCGCCTTTGGCCGACGACCTCGAGGGCGACGGGCATGATCGAGGCGATTCCCTCCCTGGTCCTGGCCGAGACCGCCACGACCGGGGCGAAAGCAGCGAACTTGAAGTCATTCGCGAGCGCCTTGCGCCAGTAATCCGGTTTGCGCATCGCGGGCTCCACAAGATCGATCTTGTTGACCACGATGACCAGGCCTTTGCCGGCGTCGAGCGCATATCCGGCGACGTGCTGGTCCTGTGCGAGCACCCCGCTCGAGGCGTCGATCACGAGCAGGACCGCATCGGACCGCTCCATGGCGTGGATTCCGCGAAGCAGGCTGTACCGCTCGAGCCGATCGCGGCTCGATGATTTGCGCCGGATCCCAGCCGTGTCGATGAGGACGACCGGCGTGCCGTCGAATACCAGCTCGGTGTCGATCGGGTCTCGTGTGGTGCCGGGGATCGGGCTGACGAGCGCGCGCTCATCGCCCAGTAGCGCGTTCAGCAGCGACGACTTGCCGACGTTGGGCCGGCCCATGATCGCCAGCCGGTCTGCCTTTTCGTCGGCAAGAGTCTGGGTTTCGGGCGGCGGCAGCGCATCCGCGATTCGATCGAGCAGCTCCCCCACCCCCAATCCGTGCTGGGCGGAGATCAGCGCCGGCTCATCGAAGCCCAGCGCGAGCAGCTCGTCCGCAAAGTGGCGCTCGTTGGGCGAGTCGGCCTTGTTCGCGGCGAGGATCATGCTGCGCCGCGATTTGCGGAGGAGCTCGGCGATGTCGCGGTCGATCGCAGTCAGGCCCTGGCGGGCGTCCATCAGGAGGACGATGACGTCGGCCTGGTCGATGGCGATTCTCGTCTGGGCCTCGATGGCGGCCCGCGACGAATCCTTTGCGGCATCGAGGTCGAGCCCGGCCGTGTCGACCACCGTGAACTCGCGGCCGCGCCATTCGGCGACGCCATACAGGCGATCCCGCGTCAGCCCGGCCTGAGCGTCGACAATCGCCTTTCTTTGGCCGATCAGCCGGTTGAAGAGGGTCGACTTGCCGACGTTCGGCCGGCCGACGATCGCGACGATGGGCCTGGCCACCCCCACAGGATTGCAGAGGCGATGATGCTCAGGACAAGGCCGAAGCCCATCGTGGCAGCGGGGCTGGCGATCGACCAGAGCACACCGGCCACCACGCTCGAAGCCAGGTCCCCCACGCCGTTGACGCCGTTCAGTACGCCGTAAGCGGTGCCCAGCCTTGGCTCCTCTACCAACGAGCCGGACAGCGATCCCTCGACGGACGCAACCACGGGCGATTCGGCCCCTACGAGCAGCGCCAGCAGCGCGACGGCGATCCATCCGTGCCCCAGCGCACCGACCAGGCACGCGCCGGCGAAGGTCGCGTAGGCAAGCGCCAGCACCGGCACCTTGCCGACACGATCGGCGATCCAGCCGGCCGGAAACGAGACCGCCGTGCCGACCGCGTTGTGCGCGAGATAGAAGCCGACGGCTGCGGCGGTCGCCGCCGGGGCGCTCAACTCCGGCTGCAGCATCTGGACGACGCGCAGCGTGAAGAAGGCGGTCGCGAAGTTCCCCACGCCGAAGATCGCGACCGGGACGAGCAATCGCAAGAACGATGGCGGGAGCTTGAAGTCTGGCGCCTGGGCATTGGAGACCTGCTTTCTCGGGTCACGCGTGAAGAGGGCGAAGAACGTGACCGCGAGAACCGCGGGAACGATCGCCGCCACGAACACCGTGCGGAAGCCGTGATGGGTTGAGAGCAGAAGGAACGCGATCGACGGACCGATCAGGGCACCTGCCGTGTCCAGGGCCTCGTGAAGGCCGAATGCCTTGCCGAGGTCTCTCTTCTCGACCGAGCCGGCCAGCATCGCGGATCGAATCGGCTGGCGCAGGCCTCTTCCGACCCAGGCGAAAGCTCGTGAGACGAGGACCTGCGGCCAGCTTGCCACGAGGACGAGCAGGGCAAAGCCAAAGCCCGTCGCCCCGTATCCGGCAGCCGCCAGGGATTTGCGCCGGACAATCCGGTCGCTGTACCAGCCGCTCCACACCTTGACGGCGGCCGAGGCGCCGTCGGCGACGCCCTCCACCAGTCCGACCGTGTACGCGGGAGCACCCAGCCCACCCGTGATGAACAGGGGCAGAACGGCCAGCACCATCTCGTAGTTGGCATCGGCAGCAAGGTCGGCGAGGCCGATGCCGACGACGTTGCGATTGAGCCAGCGGCTCAAACCACTTCGAGCGGCTCGGGTTGAAACGGACCTCCATCCCTGTCCGCGACGAAAGCGTTCGCGTCCACCGGCTTGCCCTGATGAACCGCGACGATCAGATAGACGTAGCCCGCCCACGCGCGTTCGGTGTCGAAGCGCGACGCCTGCGCGGGATGGTCGGGATGGCTGTGGTAGTAGCCCACGATGTCGAGCCCTGCGGCGTCTGCCTCGCGCTGGATCCGGATGTGGTCGCGAGGATCGATCTCGTAGCGATCACGCGAGCGCTCGACCACGATGTTGCGCGCCCGTTTCACGCCGCTGACGGTGCGGTCATTGCGCGGGCCGACCATGATGCCGCAGATCTCCTGCGGGTAGCCTTCCGCGCCGTGCGAGCGGATCGCCTCGAAAGCGTCGCGCGAGATCTTCAACGTTTGCTGTAGAGGCCTGTCGACAGGTAGCGGTCCCCGGAGTCAGGGAAAACCGTGACCACCACGCCTTCGGTCAGCGTTCTCACAAGCCTGCGGACCGCCCACAGCGCCGCTCCGCTCGAGTGACCGACGAGCAAACCTTCGGTGCGCGCGATGTCGCGCGCGAGCTCGTAGGCGGGCTCGGTCGGGCAGCCCCACACCTCATCCGCAGACGATTCATCCCAGATCCGGGGCACGATCGCGGTCGGCAGGTGCTTCAGGCCCTCGAGTCCGTGGAAGGCATCTTCCGGCTGGACCGCGATCGTCATGATCGAATCGTCGTGGTCTTTCAGGCGGCGCGAGGTGCCGACAAAGGTGCCCGTCGTTCCGAGCCCCGCAACGAAGTGCGTGACCCGCCCTTCGGTCTGCTCGAGGATCTCCACCGCGGTCCCTTCGTAGTGCGCGCGCGGATTGGCCGGATTCGAGTACTGATCGGGATAGAAGTACTCGTCGGGATGACCGGCCACGATCTCACGGACCATGTGGATCGCGCCGTCCGAACCCTCGCCGGCGTCGCTGTACACGATCTCGGCGCCGTAAGCCTTCACCAGCGCCTTGCGCTCGGCGCTGACGTTGCCGGGCATCACCAGCTCGACCCGGTATCCCTTGGCCCCGCCGAGCAGGGCGTAAGCGATACCGGTGTTGCCCGAGGTCGAGTCGATGATCGTCTTGTCGTGGGTCAGCGCTCCGCGGCGCTCGCCGTCCTCGATCATCGAGAGCGCGGCGCGGTCCTTGACCGACCCGCCCGGATTGAACCACTCGGCCTTGGCGTAGACCTCCACGCGGGGGAACTCGCGCTCGAACATGCGGACGCGCAGCAGCGGCGTGTTGCCCACGAGCCGCGTGATCCCTGTCGCGCCCGTGCTTCGCATGTCAACAAAGAATAGGAAGGGATCTCAACCGGCGAAGTGGCTCGCGATCAACCCGCCGAGCACGAACACCCCGGCGATGCCGTAGCCGATCAAGGAGCGCCGGTACACCGTGCCGCCTTCCGGCCAGAGGATGTTCAGGATCGCCTTGGCCATCAGCAGGCCGCCGCCCAGGATCGTGACCGACGATGAACGCCCCAGCACGCCGAGCAGCAGGATCACGCTGAACACGAGGACCTCGAGCAGCTGCAGCAGCGTGTAGGCGGACATCAGCGGCCCGAGCCGGGGGTGTCTGAACGGTCGAGCGTCGCGCCCTCTGGCCGGCGCGTCCGCGCGCCGGGGCCGCTCCGACGCCGCAAACTCCCGGCATAGGCCACCTGGTCAGGAAGCCAGGGCGCGTGCGAAGTCGGCGACGATGTCGTCCGGGTCCTCGATGCCGACCGAGACGCGCACGGTGCCGGGCCCGACGCCCAGCTCGGCACGTTCCTGAGCGCTCATGGCTCGATGGGAGGTGAGCTCGGGGTAGGAGACTGTGGTCTCGACTCCGCCCAGGCTCGCGGCAAAGGTCACGAGCTCGAAACGCTGGATCATCCGCTCCACCGCGCCCCGCCCGCCGTCGAGGTCGAAGGCCATCATGCCGCCGGCACCTTGTGCCAGGAGCCGCTGCGCGACGCGAAATGAAGGCGAGGTCTCCAGGAGCGGATGATGCACGCGGGTCACGCCGGGCATGGAACGCATGCCGTGCGCGAGCGCAAGCGAGTTGTCGCTGTGCCGACGCATCCGGACGTCGAGCGTTCGCAGCCCGCGCATTGCCATCCACGCGTCAAACGGCGCCAGCTGGGTCCCGGTTCGGGACGACCTCGCGCGCGCGACGCCCATGATCGCCGCGTCACCAGCGATCACTCCCGCGACCAGATCGGAGTGGCCGCCCAGGTACTTGGTCGCGCTGTGCATGACTACGCTCGCCCCGACGTCCAGAGGACGAAACAGAAGTGGCGTCGCAAACGTGTTGTCGACCAGAAGCGGCACCCCTCGCTCGCGTGCGAGCGCGCCGATCGCTTCCAGGTCCGGGACCCGGCAGAGCGGATTGGTGATGGTCTCGGCCAGGACCAGCCCCGCGTCCTGGATGCCGCGGCGAACGGCGTCGAGGTCGGTCAGGTCGATGAAGGCGATCTCATAACCCGCGGGCTCCAGGTCCTGTCGCAGCAGCGCAGCCGTCCCACCGTACAGTTCGCGCGTGGCGACAATCGTCACGGGCTTGGGCGCCAGGGCCAGGATCGCGCCGTGCAGGGCCGCCATTCCGGAAGCCGTGGCCACCGCCGCCTCCGCCCCTTCGAGCTGGGCGACGGCGTGCTCGAACATCTGGCGGTTGCTGTTCGAGTTGCGACCGTAGTAATGACCCGGCCTCTCCCCGCGGACGACCGCATCGTAATCGGCCAGGTCCGTGTACACGTGTACGGAAGCGGTGCTCAGGTCTGGCGCGAGCGGGCTGCGGGCTCCGAGCTCCCGGCCCGCGTGCACCGCCCTGGACGCGGGCTTCATCGCAGCTTCGAACGGCTCGCGTACACCGCCGCCTCGCCGAGCTCGGCCTCGATCTGGAGCAGGCGGTTGTACTTCGCCACGCGCTCGGAGCGTGCTGGCGCACCGGTCTTGATCATCCCGGCCCCTGTCGCGACGGCGAGGTCGGCGATCGTGGTGTCCTCGGTCTCGCCCGACCGGTGCGAGATCACGGCGCTGTATCCGGCTTTGCGAGCCAGCTCGATCGCCTCGAGTGTCTCGGTCAGGGTGCCGATCTGGTTGACCTTGATCAGGATCGAGTTGGCTACACCTCGTTCGATCCCGTCCTTCAGGCGCGCGACATTGGTGACGAACAGGTCGTCGCCCACCAGCTGCACGGTTCCGCCGATCGTCTCGGTCAGGTGCTTCCAGCCCTCCCAGTCGTCCTCCGCCATTCCGTCTTCGATCGACACGATCGGATAGCGGCGGCTCCATTCCTGGTAGAGCTCGACGAGACCCGTTGCATCAAGGATCCGGCCTTCGCCTTTGAGGTTGTACTTCCCGTCCTTGAAAAACTCGCTCGAAGCGGGGTCGAGTGCGATCGCGACGTCCTTGCCCGGTCCGTAGCCTGCTCTGCGAATCGCCTCGACGATCAGCTTCAGCGCGTCCTCGTTGGACGGAAGCTGGGGCGCGAAGCCTCCCTCGTCCCCCACTCCTGTTGCGAGGCCTTGCGCCTTGAGCACGTTCTTCAGCGCGTGGTACACCTCAGATGTCGCGCGAAGCGCCTCACGAAAAGTCGGCGCGCCGACAGCACAGACCATGAACTCCTGCAGATCGACCGACGTGTCTGCATGCGCACCTCCGTTGAGGATGTTTGCCATCGGCAGCGGAAGGAGCGATGCGCGGTCGCCGCCAAGGTATCGAAACAACGGGACGCCTTTCGCGTTGGCGGCGGCGTGCGCCACCGCGAGCGACACGCCGAGGATCGCGTTCGCGCCGAGCCGCGCTTTGTTCGGCGTGCCGTCGAGCTCGATCATGGCCTCGTCGACGCCCTTCTGGTCTTCGACATCGAATCGTTCCAGTCGTATCGCGATCTCCCCTTCCACGTTGGCGACCGCCTTCGTCACCCCCTTGCCGCTGTATCGCTTGGGGTCGCCGTCGCGCAGCTCGACCGCCTCGTGTAGCCCGGTTGATGCACCCGAAGGCACGATCGCCCGGCCGGTGACTGTGTCCGTGTGCGCGGTGACAGCGATCGTCGGATTGGCGCGGGAATCGAGCACCTCGAGGGCGGTGAGCCCCGTCAGCCTGGTCACGAACGGTCAGTCTAGCTAGAGGCGGTGAAGGGACCGAACGCGCGCCTGGGCTGCACGCTGAAGCCGTAGTTCAGCAACGCTGCCGCGTCGTCGGTCGAATGCCCGGTCGCGTTGAGCACGACCGCGATGAGGTGGCGGTCGCCGCGAGTCGCGGTCGCGAGCATGCACCCGCCGGCATTGTCGGTGAGGCCCGTCTTGAGACCGGTGGCACCCGGGTAGTTCCACAGCAGGCGGTTCATGTTGTGGGGGAAGAACGCCTTGTGGGTGGCTGTGGCCGCGATGGTGACGTCTTTGGTCGCGGCGATCTGGGCGAGCTGGGGATAGTAGGCGTCCAGGTAGACGGCGGTGTGGACCAGGTCGTGGGCGGACATGCCATGCCCTGGCGCGTCCAGTCCGCTGGGGGTGACGAAGTGGCTGGCAGCGAGGCCGATGCTCTTGGCCTTCTGGTTCATCTGCCGGATGAACCGATCCCGCGGCACGATCCCGGAGGCGATGGCTTCCGCCGCGTCGTTGCCCGAGTCGAGGAACAGGCCGTACAACAGGTCGCGCACGGTCACCCGCTCCCCGGCCGTGAGACCCATCACGCTCGGCTCCGCCTGTGCCGCGGTCTTCGTCACCTCGACGACGCGATCGAGAGATCCGGCGTCATCCACCGCGACCATCGCGGTGACGAGCTTGGTCAGGCTCGCGGGAGCGCGCGACGTCTCCGGGTCGCGCTGCCACAGCACCTGCCTGGCGTCGACGTCGACAAGGTAGGCGGCCTGACCGTGGATCGGGAGGTTTGGCTGGCCGTGCGTGGCGAGCCAGTAGGTCGAGAAATCGAAGTGGTCAAACTTCTTCGCCGCCGGCGCCTTTGCCGCCTGGACCGTGAACTGGAACGGAGTCGTTCGCGTACGTGCCACGAAGACCGTGGTCGCAATCGCCAGGACGATGACACCGAGCGAGATGAAAAAGGTGGTGCGCTCGCGCCTGCGGCGGCGCCTGGCGCGCTCATATCGGGGCCCCCGCGAAATCAAGGCGAAGCCTTGGATTTCGCGGGGAATTTACGTGAGATCCCTTGTTGCTGGACGTGAGCTGAGACGGTGGGAACCCTCCGGGCTTAGTTGTCGGCCGGATTGTATCTAAGCGGGAGGATGCACCGGTGCGGACGCCGGCGGAAGCGGCATCGCTGGAACCGGATTTGTGGTCGGCTCGTGCAGGCGCGCCGCCAGCTGGTCGCTCGCCGCTTCCATCGTCTGGAGCGCGGTCGCCTGGTCCTGGGCGTTCATGAACACCGGCTGTCCGTAGTCGTAGCTCCGCACGGCCTTCCAGGTCGCCGCCACGAGCTGCGTGCCGTAAAACGTGTAGGTCCCGATCACCCCCTCGCGCGTCTCCTCCGACCACATCTGGTCGAACACGAAGTTCCCATGCGCGTAGGTGATGAGCTTGCCCTGATAGACCTCGATGCCTTGGTACCAGTGCGGGTGGTTGCCGATCACGATGTCCGCACCCCAGTCGATCGCCTGGTGTCCGATCGCCACCGGATCGTCTGGTGTGGGAACGTGCGGGTCGGACATCGGCTGACGCTCGTACTCCTTGCCCCAATGGAACTGGACGACCACGATGTCGGCCAGCTCGTGCGCCCGGGCGATGCCCTCTTTCAAGCCTTCCTGGTCGACGGCGCGCCCCACGCCGTTGAAGCCGATGAACCCGAACTTGATCCCGCGCACGTCGATCACCGCCACCGGACCGAGGCCGGAGGTCTTGATCCCGTGCTGCTGCAGAAGCTGGTCGGTCAGCGTGATCCCCTCGGCGCCGTAGTTGCTCAGGTGATTGTTCGCCAGGTTGGCGACGTCCGCCCCCATCAGGGTCAGCCCGTTGATGAATCGCGCGTCACCGCAGAACGTGAAAGTTTCGGTCGCGACCACAGGGCAGCCCGAGAACAGCGGAGATTCGAGATTGATGTAGGTGATGTCCGCGTTCTTCGTGTAGTCGGCGGTCGGGCGAAACGGCCACAGGAAGTCGCGCCGCTGGGTCGCGTAGTAGTTGACCCCACGGGCAGGAATCACGTCACCAGTGACGAGTAGGGTCCGAACCTTGCTCGGGTCGCCGGGTACGAAGTACGTCGGATGGAAGAGGTTCTGCAAGCTGAGGACGGGCAGGCGTCCGGTGCGTGTGGCAAACGACGGCTGGTCATACAGGTCGGGTGCCGCCACGAGAACACGTGAGCCCGAAGCTGCGGCGCCGGCGCCGCCGCCGGCTGGGACGGCGGAGTTGTTGCAAGCCGCCACCAGCAGAAGAGCCGCGACGACCCCTTGTCTCACCTGACCGGCAATTGTGCCAGCACATCCTCGATCGCAATCAGGCGGGCGACGTACGAGCGCACAGGATCGCCCAGCTCCCCCGCCGCCCGGAAGACGCGCTCATTGCCCTCGGACCGGCGCCTCTCCAGCATCGCTGCGAGGTTGCGATCGAGCGAGCCGGTGCGCAGGGCGACCTCTACCATGCCGCCGATCCAGGTGGCGTAAAGCTCGACCTCCTGCTCGCGCGGGTCCGAGCCGGCGACCGGCAGCGTCGAGTGAATGTGCTGGTCCCACAGCCGGCGCAGACGGAGAACCTCTTCGGTTGCCCCTCTCACACCGCGGCTTTGAGCTGGGCGATCACCGCGTCCGCGACCTGGCTCGTCCCCACCGCGGTGGGGTCGTCGCGCTTCTCCTTCAGGTCGTAAGTGACGTTCTCGCCCAGCGCGATCACGTTGGCGATCGCCTTCTCCAGCACGTCGGCGGCAGCAGTCTCTTCGAGGTAACGCAGCATCAGCACGCCGGAAAGCATCACCGCCATCGGGTTGACCTTGTTCTGCCCCGTGTACTTGGGCGCGCTGCCGTGAGTGGCCTCGAAGACGGCGCCGTTCGTGCCGATGTTGGCGCCGGGCGCCAGCCCCAGGCCGCCGATCATGCCGGCCCCCAGGTCGGAAATGATGTCCCCGTAGAGGTTCGGGCAGCACAGCACGTCGTACTCCTTCGGCCGCAGCACGAGCTGCATGCACATGTTGTCGACGATGCGGTCTTCGAACTCTATGTCCGTGTTCCGTTCGGCGACCTGCCGCGCGACCGCGAGGAAGAGGCCGTCGGTGTGTTTCATGATGTTCGCCTTGTGCACTGCGGTCACCTTGCGCCGGCCGTAACGCCGCGCATAGTCGAATGCGAACTGCACGATCCGTTCTGAGCCGCTGACCGAGATCGGCTTGATGGAGAGCCCGCTGTCGGGCCGGATCTTTTTCTTAAGCAGCCCCGAAATTTCTTCGATCATATGTTGAGCGTCGGGCGTGCCCTTCTCGAACTCGAGCCCGGCGTAGATGTCTTCAGTGTTCTCGCGGACGATGATGAAGTCCAGGTCGTCACGAAGGTTGCGCGCGCCTTTGTACGCCTTGACCGGGCGCACGAGCGCGTAAAGGTCGAGCGCCTGGCGCAGCGCCACGTTGACGCTCCGAAACCCGCTGCCGACCGGAGTCGTGATCGGCCCTTTCAATGCGACATGGTTCTTGCGAATCGATTCGAGCACGTGGTCCGGGAGCGGAGTTCCGAACTCGGCGATTGCCGCCCCGCCGGCCTTCTGCACGTCCCAATCGAACTCGACCCCGGTTGCCTCGAGGACACGCACGGACGCGTCGCAGATCTCGGGTCCGACGCCGTCTCCCGGGATCAGCGTTACGGCGTGCTTAGCCAATCCGTTGAACTTGGCGTGACAGAGCCGCTCCTACCGGTTTTTGAAGTAGTCGGCGTTGATCTGGATGAAGTTGCGCCACTGCTCAGGCACTTCATCCTCGGGAAAGATGGCGTCAACAGGGCACGGATCCACGCAAGCGCCGCAGTCGATGCACTCGTCCGGGTCGATGTAGTACATGTTGGCCGCATCGTCTGTATGGATGCAGTCGACCGGGCACACCTCGACGCATGAGGCGTCCTTGACGTCTATGCAGGGTTGGACGATGACGTATGCCACGTGCCTGAAGGGTACCATGCACCGTTAAATGCCCGAATCAGAGCCCAAGCCGAAGCTGATCGAACTCGTTGGACCCGGCGCCGGCCAGGGCTGGAAGGCCGTCCTCAAGAGCGGCAAGCCGGCCGTCGTGCATGAAATTCCCGTCCCGCCCGCCGAGGCCACAGCCGCAGTGCCACGCCTCCAGCGTCTCTTCGACCACCGCCATCCCGCGCTCTCGCCCGTGCTCGCGTGGGGCACCGACCCGAATGGGGTCTGGGTCGCAGTGGAGCCCAACGAGGGCACACCTCTCTCGTCGATCCTCTCCCGTGGACCGCTCACGCCGCCTGCAGCCGCGACTCTCGGCGCAGGCGTTCTTTCGGGCGTCGCCGCGCTGCACGAAGCCGGCATCGCGATGGGCGGCTTTGGCGCGACCGCGGTCCGTGTCACCACCAATGGCGAGGTCAGGCTCGCGGGCCATCCCGCAGCGGCGGTCCGAGCCGCTCCTTCCCAGAGCGACCTGCGCGCCGACGTGAGGTCGTGCGGCATGGCCGTCTGCGCCGCGTTCGGCGTGGATCCCGCGGGCGCGCCCGCTCCACCGAACATCGCCCCTGGACTTGTCGTCACCATGCGGTCCATGGCCAGCGGGGCGATGGGACCTTCGGCTGACCGCGCCCAGGGAGCATTCAGGGAGATGGCGGCGGCGATGCTCTCGCCCGACCGCGAGATGGCCGCCCAGTCCGAGCTCGCTACCCGCGCCGGGGGGCGAGAGGTTCCCCCGATCACCCCGTTCCTGCCGCCCGGCACCGTGCCTCCGGAGGCGCGGCCTTCGGCTCCGCAGACGGCGGTGACCCCACCCGCGCCCCCTGTGCCGGCGCCATATATCGCGCCGCGGCGCGAGGAGACGCCGCTCCGGCAGTCGGCTTCTTACGAGGCGCCCGACCGGCCGGTCCAGACCTATCCCTCCATCCCGGCCATCACGTTCCCGCCGCCACCTGTGGTGCCGCCGCCTCCAGTGGCGCCTACGCCACCAGCAGCCCCGGCCGGACCGCCGGCGGCAGAACCCCGGCCCAGCCCTCCGCCGGTGCCCACGTGGTCTGAGGCCCCTCCGCCCCCGGCGCCGTTCGAGGGTGCCCCAACGTCCGAACCTGCCCAGCCGGCGGCGGTCAACACGCCTTACCCGCCTCCGCCCTCGGCGCCGCCCCCGGGGCCGCCCCCCGTGTCGGAGCCACCGCCCCCAGAACCTGAGCCGCCCAAGGCCCCCATGCCGTGGGAGACGGTCACCCCGGCAGCCGCGGCGGGAGCGGCAGCGGCGGCGACTTCCTCGCCGTTTTCAAGCTCGCCGCCCGCTCCCGCCTCGCCATCGCCGTTCTCGACGTCACCACCGCCTCCCACCGCGCCCGCCCCCGCACCGGCGCCCGCGCCACCGCCTGCGCCGTCGCAGGCGACCTGGTCGCCGGTGGAGGCGCCTGTGTGGAAGCCGGGCGAGGCCGTCCCGGCCGAGCCGCTCGGCAGCGGCTTTGCCGTCGTCGAGACCGCTCAAAAGGCGCCGACCGCGCCGACCGTCCCCGGCGCCCCGATCGCGGCACCGGCACGCAAGCCATCGGTGGCGCGCCCGCCGTCGGGCGGCGGCCTTCCGCCGGAGCGGCCTGCATGGCTCCTGCCCGCGGCGGTTGCCGTGGTCATCATCATCCTGCTCGGAATCGTTGGCGTCTTCGTGCTCAACCGTCCGGGCAGTCCTGTCAGCCAGGTTCGCCCCACCCCGACCACGAGCGGCCACCCCACCGCCTCACCGCGAACGACACCCAGCTCTTCGCCGACCAGCACCGGTGGGCCGCGCCCGGTCCCGACATATGGTCCGAGCTCAGCCGATCCCGTCAGGTCGGTCCAGATCTGCACGAGCGCCTCGCCCTGCAACATCCCGGGCGGCTCGCCAGAGAATGCGACTTCGTGCAGCGTCACGTCATGCAAGCTCGAGGTGGCGCTGTATTTCACCTCGGTGCAGAAGTCGGTGCCGATCGGCTACACGATCAAGTTCTTCAACCGCTGCACCGGCGTTACGATCGACCTGCCGGGGGTAAACACGACCACGCCTGCCAGCGGCTACATCGTCGCCATCCCGACCGACCACCTCGCTGTGAACATTCCAGGCGGGGTGAAATCGGGCGCGATCGTTGCGGTGTCGTCGCAGCCCGCGGTCGCCGCCTCGACGCCCCTCCTGATCGGCGCCGATACCTGCTAGGCCGGCCTCAACCCGTAGCGCAGAAACAGGTACTCGCCGTGCTTGCGCGCGCTGAGCATGCGGGTCCACACGCCATGGTCAGGCAGGAACTCGGCGCCGGCGACCATGCCGAGTCGCCGCTCTTCGTCTCGGCCTGCCACCACCGGCGAGATCGTGATGAAGGCCTCATCGAGCAGCTCGTGCTGAATCAGCTCTGCCATCACGTGCGGCCCACCCTCGGTCAAGATCACGGCGAAGCCGCGCTCGCGCAGCTCGGTAATCGCGCGCCGCATGTCGACCGGGCCGCTCTTTCCCACCTCGATCACGTCGCACGACTCGGGTAGCAGGGGCCTCAACACGGCGGCACCGTCTCGAGTGGTGACAACGGTCGCCCCGCGCGCCACCGCTGGATGCGAGAACGCAACGTCTCCTGACGCGGTGAGCAGCACAAGCCTGGGCTCGGGCTTGCGACCCAGCTCGCTGCGGAGTCGCGCGAAGGCGGGGGCCGCATCGGGATAGACGTGGGCCGGGGTCCACTGGTGTCCAGGCGTCGCGCGCAGCGTGCCGGCGCCGAGGAGCACCGCGTCCGCCGTCGCCCTCAGCAATCCCATCAAGAACCGGTCGGCCTGGTAGCGGCCGCTGATCTCCGAACCCGCCAAAGGTTTCGAGCCGAGGGTCACGACTCCGTCGATCGATGTCACGAAGTTCGAATAGACGACAGGTGAAGAAAACCCGAGCCGGCCGTAAGTGAGCTCGAGCTCCTGCGGGATCGAGTAACGAGGTAGCGCTGCCTCGAAGAGGATCGTGAACGGCTCGATCAGTGTTCGAACCGGGACCTGGCCGTCTCGAGGAATTCGCTGCGCAGCTGCTGATCTTGCTCGTAGTTGCCGCGCCAGTTCGTCGTCCAGGTGCGGGAGTTGCTCTCGCGCACACCGCGCATCGCCGTGCACAGGTGCATCGCGGTGAGGTACACCGCCACTCCGTGAGGCTGCAGGACGCGCACCAGCTCGTCGGCGATCTCCACGCCGACGCGCTCCTGGACCGTAAATCGTCTCGCGAACACGCGCACGAGGCGCGTCAACTTGGAGATGCCGATGATCTCCTCATGCGCGACGTATCCGATGTATGCATGACCGTGGAACGGAAGCGCATGGTGCTCACAGAGTGAGTAGAACTCGATCGGCCCTTCGATGACCTGGCTGATGTTGCAATCCGGGCCGCCGTGGCACTCGGTCGGAAACGCCGTGAGCAGCTTGGGATCTCCTTCGTAGCCGGAGGTCGCCTCGTAGAGGGATCTGAGGAAACGCCTCGGCGTCTCACGAGTGCCGGGGGTGTCGAGGTCCATGCCGAGCGCTTGGAAGATCTCGCTGGCGTAAGCCTCGAACTTCTTCCACTCGTCGGGCGAGATGTGCCGGGGCCGGATCTGTTCCCAGTGAGTGGACTCTTCCGGGTCGAACGCAAGGGTTGACATGGTGTTCTCCTTGAATACCGACAAGGGCAACTTTACGCCGCGAGAACTGAGGCTCGAATTCGGGCGTTCGGGATTAGAGTGGTGGACTCGATGTCCCTGAACCGCGTCGTCTCCGTGATGATTCCGGCCTTCAACGAGGAGCGGACGCTCGATGTGATCCTCAATCACGTCCTCGAGCGACCCGAGGTAGGCGAGGTGATCGCCATCGACGACGGATCAAGCGATGGGACGTGGGCGATCATGAGCCGATTCGCGGAGCGTGACCAGCGCGTGCGCGCGTTCCGCCAGGCGACCAACCGGGGTAAAGGCGCCGCGCTGAGGCGAGCCATCGGCGAGATCAGGATGCCGTTCGCCATCGTTCAAGACGCGGACCTCGAGTACGACCCGCGCGATTACCCGACCCTGCTCCAACCGCTTGTGGAGGGCCGAGCCGACGTTGTGTTCGGGGTTCGCGGTTTCGCCGGACAGACCGCATTCAGCTTCTGGTTCGTGATCGGCAACAAGGCGGTGACGTTTGCAGCGAACCTGCTGTTCGACTGCTACATATCAGACCTCGAGACCGGCTACAAAGCCTTGCGGGCGGACCTGTGGCGACGACTGAACCTCCAGGGCGACCGGTTCGACATCGAGCCCGACATCACGGCTCGCGTGCTGCGGCTCGGCTACCGGATCCACGAGGTGCCGATCCGCTACTACGCCCGCGGGCGGGCCGAGGGCAAGAAGCTGACATGGGTCGACGGCATTCGGGCGATCGGGGAGCTGCTGCGGATCCGCCTGACTCCCTATGGAGCCCTGTTCGGGCGAACCGCCGACCCCGGTTATCACCGTGAACGCCAACTGCAGCTCTCGCGCCGGCACCCCCTGATGGAGGGTGCCGAACCCCGGAGCTAGGCCGCCGGCTGGACGTCGATCACGAGCCGGTCCGGATTGCTCAGCCAGAAGGCGCGGTAGCAGCCGGTTCCGTCGACGCCGAGACCGAGCTGGACGACCCCTTCGAAGTCTTCCAGCCGCCTCACCTCTACCAGCGTCGCGTAGCCGGTCACGATGTCTACCGAGCCGTTGTACGAGGTGTGCAGGTCGGCGCCGTGAATCACCAGCTCGATGCCGCGGCTGCCCTTCAGCGTCACCGGCATACCGCTCGGTGAAAGCGTGTAGTTGGTGTTGCCCTGCGTCCTGACCTCGACCGCGCCGCTCGGGCCTCCGTTGTTGAACGTGATCGTCAACCGGTCGTATCCGGGATGCGAGCCGGTTCGAAGATCGCTGATGAATGCCACCGGCGCCGTTGCTGAATGCGAAGGGGCGGTGCTGCTCGCGCACACAAACGGGGGAAGCTGCGAGTCGGGCGTCGGGGTCGGCGAGGGGGACGGGCTCGGGCTCGACGAAGCGGATGGACTTGCCCTCGGGCTCGAGACGGGGCCGGCCGTCGACGGCGACGGCCTGAGCGGGCTGTTCACCCACAGCACCCCCACGATCAAGGCGGCGATCACCGTCGCGGCAACGCCCGCGATCCAGTACGGGCCTCGGGCGACCCGAGCTTCGCCCAGTGTGGAGCGGACGCGGTCCCGGAGGCCCGGCGAAGGCGTGCCGCTCATCTGGTCGAAGGTCTGGTTCAGCTCGCGGCGGAAGTCCTCGTTGCTCACGTCAGAACACCTCCTCGATCGTGAGGTCGGTTCGTAATTTCTTGGCAGCTCGGTAGATGCGCGACTTGGCGGCGGAGGGCGACACATGAAGCGTCCTCGCCACCTCGTCGAGCGGAAGGTCGAGATAGAAATGGAGCACGAGCGGCAGTCGCTCGTCGGGCGCAAGCCGAAGCATCGCCTGATGCAGGTCCGAGTATGTCTCCGGCTCCTGACGCCCTGGCTTGCCGACGTCGGCGAGCTTGATCACCGACCACCATCGGGTCCGGCGGGCCATCCGGCATTCGTTGGCGACGATGGAGAGAAACCAGGGGCGCAGTGACGAGGTGTCGCCACGGAGCTGGCGCAGCTTCCGCCAGGCTTTGAGCGAGGCCTCCTGCACGGCATCATCGGCCGCGGAGCGGTCGGCCAGCATCACCGCCGCCAGCCGGTAGGCGGCATCCAGGAGCGGCTCGATGAGGGTCGAGAACGAGTTCGGGTCGCCTTCCGCGGCCCGGGCGAGGATCTGAGGCCGTTGCTCCATCACTGCAGCAGACATGTTGCTGCTAGTTGGATGCGGGAACCGGGCTTTTGGTTGCTCCGGCGGCTTAAGTCACCGTCACAGTGGTGGCAGCGTTGGCATCGAACGTGGAGGTCGGGCTGGCCGAATCCTTGACCCACACCCCGATGTAGACCGTGCCCACCGGCGAGCCCGCCCCGATGTACTGGCCGTTGGCCCCAACGGCGCTGCACTGCGACACACCCGCGCAGCTGATGCCAAGGATCTGGGTGAACTGCCCGTGCTGGCTCCAGGTCGCGCCTCCGTAGGCGGTGGACAGGATCGGCCCGTACTCGCCCGCCGCATAGCAGACGAGCGCCGACGGGCAGTCGATGGTGAGGAGAGTGTTGCCGTTCGGTTTGGGGTTCTGCCAGCTCCAGGAGCCGCTTGGCGTGACCGTGTTGGCGGCATTGGCGATCCGGAGCGAGCCAGGATGCGCCGGTCGAGAACGCTTCTCGTTGTCACTCGGGCGAGGCAGCTCGGAATGCGCGACGGGCGCCGGCGTCGTCGCTGCCACCGGCACCGGCGAGGCAAGCACGCCCGCCAGCACGATCCCAACACACGCCCCTGCGCGGAGGGCCCTTCCCACCCTGGTGCCGATACTAGTGGTTAAGAGTCCCTGAACAAAATAGGTTAAGTGACCGTGACCGTGACAGCGACATTGGCGTCGAAGGTCGTGGTCCCGCTTGCGTTGTCCTTGACCCAGACCCCGAAGTACACCGTGCCCGGCGCAGCTCCGGTGCTGTTCCAGTCGAAGGCAGCGCTGGCTGAATATGACTGCACGACGGTCCAGGTGCTCGAGGTGGCCGGGCGCATCCAGAACTCGTACAGGGGGCCGGCGTGGCTGCAGCCCGCGCCGACGCCGGTGATGGTGCTGTGGGCGCCGGTGCCGTGCACGAGCGAGCTCGGAGCCGCGCTGGCGGTCACCGAGCTGCAGGCGGCCGAATTGATGGTGTAGGTCAGGGCCGCGTTGGTGTCGAACGTCGCCGTCGTGCTGGTCGCGTCCTTGACCCAGACCCCGAAATACACCGCCCCTGATGAGCCGGAGGTGTTCCACGTGAACGTGTTGGCCGTGCCGTATGCCTGGACCATCGTCCAGGTCGTGGACGCGGCCGGCCGCATCCAGAACTCGTAGCGCGGGTTGGCGCAGCCGGCCCCGCTTGCGGTGAGGGTGACCGGCGTGCCGGCGAGGGTTTGCGCAAGCGGCGCCGCGGCGAGCGTAGGACTTCCGCATGGCGGCGTCAGCGTGTAGAGCGTCGCGGCGTTGGCGTCAAACGTTGTGGTCGGGCTGGTTGCGTTCTTCGCCCACGCACCGAAATACACGCCGGCCGGTGCAGCGCCGGCGGTGTTCCAGACGAAGATGTTGCTCGTCGAGTAGGCCTGGGCCAGCAGCCAGGTGCTCGAGCTGGCCGGGCGCATCCAGAACTCGTATCGCGGGGCTGGGCAGCCTGACGAGCCGGCGGTGAAGGTGACCGTCGTGCCCACCACGGATGAGGACTGTGGGGCTGCGGAAACTGTCGCCGCCGTGCACAGCGGGGAGGTTGAGTTGTAGGTCAGACCCGCAAACGCGTCGTTGGCGCCCATGGCGCTGGTGTTGATGCCCGTGCTGTTCGCGTCATGGACCCATACGCCGAAGTAAGTCACCCCGAGCGAGCCGGTGCTGTTCCACACGAGCTGGTTGCTGGTCGTGTAACCCCTGAGCAGCGTCCAGGTGGGCGACGCGGCGGGCCGCACCCAGAACTCGTAAAGGGGATTCGGGTCTGGGCAAACGCCGGCGCCGGTGAGAGTCACCTGCGTGCCGGAAACGGACTGCGTGGGCGGCGCGGCCGAGAGTGTCACGGACGTGCACGGCGTCGCAAAGGTGAACTGGTCGGCGCTGGTGATCGCACTTGTTCCCGACGCGGTGGTCACCGTGATGTCCACCGGGCCGACGGCATGAGCCGGGCTGACCGCGGTCACGGTCGAATCGCTGACGACCGTAAAGCTCGCCGCGGCGGTCGCCCCGAACCTGACGGCCGTCAGCTGGTTGCTGAAGCCGGTGCCCGTGATCGTCACGGTGGTGCCCCCGGCGGGCGGGCCGTATCTCGGCGAGACGCCGGTGATGCTGAAGAAGGGTCCGACGGTGAAGGACCACGTGTAGGGCGTGCCGTTCACGGTGACGGCGACGGTGTACCTGACGCCGGACTGCAGCGGTTGCCTCGGGATCACGACCACGGCGCCGCGATACGTCAGGCCACTGCCGACCGAGGGGCTGTTCGAGTCGATGACGCAGTGGTCGAGGGCTACTCCGTTGCCGGTGAGCGAGTGGGCTCCGGCCGTCGTCGCCACGTTCCCGCCGGTCTGGACGAAAACGGGCAGCCCGGTCGGCATCGAGTAACCGGGGCAGGCCTGCAGTGGATCCGGGAACTCGTTCCCGCTGTATTTGGTCAGCGGCTCGCTGGTTCCGTTGCCCGGGAAATACACGGGGTAGCTGCCGCCCGTGAACGGGTTGCCGCGCAGCACATCCACCGCGGCGCCCATGTCCCATCCCGATTTGACCTCGCGATACGAGCCGAAACCGGTGGTCGTGAGCCGCGGGTCCATCATGCCGAGCGCGTGGAAGGGCGCACCCATCCACCAGTCGATCGCCTGGTCGTCCGTCGTCGCGGTGCTCGAGCTCACGAAGATGTTGCTGTTCCGCGCCGCGGTGTCTCCATCGACGGTGTAGTAGGGAACGCCAGGCGTCTCGTAGTGCGTCACCAGGTCGTTCTTGACCATGTAGAGAGCGTGGTTGTAGTCGCCCGCGCTCCAGGTCGTGTTCTCAGTCAGAGGCGAGGTGCCGGTGTTGCCCCGCCATTGGTTGAAGCGGGTCAGCCATCCAGGGCTGGCGACCGGCGTCGCCTTGATCTGAACTGGAGGGGCCGCCGGAGCCGCGGCCAGGAGGCCGAGTGCGAGAACGCTGAACAGGGCGGCACCAAGCCGGCGGGCAGGCAGCCTGGACAAGGGGGACAACTCTAGGCATAACGACCGCGATTGCGGCCATCTTGCCCGCGATTTCTGACGGCCCGACTGGCGGACGGGGTGGGATTTGAACCCACGAGACCCTTGCGGGTCTACGGCATTTCCAGTGCCGCGCCCTCGACCGAGCTAGGCGACCCGTCCGCACACAATTCTGCCAACAACGCTCGCTCGCCTAGCTCGGTCGACGCGCGCTTCGCTGGACACTTCCGTGCCATGCGCGCGCTCGACCGTGCGACCCGTCCGCGGTCCATTCTGCCAACAACGATGAGTCGCTTAGCTCGGGCGACGCGCGCTTCTCCGACACTTCTGTGCCAGGCGCGCGCTCGACCGTGCGACCCGTCCGCGGTCCATTCTGCCAATAACGGTGAGTCGCCCAGCGCGACCCCCCTGCGTTACTTCCTGCTCGGAGGAGCGCTGCCCGAGGACGTGCCGAAGGCCTTTGCCCCCTCCGGCCCGCCGACGATCACGGTGTCCGTCATGTCGAGGAACAATCCGTGCTCGATGACGCCTGTCAGCTTCTTCAGCTCGACCCCGAACTCACCGGCGTTCTTGATCCCGCCTTCGACCGTCAGGTCGAGGATGAGATTGCCGTTGTCAGTCACAAACGGAGTCTCCTCCCCACCTCGCACGGCCAGGCTCACACCGAGCGCTGTCAGCCTCTCCGCGGTGAGTCGCCAGAGAAACGGGAGGACCTCGACCGGCAGCACACCCTCGCCAAGCTGCTTGACGAGCTTGGATTCGTCGACCACGACCACGAACCGCTTGGATGCCACGGCTACGAGCTTCTCCCGCAGCAGCGACCCGCCCCGTCCCTTGATCAAGTTCAATGCAGGGTCCACCTCATCCGCCCCGTCGACGGTGAGGTCGATCTGACCGACAAGCTCGGTCACGATCGGAATTCCAAGTCCCGCCGCCACCTCTGCGGTCGCGCGCGAGGTTGGCACCGCCCGCACCTTCAAGCCTTCGGCGATCATCCGGCCGACGCCCTCCGTGAAGTAGCGCGCGGTCGTTCCACTGCCAAGGCCCAGGAGCATCCCGTCCTGGACCAGCTCCAGTGCCTTCTCCGCCGCCGCCTGTTTCTGTTCGTCAGCCAACAGCGTCACGGATCGCCTTGATCCCGGCCGCCACGCCGCCCTTGTAGCCATAGACCGAGTTGCCCGCTACGAGGACGGTCGCTCCGGCCGCCACGACAAGGGGCGCGGTCCTGGCGTCGATCCCGCCGTCAACCTCGATCTCCACGTCTGGTGAGAGAACGCGCAATCGTCCAATCTTCTCGGGGCTGTGGGGAATGAACTGCTGGCCCCCGAACCCCGGCTCGACCGTCATCACATTGACCAGATCGATGTAAGGAATGACCTCGCGCAGGTCCTCGACGGGCGTTGCGGGATTGATCGCCACCCCGGCCCTGGCTCCCAGCTCCTTGATCCTTTGCACAGTGCGGTACAGGGAGCTCGTCGACTCGATCTGCACCTCGACCAGCGTCGCCCCTGATTTCGCGAAAGCCTCGACGAACATCTCGGGACGCTCGATCATCAGGTGCGCCTCGATGGGCAGCGACGTCGCGCGGCGCACGGCCTCGACGGTAAGTGGACCGAATGTCAGGTTGGGCACAAAGTGCCCGTCCATGACGTCGACCTGGATGCGGTCCGCACCCGCCTCCTCCGCCTCCTTAACCTGCTCGGCCAGCCGGCCCAGGTCGGCCGACAGTATCGATGGGACTACCTCGATCCTCACTGACCCGCGGCGGCCCGGTCGATCAGCCATCGTGCGCCAGCAATCATCCCGGATGGGGATTCGCCGCGCCTCGCGAGCGCCACGGCCGGGGCCTTGCCCTTGCCCGTCGCGAGAATGAGCACGCTGCGGGCGTCACGCAGTGCTTCGAGAGTCAGCGTGACCCGCTCCGGCGGCGGCTTCGGCGAGTCGCGCACGCCGGCCGTCAGTCCGTCGGCTTGCAGCACTGGATGGCCCGGAAAGAGGGATGCAACATGGCCGTCCTCTCCTACTCCGAGCAGCACAAAATCCAGCGGCGCCACGTTCGCCACGACCTCCGCGTAGGCGTCGGCGCCCTCGTCGGGCCCGAGCTCAGCAGGGATGCGGTAAACGGTTGCGGGCCAGACGCGATCGAGCAGCGTCTCCCTGGCCATCCGGTAGTTGCTTTCGGGATGGTTCGGGGGCACGCAGCGTTCGTCGCCAAAAAGGACGGCGACCCTCCCCCATTCGACGGGCAGCTCGGCCAGCAGCTGGTAACAACGCTTCGGCGTCGTTCCGCCGGCGAGAACCAGGGACTGTGCGCCGTCACGCAGCGCCTCGGCGATCTCGGCAGCCGCGGCTTCCGCGACCTCCTCCGCCGTGGCGACGACGGTGAACTCCGCCATCTAGAACTTGTTCACCAGCTCCGCCGCCGCCGCCAGCGAGCGGTTGAAGACCTCGTCGTGCGTGCCGGTGGACAGCAGGTCGAGCAGCAGCGAGGCCTCGTCCTCGTGCTCGAGCTGCTGGACATGCCGCAGCGGCTCGCCCTCCCCGATCTCGATCAGGGTGAGCAGCACGCGGGCCGAGTCGGGCCGGCGCCGGTCGTACGTGACCACCATCGGGTGTCGAGGCCGGCTTTCGCCGGGGGCATCACCCGTCGCCGTGTGGTGCAGTGAATCGAGGTTCTCGTGCATCACATCGCGGTGCCATTCCGCGCGGCGCTCTGCGAGCTCGACGCCCGCATCGTCGTCTCCACCTGGCGCGTGCAGGGTCCGATACGCCGGCTCGGGCGGCAGACGGTTCCGCTCTGGGTCGTGCTGCACGGAGAGCCGAAACGTGGTCCCTCGCGATGCGCCGGCAATGCGAACCGCGTTCACCTCGCCGTCGGCGAGAGGCTCCTTCTGCACAGACCTGAAGTCGACCTCCACGGCCCGTCCGCCGGCGTCGTAATGCGCAACCACGATGCCGCCTTCACCCGCCGTGGCGCGTTGCAGCTTCCACCCCAGCGAAGACGCCATCCACCCCGTGATCAGCGCGGCTGCAATCCTGTTGCCCCGACCCTCGCCCGCGTAGTCGACGCCCACCTCAGAGATTCGCGACAGGAAGGGGCGCCGGTCGAGCGGTGTGAAGAACTGGGCGATCGACTCGCGCCACGGCCGCAGGCGCGACCACTGCAGATCGCCCAGACCGAGGCGATGGTGGGCAACTTTGAGCAGCCGCGAGAGGCCGTGAAATGAGCGGTGCGGCTCCGCGAACTGGGCCGAATCCACGACGAGCCCGTCGCAGATTCGCAGGGTGTCGAGCAGCTCGCGCTTGCCGAAAGGCGGCGTGCCCGTCCACCACAGATATGTGGGCACGCCGCTCACAAGCAGCGGATCGACCAGGGCGCCAAGGTGGTCGGCGGCGGCTCCGCGGACGTGAAGGGTGATGATCTCGCACTCCCATGCGCACGACATCTGCGGTCGCTGCACATCGGTCGTGATCCAGGCATCGAGGTGGTGGCCGCGCAGCGGAGCGGTTTCACGAATGACGATCGCCTGCGCAGGGTGATTGGCGCTGATCGTCAAGCACGTACGCTCCGCCAGACGCTCGTCGGCCTCGCTTGCCGCGACTCCGATCAAGGTCATCACGCAGTTGCGCGGATGCAGGTGCTCATCGTCACCCGCTTCATCGCGCGCGAACTTGTCGCGGATCTCTTGCAGCGCCTGCAGCACATTGCCTATCGACACGTCCTCGCCGTGCCACACAGCTTCTCCAGCGGGCTTCGCGGTCGTGCTCATGGGCGGTGCCACTCCCTGCCGTCTGCGTGCAGCAGATCCGCCGCGGCGGCAGGACCCCATGTGCCGGCCGGATACATTCCGAGCGGCGGTCGCCCGTTGCGCCATGCCTCCTCGATGGGATCGATCATGGTCCACGCCGCCTCGACCTCGTCGGCCCTCGTAAACAGGGTGGGGTCTCCGATCATGCAGTCGAGCAGCAGGCGCTCATATGCCTCGGGTGCTTCGACCAGGAACGACGTCATGTACTGGAAGTCCATCGTCACGCTGCGTATGCGCAGCCCTCCGCTCGGGACCTTGGCCCCGAACTTGAGCGAGATCCCCTCCTCCGGTTGGATGCGCAGGGTGATGGCGTTCGGGTCCACCTCTTTCATGGCTTCGCGCCCGAAAGTCAGATGCGGCGGACGTTTGAACTGGATCCGAATCTCGGTGACCCTCTTCGGGAGCCGCTTGCCGGCTCGGATGTAAAAGGGCACGCCGGCCCAACGCCAGTTGTCGACGTAAAGCCGCAAAGCCGCGAAGGTCTCGGTCTGGGAATCCGGAGCCACGTTCGGCTCCTCGCGGTAGGCTCCAACCTTCTCCCCCAGCACCCATCCATTTGTGTACTGGCCGCGAACAGTCGATTGCTCGATGTCCTCGCCGAACAGCGGCCGGATCGACCGCAGCACCTTGACCTTCTCGTCGCGCACGGCGTTGGCTTCGAAGGCAAGGGGCGGTTCCATGGCGGTCAACGTCACCAGCTGCAGGCCGTGGTTCTGGATGATGTCGCGCAGGGCGCCTGCCCGGTCGTAGTAGGCGCCGCGCTGCTCGATCCCGATCTCCTCGGCCACCGTGATCTGCACGGAGTCGATGAGGTTTGAGTTCCACACCGGCTCGAAGATCGAGTTCGCGAAGCGAAAGGCAAGGATGTTCTGGACCGTCTCCTTGCCCAGGTAGTGGTCGATGCGGTAGACGGAGTCCTCGGTGAACATCTTGTGCAGCGTCTGGGTCAGCTCGCGGGCCGACTTCAGGTCGGTGCCAAAAGGCTTCTCGACCACGATCCGGTGGAAACCAGGCCCCTTGCTCAGTCCTGCCGCCTCGAGCTGCACCGCGATCGTCTGATACGTCGGCGGGGGCGTGGCACAGTAGAAGATGCGGTTGCCGGTGATGTGGCGGGTGTTGTCCAGCTCCTGCAGTCGGTGGGCCAGCGCCCTGAAATCGTCGAGCTTGCTGAAGTCGACCTTCACGTATGACAGCGACGCGAGAAACGCCTCGAGCACGCGAGCGTCGATCGGCTGCGTCCGTGAGAACTGTTGGATCTTGTCCGATGCGTGGCGACGGAACGCATCGTCGGTCATCTGGTTCATGGCCGCGCCGACGACTGCGAAGCCGGCAGGCAGAGAGCGCTGTTTGGACAGGTTGTAGAGCGCGGGCAGCAGCTTGCGACCGCTCAGGTCACCCGTGGCGCCGAAGATGACCATGACCGCCGGGTCGGCGACCCGATAGTCATGCAGCCCTTCCGCCAGAGGATTAGGGGCTTCCTCGACCTTCACTTCTGGGGCGCGACATCTCCCTTGACGACGGCGTGGCCGCCGAACTGGGCCCGCATCATCGCGAGCATCCGGTCGCCGAAGGTGTTTTCCATCCGACTGCGGAACCGCGCGAAAAGAGACTCGGTGATCACGGGCGCCGGCACCGACTCCTCGATCGCGGCCTCCACCGTCCAGCGACCCTCACCCGTGTCCTCGACGTAGCCCCTGATCGTCGACAGCTCCGGGTCCTGGGTGAGGCCACGGGCCGTGAGGTCCAGCAGCCACGAACGGATGACGCTGCCCGTACGCCACGCTTCCGCGATCGCCAGCATGTCCATGCCGGGGAACGACTTCGAGCTCTTCATGATCTGGAAGCCCTCGGCGTACGCCTGCATCAATCCGTACTCGATGCCGTTGTGGACCATCTTCACGAAGTGACCCGAGCCTTCCGGTCCGGAGTGCACGAGACCTCCGTCGTCTGGTGCGAGGTCCCTGAGTAGGGGGAGCATGTGGTCGTAGATCTCAGGCTCCGCGCCGACCATCAGGCAGTAGCCGAACTCGTGGCCCCAGATCCCGCCCGAGGTGCCCGCGTCTACATAGTGAAGTCCCTTCGCTTTGACGCGCGCGCAGTCGTCGAGTGCGATCTTCCAGTTCGTGTTGCCGCCGTCGACGATGATGTCGCCCGGTTCACCCATGGCGATCATCTGATCGATCGCCTGCGTCGTGGGGTCGCCTGCCGGGACCATGATCCACATCACGCGCGGCTTGCTTTCGAATGCGGCGACGAACTCCGTCCACGCCCCCGCGCCGACAACTCCCTGCCCGGAGTACGACTGCACCGTCGCCGGGTTCAGGTCAAAGCCGATCACGCGGTGTCCACGCTGGCTCAGGCGCAGGGCCATGTTGCCGCCCATGCGGCCCAGGCCTACGAAACCGATTTCCATCGCTATCTGACCGCCGACTTCACTGCGGCGGCCAGCGCACGCCAGCCGGCCGCCGGCTCGCGTCCGAGCGTCACCCGCAGGACAGGCAGGCGGCGCGACGTCAGCGACTGGAGGTCCCCGATCGCCTGTGCCTGCTTGAGCACGGAAAAACCGTAAGGCTGGCCGGGGATCTTCACGTCCCGCGTGTCGTCTTGCACGATCTGCAGGAATAGCCCCGTCTTCGGGCCACCCTTGTGCAGCTGACCTGTCGAGTGCAGGAAGCGTGGTCCGTACCCGGCGGTGGTGGCGATCTGCGTCCGGTTGCGCACCGCGGTCCGGATGGCGCCGATCGCAGCCTCCGAGCCGGGAGTGCGCGTCGTGTACGCCATGATCGCGAAGTAGGATCCGCGCCTGGCCTGCTTCAGCAGGGATGCGATGCCGGACTTCGCCTTTGCCGCCGCCACCGACTCGGCAGCCGGCAGCCTGCCGCGCCTCTTGAACGTGGCCAGCACCTTCTTCGTGTTGTCCTTCGACTCCTGCACATTTGGTTGGTCGAAGGCGTCGATGCCGAGGATCCCCCCCGCGATGGCCGTTGCGACCTCCCAGCGGAAGAACTCGCCGCCGAGGTCCAGCTTGTCGCGCAGGGTAAGAGTCACGACGGGATGCCCGGCCTTCACGAGCGCCTGCACTGCCCGGTCGGGAGGATCGGCTTCCATCCGGATGTAGACGAACAGCCTGTCGTCGCCGTACGCGGGCGCCTTGCCCACCGGTTCGCCCTCGATCGGCACGATGCCTTTGCCTTCCTTACCCGTCGACTCGGCGATCAGCTGCTCGACCCAGTAGCCGAACGTGGCCACCTTGGGCGAGGCGATCAAGGTGACCTTGTTTCGGCCTTGCGTGGCGAGCCTGCCCATCACCGCGCCGAGCCAGACGCCGGGATTGCTCTCGACGGGAACCGAGTCCGCGCAGGAATGCTCCATCTCGATCGCCCGGTCGAGCAACGCAGCCACGTTGACGCCCATCAATGCACCCGGGACCAGCCCGAAGTACGAGAGGGCCGAGTAGCGCCCGCCGATGTCCGGCGGGTTCGAGAAGGTCCAGCGAAAGTCATGCTCCCTGGCGAGCCTCTCGAGCGAGCTGCCGGGGTCCGTGATCGCAGCGAACTGGCGACCTTTGCCTTTCGTCTGCTCCCAGAAGTACGCGAAGTGGGAGAGCGTCTCCGTCGTCTCTCCTGACTTCGAGGCGACGATGAACAGGGAGCTGGCGATCCGGATCTTCGATCGGACCCCGAGGATGGTCGCGGGATCGGTGGTGTCCAGGACGTGGAGCTTCGGGTGACCCTTGACCGTACCGAACGTGTTGCGCAGCACGTCAGGGCAAAGGCTCGAACCGCCCATACCGAGCAACACGACGTCGGAGTACTCGCGCCCGTCCTTCGTGAGGGCCGCGAGCTGATCCACGTGCTCGAGCATCTTGTCCGCGACGTCGAGCCAGCCGAGGCGGTCGCGGATCTCCTGCCGCTTGGCGGGATCCGGGCTCCACAGCGTGGAGTCCTTCGCCCACAGCCGGCGAGGCGCGTCGTCCCTCTGCAGCTTCGCCACCTGGGCGTCGATCGCGGGCTGCAGCCTGCCCAGGCTGTGCCACTGGCGCGGACCCTTCCCCGCCTTGATGTCCTTCGACGCCCTGGTCAGGGTCGCGAGCAGGCTTTCGAACGACTTCGTGAACGCGGCAACGCCCTCGACCTCGAGCTCGTGCGTGACCTGATCGAGGTCCACGCCCATCTCGGCAAGCTGCTTGAGCTGCCGCCTGGCTACGTCGATGTTCTCATCGAGGCTTCGCCGCACCTCACCGTGTTCGCGAAACGCGGCCAGCGTCGGTGGGGGGATCGTGTCCACGGTGTCGGGCCCGATGAGCTCCTCTACGTAGTACGTGTCGGGATAGCGGGGATCTTTGGTCGACGTGCTCGCCCACAGCGGACGTTGGGTGCGAGCTCCCGCCTTCTTGAGCGTCTCCCAGCGCGGGCCGCTGAAAAGCCTGCCGAACCGCTCGTAGGCGATCTCCGAGTTCGCAATCGCGGCCTTCCCATAGAGCCGCTCCAGCGCCTGCCTCTCCCGTGGGTCGGGCGCGGAGCTGACCTTCTCGGCGAGGATCTTGTCGACCTTCGTGTCGACGCGGCTGACGAAGAAGCTGGCCACGCTCGCCACCTGGCTCAGGTCGCCACCCTTGCCGTGCAGCGTCTCGAGCCCCGCAAGGTACGCCTCGACCACCTCGGCGTAGCGCTCGACCGAAAAGATCAGCGTCACGTTGATGTTGTGGCCCTTCGAGATCTGGTCGCGAATCGCCGGCAGTCCCTCTTTGGTGGCCGGAATCTTCACCATCACGTTTGGCCGGTGGCAGCGGTCTCGGAGGTCCTCCGCCCACGCGATGGTGCTGCGGGTGTTGCTGGCGACGGTCGGCGAGACCTCGATGCTGACGAAGCCGTCTTTGCCCTTCGTCTTGTCGTAGACCGGGCGGAAGGTATCGGCGGCGGCCTGGATGTCCTCGACCATGAGCTCCCAGAGCATCTCGGCCGGCCGCTTCCTGTCCCGGACGAGCTGGACCATGGCCTCGTCGTAATCGGTCGACCCGCTCACCGCCTTCTCGAAGATGGTCGGGTTCGAGGTGACCCCGGTGAGGCCTTCGTCGCGCAGGCGCGCGAGCTCTCCGGAGGTAATCAGCTGCCGGCGGATGTTGTCGAGCCACAGCGACTGGCCGATCCGCTGCAGCTCTTTGATCGCTGTCGGTTTGCGGGTCGCGGTCGCCATCACTTCGCCGCCGCGAGCTTGGCGGCGGCGGAAACGATCTGGCGGCTCGAGATGCCGGCCGCATTCATCAGCTCTTCGGGTTTGCCCGACTCGGGCAGGCTCCTTACCGCCAGGTGGACCAGCTTCTTAGGGGGATCGTCCGCGAGGGCCTCGAGAACGGCCGCGCCGATTCCGCCTTCCGGGTAGTGATCTTCGACCACGATGAGCCTGCCTTTCGTGACCCGCGACGCCTCGCGAAGCGTCTTCACGTCCACGGGCTTCACCGAGTAGAGGTCGATCACTCGGACCGGGATCTTCTTCGCCGCGAGGGCGTCTGCGGCCGCGAGGCAGTTGTGCAGCGTCACTCCGGCTCCGATCAACGCGACCTTGTCCTTCGGGCTCTGCCGGATCACCTTCGACCCCCCGACCTTGAACGTCTCGCTCGCGCCGTACAGAGTTGGATAGGCGCCGCGCGTCGTGCGCATGAAGACGACGCCGAGGGTGTCGGCCATCATCCGCGTGAGCCTGGCGGCCTGGTTGGGATCGGACGGATAGAGGACGGTCGAGCCCTGGATGGCCCGCATCATCGCCAGGTCTTCGAGCGCCATCTGAGAGGGCCCGTCCTGCCCGATCTCGACTCCGGCATGAGAGCCGACCAGCCGGATGTTCGCCTGAGAGATGCCCGCCATCCGGATGAAGTCGTAAGCGCGGCTGAAGAAGGCCGCGAACGTCGAAGCGAACGGTTTGTAGCCGCGCACGCTCATGCCTACCGCGGTGGCGACCAGCTGCTGCTCCGAGATCCACATCTCGAAGAAGCGCTCGGGGTGCGCCTTGGCGAACTCGTCCGCGTGCGTCGAGTTGGAGACCTCGCCGTCCATGGCGACGACCTCGGGAATGGATGCCAGCGCCAGCAGAGAGTCGCCGTACGCCTTGCGCGTGGCGACCCTGTCCTCTTTCTTGTACGTGGGCAGGACCGGTTCCGCCGCCGCCGGCTTCTTGGGCGCCGGGCCGTGCTCCGGTTTCTGCGTCTTGACCTTCAAGTTGCGAATGCCGCCGAGCTCTTTGATGGCGCGCTCCGCCATGTCCGGAGGCAGCGCCTTGCCGTGCCAGCCGTCCTTGTTCTCGATCTCGGAGAAGCCCTTGCCCTTGATCGTCTTGGCGATGATCACCGTGGGCTTGCCAGTGTTGGACAGCGCCTCGCCTAAGGCGCGGTCGATCGACCCCACGTCATGGCCGTCGATCACGATGGGGAAGCAGCCGAAGGACTCGACGCGGCGCCGGTAGACGTCCAGCTGCCATCCGAACTCGGTCTCGCCCCGCTGGCCAAGACGGTTGATGTCCCAGATCGCGGTCAGGTTCGAGAGCTGGTAGTGCCCGGCCTTGTCCATCGCCTCCCAGATCGAGCCTTCCGCCAGCTCGGAGTCGCCGCACAGCACCCACACGTGGTACGGCAGCTTGTCGAGGTACTGCCCCGCAAGCGCGACGCCGACCCCGATCGGGAGGCCCTGGCCGAGCGACCCGGTCGCGACGTCGACCCACGGGATCACCGGCGTCGGATGCCCCTGCAGGCGCGACCCGAACCTGCGGAAGGTCATCAGCTCCTGGTCGGTGATCGCGCCGACGGCTTTGAACATCGCGTAGCAGAGCGGCGACGCATGGCCCTTGGAGTAGATCAGGTGGTCGTTGTTCGGGTCTTTCGGCTTGCCCCAGTCGTACTGCAGATAGCGCGTGACGAGGACGGCGATGAGGTCCGCCGCGGACATCGACGAAGTCGGATGGCCGGAGCCGGCGGCGGTGCTGCAGCGGATGGAGTCGACCCGCAGCTGCTGGCCGAGCTGGCGCGCGAACTCGAGATCTGTGGTCGCGATCGTCTCGGTGACCGCCATGTCACTCCTTGCGAAAGGGCCGCTTTTGGCGGCTAGTCCAGCTGTTTGGTCTTAGTTTATCGGCCGCTGGACAGCGATCCGGCCAGACGTTCGACCTCCGTCACCATCCCGTCCAGGATCTTCAGGCCCGCGTCCCAGAAACCGGGGTCCGTGATATCCATTCCGATGCGTTTGACCAGCTCGTCAGGCCTGGTCGAGCCGCCCGCGGCAAGGAATTCCAGGTAATCGTCGACGAACGACGGTCCCCACTCCAGGTACCGGTGGTAGACGGACATCGCCAGCAGGTTGCCGAACGCATAGGCATATACGTAGCCGGGCGTGCGTAGGAAGTGACCGACGTAGCTCCACCAGACCTTGTGCTCGTCGGTGAGCTTGAGCGCATCCCCGAACATCGCCTGCAGCTTTTCCTGGTAGATCTCCCCAAGCTGCTCGACCGACAGCTCGCCTTCGGTCCGCCGCAGCGTATGACTTGCGTCTTCGTACCGGTTGAACGCGACCTGGCGAAACACCGTTGAGAACGCGTCTTCACACTGGTTGCAGAGCATCGCCAGCCGGATCTTCGGATCCTTCTCCTCCGCCATGATCCGGTCGAACGTGAGCGCCTCGCCGAAAACCGATGCGGTCTCGGCCAGGGTGAGCGGCGGATGGTAGTCGAACACGTTCTGCTTCGCTGCAAGCCGGTCGTGCAGCCCGTGGCCGAGCTCATGGGCAAGAACGAGGGCGTCGCGCAGCTTCCCGGTGAAGTTCAGCATCACGTACGGGTGGTGGTGCGGGGTGACGCCCATGCAGTACGCACCGCCCGCCTTTCCGGGCACCACTGGCGCGTCGATCCAGCCGTTGTTGAAGAAGTCCTCGACCAGCGACCCCGCTCGATTCGAGAATCGCTGGTAGGAACCGAGCACCAGCTCCTTCGCGTCCTCCCACGTGAGGTCACGTGTGGTCTCGGTGAGCGGCGCGTAGCGGTCCCACTCGTAAAGCTCACCGACGTTGAGGAGCCGGCGCTTGACCCGGTAGTAGCGCACGCACACGTCGTACCGTCCGGTCACCGCGTCGACGAGAGCCTGGACTGCTTCGTCGGAGGTCTCGTTGGAGAGGTTGCGCGAGCTGATCCAGGACGGGAAATGACGCAGCCGGTCGTCGATCGCCTTTTCCTGGAGGATCACGTTGAAGACGTACCCGCGGGTTCGGACGTCGCCCTCGAGCGCCTTTGTGATGGCGCCGCTCGCCCTTCGCCGGACCCCGCGATCCGGCTCTCGCAGCAGCGTGAGCGCTTCTTCGAGCGCGATGTCCCTGCCCTCGACGTCGACCCGGATCCGGGCGCAGAGCTCTTCGAAGAGCCTGGTCCACGACGCGTTGCCGACCGGGCTGAAGTCTGTCAGCACCCGCTCCTCGGGCTCGGACAGTTGGTGCGGGCGGAACTTGCGCGCCTCCTCGACGGTATGGCGATAAGCCGCCGATTCAGCGTCTGCATACAGCTTCTCGGCGTGCTCGTCTGTGGCCTGCGCGAGCTCGAGTGGAAAGAAAACCATGTGGGCGCCGCGCTCGGCTGACGCCTCCCGTATGCGAGCGAGCAGGCGGCCGGCGGGGTGGTCCTGTGTGTTCTCGCTGTGCAGCATGTACGCGTAGACCTCGGGCAGGATCGCGGACTCCTCCAGCTCGGCCAGCTCTCGCATCATCGCCGCGAAGGGCTCTGGATCGAGCGTGGCGACCTTGCCCCTGTACTTCGCCTCGAAGTCCTTCGCGTGCTGAAGGTCATGGGCGAGCGTCGCCTCGATCCTCGGATCGTCGGGCGACGCGAAGAGGTCTGTGAGCTTCCACCGGACGCTCTCGGCGCCCGTTGTCTTAAGTGCCTGGGCCATCGCCGTCAGGATAAGCGCTGAGCGAGCTCTCGCACCCGCTCCGGGTCCGGCCAGCGTCCGGCGTAGACGCCCTCGTTGACGGCTCTTGTCACGTCCGCAAGCGGCTCGTACCGCATCGCCAGGTCGTACTCGAGCGGCGTCTCGGGCGGCCGGCGCCGCCGGCTCATCCGGCGCTGGATTCGCTCGTAGAGGCGAAGCAGCTCGGACTCGCCGGGCTGCCGTCTGCGTCGCGACTTCCAGACTCGCCGCCTCAGCCACGCATACGCGAAAACGACGACGAGGGCGATCGCGATCGCCGGCGGAATCACCGCCAGCGCACCCAGCGAGCCGATCGCAGCCGCCGGCGCCCCGACTGTGATGTGTGGGATCAACCTTGCGATGCCGGCGGCCGCCCAGTGGTTGGGGAAACGAGTGGCGGCCAGAGGCGGGACTCCTGGCGTCGGGTCGACGGGCACCCATCCGCTGCCTGGAAACTGGACCTCGACCCATGCGTGTGCGTCGCGCTCACGCACGACCGCCTGATTGAGGACTCCGTCGTAGTCGCCAGTCGAGTAACCCGTCGCAAGGCGCGCCGGGATGCCGAGGCTGCGCAGCATCAGCGTCTCCGCGGTCGCGAACTGCTCGCAGTAGCCCGTCTTGACGTCGAAGAGGAACCAATCGACAGGATCCCGCCCGGACGGCACGCGCGGCAGGTCAAGCGTGTACCGGTACTTCTCCTGCAAGTACTTCGTGACCAGCATCACGGCGTCGAAGGCGTTGGTCTCGTTACCGCGAATGGTGTCCGCGAGCTGGCGGGCTCGGGGTGACAGGGCCCTGAAGTCGAGGTACTCGGGGTTGGACATCTCGATTGGCCCGGTCTCCGCGCGCAGAACGTCGGGTGAGAGGTTCGGCAGGTAAGAGACGACGGAGTAGGTCTGGCCTGGGCGCCATGCCTGGGGGGTGTGGAATGTGCCGTAGGCGTCTTCCCGCAGCGCGGCCACCGGAGCGTAAAGGCTCTGGATCGGATAGGCGGCGTTGATGACTCCGGGCAGAGGTCTCACGATCCGGAAGGTCTGCACAAACGTGCCGAGGTTGTGGGGCGGTGCAGGCGGCAGGAAGCGCGGCGGAACGTAGGGCTGCATCTCCCTGTATCCGCGATCGCTCGCCGTCCACGCGCCGTCGCGGTAGGTGTCGAAGACCAGCCCGCGCCAGTACGCGGGCGCGCCGGTCCTTACGTACATCACTGGCGAATCGCCGAGCCGGCCCCGAAAGTGCAGGTCGACGCTGCTTGTCGCTCCGGTTGGATCGCCGGTCAGCTGTACGAGCGGCAGCGCCGCGCTCTCGAGGTCTCCCTTGAAGGTCGTGAAGTTGGGCAGCGAGATGACCAATGGCGAGATCGGAACCCCAGATGGCTGCGGCGCGGCGATGAACCAGGCCGCGCCGCTCAGAAGCGCGACGCCCAGCATTGCCGCGATCGGCCGGAACGGCAGGCGCACGCCTGCGTTCAGGCGTCTGAGGTGGGAAGCGGTCCAGAAACCGACCAGGTAAAGAGTCCACAGCGCGACGAGGATTGCAAACCCGTAGTCCCATGCATAGACAGCCCCCAGATAGAGGATCGCGAGGCTGATCCACAGGCTCGAGTAGCAGTTGCGCCGAGTCTTGATGTCGAAGCTCGTGATCGCGACGAGCAGGATCGCGAAGTTTGCCTGCGGCAGGGCACCGCCGAAAAGTGCAAGCGACGAATCGGCGATGACGTAGAACACGGCGCCCAGCACGAGGGCGACGAGAAACAGCTGTCCGCGGAAAGTTCGCTTCTGATCGCGTTGGCGGTAGCTGACGACGTGGCCCGCTCCGGATGCGGCGATGCCAAGTGCGGGAATCAGGTAGTCCTGGCCGTAGAGGACGATAGCCACCACCGCGACCGCAAATCCGGAGAAGACGAACACCCTGCCTTCGAGCGAGTGCTCGATCGGCGATGCCGGGAGCCGGAAGCGGCGCATCACAGCGGCCAGCTGGTGCCCACGCGTTCGAAGGCGACGTTGGTGTCGATCTGAGCGTCGCCCACAATCCACACGCGGTTTGCGAATTCTGGAAATTCGCTCCCCGCTGTGATCGCGACCAGCTCCTCCCCGCTCCTGAGTAGGTGGCCCGAAGGGCCGGAGGGGCCGCCTGGATATCGGGCCAGCCACTCGAGCACCGTCCACAGGTCTCGGGTCACCGGGGTTGGCTCGAGGCCGGGTGCGGACACCACAACCCGTCCCCCATCGCGCATGCAGTCCCATGCCTCGGAGGCGGCGATGCGCGCAATCTGGTCGGCCATCTCCACGTTAGGCGGCGCAGGGTCGACGTGGATGCGCAGCATCCGCACTCCCGGCGGTTCGTACTCGCGCACCACGAGCTCGCCATGCCTCGCGCTCGACCGCCAGTGGATCCTGCGCAGCGAGTCCCCCGGCCTGTACTCGCGGATGCCGAACAGCTCGTTTCCCGAGCCTGCGCGAGGCGCGGCGACGCTCGCCTCCAGCTCGCGAGGCTGGGCGCGGCCTGAGAGCGACATGAATCGCGGGAGCACCAGGGCCACCTCGGCGTCTGGACAGCCCCGGCGGCTTTCGAAGAAGCCCAGCGGGTCGCTGGTCCCAATGCTCCACCCGGTCGCACCAATCGGCCCGCGGCGGGTCTCGCGCAAGACCGTCACCTGCCGCCATCTCTGTTTGCCAACGAGCCCGGTCGCAAACGCCACCTCCCGGCCAACCAGCCGCCCCTTCACCCACGCGGGTCCGCGTGCCGCCCCGGAGGTGTCGAGTCCGATCTCGAGCTCGACTCCGTCCCCTTCGAAGAGGGGCGCCGGGTACGGTCCGAAACGCAGGACCGCCTCCGGAAGCTCGTCGGCCGGAGATCCAGGCCCCGGCCGGCTGCTGCGCACCGCGAGGTGCAGTTTCAGGCCAGACCGGTTCCAGGCTGCGTAGACCGCCGTCGCGGCCAGCGTCGCCAGAATCCAGGCGGCCAGCAGGAAGAGCCACGGCACCTCGGAGGTGGCGCCGTACCACTCGAGCACGGCCCAGAGCGCTCCCGCCCCCAGCACCCGCCAGGTCGGCCTCAAAGCGTCCTTCTCAGTGCTGGCGGAGCGGCGGTATGGGGACCGTCGACACGACTTCGTCCAACATGTCAACGGCCTTGACGCGGCCGCGCATGCCGAGACGGTGCGCCATCACCGGGCTGGCGAGCAGCTTGATGTCGTCGGGAAGGACGAAGTCCCTACCCTCGAACAGGGCCCAGGCCTGCGCCGCGCGCTGGAGATAGACGCCGGCCCGCATGCTCGCCGGCAGGAGCACGTCATTGCGGGCGCGGATCGCTTGCAGCAGTCCGACGAGGTAGGTCCTGATCGCCGGCGCGGCAACGACCCGAAGGCAGGCCTCCTGCAGCTCGATCACCTCGCGGACGTCGATGACCGCCCCCAGCTCGGCGATCGGATCTCCGTGCTCACGTCGCGCCAGGACCTCCATCGCCTCAGCATCGGTTGGCGGCCCCATCTCTGCCGCAAGGACGAAGCGGTCGAGCTGTGACTCCGGCAACGGATAGGTGCCATGGAACTCCGCCGGGTTTTGCGTCGCGACGACAAAGAACGGACGGTCGAGCGTGCGCGTGTTGCCCTCGACGGTGACCTGGCCCTCGCCCATCGCTTCGAGCAGCGCCGACTGGGTGCGCGGGGTGGCGCGGTTCACCTCGTCGGCGAGCACGATGTTGGCGAAGACTGGGCCGGCGACGAACTCGAAGGTCAGGTCTTTCTGGTTGAAGACGCTCGAGCCGGTGATGTCGGAGGGCAGGAGGTCCGGCGTGCACTGGATCCTGCGAAAGGTGCCGCCGACCGACGTCGCCAGGGCTCGAGCAAGCATCGTCTTGCCGGTTCCGGGCAGGTCCTGGAGCAGTACGTGCCCCCCGGCGACGAGACCCGCCAGGGCGAGCCGGACGACCTGGTCCTTGCCGACGATGACGTGGTGGATGTTCTTCTCGACCCGATCGAGAAGCTCGGCGGCTCGCCGAGGTTCGAGGGAACGTTCCTGGGAGGCCGCCACGGGCCTCAGTCTAGTCAGGCTCTTTCGGTTTTAAGCCTGCCCAACCATGCGAGAGATGACCTCGCCGAGGTTCGGCCCGCCCTTGCCAAACGGCACGGAGTGGACGCGGTGCGCGAACACCATCTCCGCCACCTCGCCGATGTGCCTGACCTCGACCTCCTCAGCGCTGTCGTAGGCAGCCTTGGCCTGCGCCGCTCGGGCGCAGACGAGGTCGGAGCGGTGGCCGTCGACCTCGAGGGCGATGGAGATCTGGGCGATCAGGCGAAGGATCTCGCGCGAGAGCGTCACCTCCGGGAAGGTGGCGATCGCCTCGGCGATCTGCGTACGCACCGCCTGCTCTGACTCCGCATGCTGCTGATAGAAAAGGTTGGGGTCGTCTTCCCACACCGCCCTCTTCTCGACGATGGCCACACGTTTGTCGAGGTCGCGGATGCCCTCGACGTCGACGCAGAGCCCAAAGCGGTCGAGGAGCTGAGGCCGCAGCTCGCCTTCCTCGGGGTTCATCGTCCCGACGAGGATGAACCGCGAAGGATGTGAGACCGATACGCCTTCTCGCTCGACGGTGTTGATGCCCATTGCCGCGGCGTCCAGCAGCACGTCGACGATGTGGTCGTCGAGAAGGTTGACCTCGTCGACGTACAGGATGTTGCGGTTCGCCTCGGCCAGCACGCCTGGCTCGAAGCGACGCGATCCTTCCTTGAGCGCGGCCTCCAGGTCGATCGTCCCGACCACCCGGTCCTCCGACGCGTTGATGGGCAGCTCGACCACTCGCATTCGCCGCGTCGCGACCGGCAGCACTCCCATCGACGCGCGCTCGCGGCAGTCGAGACACCAGTCCTCGGGATCGTCCGGGTGGCAGCCGAAGTGGCATCCCTCAACCACTTTTTGCTCAGGCAGAAGCCGGGCGAGCGCGCGCACGGCCGTGGACTTTCCGGTGCCCTTCTCACCGCGGATGAGGACCCCGCCGATGGTGGGATTGATCGCGTTGAGGACGAGCGCGAGTTTCATCTCGTCCTGGCCGACGATTGCCGTGAAAGGGTAGGAATAGCGGTCGATCGCCATAGGTGAGCTAGATCTTACGGATCATGTGCACACGGTCTTCGAGACGTCGATGTTGAACGTCCAACCGTAGTAGGCCGTCGCCAGCTTGTAGCCGCTGGCCTCCTGGACCCGGGTCGCGTGGTTGTGCGCGATGTCGTCGCAGATCGCCGCCTGGACCTGTCCGGCGGTCGGATTCAGGCCCAGCCCGAGCACGCTCGCGCTGATATCCGCATAAAACCGCCAGGCCGGCACGTTGAGCGCGCCACTGCGGCAGAAGAGGGGAGCCGCGTTCCCGTCCGCCTGGACCGTGATCTGGGTCGAGCAGAGGCTTCCGATCGGCAGTCCCTGTGCGGGCGACAGGACCTGGGCCGGCACGGGACTCTCCAGGCCGCTCGAGCTGGGAGGAGCCGCCTGGCTGGGTGTGGATGTGGGCGTCGGCGAAGGACTGGGTTGGGTGGACGCGGTCGGCGTTGAGCTGCACGCGCACACCGCCAGCGCCAGCAGGATCACGACGCGCCGGCTAGCGGCCGCGGCCCAGCTCCCTTTCAACCGCCGTGGCGATCTCGTCTCGGGACAGGTCATAGAGCCCGTAATAATGCGCGCCCATGCGGTCGGCCAGGTCCGCGCAAGCGTTGATCGCGTAGGTCTGGTACATCGGCGCAACTCGCGCTAGATGCTGCACGGAAGGCAGGTGGCTGTAGTCGCGCGCGGAGTCGATCACCAAAGCGTCGATGTTCTCCGCGTCGATCAGGCCCGCAACCTTCTGCGCCTCGACCAGCGGCTCCTCCTTGAACATCGAGATGTTGCCTCGGCCGTCGCTGATGAGCACCAGCAGCGGACGGATCGTGGGATCGCGAAGCAGCTCGGTCTTCACGACCTTGTATCCCGCCATCAGCCCGTGCGTGAGCGGAGTCGTGCCGCCCACAGACAGTCTTTCCAGCCGGCGCCGCGCCAACGAGACGCTGGAGGTCGGACGCAGCACTACCTCCGCGGTGCGGTTCTTGAAGATGACCACCGCGACGCGGTCCCGCCGCACGTACGCGTCCTGCAGCAGAGAGAGGATCGCGCCCTTGGTCGCCGCCATCCTCTGCTCCGCATCCATCGACGCCGACGCGTCGACGACGAACACGATCAGGTTGCCGACCTTGCGCTCGCGCACCTTCTGCCGGAGGTCGCGCTTTTCCAGCATCAGGCGCTCGCCATGCCTTCTCCCCCGCTCCTTTTGCAGCGGCGCGGCAGCCCGAACTGTCGCGTCGATCGCCAGGTCGCTGACCTTTTCCTTGGGCTCGGCGCGGACGTAGCGGCCGCGACGGTCGGGGGTCTGGCTTGCCGCCCTCTTCCCTCCCTGCTTGCGAACCTGGCGCTGTCGCGGCAGGTCGATGCGCCGGAGGTTGAACGTCTGCAGCGCCTCGGGCGCCGACTCGCTGCCACTCGACCCGCCGGCGGTGACGCCGGTGTCGGCGCCCGCCGTCTGCTGGCCGGTTTCGGATGAGCTCGCGTTGTTCTCCGAAGTGCCCTGGGTCGAAGTTTCGCTGTCCGAAGCCTGCGGATCGCCGGCCTCCGAGTCGGACGGCTGCGAACCCTCTTGCTGCTCGCCGTGCTCCGGAGAGGTGGGGTCGTCCTGGTCGCGGCGAATCGGCCGGCGTGCTCGATGCGCCAGGGCCAGGGTCGCCGCGTCATAGATGTCCTCGCGGCTGGGCGATGGATGGCGGCGATACGCCGCCAGGGCGCGGGCCGCGTGATCGATGACGACGTCCGCCCGGTGGCCCAGCACCTCTGCCTCGACGCAGATCGACGAGATCAGGCGTGCATGGCCGGCGGTCAGGCGGACGTCTTTGACCCGCGCGATCGCCTCGGCCAGGGCACGGGACAGGTTGCTGTCCGCGGCCGCGAACTCGCTGGTGAACTCGTTCTCGCGGCGCTTGAAAGCCGCGTCACGTTCTGCGATGAGAACCCGCTCGTCAGGATCGCGGATCCCCTCCACGTCGACGCACAGCCCGAATCGGTCGAGGAGCTGGGGTCGCAGCTCGCCTTCCTCTGGGTTCATCGTGCCGACGAGGATGAACTGGGAGGGGTGGCTGTACGAAACGCCTTCTCGCTCGATCACGTTGACACCCATCGCCGCGGCGTCGAGGAGGACGTCGACCAGGTGATCGTCGAGCAGGTTCACCTCGTCGACGTAAAGGATGTTGCGGTTCGCCTCCGCCAGCACGCCTGGCTCGAATCGCTTGGCCCCGGCTCGAAGGGCGGCCTCGATGTCGATCGTGCCGACGACGCGGTCTTCCGAAGCGTTGATCGGCAGCTCGACCACCCGCATGCGCCGCTTGTGATGCGGCAGCCCACCGCTTGAGTGCAGCCGGGCGCGGCAATCGGCGCATAGAGCGTCCGTGTCTGTCGGATCGCACCCGAAATGGCACCCTTCGACGACGTCATGCTCGGGGAGAAGACGAGCCAGCGCCCGAACCGCGGTCGACTTGCCGGTGCCCTTTTCCCCGCGGATGAGCACTCCGCCGATCGTCGGCACGATCGCGTTCAGGATCAAAGCCAGCTTCATCGACTCCTGGCCCACGATCGCCGTGAACGGATATGAGTGCCGGTCGAGCGTGACGCTCATCGAACCAAGATTAAGTCGCTAGCAGCTCAACCAGCCTCTCATCGGTCCGAACAGGGTCGAGATCTGGATCCTTGCCTGCAAACGCCACCAGGTCTCGAGCGCCGGCGAAACTCTCACGCAGCAGCGGCAACGCGTCCCCGGCGCGCCCCACCCTCCCGTAGAAGCACGCGAGGTTGTAGGTGGCGATCGCGCGACGCCGGTCGGTGTCGGCGGCCGCGAAGTCGACGTCGCCAACCCACTTCTGAATCGCCTCTGCCTGCGCCTCGTCGCCGTGCTCCAGGTGCCAGAACATCAGGTGCTGGGCGAGGTGTCCGTGCCCGTTGCCGGACAAGGGCTCGGCCATGCTGAAGCCGGTGGCGATCTCGATTCAACGGGGCTGCAGCCTAGGCCTGGGCGGGGACGAGGTTCTTGACCATCTCCTGCTCCTGCAGCAGCTCCTGGGTCGTGACCCGGATCCGCTTCCAGGCATCGTCATCGTGCTGCAGGTCGGGCACCACCTCCCAGTGCTCGCCATCGGAGCGGACCGGGAAGCCGAACTGAAGGGCTTCGGGCACCCCGTACTCACCGTGGCTGACCACCGCATAGGAGTGCCAGTCGCCCCACGGCGTCGGCGTCCGAAGGTTGATCACGGAGTCGATCACGGCGTTGGCCGCCGACGCGGCCGACGAAGCGCCTCTCGCCTCGATCACCGCCGCTCCGCGCTTCTGGATGATCTCCACGAACTTGCCCTTGAGCCAGCCGTGGTCGGAGATGACGTCGAACACCGGAAGTCCGGCGATCCGGGCGTTCCGGGCGTCCGGGTACTGGGTGGTCGAATGGTTGCCCCAGACCGCAACGTTGGAGATCGCCGCGACCGGCACCTTCGCCTTCTGGGCGAGCTGCGCCCGGGCCCGGTTCTCATCGAGGCGCGTCATCGCGAACCAGCGCTCGGCCGCGACCTCGGGCGCATTCAACCGCGCGATGTAGCAGTTGGTGTTGCAGGGGTTGCCGACGACCAGGATCCGGACGTCGGTGCCGGCGGTCTTGGCGATCGCCTTGCCCTGCGGCCCGAAGATGCTCCCGTTGACCGAAAGAAGGTCCGCCCGCTCCATACCCTGCTTTCGCGGGGCAGCCCCTACGAGCAGCACCCAGCTCGCCCCTTCGAAGGCCTCCTCCGCCTTGTGGGTCATCACCATCCCGGCCAGGAGAGGGAATGCGCAGTCGTCGAGCTCCATGCCGACGCCTTCGAGCGACTTCATCGCCGGTTCGATCTCGAGCATCCGGAGGATGACCGGCTGGTCTGGACCGAACATGTGGCCCGAGGCGATCCGGAAGACAAGCGAGTAGCCGATCTGGCCGGCCGCGCCGGTGACGGCGACCTGGACGGGAATCCGACCCCCGCTCATTTGCAGCGGCAATCGTAGCGAGAGTGCGTTATTTCGGGAGAGCTACGGGGGCGACGGCGAAGATCGCAACTGTGACCACTCCTGAAACGAATAGAACAGCGACTTGTGCGACGCGGCGCCCCATGTGAGATCAAACGACGTAGCGGGCGGGTTGGTTACCTGAAGCCCTCGCCCTCGGGCTCGAACAGCTCGTCCTCGGCCAGCCGGCGGGCAAAGCAGAGAAAGCCGGTGTGGGCGACCATCCGGTGCGAGGGCCGCATGCTTCTACCCCTCACCGTCCAGCCCCTCTGCAGGAGCTCAAAGGCTTCGAGCATGCCGAAGCCGCGGACCTCGCGAAGGCAGTCGAAGAAGCGCTGAACCTGGCTCACGTTCGGGCAGTGCGCAAAGACGATTCCGCCCGGCCTGAGGGCCGACCTGGCCGCTGGAACGGCCTGCCATGGCTCGGGCAGGTCCAGGAGGACGCGGTCCATGTCCTCTTCGTCAACGCCCACGTAAATGTCGCCAAGCTTGAGGGTCAGGTTCGACGGGATCTCCCCGAGCGTCTCAGTGATCGCGCGCCGGGCGGCTTCGAGAAACTCCTCCCTCGCCTCGTAGCTGACCACTGAGCCACGGTCCCCGACGGCCCGCAGGACGGCCATGGTCAGCGCTCCCGTCCCCGTTCCGGCCTCCAACACCCGTGCCCCCGGGTAGAGATCGGCCCCGACGACGATCGCGCCAAGGTCTTTCGGATAGATCGGCTGGGTTTGCCGCCGGCGCCCGGTGACCTGCTCGGCGAACGTCGGCCGGACCGCCAGGAGCCGCGCGCCAAGCTGCGTCGTGACGACGACCCCCTCCTCGCGCCCGATCAGGGCGTCGTGCTCGATCAGGCCGGAATGGATCGAGTGCCGCTCCCCGCGACGGAGCCTGACTCGGTGACGGCGGCCCACCTTGTCGACCAGGACGATCAGCTCGCCTTCGGCAAGTGTCTTGCTCACGAGCTCGGCTTGTGGGCGCGGATCAGCGCGTGCCAGTACGCGTGCCACAGCTTGCCCTCGCGCCTTTCGGGATGCAGCTGCACCCTGGCCTCACCCTGGGCTGACTCGATGATCATCGCCAGCTTCGCCGCCAGCTCGGGCGGGACAGCCTGGTTGGCCATCCACTCCTCGTAGTTCCAGTCCAGCTCGCGCGCCTGCGCCATCTCCACCTCGAAGCCGGCGCGCTCAATTCGCACGACCCACTCGTCAACGGTCAGGGACAGGATGTGAGAGGGATCGCGCCGAAGCTCGACCGCGTGGAGCACGTCGCGCGCCGGCAACGGTGGCGCGCAGTCGATCAGCGCCGCGTCGCGACCGGGCTTGAGGACGCGGAGTGCCTCCGCCAGGAATCCGTCGAGGTCTGAGAAGTGATGCGGCGCCGCGCGGACCACGTAGATGTCGAACGTCTCGTCCATAAAAGGAAGGCGCTGCGCGTCGCCGATGACCCAATCGGCGTTGAGGATGCCCTTTTCCGCGGCGATCCGCCGCGCCTCCTCGAGCATCTCGCGAGTCATGTCGACGCCGACGACGCGCCGGACATAGGGAGCGAGCACGAATGCCGTGTTGCCCGTCCCGGTCGCCACGTCGAGCGCGACGTCGCCGGGCCGGGGCCGCACCAGGTCGACGACCTCCTGCAGCCGCACCGAAGACGTGTGGAAGGTCGACTTCGCGTAGTTGGCGGCCACGTTGCGAAAGCTGTCTCGGACGTCCGGCACGGTCTGACATTACTTCGCGGCTCGGCTGCCCGTATATGGTGTGGCCGATGACGAAAGCCACCGCCAGGTGGACCGGCAACAAGGTGCTGTTCGACATCGAGACCGGTTCGGGTCACAGGGCCCAGGTCGACGAGGCGCCGGTCTTCGGCGACAACGCCGCGATGCGGCCGACCGAGATGCTTCTCGGCGCCCTCGGCGGTTGCACCGGCCTGAACGCGGTCCTGCTGCTCAAGAAGTTCAAGCAGCCGCTGCGGGCTCTCGAGGTCGAGGTCGAAGGCGACCGAGAAGAGGAATGGCCCAAGGCCTTCAAGGGCATTCAGATCACCTTCCACTGCACCTGGGACGGCGACACCGACAAGAAGCTCGTCGACCAGGCGCTGGAGTTGGCCTGCAACCGCTACTGTCCGATCCACGCGACCCTGTCTCGAGGCGTGAAGATCGAACACCGGCGGAAGGACCGGCACTAGCCGGAATTACCCGCGATCGCCGGCGCTCGCGGGCTTCCTCCAGCGCTGAAACCCGCAACCGCCGGCAGCCGCGGGTTCTGCGCGGGCCGAGAGCGGATTTTCTACAGACCAACCTAGAATTAACCCGTCCCCGCAAGCCCCTTATCCGCGTGGAGAAGCCTTGCTCGACAGCTACGTCCCGATACTGATCTTTGTGCTCATCGTCCTGGGATTGCTCGGGGCGCTGGTCACGCTCAGCTTCATCCTCGGCCCCGCCAAGCCATACCGGCGCAAGCTGGCCCCTTACGAGTCCGGCATCATCCCCGACACCCCCGCGATCCGACGGCTGTCGGTCCGCTTCTATCTGACGGCGATGCTTTTCATCATCTTCGACGTCGAGGCGGTCTTCTTCTACCCGTGGGCCGTCATCCTGAAGCAGCTGCGCTGGTTCGGTCTGATCGAGATGCTCGTCTTCATCGGCATCCTGCTCATCGCCCTCGCTCACATCTGGAAGAAAGGAGGGCTGGATTGGGAATAGAGGCGCTCGCCGAGTCGATGGGCCAGAACATCCTGACCACCACCCTGGGCAAGGTTGTCGGCTGGGGCCGCGGGAATTCGGTGTGGCCGGCTCAGTTCGGCCTTGCATGCTGCGCGATCGAGATGATCCACACGGCGACCGCGAGCGTCGACATCGCGCGCTTCGGATCGGAGGCGATGCGCGCCTCGCCGCGGCAATCTGACCTCATGATCGTTTCGGGGCGCGTGTCGCAGAAGATGGCGCCCATCCTCCGCACGATCTATGACCAGATGCCTGAGCCCAAATGGGTCATCTCGATGGGCGCATGCGCATCGACCGGCGGCGTCTTCAACAACTACGCGCTGCTCCAGGGCGTGGACAAGATCGTGCCGGTCGACGTGTACATCCCCGGCTGTCCCCCACGACCGGAAGACCTCTTGAACGCGCTGATGATCCTGCAGGAGCGGATCAAGGCCCAGGGGATCCTCCCGCGGCAGTGATCAGCGAGACGCTCATCGTCGAGAAGGGCGTCAGCGCAGGCGACGCCTGGATCACGATCGATCCCGCGAAGGCCCACGAGGTCCTGTCGTCGCTGAAAGACGGGGGCTATCGCCTGCTCGTCTTTGTCACCTGCGTCGACCACCTCGCCGACCGATCGCGCGACTGGCCGGGACGATTCGAGGTCGTGTATCAGCTCCGCAACATGGAGACAAAGGAAGAGCTCCGCGTCCGAGCATTCGTCGACGGTGACCCGCCGCACATCGACTCGGTCCACGACGTCTTCCCGCCCGCCAACTGGGATGAGCGCGAGACGTATGACATGTTCGGGATCGTCTTCGAAGGCCACCCCGACCTGACCCGAATCCTGATGCCGGACGACTGGGTCGGTCATCCGCTGCGGCGCGACTACCCTGTCGGCGGCGAGCCTGTCGAGTTCTCGGAGGAGCACGAAACCTGGCAAACGGCGCCGGAGAAAGCGTGACGGACACCGACACGACCGCCCTCGGCCAGGGGGTGACGGTCAGCCGCACTGGAGAGCAGGGCGCGTTCGGCGGTGAGCTGCTCACGGTCAACTTCGGCCCCCACCACCCGTCCACTCACGGCGTGCTGCGCCTGATCGTCGACCTCGACGGGGAGCAGGTGAAGAGTCTGAAGCCCGTGATCGGCTACCTGCACACCGGAATCGAGAAGCAGGCTGAGGCGCTGCGCTGGCAGCAGGTGGTCGTGGTCACCGACCGGCATGACTACCTGTCTCCTCCGATCAACAACCTCGCCTACGCCCTCGCGGTCGAAAAGCTGATGGGCGTCGAGGTGCCGGCGCGCGCGCAGGCGCTCCGGGTGATCATGTCCGAGCTCACCCGTCTGTCGTCGCACCTGGTGTGGCTCGGCACGAGCGGCATCGAGCTTGGCGCGATGAGCATGCTCATGTACTGCTTTCGCGAACGGGACACGATCCTCGACATGAACGAGGAGATCTCGGGCTATCGGATGCACACGTCCTACATCAGGCCCGGCGGTGTGGCGGCGGACGCGACTCCGCGCTTCCTCGAGATGCTCGACGCGTTCATCCGCAAGATGCCGAGCAACATCGACGAATACGAAGACCTGCTCACCATGAACCCGATCTGGCGCCGCCGCACAGTCGGCATCGGCATCCTGCCGGCGGAGGACGCAAAGGTCCTGGGCGCAACGGGTCCCATGCTTCGCGGCTCAGGCGTCGCTTGGGACCTGCGCAAGGCCATGCCGTACTCGGGCTATGAGAACTTCGACTTCGAGGTGGCGACCTCCGACCTGTGCGACTGCTACGGACGGTACCTCGTTCGCATCAAGGAGATGCGCGAGGCCGTGAAGATCCTGCGTCAGGCCGTGGACAGATTGCCGGACGGGCCGGTCAACGTCGACGACCGGAAGATGCTCCCGCCGCCGCGAGAAGAGCTGGAGACGTCGATGGAGGCGGTGATCCACCACTTCAAGCTCTTCACCGAGGGCTACTCGGTCCCGCCCGGTGACGTCTACGTGGCGGTCGAGTCGGGTCGCGGAGAGAACGGATGCTACGTGGTGAGCGATGGCACGCACAAGCCGCGCCGCGTCAAGTTCCGGGCCGCTTCGTTCGTCAACCTGCAGCCGCTGGAGCGCATGGCGCTCAACCACATGATCGCCGACATGGTGGCGATCATCGGCACGGCCGACACCGTCCTCGGGGACGTGGACCGATGAAATCCCCACAGGCTCAGAGCGTGCTGTCCTCGCACGTGCTGGAGGAGATCAAGGAGCTCCCGGCGCGGTATCCGCATCCGCGGTCAGCGGTGATGCCGGCGCTCGACCTGGCCCAGGAGGAGCTCGGTTACCTCACACCCGAGGCGATGAGCGAGGTCGCGCAGGCCCTGGATCTTGACCCCGGATACGTGGAGGGTGTCGCGACTTTCTACAGCCTGTTTCACCTCAGTCCGGTCGGCAAGCACCGCTTCTACGTCTGCACCAACCTCAGCTGCATGCTGCGCGGGGCCTACGAGATCGTCGATCACGTCAAGAAGTCGATTGGGGTCACGGCGCCGGACGTGGTGTCGGCGGACGGGCTGTTCAGCTACGAGGAGGTCGAATGCCTGGGTGCGTGCGAGTTCGCGCCGATGATGCGGCTCGACCACCGGTATCACTACGACCTGACGGCCGAGAGGATCGATCAGCTGATCGCGGAAAGGAAGGGACTCCTGTCGGTTCACGGGGAGGTGGCCGCAAAGCCGGCCGCAGGGCCGCCGACCGCGCCCAAGAAACCACGCGCTGCACGAAAAAAGAAGAAAGCCGAAAGCCCCACGAAATCGGAGCCTTCGCCTTGATTTCGCGGGCCCCAAGAGATGCCTGAGCTTCGCGGGTCACACGGCGATCAGGCGCAGCACGTGCTCACGCGCTGGTTCGGCACACCCGACCTTCACAAGCTCGGCGTCTACGAATCGAAATCGGGCGGCTACAGCGCTCTTCGCAAGGCCCTTTTCGACATGGCGCCGGCCGACATCACCAACGAGGTCAAGACGTCCGGCTTGCGCGGCAGAGGTGGCGCCGGTTTCGCCACCGGCACGAAATGGAGCTTCATCAACAGGGACGCGCCAGGTCCGAAATACGTGGTGGTCAACGCCGACGAGTCGGAGCCTGGGACCGCGAAGGACCGCTACATCCTCGAGAACTCACCCCACATGGTTGTCGAAGGCATTCTCATCGCCGCGTACGCGGTCGGAGCCAACCAGGCCTGGGTCTACATCCGGGGCGAATACGACGAGCCCCACCGGATGCTCATCGAAGCGATCGAGGAGGCGCGGGCGAAGGCCTACCTCGGCTCCAGGCCGATGGGCAAGGACTACCCCCTCGACATCCGGCTCTACCGCGGCCATGGGGCGTACATCTGCGGAGAGGAGACCGCGCTCCTCGAATCCCTCGAGGGCAAGCGCGCCCAGCCGCGATCGCGTCCTCCGTTCCCCGCCGTCAAAGGCGCCTGGGGAAGGCCGACCCTGCTCAACAACATCGAGACGCTGGCGACCGTTCCCTGGATCATCACCAACGGCGGCGCCGCTTACGCCAGGCTCGGGACCGACAAATCGCCAGGGACCCGCCTGTTGACGGTAAGCGGCAACGTGCGCAAGCCGGGCGTCTACGAGGTCGAGCTCGGCGCGACGTTCCGCCACGTGATCATGGAGCTGGCGGGCGGACCGCTCGAGGGCCGAAGCGTGAAGGTGTTCTGGCCGGGCGGCTCCTCAGCTCCGGTTCTGCCCGAGTCGATGCTCGACACCCCGACCGACATGGAGGCGTTGGCCGCGGCCAGGTCGATGGGTGGGTCGGGCGGCGTGATCGTCATGGACGACAGCCACTGCATCGTCCGCGCCGCGCACCGGCTGCTGCAGTTCTACGCGCACGAGTCGTGCGGCAAGTGCACGCCTTGCCGAGTCGGACAGGACTGGGCGGTCCGGACCTACGAGCGGATCCTCGCCAATGAGGGCTCCCAGGTCGAGCTCGACATCCTCCAGCGTGTTTCCGACGGCCTGCAGAACGGCCGCTGCCTGTGCGGACTGGGCGACTCGGGAGGCTGGGTCATCGACTCCACCCTCCGCCACTTCCGGGACGAATACGAAGACCACGCCCTGAGGCACCGGTGCAGCGTCGGCGAGGTCGCCGTCAGTGCCTGACATCAACCTCACCATCGACGGCCGCAAAGTCACCGTGCCCGCTGGCACGCTGATCGTCGAGGCGGCGAAGACCATCGGCATCGAGATCCCGGTGTTCTGTTACCACCACAAGCTCGACACGGTCGGCGCCTGCCGGATGTGCCTGGTCGACTTCTCGCCTGGGCCGCCTCGCCCCCAGACCGCCTGCACAACGCCGGTGTCTGAAGGGATGGTCGTCCGCACCCAGAGCGCGATGGCCGTCCAGGCCCGTGCCGACATCCTGGAGTTCGAGCTCGCCAACCACCCGCTGGACTGCCCCGTCTGCGACAAGGGCGGCGAGTGTCCCCTCCAGGACTTCACCTTCCGGCACGGCTACCCGACGAGCCGCATCGACGGACCGCGCCTCCACTTCAAGAAGCCGATCCCGCTTTCTGAGAGGATCGCGCTCGACCGGGAGCGGTGCGTGCTCTGCTACCGCTGCACCCGGTACTACGACGAGATCGCCTGGGAGCAGGAGCTGACCACGGACGAGCGCGGCGTCCAGTCGTTCATAACCAACCAGTTCGACCAGCCGCTCCAGTCGATCTTCAGCGGCAACATCATCGACCTCTGCCCGGTCGGCGCCCTCACGTCGCGCGTCTGGCGCTTCGAGTCGCGGCCGTGGGACATGACCCACACCGAAACCATCTGCTCGAAGTGCTCGGTCGGCTGCAGCATGACCCAGTGGGAGCGCCGCGGTCAGCTCGTCCGCATCACGTCGCACGAGAACGACGACATCGACGAGGGCTGGATCTGCGACCGCGGACGCTTCGACTACACCGACGTCAACGACGATTCACGGCTGCGCACGCCGACCGTCGCCGGTCGCAAATCGACCTGGGCCGACGCGATCAGCTCGGTTGCCGTCGGCATCAAGGGCAAGGGAGCCAGGCTCGGCGTCTCGTTGCCCCAGGACATCACCAACGAGGAGGCGTTCCTGTTCCGCCGCATTCTCGACGGCCCGCTGAAGGGGGCGAAGGTGAAGATGCACGGCCGGACCGCGATCCCGGCCCCAGCGGGCCCGACCATGCGCATCAAAGACATAGATGACGCGCGCGTCATCGTCGTAGTCGCGTCGGACATCGAGAACGACGTGCCGATCATCGACCTGAGGGTCAAGAAGGCGGTCAGCAAGCGCGGCGCCAGGCTGATCGTCGTTTATCCGGAGGGTGTGGACCTCGACCGGCACCCCGGCACGGTCCACATCCGCAATGCGCCCGGCTCGGCCGCCGCCGAGGTGCGCAAGCTCGCCTCGCACGAGCTCCTCAAGGATCCGGGCGGCCCCGTCGCGATCCTCTTCGGCGACGGACGCGGCAGCGAGGACATCAACGAGCTTGCCGTCGCGTGCGGCGACCTCGCGGAAAAGGTCGGCGGCCAGGAGCTGCCTCTCTACCGCGGGACCAACGAGCGCGGGGCACTCGCGGCCGGCGTGGCCGGTTGGGACAACCTCGACGGCGTCGAGGCCCTGCTCTGCTGGGGCCCGCCGCCGACGGCCGGGGTCCCGAAGTCGGTCAAGTTCATCGCAGCCTGGGACCACCTGCCTCGCGCCGGGTACGAGAACGCGGTTGTGCTGCCGGCCACCACCTTCGCCGAGCGCCAGGGGAGCTACACCAACGTCGAGGGGACGGTCCAGTTCCTCAGGCCCGCGGTCAGGATCCAGCCCCCGCTGAAAGAGGGCTGGGACGTGCTCTGCGAGCTCGGGACCGCGCTCGGCCTGCACCTCGACTACCCGGGCATCTTCCCGATCCAGCGCGAGATGGCCGTGCAGCCGCCGGATCCGAACCCGGCTCCACCGCCGGTCCTCGTCGGTCCGGCGCACCCATGAACGACCTCTACAGCAACCAGATAGGGCACTGGGTGATCGTGCAGAAGGCGCGGGGGGGTCAGGCCCCCCCCGCGGCGCCCCCCCCACGGGTTCGGCGCGGATTGGCTTCGCCCAACGGGGGCGGTGGCCCGGCCAAGCCGGGCCACGCGAGCAAAAAGGAATGAACGACCTCTACAGCAACCCCATCGGGCACTGGGTGATCGTCGTCGTCGCGATCGCTTTGCTGCTGTTCGTCCTCCTGACTGCGACCGCTTACACGGTGTGGTTCGAGCGCGTCGCGCTCGGGCGGATCCAGCGCCGCCCCGGACCAAACCGGGTCGGGCCCTATGGCTTGCTGCAGCTCGCCGCGGACGGAATCAAGCTCGCCTTCAAAGAGAGTTTCATCCCGGCCAAGACCGACCGGGTTCTCTATGTGATCGCGCCGGCCATCGCCGTCGCTGCCGCATTCCTGGCCTGGGCCGTGATTCCGATCGGCCTTTGGTACAACGTCCAGTACTGGATCGCGGACGTCAACGTCGGCATCCTGCTCGTCTTCGCCGTCAGCGCGCTGAACGTGTACGCGATCGTCATCGGCGGGTACGCGTCGAACAACAAGTACTCGCTGCTCGGAGGATTGCGCTCGGCCGCCCAGCTGATCAGCTACGAGATGTCGCTCGGCCTGTCCCTCGTGCCGACCTTCATGATCGTCGGCTCGCTGCGGCTGCGCGACATCGTCGAGTACACGGTGCACTGGGGGCCGTACGCGGGCCCGATTCCTCTCATCCTCCTCACCCCGATCGGCTTCGTGATCTACCTCATCTCCGCCGTGGCGGAGACGAACCGCGCGCCGTTCGACCTGCCGGAGGCGGAGCAGGAGCTCATCGGCGGATTTCTCACGGAGTACTCGGGGTTGAAGTTCGTCATGTATTACCTGGCGGAGTACGTGAACATGATCACGGTCTCGGCCCTCGCGGTGCTCCTTTTCTTCGGCGGCTGGTACCTCTGGAGCATCCCGCCGGTCTTCGCATTCCTGCTCAAGGTCATCCTGTTCCTCTTCCTATACATTTGGATCCGCGGCACTTTTCCACGCCTCCGCTACGACATGCTCATGCGGCTCGGTTGGAAGGTGCTGCTCCCGCTGGCGATGGTGAACGTGATCGTGACCGCGACCATCCTGGTCGCGGTGCAGGGGTAGAGATGGCCGAAGACGAGAAAGGGACCGAACCTGAACAGCCGAGCGTGGCGTCCGACATCGCGGCGCTGGCCAAGGGCTTGAAGACGACCCTGACCGAGACGTTCCGGCCGGTCGTCACCACGATGTATCCAGAGGACAAGACCCCGCGCGCGGAGCGCTACCGCGGCCGGCACTACCTCCGCCGCTACGACAACGGCCTCGAGCGATGCATCGGCTGCGAGCTATGCGCGGCCGCGTGCCCGGTCGGGTGCATCCTCGTCATCGCCGCGGAGAACACCGACGAGAACCGTGTCTCGCCTGGGGAGCGCTACGCCAAGACTTACGAGATCAACATGCTGCGCTGCATCTTCTGCGGCTACTGCGAGGAGGCATGCCCGGTGCAGGCGATCGTCCTCGGGCCGGAGTACGAGCTCTCCGACACGAGCCGCGAGAAGTTCATCTACACGAAGGAGAAGCTGCTCGAGCCGCTGCCGCCCGAAGTTCAAGCACGACTCGACGCTCAGGACAAGAAGTAGTTGGCGATCGCCGTCTTCGTCGTCGCCGCCGCGATGGCAATCATCGGAGGCGTCGGAGTCGTCACCTTCCACCAACCAATCCGATCCGTGCTGAGCCTGGTCGTCGTCATGCTCGCGCTTTCGGTGCTGTTCCTTCTGCTGAGCGCGCAGTTCGTCTTCGCGGTCCAGATCATCGTCTACGCGGGCGCGGTCATGGTCCTGTTCCTGTTCGTGATCACCCTGCTCGGTCCGGCCCGCGAGCTGGGTCCCGGCCGGCTCCGCTTCCAGACCTGGCTTTCGATTCTCTTCGTGCTCGTGCTCCTCGGCCTGATGTACGCGTTGTTCCAGGGCATCGAGTACCGCCACCCAGATCAGACCGACCTGTCTTTCTTCGGCACCGTCCAGTCGATCGCGATCGGTTTGTTCACGACCTACCTCTATCCGTTTGAGCTCACCTCGATCCTCCTGCTGGTGGCAGCGATCGGCGCGATGTACCTCAGCCGCAAGCGAATCGACGACATATGAGCACGCTCAACATCGGCGGGTCGGAGCTCGACGCCTCCTGGTTCCTGCTGCTCAGCGCGGTCCTGTTCGTGCTCGGTGCGATCGGCGTGCTCGTGCGACGGAATCCGCTGGTGATCTTGATCTCGATCGAGCTCATGCTCAACGCCGCCAACCTGGCGCTGGTCACGTTCTCCCGCCAGCTGCAAAACATCGAAGGGCAGCTGTTCGCGCTCATGTCGATGACAGTCGCCGCCGCGGAGGCGGTGGTGGGCCTGGCCATCCTGGTCGACATCTTCCGCGTGCGTGACGTCGAAGACGTCGACGACCTGAGCGAGCTGAAGGGATGAGCAACCAGGCGCTGGCGCTCCTGATCCTCCTCTTCCCCGCCGCCGGCGCGCTCCTCCTGGCCGGACGGGGGTGGCGCCTTCCGAGGGTCGTCACCGTGATCGTCGGTCCGGGCGTCGTGTGGGCGTCTTTTGTGTGCACGCTTGCTCTCTTCTTCGGCAAGGCGAGCGGCGACAACACCTACTGGACCTGGATCAAGAGCGGCTCGTTTGAGGTGCCGTTTGGCCTGCTGATCGACAACCTGTCGATCTTCATGTGCTTCGTCATCACCGGCGTCGGCGGCCTGATCGTCACGTACTCCGTCGGCTACATGGAGCACGAGGACGGCCCGAGCTACGCCCGCTTCTTCACCTGCATGGACATCTTCGTCTTGTCGATGCTGCTGCTCGTCCTGGCCGACAACTTCATATTCCTCATCGTCGGCTGGGCCCTGGTCGGCCTCAGCTCCTATCTCCTGATCGGCTTCTGGTACCAGCGCCACTCCGCCGTGGTCGCCGCCCGCAAGGCGTTCGTGATGAACGTGATCGGCGACGTGGGCATGATCCTGGGCACCTTCGTCCTGTTTGTGAACCTGCACGCGGTCACGTTCTCCGGGGTCTTTGGTGCGCTCCGGTACTGCCCGCCCGGCGCGAAGTGTTTCGCCCCGCCGCTCTCAGACAACCCAAGCCTCGAGCTCGCAGCGTTCCTTCTGCTGGTCGGCGCCGTGGCGAAATCGGCGCAGCTTCCCCTCCACACCTGGCTCCCAGACGCCATGGAAGGGCCGACCCCGGTCAGCGCCCTCATCCACGCCGCCACGATGGTCACCGCCGGCGTGTACCTGGTCGGCCGCATGCACCCCATCTACGACATCGCCACGTACGCGCACGGCGCCGTAGCGATCGTCGGCGTGGTCACCGCGCTGTTCGCGGCCACGATCGCCATCGTCCAGGTCGACATCAAGCGTGTGCTGGCCTATTCGACCATGAGCCAGATCGGCTACATGTTCTTCGCGGTCGGCATCGGCGCCTACGCCGCGGGCTTCTTCCACCTCCTCTCCCACGCGTTCTTCAAAGCCCTGCTCTTCATGGCCGCCGGCAGCGTCATCCACGCCATGAAGGACGAGCAGGACATGCGCAAGTACGGCGGCCTGTGGGGTCAGATGCGACCGACGGCGATCACGTTCCTGGTCGGCTCGCTGTCGCTGGTCGGTGTGTTCCCGTTCGTCGGTTTCTTCTCCAAGGAGCAGATCCTTGGCGCCGCCTTCTCCAAGCCGGACGACACCACCGTGCACCTGCTCTGGTTCGTCGGGTTCGTCACCGCGCTGATCACCGGCTTTTACACCGGCCGCATGTGGTGGCTCTCCTTTTGGGGCAAGCCGTCGCCCCAGCGCCCGGTGGAGCACCCTCACGCGCCTCCGCTTGTGATGATGGTGCCAGTCGCCATCCTCGCGATGCTGGCCACGGTCGGTGGCATCCTCGAGACGCGCGCCCTCGGCTTCGGTCCGGCCGCCGTTTCAGATTTCCTCAACCACGTGGTCACCCCGATGCGATGGGAAGGCGGGGGCGCCGAGATCGCGCTCACCCTGCTCACGATGGTTCTCGCCACGGCGCTCTTCGTCGGCGCCCTGCGCATCCGGCCGTGGACCGCTTACGCGCCGTGGGCACAGCGGCTGCTCGAGCACAAGTATTACTTCGACGAGATCTACGACGCCGTCTTCGTGCGGCCTCTGGACTGGGTCGCGGGTTTCGCGCTCCGTGATGTGGAACGGCCGGTCATCGACGCGGCGGTCGTCGACACCGGGTTGATCGCGCGGTGGAGCGCCGGCGAGCTCAGCATGACCCAGAGCGGCTACTTCCGAAATTACGTCCTCGTGTTTGTGGTGGGCGTGGTCTCGATCGGAGGCGTGCTCCTGCTCGTGAGGGCGCTCACATGACGCTCACCACGATCTG
>WNGD01000102.1_pt1 | contig 116732 bp, 106 predicted proteins | sample 5400671 | NCBI WGS metagenome assembly WNGD01 (sample SAMN13153369, study PRJNA577476) | soil metagenome | isolation source: 40 cm soil or saprolite under grassland replicate 2 | place: USA:California | collected 2016-06-15 | reverse complement strand
GTGACATGGTGAGGGAGAGTAGATCGGTTTTTTTATTGGTATGTGTTGGCATCGGTGTTAGTGTCATAGGTGCATTATATCATAGTTCTTTTGTCATCTGGTCATATAAATACCTCTCGTCGCGGAAAAAGCGGAAAATTTTTGAAGGAACTTTTGGAGTATGGGACAATTGTCACTGCCGCTTGCTTGAACTTTAGGCTATGCTCATACGTATGAGGTGAGGTAAGGGTATGTGAGCAAGCGAGTAATGGTATAACTATAGTGGTGGTATACATAGTTAAGGAAGAACTTTATGCCGACGGTGACAGAACAAGAACCAGCACCTGCTTCAGCGAGGCAGCAAGCGGCGAGTTTTCGAAGGGTGCTGAAAAATCGTAATTTTGTACTCCTCTGGCTGGCGCAACTGATTTCCCTGACGATTTTGAACGCGGCGAACTTTGGGGTTATTGTGGTGGTCAATGATACAACCCATTCAGTGGTGATGGTGGGTCTGGCAATTATTGCTTTTACACTGCCTGCGCTGCCGTTTAGTGCGATTGCTGGTGTGCTAGTAGATCGGCTAGATAAGCGGACGGTGCTGTGGGTGAGCAATGTACTGCGTATGGTGATGATGCTATTGATAGTGGTATCGCTGCTCTATGATCGCACGAATTTGTGGCCGCTCTATGTCCTGACCTTTATGACATCGCTGATCGGGCAATTCTTTATTCCTGCTGAAGGAGCGTCTATCCCGCTCATTGTCGGTGAACAAGAACTGGTACCGGCCTTGTCACTGTTCAATATAACCATGACACTGTCAATGGCAATCGGCTTTCTATTGTTGGGGAGCATCGTGTCGCGTATTTTCCCACCTTTTACACTCCATGTGGCGATGCTGACAATATCTGTGCATTCGATAGATATGCTGTTTGTAATGGTGGCGGTGCTGTATCTCGTCTGTGCCATCCTGATTCTGGCTATTCCGAAGCGTGTATTTGATGAGTCGCATCTTAAGAGGCCCACAAGTAACACTAGAAAAGAGGTCAGTAAGACGATAGCGGCGTTATGGCAGGATATCGTCGAGGGCTGGCATTTTGTACGTAAGGACCGCATCTTGTTTTTTTCGGTAGTCCAGCTATCAGTGGTAGGTAATATCATGTTGTTGATCGGTGAACTGGCGGGAGCTTTTGTACAGCAGGTATTGCACCATCCGGCGGCAGATATGGGTATTATTCTGGCTCCTGCAGCGGTTGGCTTGGTGGGGGCGTCGATTGTGATGCCGCGTATTACTGTGCGAGTTGGCAAGGTACGCCTGACAGTAATTGGATTTATTGCGTTAGCGATTGGGTTTGTGCTGCTAGTTGGGGTGCAATGGCTGGCAGCCTTGCTTTACAAGGAGCAGGCCCCAGGTTCGGCATTATTGCTCTGGACGACGATGGCACTGGTCTTTATGCTGGGCGTGGCCATGGCTTGTGTGAATATTCCCACGCAGACAATGATGCAGGAACATACACCAGAAGCGGTACGGGGTCGCGTCTTTTCCCTACAATTCATGATGTATAACACGGGCTCAATTCCTATTCTGCTCTTCGCGGGCTTTTTTGCGCAATTTATAGGCTTTAACTGGCTGATTGTTCTCATTTCCACGAGTATCCTGCTGTTTTGTTGGTGGGGAACATGGTATGTGAAAAGGGGATGATGTGAACTACTCCACACAATTTGTGTTACAAGTGTTATTGCGTTAACGTCTAAGGAAGTAGATAATAGACTCATCTACTTTTGTAAAGAGGAATAACACGTATGCCTTTGATAGATATTCTGTTTCTTGTGACAGTTGGCTTGCTGGCATTTAATGGCTTTAGTAATGGAGCAGTGGCTAGTCTGGTCAACCTGCTAAGTATTCCATTGGGTTTTGCGGTCGCATACTTTTTTGGGCCGCGGTTTACAGCGGTGTTGGCTGCAAATGGCCTGGCGGCGACGCCACTCATTTCGTATATTGTACTGTTTGGAGGTACGGTGCTAGCTCTGCACATTATCGGTACGGTTGTACGCGGCATAGTACAGAAAGTGCCGCTTATTGGTTTCGGAGACAGGCTGCTCGGCGCACTGCTTGGCTTTGTCGAAGCATGGCTATTGTGGGTGACATTGCTGCTGTTGCTGCACAATTTTTTGCAAGATATTCACAACCTGCCTACTATCATCACTACATCACAGTTTAATAGCTGGCAACAGTTCTATAATGATGCGGTAACCAATAGCCTGTTTGCGAAGGTAAATAGTTTTATTGTGACAAGGTTACCACAACATTAATAGAATAGAAAGCTCGTATTCCAACATAGGACAAATGACACTTTTTTCTCTCTCTATAGTTAACTATACTTGTGTTGTAAGTTGTTGCGCTACGCGTTTGCAATTGTCTTGCCACACAGAGTTGATATTCATGAGCTTACCTCAGAATGAGTTATTAGGTATAAAAAGTTTGTAACGCGTTTGCTTATCCATCCTTGCTCCTTTTAGGACAGGGCCTTTACACCTATCATACCCTGCAAGTGGTTGCTTGCAATGCAGATATCAATGCAAGGCAATATACAAAGATAGATGCGCACGAAGGTAATTTGTAGCTGCGGCATTTGGATTGTGGAGTTATGATACGCCTGACATATCCTAACGCCCGAATTCGTATGAAAGAACCTTACTTTGGCCAGGGTTGGCTGAGAAAGAAGGTTGAGAGCATGGGTATAAAGATGGATAAACTTCCTAGAGATATGAGCCTGGCAGAACTGGCGGAACGTTGCGGAGTTGAGATGCGGAAGTACAGTCGCAAAGAGGCGTGTGATGATCAGTATTGTCTGGAAGTCTTCCGCCGGGCTATGTTGGAGAATAATGAACGTGCCTGGGAAATCCTACATCAATGTTTCAATGGCGTTCTGCTGAACTGGGTGCGCTGTCATCCCCATCGTGACGCGGCCTATCGTTGTGATAGTGAAAACAGTTACGTAGACCGGGCTTTTCGACGTTTGTGGATGCGTACAATGCGCAATGCGGCTCTGGAGTTCAATACCCTGGCCGGGGCATTACGCTTTTTGCGTTTGTGCTTGAATAGCGATATTGTGGATACGCTGCGGGCGCAATTGCGATCGGAAGAGATGCCGTGGCCTGAGCCTGGTTTCCCTGAAGAGCCTGCGGTAGAAGACACAGATGACAGTAATGAACGGTGGGAGGCCATCAAGAGTTTCCTACAAAATCCACGCGAGCAGCGACTGGCCTATTTGCTGTACTACTGTAATCTCAAACCCCGGCAAATTGTCCAGTTCTGCCCGAATGAGTTTAGCAATGTCCATGAAATCTTTCGCCTGACACGCAATATTGTGGATCGGCTACGGCGTAATAAAGATCGCTTACGCTGGTTGTTAAGTGGTATAGAGTTTCGAGTATAATAAGGAAAAGTGATACGTAAAAAAAAACTGCTTGCCACGTTTATATGGCAACACAGTGTTATGAGGTGTTAAAAATAAAGTTACGTTTGTGCCACTACATTTTTTAAGGAATAGAGATGATGGACTGTTTGCACGCTATGGCCCCCAATGACGAGGAAATTTTGAGCTTTGTCTTAGATGAAAGTCCTTTGTCAGCGTCGACGAGAACACATCTCGATCAGTGCGAAATCTGTCAAAATCGCTTTGCAAACTTCCAACAATTGCATAGAACGTTGCTTGCACAGGTCTACCGGCGTCTTTGTCCCAGTGGGATGCAGTTGAGTATGTATTGTGAAGGGTTCCTCCTACCTGATGACGTAAGATCGATTGAAGTCCATTTGCGTGAATGTCCGCTCTGTGCAGCCGAAGTGGCCGATACGCGCCGCTTTATGGAGATTGCTAGCCTGGATACTATAGTGGTGCCTCTCTCTCCGCGTACAGTTGTGCGGCGTGTGGTGGCCAATCTGGTACGCCAACAGGCTCAGCTGATGACTCGTGGTGAAGAGGATATGACAGAGAGAACATGGCCACGCCAGTATCGGGCTGATTCTCTCGATATATCGTTGCATCTCTCTCTCTCAAGTAGTGATAACTCTATATTACGGGGTATTCTAACCAGTGATGATAATCAGGAAAGTATACCAGCCTTCGTGGGGGCGAGGGCTGAGTTATACCCTACAACAGATGCTGAGAAGACTGAACAAGAAGGCATGGAGCCACTCTACGAGACGAAAGTGGATGATTTGGGGAATATGGTATTTACGTTTGTGCCAGTGGGGTCATATACCTTAATTTTGTACTTTCCGGAACAAGAAGTGGTGATTGAGGACATCACCATCGAGCATGGGTAACGAGTTATTTGACTGAGCTAAAGAATCTCCAAACATCTGTTGATACAGAGAGGCAACCTTCGTGGTCGCCTCTCTATTTGTTATGATTTCCAAATCTCCCCAGAGAGAAGTTGCAGAAGAGCGACTAATATACATGCGCCGATGAAGGCAATAATGACGCTACCCCAGAAGTGGTAGACTCCGTTGATATTGAGCAGACCAGCAAGGTAGCCGCCGATAGCAGCACCAACGAGCCCAACAATGATATTGCCAAGACAGCCATAGCCGCGCTTACGGACGATAGTACTGGCAAGGAAACCAGCGATGAGACCAACAAAAAGCCAGGCAAGCAGATCGCCAGGAGCTAGGATTGGGCCAGCTTTGAGAAGAATGATAGATGCAAGTGCCATAGTGTATATATCCTTTTGTATTGTGAAGTTTTTCAGAAAGAAACATTGGTTGCTATCGTATATACGGAGTTAGGGTAGAAAAGTTAAGAAGAGCAAGGAAAAAATAACCAACGGACGGCTCACTGCAAAGTGAGCCGTCCGTTGGTTACAGAATGCCTGCGAGGGGCGTACTATCCGCTGTATTAGTAGCGGCGAGCACGCGAACCGGAGACAGCATGGAGGATAGCGATCAGGATGACCGCGCCAATGATGGCGAAGATGAGGCTGCTAATGAAGCCGAAGGAGGCTCCTGGGAAAAGCAAGCCTGCAAGTAAGCCACCAATGAAGGCCCCGACGAGGCCGACGATGATATCGCCAACGATACCATAGCCACTACCGCGCATAAGGTATCCTGCCACCGCACCGGCAATTAAACCGACAAGTAACCATATCAGCAGGTTGCCGGGATCAAGCGCAAAACCAAGAACCAATGTTGCGAGTGTCATATTCTTTTCTCCTTCTTTAAAAACTGCGTACTTATTGATCTTAACTTCTTCTCTGATCAATGCGATCTATTACTTTCACAAATGCGTTCGATAGAACTTTGAATGCTTTTCGGCAACTTTCTTTGGGAAACGCGCCGTTCCGCATTTGTTGTTTATACTATAATCCAATCATTTCCACAATACAAGTGAACAATAACATCTTTAAGTTGATTCCAATCTTCTCTTAATTTCTTTAATTTGATAAATAATGTATATTCATGATAAATCTGAAGAGTTATGTCCGTTGCTTGACTTGACTCTCTTTGAACCTTGCCTTAGTAACATATTACTTGAGTGCAAACGAACTCTTGCATAGCAATGCATATCCGGTTATACTGGCTTAGTGTTACATCTGCCCTAAGTCCTATACACTCACCTCGTTATCAGGCTAGTAAGTGGAGAACAATAGGCACTGATGGCACAAGTACTCCAGTAATTCGAAAAGGGCCAGAAAGAACCGATGGCAAGGGCTAATGAAACATCTGACCGAGACAAGATTTACTCCAGCAGGATTGTTAAAGCAAGTGCATTGCTACCAGATACAAAGACGCTACTGGCACACTGGGACGAATCTCTTTCTATGCAGGAGAATCTGGACCGCATTCGCAGAGAGAATATTTTCGGCAAAGCTTCACGCTCTCGCATAGAAGATATTTTGACCATCTTTCGCCAGCGCTATCTTACTTCTGAAGCGATAACAAGCTCTCTTGTCACATTGGTTCGTGAAAATTTCATCACCGAGGGATTAGATCGCATTTTGTATTTTTATGCGGCACAATCAGATCGGCTTCTTCATGACATCGTCACAGAAGTACTCGCTCCTTTTCGTCTGCGCGGGAAAATGGATGTGACAGTCCAGGATATACAATCTGCTGTTCTTCATTGGCTGCATGAAGGGAAAACAGTAGGGCAGTGGTCTGACTATACGGTTCTAAGAGTGACACGCGGGCTATTATCTACGTTACGAGATTTTGGCGTGCTAGAAGGGATATTGCATAAGCATATTGCTCCGATCTATTTACCAGTAGAGGCATTTGCATATCTTGCCTTTTATTTACAACAACGTCAGCCGTCTGGAGAACGTCTTTTAGATGATCCTGAATGGCAGTTATTTTTCCTTTCTCGGCATGCAGTGGAACAGTTCTTCCTGGAAGCGCATCAGCATCATTTGCTGGAGTACCACGCTGCAGGATCGATTATTCGCATCACTTTTCCGACAATATCTATTGAGGAGTACGCCTATGCTCTCACTCAAAGAGCGCATTGAGCTTCTTGAGAGCGATTTGAAGCTTAACCCACCTGGCTTTACGATGGCTTCGGATCTTCCGTTTGCCATATTTCGCTATAATCCCTGGCTTGCAGACGAGGGGGAGTGGCGCATGCGTCGAGAGGTGCAGAACCTCAGCGTGCGCGTGGGAAACGCAACAGGTCGTACAGTGCATATCCTGCCTCTCTCAACCCTGTTCTGGCGCGGGATCGAGGAGTCAGAGGGACTTGATACGTTGGTAGAGCTAGAACGAACGCTGGGATTTGAAGCTGCACAGGCTCAGATCGGTGTCTACCTGTCTGATCCTGATTGGCGTCCTCTGCCAGTGCTGTTAACCGAGGCCACGGCGAACATGGACCCTACTCGTGAAATGATCTTCTTGACACGCTGCGCCGTCTTTGCTCCCAATATATACCGGCTATCGTCACTACTGGAACAATTAATGGGCAAAACGAAGGTACCAGCAGTCCTATTTTACCCTGGTAGTTGGAGAGGATCGTTGAACTATATGGACTTAAAGAGTGATGAGGAACCTCTTGGCAGCTACCGCGTGAAAATCTATGGGAGGGAATCATGAAGGTAATCGGGGATCTTCTCGCCCGCGATCTCCAGCACAAAATTGAAGAGATTATCAAAGTTGACCAGACTGATGAGCGATCTGTCTACACTGAAATTACTGAGTATATTGCCACTGAGCGTATCAAAAGCCAGTACCGCGAGCTTTTCAAAGCAATTGCCGAGGCACCCGCTGATCCATCCGAAGATGTAGGCGTCTGGATCTCTGGCTTCTTCGGTTCGGGTAAATCCTCCTTCGCGAAAAATGCCGGCTACGTACTCGCTAACCGCAGAGTGCTTGGGGAACAGGTCACCCAGATCTTCGAAGCACAGGTAGCCGATAGACGAATTAGTGAATTAGTGGATTTCATCAACGTGCGCATCCCCACTGAAGTCATCATGTTCGACGTCTCGGTAGATAGAGCCGTCAAGCGATCAACGGAGCGCATAGCAGAGATTATGTATACTGTACTGCTGCGTGAACTCGATTATGCCGAGGATTTTGATATTGCTGAGCTGGAGTTTGAGCTGGAAGGAGAAGGTAAGCTTGAGGAATTTATAGCCTGCTGCCAGAACAGCTATCATGAAGAGTGGCGTAGGGTACGCAAAGGGGCGCTGAAAATCTCGCGGGCCAGTACTATACTACACGTGATGGACCCTGCGACCTTTCCAACATCTGAAACCTGGGCGCAGTCGCTGCGCAACAAAAGTGCCGATATCACGGTTAGCCAGTTTGTAGAACGCACCTTCGAGGTATGCGCCCGGAGACGCTCAGGCAAAGCTCTTGTTTTCATTATTGACGAGGTAGGACAATACGTGGCACGCAGTGCGGATAAAATCGAAGACCTGCGTGCGGTGGTTGAGCAGTTCGGCAAAGTAGGCAAAAATCTCTTAAAGTCCAGGAAAATTGTCGCCCCCGTCTGGATCATGGTAACATCCCAGGAAAAGCTCGATGAGGTGGTAGCCGCACTTGATTCCAAGCGGGTCGAGCTTGCCAAGCTGCAGGACCGCTTCAAGTATCATATTGATATGGCTCCGGCAGATATCCGCGAAGTCGCTACACGGCGTGTACTGGCAAAGAAAGACGAGGCTCTCCCCATCCTGAAGAGCCTCTATAGCAGCTCACAGGGCCAACTTAACATCGCCTGCCATCTCGAAAGGACAACCAGAAGAAGCCAGATCACGCAAGATGACTTCATCCAGTTCTACCCCTACCTTCCGCATTTCGTTGAGCTTTCCATTGACATTATGTCCGGCATCCGACTCCAGCCAGGGGCACCTAAGCATCTGGGAGGTAGCAACCGCACTATTATCAAGCAGGCATACGAGATGCTCGTCTCTGAGCGGACGGCCCTGGCGTCGAAACCCATTGGTGATTTGGTCACGCTGGATGACATCTTCGAACTGGTCGAGGGCAACCTATCAAGCGAAAAACAGAAGGATATTAGCGATATCCGCCAGCGGTTCAAAGACGATGCAGAAGACCAAGGCATGTCTACCCGCGTCGCCAAAACCATCTGCCTGCTTGAATATGTGCGTGACCTGCCACGCACGGAAACAAACATCGCGGCCTGTCTCGTTAAGAGAGTAGGCGACCCAGCTCCACTTGTAGAAGTGCAAACAGCCTTGAAAAAGCTCGAAGGTGCCCAGTTCGTGCGCAATACTGAGGAGGGGTGGAAATTGCAAACCGCCCAGGAGAAGAACTGGGACACGGAGCGCCGGTCCAATTCACCAAGAACCAGAGACCGCAATGAGCTCCTTCGCGAAGCCTTGCGCGACATATTCTCCGATCCGAAACTGAAAACGTACCGCTACCGCAATCTGAAAAGTTTCCGGGTTGGCATCACCGTTGATGGCAGTCAGGCAGGCGATGAAGGGCAGATATCCCTCTCGATCATCATCGCTGAAGATGACGAGACTCTCCCAGGCAAAGTAGTAGAGATACGCAACGAGAGTCGACAGCCGACACATAACAATGACCTGTACTGGGTATTCGCTCTCACACCCGAAATCGACGCTCTGGTCGCTAATCTGTATGCCTCGCGGCAAATGGTCAACAAGTACGACCAATTACGCGCACAGAATCGCATTACCAACGAGGAAGCCACTTCGCTCTCCAATGAAAAGAACGAAGTGTTCCGCCTACAGAGTCGTTTGCATGAGAAAATGACGCAGGTGCTTGAGCACGGGCAGGGGCTGTTCCGCGGTGTGTCAAGAGATGCCGCTGGGTTGGGTAAAACGCTCGGGGAGATACTCAAGAAGCTGTTTGATGTTGTCGTGCCAGATCTCTACCCTAAGCTGGAGATGGGAGTGCGCGATCTCAAAGGTACTGAGGCAGAGGAGGTACTGAAAGCCGCCAATCTGAACGCACTCCCTCAGGTATTCTATGGCGGGGAACGCGGACTCAACCTCGTCATCTCAGAAGACGCCAAGTACGTTCTCAACCCATCTGCTGATATTGCTAAAGAAGTGATGGATTATATCCGGCGAGAACATGCTTACGGCAACAAAGTCACCGGCAAGAATCTGGAAGAGCATTTCCAGGGCCACGGCTATGGGTGGGATCGGGACATGTTGCGCCTGGTACTGGCAGTGCTGCTGCGAGTCGGTTCAATTGAGGTGACTTACCAGGGACGGCGCTTCCGCAACCACCAGGATCCACAATGCCGTGTTCCTTTTACCAACAACAATGCCTTTAAGGCTGCTTCTTTCGCGCCTAGAGAGTTTATCGGGCTCAAAACGCTAACCACTGCCGTCCAGCATTTCGAGGAACTCACCGGAGAAGAGGTTGACATCGAGGAAGGGGCCGTTGCTACGGCATTTAAAAAAGTGGCGGATGACGAACTTAAGCAACTCTTTGCGGTGGTAGCTGAGGCCAGGGCCAACTACCTGCCGGTGACAGAAATGTTAGACGAGTATCAGCATACGCTGAACAATATTCTGACGGCAGCTTCCGATGACTGCGTAGGTCTCCTGTCCAGTGAAGGTACGTCCTTTAAGGAAGCCCGTGACAGGGTACGCAAAATCCGGCAGGCGACCAACCCTGCGGCTATCTCGACACTACAACAAGCCCGCAGCGCGGTGAAAGAGATGTGGCCTGCGCTGGAGGCCCGAGGGCTGCATGGAGAACTGCGCGCAGAGGTCCAGGAACTCGAGGCATTGATCAATGCGGCGAATTTTTTTGAGCAACTCGACCGCATCACGACGCTCGCGCAGCACATTACAGGGGCCTATCAGGCTGCCTATATACAACTGCACGAGCAGCGTGCTATCGCCTTTGGGCAGGCCATCGAGGACATCAAGGCCCGTCCCGAATGGAGCCAATTGGACGAGGCCTTATATGCCGATGTGCTCAACCCCCTCTCTTCCCGCGCTTGCAGGAATGAGAAGGAGTTACAGGAGAGCGGGACCGCGATACTCTCCGGTACTACACTGCATTGCCGCTTCTGCCATGCCACCATAGGTCAGATAGAGTCCGATCTTGCTGCGTTGGGAGGACTCACGACCCAGGTGATGGCCCACATACAACGCATTGTTTCCCCCAAAGAGAAAGTAGAGCGAGTGAAGCTCTCAGAATTCTTCACTGAAACACTTGCGTCTGAGCAAGCAGTTGAAAAGGTGATTGAGCGGCTGCGGGAGCACCTACTGAAGCTCATCGACGAAGGGATAAGGATCATTTTGGAGTGACAGCAATGGGAAAAGAAGCACTCGTGGAACGCTTCCAGAGGTTCCGGCACGATTACCTGGACACGCCGACGGGACGCGAACACCACCAAAAGGAAGTGCGCGAGCAGAGTGAAGTCCAGGCAATCTACCAAAATCTGCGAGCAAAGCAACAGAGCGGAGAAGATATTACTGATGAGGTCTTGAAGTGCCTCCTGCCTTATGCTGACAATAGTTGATTGAACACTGTGAGGGGAAATGAGTTTGGAAAAAGCTGTACGCAATACGCTCCGCATTATCGTCACCAAGTCTCGCAAGCTTCTGGAAGAGGCCATTGGGGAGCTACTTCAGGGGCAATTTGGCATCCATGCCAGTGGCAAAATAGAGGATGCTGCCGCTATGGATCACCTCTCTATAGAGGAGCACCAGTACCGTGAACAGATCCTCATTCACCTGGAACACATCAGAGCCACAGGCTTCAAACCCAATGACGCTGTTGCACAACTGGTGCGCGAGGTTGCCTTCACCCATCTCAATCGCTTGTGCGCCTATAAGATGATGGAAACGAGAGGACTTATCAGGGAAGCGGTTAGCCGTGGCCTCAAGTCCAGGGGCTTCTTGTTCTACCTCGCTGATCATCCCGCTGATGAGCAATTATGGTCCAGCGGGAGCCAGGATGTCGCCTATCGACACTTTCTAGCGTGGCTGGGAGGGACGCTCTCAACAGAAATCGGCGTATTGTTCTCGCCCCATGACTCTGCTAGTCGCCTTTTTCCGCCACACCGGGTCTTAGAGGAAGTGCTGGAACTGCTCAACAGTGAAGAATTGAAAGAAGTCTGGGGCGAAGACGAGACTATCGGCTGGGTCTATCAATACTTCACACCCAAAGAGTTGCGCGACCAAGCACGCAAAGAGAGCCAGGCCCCGCGCAATTCCTATGAGCTGGCCTTTCGCAACCAATTCTATACGCCGCGTTACGTCGTGCAATTCCTCAGCGATAATACACTTGGACGTACCTGGTACGAGATGCGCCAGGGCCAGACCAGACTCAAAGAGCAATGTACTTACCTGGTACGCAGACCGGATGAGATTTTTTTAGAGAAAACTGATTCGCCTGCAGTAGCACAGGCCCAACGCTGGCTGCAAGGCGAAGATGTGCCAGAACCTGACATCTGGATTCTCGCCCATACGGTCAATGGCTACAACCGGGCTGGCGAATTTGGGAAAGAAAGCAGTCAGTGGATGAAGGAACGTCTACCGCGTTTGACACATGACGGCGCGAAGGAGTTGAAAACCCAGGAATTGCTTGACCTCTTATTTCTCTTCTGTCGCTATGAGCGGTTCAACGAAGGGATGCTCGACAGTTTGAGCCGTGAGATCGAAGCCATCATGTATGTCCTGCGCGAGCGGGTGCGCCCACTTAATAAGGAAATTCGCTCACAGGAAGAGCTACTCCGCGCTCCCTTTTTCATTCCTTACCGTCCCATGAAGGACCCTCGCGAGATTCGGATACTCGACCCCGCTTGCGGCAGCGGACATTTCCTGCTCTACTGTTTTGATCTGCTGGCAACCATCTATGAGGAAGCGTATGAAGACCCTACCCTGGCTCCTGCCCTGAAGAAGGACTACCCGACATGGAACGATTTACAGCGGGCTATACCTGTCCTTATTCTTGCAAATAATCTCCACGGCATTGACATCGACCTGAGAGCCACGCAAATCGCTGCCCTGGCGCTCTGGTTGCGTGCGCAACACGCGTATCAGCAGATGGGCTTCAAGCGCGATGAGCGTCCCAGGATTACCCGCTCGAACATCGTGTGTGCCGAACCCATGCCGGGCGAAAAAGACATGCTGGCAGAGTTCACCAGGAACCTGCGGCCCATGATTTTGGGCAACCTCGTGCGCACTGTCTTTGAAAAGATGCAGCTCGCCAGCGAAGCCGGATCGCTGCTCAAGATCGAAGAAGAGATTAAGGAGGCCGTCCTGGAAGCGAAACAGCAGTGGATATTACGGCCAAAAGCGGAACAGTTAACCCTCTGGTCTGAGCACAATCGCCCCAGATCAAAACAGCTTGCTCTTTTTGATGAGACGCAGATCACCAATAAGGAATTCTGGGAGAGTGCCGAAGCACAGGTGATAGGTGCGCTCCATCAGTACGCAAGAAGTGTATCAAATGGGAAAGGCTTAGCACGCCAGCTCTTCGCGGACGATGTAGTGCAAGGGTTCGCTTTTATTGATATCTGTCAAAAACGATTCGATGTAGTACTGATGAATCCGCCGTTTGGAAGTCCTACACCTTCGACAATTAATTTGTTGCCTCCTGAAGCAGCCTCCAATTTGTATTCTGCCTTCGTTCTGAATGCCATTCGGAAATGTCATGGATTCGTAGGGGCAATTACTGATCGTTCATTTCTTGTTCAGGATTCTTTCAAAGGCTATAGACAGGCATTGATGTCCAGTAATAACTCTTTAGAGTTCACATTAGACTTAGGATGGGGTGTTCTTGACACAGCAGACGTTCAAGTTGCTGCATATTCTATACGTATGGGGCACTCCAGCATTCATAGCTTTATGGATGTCAGAGATATTGACAACAAGGAAGATGAGATAAAAGCTGAAGTTGGCCGAATCCTTGATTGGTCAGCATTAACAGACAGTCAACTTCGCCAGCTTCCAAATGGCGTATTCGCGTATAATTTGCATCCTCTAATACTCCAGATGTTGAATAGCTCAAAAAAATTATCGGATATTGCAATCCTTCCAAGAGGTCTTGGCTCCAATAAAGCGGTAAGAACATACAGAGCTTGGTATGAAGTACCCATTGGAAGCATTGGGGAGCACGGAAGGTATCGATCTTTATGTAATGGAGGTGAATTCTCACCTTTCTATAGAGAAGATGCAGGAGTGGCTGACTGGATACGCTCAGATGGATGTCTCCTAGTTGAAGAAGGTTACGAAGATGGTTTCGTTGCCTACGATCAGAAAAACACTGAACACTACTTTATGGCTGGCCTCTCTTTTCCCAAACAGTCAACGGTTTTTAATGTGGCAGTACTACCTATAGATGCTATCCCAACCCGAGAAGGAAAAGCTATAATTCCTTACCGGCAAGAAAATCGGTGGTTTCTATTAGGATATTTGAATACCGGTATGGTTCGTCATTTTGTTAATGTAACTACAGGGCTACATAAGCAAAGCGGTTCTATAGGAATGATACCTATCCCATCTCTTCCATCCACAATTTACGATATCATTAGTACGATCTCCCGAGATCTGACCTATGCTCTTTACTTGAGTTTAACTTTAGATGAATCTTCATGTTTATTCTTAGCCCTATCACTTGATTGTACGAAATTAGAGACAATATCAGAAGACAAATATGAAGGATATCAAAAGATTGATGATCTGATCGCTGATGAATTGGGATTCGACCTTGCGACCAGAAAATATTTCGGAGAAGGGAATCTAAATATCGTTCCACTGTACTCTCCTTCAAAGAGGGACACCTTATCGTATAGTATTGGGTGTATTTTTGGTCGTTGGGACGTGAGGATCGCATATGATCAATCTCTAAGAACTAGCCTTCCTGATCCCTTCGATGCTCTTCCTAGCTATCCTCCTGGGCTACTCATAGACCCTAATGGCCTTCCAGCAACTCCAGGACATATTGTCAGCGAAGAATGGTTTCGAGCACGTACTGATGTCAATACACTTCCACTAGAAGGCACCATTATACATTCTACCATTCCAGACTTCGAGTACCCTCTCGCCATCAACTGGGACGGTATCCTAGTTGACGACCCAGACCATCCAGACGATATCGTTCGACGTGTACGGGACGTGCTGGCAGCGATCTGGAAGGATAATGCAGAAGCCATAGAACAGGAAGCATGCCAGATTCTTGGCGTGAAGGAACTGCGGGATTACTTCCGCAGGCCCGGCAATGATGGCTTCTGGATGGATCATGTCAAACGCTACTCTAAGAGCAGGCGGAAAGCACCTATCTACTGGCTGCTCCAATCTTCTAAGAGGAACTACGCGCTCTGGCTCTATTACCACCGACTGGATAAAGATATCCTCTTCAAAGCCCTGACCAACTATGTCGAGCCGAAGCTGCGTTTAGAAGAAAGTCGTTTAGCGCAATTGCGTACACAGATTGTTGGTGTGGGTAACGTAGGTCGTGAGGCCAAACAGTTGGAGAAGCAGCTTGAACGTCAGGAAAGCTTGATGGCTGAACTGTATGATTTCCGTGATAAACTACGTCGTGCAGCAAATCTCCAGCTAGTGCCTGACCTGAACGACGGCGTGGTATTGAACATCGCTCCCTTGTGGGAACTGGTGCCATGGAGTGAGGCCAAGAAGTACTGGGAGGAGTTGAGGGCAGGGAAATACGAGTGGTCTTCTATGAGCAAGCAACTGCGTGAAAGAGGAGTAATATAGTATGGGCAGCGTCACAGATTACCTCGTCAATCTGGTGGCCAAACAGGTTGACGAAAAAGGGCTGGTGGTTTGGTACGACCCTGACTCCCATTATGACCCTCTCGCACGCGACCTGGTTCTCCCCAACACCACGATCATCCACCACGACAGGAGCTGTTTTGCTTTGCGTCATGCCATTGAGCCGCTGATGAATAACCTGGATCCTCCTCGCCTAGTCGTCTACGTCCCACTTGATCAGGCGGAAACACAACACGCTCTGATAGAACTGGAAGCAGCAGGCGTGGTGATGAAACCGGGGGCTCCATCGATTAAATGTAACACGAGACTCTCACTCATTGCCCGTTACGCGCTCAAATCGAGCATGACGGAAGCGGCCATCTCATCTATTGAGAAGCAAGTGGAGACAGGGAACCTCACTCTAGCCGATCTCGACAAGTTGGCAGACAAAGGTGAAGGCGTAAGCAAAGGGGTTGTATCTATTGTTTTTGGTACAGCTGCGCCCAGGGATGTGGCTCTCGCGTTCTTAAGCCGCAGCCAGTATGATGAAGAGCTTGAGCATAAAGGGGCAATGTCAGAACTGATGGAGTTGTTGCGCGATGCGTTTGAAGTCGAAATGCCAGAAGGGGAGACACCTGATGGCTGCCGCACGAGGCTAGCGCGGCATATTCTCTGTACCGATTTGGTAGCCGCTATCCAGGGGACGATACCAGACCGGCTGGCAACCATCAAGACTGCCTCAAAGCCTGCGTCCCGCGAGGCCTGTACTGCATTGGCGAGTACCTGGCGATACAGGCGCGACCTTGCCGATAGTTACGCCTTTCATGCCGATCGGGTTGAGCAGGAACTAGGGCTACTAGGGCTCGATTTTGCGCCAGAACAGATCGCCAATGTAGAAACCTTCCAGGGCATCGAGAGGAGATTGCAAGATGTTGTTGCAGCTGTATTACAGGAAAAGGCCACATACCCCCTGGTTGAGCTAGGCACAACACGGAAGTCCAGTTTCTGGTCGGAGCACCTGCCGGATATCCAGGCCAAGTGGGCACTCATCGTGCTGGCAGGCCAAGTGCTCCTTGAAGCCAATCGTATTGAGCAAGAGCTAAAATTCGGCGTGAATTCTGCTTCGGCCATCTTCCAGGCATATACCGACACCGATCATCCCTGGTGCTTGCTTGATACCTATTACAGACACATGGAACGTCGCTATTATGATGTCAGTTTTGAGCTGCCTGATCAGCTTGAGTTGCTCGTCGTCAGAGCCAGGCACAACTACATGGAAGTCGGGTCGATGCTGGCTGAAACGTTCCTGCGAGGGTATCAAGCAGAGAAATTTCACATCGCGGGAGCACTGCGCCAGATCGAAATATTTGAGCAAAAGGTCAAACCTCGACTCGCGGATGGAAAGGTTGCCTATGTTTGGGTAGATGCTCTACGCTACGAAATGGCCCGCGAATTGGCTTCTCTATTGGTCGCTGATTCCAATGTAGACATGCAGGCAGCACTTGGCACGGTTCCCACCATTACAGAGATTGGGATGGCGTCGTTACTGCCCATTCATCGGGAACCCGTTGCCGTCGTCGCAGCCGGAGGAGGCAAGCTAGCACTTGAGATAGGCCAGATACGCGTGAAGGACCGCAAAAGCCGTGTGCAGTTCCTCAAGACATATGCCGGGGTTCAGGTGTTTGACGCCAAACTCGAAGACCTATTGCCCAGGCCTGGTAAGAAAGTACGCGATGGCATCAGCAGCGCAGAACTGATCCTCATCACTTCCCAGGAAATTGATACAATGGGAGAAGAAGATAACGTTTCACTCGCTCGCCAGACAATGGATGAAATCCTGCTCCAACTCAGGAAAGCGTTTCGCATCCTTAGTCAACTGGGCGTGAAAACGATTGTTTTCACCGCCGATCACGGGCACCTATTTGCCGACGAATTGGGCAATGATATGAAGATTGACGCGCCCGGAGGAGATACCAAGGATCTTCATCGACGGGTCTGGGTAGGCAGTGGAGGCGCCTTCAATTCTTCTTACCTACGAGCCAAGCTTGCTGATTTCGGCCTCAACAGTCACCTGGAAATTGCCGTGCCCTGGAACTTTGCTTGCTTCAAAGTGCCGGGAGGTGCAGAAGCCTATTTCCACGGAGGCATGTCCCCACAGGAGATGATTATTCCGGTGGTCACCTTGACCCCAAAAAAGAACGTTGTGGGCACAACGAGTGAACTCGCCTGGAATACCCTACTGGGTAGCCAGAAAATCAGTACACGCCTCTGTTCAGTGCAAATTACCGCCAAGACGGTTGGCCTATTCGAGCTGGTTCCACCTCGGGTGCGTGTAGAGATACGCTCCGGGCAGCACTGCATTTCGCTTCCCGTCAGTGCCTCCTACGGACTCGAAGAGGCAACAGGCGATATACAGCTCAAGCGAGCCGAAAATGATCCGCAGGCAATTGAGCCGAACACCATAGCCCTGGTGATCACAGAACCATCGCCTAAAGCGATGGTATCCCTCCATGTACTGGATGCTACGAGCGGGGTCGAACTTGCTCGTCTAGATAAGATAGAGATGGCAATAGCTATCTAAGCGAGTCAGCACATTACTCAAAGAGGTAAGCGAACATGTCTGAACTTGACCGAAAAGCGACTTCAGTATTTTCCGGGAAAGTAGTACGTAAAGACCTGGTGAGAAAAGTGAAGGTCGGAGCGAATGTCCCGGTATTTGTGCTTGAGTACCTGCTAGGTAAATATTGCGCTACCGACGACCCTATAGCCATCAATGCAGGTCTCAGAATCGTCAACTGGACACTGGCAGAAAACTTTGTGCGCCCGGATGAGGCTAACAAAGCGCAGTCATTAGTACGTGAAAAGGGAAGACAGACCCTGATCGATAAAGTGAAAGTACGCTACCTTTCTGACGACGATAAGTACTGGGCTGAACTCGTTAACTTCGGTCATAAGTACATCCACATTCCCGAACGCTATATTCGCGAATATGATCGGTTGCTCATGGGCGGTGTCTGGGCGCAAGTGAACATCACCCACCAGTACGATGAGGATGCTAAGGGGAAACGCAGCCCATTCTGGATCGAAGATATGCGGCCAATCCAACTCGCCAGCTTTGACCTCGCAGATTATCGTCAGGCTCGCAGTCAGTTCAGTGCAGAGGAGTGGATTAATCTACTCATTCGCAGCATTGGGCTTGAGCCGACGCATTTTGAGCGACGGCTCAAGCTGCTGTTCTTAACCAGACTGCTTCCGCTGTGTGAGCAGAATTACAATCTGGTCGAACTCGGTCCACGCGGCACGGGGAAGTCCTATGCGTACCAGGAACTCAGTCCTTATACGATTCTGCTAACCGGCCCTACCACTGTAGCCAATCTCTTCTATAATATGGCAACGGGAAGGATCGGATTAGTTGGCCTGTGGGACGCGGTCGCCTTTGATGAGGTAGCAGACCTACAGAAAATGCCGAAAGAAGTGGTCACGACCCTGAAAACCTACTGTGAGTCTGGCACGTTCGCCAGAGGGAAAGAAGCCATCTCAGGAAGCGCATCTATTGCGCTGTTTGGCAATACGAACCAACCAGTAGAAGTGATGGTGCGTTCATCTCACCTGTTCATTCCTCTACCAGAGGTGGTGCGAGAGGATATGGCGTTTCTTGATCGTCTCCATTTTTACCTGCCCGGCTGGGAAGTACCCAAAATGCGCATCGAGTACTTCACCGATCACTATGGATTCGTGGTGGATTACCTGGCGGAAGCACTACGGGAATTACGCCGACACAATTTCACAGAGATGATCGACCGCTACTTCTCCCCAGGTTCGCACCTCAACGCACGCGATGTGAAAGCCGTGCGCAAAACCGTCTCTGGTCTCGTCAAATTGATCTATCCTGATGGCGAGGTTTCGCGAGAAGACATGGCGGAGTTAGTGGACCTGGCATTAGAGGGGCGTCGGCGCGTCAAAGAACAACTCAAAAAGATGGGCTCCTTCGAGTATCATCAAACCTCGTTTTCCTATGTTGACAACGAAACTCATGAAGAACGCTATGTAGGCGTACCAGAGGAGGGAGGGCGTGATCTAATCTCGCTAGACCCGCTCACGCCTGGCTCAGTCTATACCGCCTCAGTAGATGACCAAGGGAAGGTGGGTTTATACCGACTAGAGGTAGGCTGCTCATCAGGAACAGGGAAATTAAAAGTAGCAGGCGGTATTGAAGGAACAATGAAAGAATCCATCCAACGTGCGTTTGCCTATATCCAGGGGCACAAGACGAACATGGGCATCGCCCAGGCCGTTGATACAACGGATTTTCACATCGAAGCCATTGATCTCCTTGCCAATCACATTGCCTGTGATGCTGGTATTGGCTTGATAGTTGCAATCTACTCCGCCCTCAAGAAATATGCCGCACTGTCAGGACTCTTGATTCTTGGCGACCTGAGCATTCAGGGAAATATCAAAGCAGTACGTTCTCTCGCCGAGCCACTGCAGATAGGAATGGATAATGGAGCTAGACGAGCTTTGATCCCGATCGAGAACAAACGCCACTTTCTGGATGTATCGGCAGATATCATGGAGCGGGTCGATCCGATCTTCTACAGCGATCCGATGACGGCTGCTATGAAGGCTTTAGGGATGAATTAGCGCTTATCTAGACAAGGACATTTATCATGCAACTTCACGAAATATACCTCAAAAGCTGTCAGGTAACGTCCCATCAGGACGCTTGCCATTGGGCAGAGGTTGTTCAAGAATGAGCATCCAGTTGACGGATTGGGCAAAGTTCTCCAGCAGCTTTTGAAAGGAGCACTGTTTTTGACGCCCTGACGGCTTTGCTCTTACTACTCAAGCTACTCATCTCTCATTTGGTTTTCAACCTCACGCAGTCGCATGTGCTTCCTGCCAAAGAATGTGAGCAAAAGGCTGGGAGCTAGTAAAAGACAGAACGCTCCAAAGATAAAAGAAGCAGACAGACTGACATTTGTCTGTAACCAGCCTGCTATGGTCGGGCCAACGCTAAAACCAATACTCCATGTGACTGAATAGAGGCCGGCCAATGTTGCTCGCTGTCTATCAGAGACACGTTCCATAGCAAAGGCAGCGTAAACAGGCTCGATCAAGGTGCGCATAAATGAGCGGGCGTACTCTCCGGTAATTGCCAGAGGCAGGGTGGGAGCGAAACCAATCAGTACCATCAAGGGTGCGCTGAGATACTGTACAGAGGTGATCAGACGCAACTTACTCCAACGTTTGACAAAGAGAGGAGCAGTAAGCGAGAAGATACCACCAGCCAGACCAGAAATGGTGAAAATGATACCCAGCGTGCCGGGCAAAAGTCCGAAGCGCAATACAAAATAAATTTGTATCAGCGCAACTACCGCACCCTCGCCCATCGTAAAGACGAGATCAGGTATCAACAATTGGAGAAAGAGCAAGATAGGCCGTTCTTTGGAGAATGGCACAGTAGGTACCTCTGCTTTGGCCGCCGTAGGAGCTTGCTTAGCATATTGTACTCGCTTTGGTTCATGCAGCAACCAGAGTGGCAGACCAAAGACAAAGGTAAACAGGGCAGCAGAAAACACTCCCCAACGTAGCGGCAACGTACTAGCAGCAGAAACATGGAGGATACCAGCTATAAACTCAGGAATGGCACCACCCAAGAGATTGCCAAGCGCACCAACACCAAGTAAGAGAAAACTATTGAGAGCCAGCACACCGACACGTTGTTGCTCCGTTGTACTCTCTACCAACAACGGCAGATTAGTAACCCAGTAAGCGGTTGACACAAACCCTTGTAGTAGACTTGCGGCTAGCAAAAGCGGTGCTGATGTGACAAGCCCGCACACCGCAAGAAAGAGGGGCGTGAGGATGGCAGTCAGCAGCAGCACCGGCTTTCGCCCGATGCGATCAGCCACCATCCCTGTTGGCACGGCTCCCACAAGTGCGCCAATCGCAGGCATAGCACTAAAAAGGCCGATGAAGTCTGGATGGTAGCCCAGGCTATGCACATAGTAATTCAGCGTCAAGGCGCTGAGGCTAAGTTGAAAACCTTTACCTGTTGTGAAAAGAAGGAGAAGATAGACATTTCTCGGTAGATGCAAGAGGGAAGATACGAAAGAGCGTTTTTCCGATGAGTCTTTATCTTGCATAGTTGATTTAGAGGTATCAGACACTAAAGACATGAGAGAGTTACTCCTGACTAGATAGACATATGCTCATACCGTACCATACGCCCGTGTCGCAAGACAATGGACAAAGGGACAGGAAAAGGCTCACATTCTTTGGCAGGAAGAAACAAATTGAGGCGAGTTGATATAGCCAATGTGGATAAGCTTGTAGTAAATTGATACGCCGTAACGTCTTATAAATTGCAAGCTCTGATTGTGAGCTATTTCATGGTCATGATACCATCTGTATAGTATCTTCTTATGAAGATAGCAATCTGTAAGGTTTAGTAGGAGTACTCGATGAGGTCGAGCGTAGTTGAGCCGTTGCCTGCCTCGCAACCTGGGGATACCCAAGGGCAGAGGCATCAGTACCAACCACTTTATTCACCTCGTAAACCCTATTCGCCGCGCCCAACGTCGAAACACTTGAAAGGCACGTCTGAGCGCTCACTGGTACTGGCTCCTGCGGAAGGATGGCTGGTATTGGTACTCCTGGCGGTCGCTGTCTATTGTGTCGTGTTCTCGATTTCGCAGCTTGGGTGGGTGGGCAATACCTTTATTTTAAATTGGAGTGCGACCGTCGGTCTGGTGGTTGGTCTGATGGTAGCCAAGATAGAGAAATTTCCCCAGGTTATTCTCCATATGGCGGCGTGTTTGGTGGGGCATTGGTTATCTATATGGTTAGTCAGTTCTTTCGCCTGGCATGTTCCCTGGACATTGTTGATAGCGAAGATAGGGGCAATTATCACCGATCCCACGAATTCCGGTCGTAGCGATATGGTTTTTCTCTTCTATCTCTCGTTTCTGAGTTTCTTTCTGGGCTATTTTGGAGCATGGCTGATTTATCGAGCGCATTTGCCATGGTTAGTGGCAATTGTCTATGCTTCGATTTTACTGATCAATCTCAGTTACGTTCCACATGATCTTTCCTATGTCATAGCTATCCAGGTTACCGCTCTGATCTTGTTAATTGCACGAGCACAACTAGCAGCGAAGCTGCTACAGTGGAAAAGTGAAGGTTTATATACCGATCGTACATGGTTGCGCGGTATTACCCTACGTTTCACGCAGTTCGCCTCCGTGATGGTACTGCTCACATTAGTGATCAGTTGGTTATTGCCCGTATTGGGGCAGCCATCGGCAGGGGAAACATTCTGGAATGAGCTAAACAACATATGGAACAATGCGTTGCAAGGGAACATCCAGTGGCAGGACCCGGCTGCAGCACTGCAACCATATCAGCCTTCAACCAACTTTTTTAGCGATCATCTGACAATCTCAGGGAGTGTGCATTTGCCAACCGGTGAAGTACTCTCTTATACGAGTACGGCTACTACGCCACAATATCTGGCGGGTTTTAGCTTTGACCATTTCGATGGCCATACCTGGACATCATTGGCGAATGTGAACAGCAGCAAGTATGCTGTGAACCAGTCATTACCGACTGATGAAACTACCTCCTCTAAAGAGGTGAAAACGTCGGTGACGATCGTGCAGCCGCCAGACGAGACGAAACACTTTGTGTTTGGACCGCCCCAGCCCTCGGCATTTAGCATGTCTACGGTTATTTATGGTACGCCGCTGGTTTCGGCATGGGCACAAGAGGATGCCTTGAGAAAGGGTGAAGAGTATGTAGTAACGTCATCGATTCTCACAGCAGCATCCTCAAAGTTAGCAGCTATACCCCTGCCACAAAACGATCCGAATCATATATGGAAGCAGGATACGAACTATACCCCCTTGCAGCTGTATTATACGCAAGTGCCGACCAATCTGTCACCGCAAGTATCGCAGACTGCCCAACAATGGACTCGCGGAGCCACGAGCGCCTATCATGCCTTACAGATGTTGGTAACACATCTGAGCGATGCGACGCAATTTACCTACTCGCAAGACAATTCTATGATACCATCCAATGTAGATGCGATCTCATGGCTCTTGCAGACGCATCGTGGCTACTGTACCTACTATGCAACAGCTATGACTATCATGGCGCGTCAGTTGGGTATTCCAGCACGCATGATAAATGGTTTTAGTCAAGGACATTTTGATACTCTGAGTAAAGTGTGGGTAGTGGATGGCAACGATGCCCATAGCTGGGTGCAGGCTTTCTTCCCTGGTCTAGGCTGGCTCAATTTCGACCCGACTCCTGGATATAATTTGAGCGGGAATGGTACAACGAGCCTGAGACCTACCACAACGCCTGTACCGACAGCTACAGCGCATCCAACACAACCAAAGAGTACGCCTCCCGCGAAGAACAAAACTACATCTCCTTCACCGCTCTCCGTTTCAGGAAATGGAAGTACTGCCAATACAAATGGGGCTGAGAATATGCTGTTCGACCTATCAATGGTCGCTTTGCTCTGCTCAGTTGTGATCTTTTTACTGGCTATGGCACGCTACTGGTGGCGCAGTCTCTACGCAGAGAGCACGTTTATTGCGGCAACCTTCTGGCGTTTGTGTCGTATTGCCAGCTGGGTAGGTCTGTCTCCCCGGCGCTGGCAGACACCATATGAATATAGTCGTATCTTGTGTCAGCGTATGCCGCAAGAGGCACCCTCTTTGTGGCGGCTAACCGAACTGTTTGTGCGCGAGCGCTGGGCTCCCGTCTCTCAGACACCCTCTGCCATGACCGATACGGAACTGAGACATATCTGGCCGGGCCTGCGGAGAATATTTGTGCATTTATTGTGGATGAAGGCGCAAAAACGGTAAACAAACAGGGAAAGCATAAGCTGGCCCTATTGGCCTATGCTTTCTTTGTTTTTGGATGACTATGCTATAATGTTGCTATATCTTCAAGGAAGAGGTGAGGGGATGGAAGACGATGCGTAATGAACTCCTAATCGCGGAATGTGCCTTTGGGTGGGGGCAGATGTTTCGACTCTACCACTATTACCTCGATGTGGATGGAACACGTTATTCATTAAACGAGCTAACACATTTAAGCCATACTTCCCAGCGTGTTCTGGGGATTACTTCGGCTCGTATTGAACTGCGCTTTGGTAAGAAGAAAGTGGTCTTGCGCGGTATTGCCGCCATAGAGGATGCTCAACGCGCCGTAGCCTATCTGACTACGCACTATCTTGGACTTCCACAGACAAACGGAACTAGATGGAGCAGGAATGGTGATGAAGAAAACTCGTTGGGGCAAGAGGTTTCAGACAATACCCATCAATTCATTGCGCCCTTGAACACAGAGCAAGAAAAGCCGTTTCCCTCTGCCCTGCCACCGGAGACGCAGATTGAGTTGGAGGAGTACAGCCCCATTACGACGGAGGATATGCTTTTGCAAGAGCGTACCCAGGCTCCAACGGGCAAAGTTGAAACTCCAGGATGGCGACGCTGGCGAGAGGAACAGCGCGAACGCCGACAGAAGCGGTTACACGATGAGCGTATGCTCCGTGAACATGGTTTTGATGTGGCAGAACTGACCCAACGTCTCAAAGAGGAGCCATTACCGGCAGTAACAGTGCCTGTGCGTTTATTGACAGACGAACAAGCCTACTATACTACAGATGCGACTCTCTGCGGAGAACCGGTAGGTGGGACGATACGCTATATTTATCCTGCCAAAGATCAGGGAAGGTTAATACTGACAAACAGACGCCTGATCTATATGGGGCGTAAAAGTCAGTTAGTCTTGGATTACGCACGCCTCTTACATATTTCACGCTTGCAGGGAGCACTGGCGTTCCAGGCTGAACACTGGCAGAAACGGGAGATATTTGAAGTACGCCGTCCGCTAGAGTGTGTGATGTATTTAGAACATATTCTTGAGCAATTTCATCAGAAGCAGCAGTTGCAAGTGATTACGGGCGATTATACATGGAAGAACACAGGGGATGAGGTGAATACGCTGCCCTTGTCGCAACATACCTGGGAGATGATTGATCAATAAATAAGTGGGGTGGAAAGGATAGAAGATGATAGACACGGTAATGGCGATGTGGAATAGGGGACATGGGGGGCGTGGGATAATGGTAGTAGTGACATTTTTTCTCATTTGTATCAGTATATGCCTACTCTTGGTTTCAGTTGGAGGTTCATGGTTCTCGTTGTTTATGCATAGCCATACCCTTAATGATCGCCGCACTGTGATCAGTCCGGTAAACCTGACGGCGACAGCTGATTCAAATAGCTTTCAACCAGTAGCCACTGATACGGTATCTGTTTCTTCATCAAAGGCAACTGCCACCAGTAGCCCTTGTACTACCGTTGTAGTAAGAGCGAGCAGCACGCCTGTGTTGCGAGGAAGTGTGACGACATATAATGGTGGTTCTCATAGAAATGGAGTTAGTCCGACGCCGAGGCCACCACAAATTCATCCGACGCCCACAGCCGTGAAAGCCAAGCCCACACCCAGAGTAACACCGTCACCTACACCCACCCCAACAGAAACGCCTATGCCGACAGCCACGCCCACGGCAACAGCCATGCCCACGCCGCCGACAGCCACGCCCACGGCAACAGCCACACCCATGCCGACAGCCACGCCCACGGCAACAGTCACGCCCACGCCGACGGAAACACCCACTCCAACAGAGACGCCGACAGCCACGCCCACGGTGACAGAGACCCCAACAGCCACACCGACTGTTGGAGAAACCCCAACGGCGACAGCCACACCCACGGCAACAGAGACGCCAGGGACGACACCAACAGTCACAGGCAGTCCCACGATCGAAGTAACTGCTATCAATCCCACGAATATGAGGGGTGGAACCCCTATTGTTACGAGTACTCCAACCGCCATTGTACAGAAGGGAGGACATACGAGCAGTATGTCTACTACACGAGATAGCCAGTGTGTACAGAGCAGAATAGGTGATAGTGTAGACATGGGAGGCGATAGTTCAGTGCTAGCAACGTTGGAGAATAGTCTGTGGATAGTGTTTGGAGGAGCCACAGGAGGAACATTGCTGTTCTATAGTACGATCTATCTATTGATGCGGAAAAAGAGTAAGTAGCTACCATAAAGCATGGTGCCTGTCCTCAAGCTGTTGGACATGCGCCTTGCTTTATGTTTTATCGGTGGGGGATGATTGTTCATCAGTTTTCAAAGGCAGGAGGAGCAGAGCAAAGCTGCAACTATTATTTTTAACTTTGGCAGTGTCTTTGAACACACCAAAAGCAACGATACGACCATTTGGCATTTTAGGCGTTGCGCTTGGACCTTTCTCGAGGCTGATAGCGGTGGCATCATAGCCAGACACGTTGCCTTCAAAGGAGACGCTAGCACTACCATTTTGTACGTTGAGCAAGCCAATGCTAGTGGTATCTTTAAATCCACTGATCAATGTACCGCCTTTTGTATGTATCAGCCAGCCTTGATAGACATGGAAACCCTGGAGCTGTGGCAAACCATGGATAAGCAGTACTGTAATATTTTGTTTTGCAAAGTAGAAAAGCTGACCAGTTGCCTCCGTAGCTGAGCCTTGTACGGGATAACTGGGCACATTCGCTATCGATGCTCGCCCCTGAAAGGCTGCAATTTGCGCCTGCAAGGAAATATTCCAGGCAGTTAGACCACCGAGCAAGGCAAAGATGAGTGCAGCTACAGCGATCAGAATGCGTAGACTACGACGCTGGTGTCTCGCCTGAGTAAGAGGAATGGGTGGTCGCGCTTGCGTTCTGGAACCCGAGGTACGTTGGCTTTCCTCACGAATAGCAGCCAAAATACGCTCTTTGAGTTCAGGTGGTGGAGTGACCTGTAGTACGCTGAGAGGCAGCACAGAGACAATCCCGCGCAATTCGCGCGCAAGGGAAGTACATTTTGGGCATGTGGCAAGATGCGCTTCAACTGCCTGACGTTCGGCAGGTGTAATGGCATCAAGTGCGTAGGCCCCTGAAAGATCTTTAAATTCTTCACAGGTCATGTGGCGCAATCTCCATTCTTTTCTCTTGCCCTTTATTACGCTCTATAGCTGTGGGTAGATTACTGTTGTCGGTCATAGGGTACGGCTGACTGCGAGATAGCGATGTGTATTTTAATATGTCTTAGTAGCATTTCGTGTATCTCACTACTTAATATACACCAATTTGAAGTAACTGTTCAGTACCTCTCACCTTCTACATCCGATTCCTGACTATGGTAATCCCTTCTCTGGCTTTTTCCGTAAGCTCTGATAATTCAATTTCTTTGCTTGTACAGTAGATGTTACAGTTGAATAGATTAGGCATACGAGGGAACATATGACCAAAGCATTTCAGATGAATCCAGTGCGTATCGCCCATTATGAAGCTATCGGTTGGCGTGCTTACTATGATCACCAATGGCTCAAAATGCTACGCTTGATTGTAGCTCTGTGCCAGGAAGAATTTCATATTCCCTTTCCGATGTCGCTACTGGCAGCCTACTATACAACACAGGCTTCTATTGCCTGGGTGCCTGTAGAGCATGATGAGCGGAAAGTACTCGACTACCTTGAGAAGTTCTATCGCGTAGCCCGACGCTATTCGGGACTGCAATTCGATCCGATGCATGTTGCTCAGTTGGAACTGCAATACTTTGAGGTGCATCGCCGTCTTGTGGATGCCTCCGATAAAAGTGAGTTTGTTCAGACCATGGTTGAGTTGCATAGTGCCTTGTTTGGCATCTCGCAAAGGCAGGCCCAAAGGTCGGCAGAGTTGCGTGTGGTGGCCGCCAATATTGTGGATTTGATCACTGGTAAAAAGTCAACTGATCCTGAAAGCGACTGGGCCAAGCTGGAAGAGTACCTGCGTCAGTGCTATGCCTCTATACAAAGTGAGGTCACCCACTAATCTGTTAAGCCAAAAGTACTAGTCCTACCTTATTCCTTGCTACTGGAACGTATGTAAAGATAAGTTCGGTAGCAAGGAGTTTATTGTTGCGGTGAATGAAGAGAAAGTGGGGCTTTCATCTCCTCACGAGAAGACTGTCTTGATTGTAGATGATGACCGAGATATTGGCGATGTATTGCAAAAAATTATTCTCGATCAGACGGATTATAATGTATTATGGATTGCGGAGAGTGATCTTGCGCTGCATGCTGCCTCGTTTGTGCGTCCTTCTCTCTTGCTGCTTGATTACATGTTGCCTACCATGGATGGCCTCGTTCTTTATGACCGCCTGCAAGAAACTGAGAACATGCAAGGCGTGCCGACAGTACTGATCAGTGCGAGCACAACCCTGCCCCTTGATGATCTGCGTAAACGTGGCATCTATGTGCTCAAGAAGCCATTTGAACTAAGCGATTTTCTTGATATCCTGGCTCAGTTTCTCAATTGATCAAACTATGAGCTTGTGCTTCCAGACATGGGGAGTGCAGATTGGTGCAGAAGAGGGGAACAAGTGTGGGATCAAACTGAGTTCCCGCGCACCTGCGTAGCTCTGCCAATGCCTCTACGTCTGTGGAGGGCTGACGATAGGGCCTGTTGGGCGAGGTCATCACTTCAAAGGCGTCAGCAATGGCAACCATGCGTGCGCCCAAAGGAATAGCTTCTCCACGTATGCCATTAGGATAGCCTCCACCATTCCACCATTCGTGATGACAATGGACAATCGAAACAGCATTGCGCAAGATAGCCATACGGTTCAGGATGAGTGCTCCACGTACGGGATGTTCCCTCATTCTGGCAAATTCCTGGTCTGTCAGGGGCGAGCATTTGTGTAAGAGTGTATTAGATAGGCTAATTTTGCCCAGATCATGGAACAGTCCCCCTAGCGTGAAGGTGCTAACGATTCCTGGTGCCAGATTGAGCGACTGAGCAAATTTCAAGGTAAAGTGCATCACACGGTATGAATGCTCGTAGAGATAATGGTCTTTGGTCTCTAACGCTCGCACTAAAGTGAAGAGAACATCAGAAAATCGCTGCTGTTTTTCTTCTATGGCATGGAGTTTGAGGAGCAATGGATGGGCAACATCGCATCCATCGACACGGGAGTACAACGGTATACTCATAAGCTACTCTCTCTGGTGTATTCACACCTCTGTATAGCTACCTGCTCGCTCGTTCGTTGATTATTATAATTACGTTGATTTGGACGTAAAGGTTGCAATCGATAACCCATTTTGTGTATTAATCTCGACAACATAGGAAAATTTATGATAATATACATGCCAGCACAATGTTTTGCTGTAGAGGTCGGTGTATCCCGATTGGGAGGCTCTGGCCTTGCAAGTGGGTATGTTGTGATGAAGTGCAGTTTTTCTTTGCACAGCAACTTGCCCCTATAAAGAGAGAGTATGCGCGACTTATTACTGGCAACGACCAATATGCATAAGCTAGAAGAGTACCGCACCATCTTCTCTGACATTCCTTTTCGACTCCTCTCCTTGTGTGATGTGCAGTTAGATATAGATGTTGAGGAAACGGGCACGACTTTTGCCGAGAACGCGCAATTGAAGGCCCTGGCGTATGCGAGAGCTTCAGGTATGTTTGCTCTGGCTGACGATTCTGGTTTGGAAATTGATGCACTCGACGGTGTTCCTGGCATCTACTCAGCGCGTTTTGCAGGTGTGAGTACTTCGTATGCGGAGCGTTTTCGTCTGCTCCTTGGTCATCTAGAAGGGCTACCAGTGTCACAGCGTACCGCTCGTTTCCGGTGTGCCATTGCTATCGCCGAACCATCAGGATATTGCCGGACGGTGGAAGGAACACTTGAGGGTCAGATTGCCCAGGCTCCACGTGGACAGTATGGTTTTGGCTACGATCCGATTTTCCTGGTACCCGAAGCAGGAAAAACGACCGCCGAACTTATGCCAGAGGAAAAGAATCGTATAAGTCATCGAGGACGTGCAGCTCAATTAGCTGCCGCCCTACTCAGAAGTTGGCCGGAGTAGGGGCATAGCTCTGCCTCTATCCCTCCGCAGAATGCTCTTTGTGAGTATCAACTAAGGAACTATTTTTTTATGGCGAAGAAGCCCCCTATTCGCATTGCACTCGATCTAGAAACAACCGGATTGAATGTCGAGCAAGATACTATTCTTGAAGTAGCAGCGATTAAGTTTCAAGGGAATACCGTGCTTGATACGCTGGAGACTCTGGTTGCACCGGGACGCCTTGTTCCCTATCGTGTACAACGCCTCACTGGCATCACTCCCCAGCAGTTGATAGGGGTACCATCTTTTGAGGTGATCGCGAAAGATGTACAGACGTTCATCGGTGATTTTCCTATAGTGGGTCACAGTATTCCCTTTGATGTAAGTTTTCTACGCCGTCGGGGGCTAGTGCGTACCAATCCGCTCATTGATACCTTTGAATTGGCTACCGTTCTGCTACCCTCCCTACCCAGCTACAACCTAGGTCAGGTTGCTGAAGCACTGGACATTCCGGTCGCTTCAGGGAGACACCGGGCGATGGTCGATACAGTGCTGGCTATGCAAGTGTTTTTAGCTCTTCATCAGCGTTTGCAAAGCGTAGACCTGAGCCTGCTGCAAGACCTAGCGAGCCTCGATGCACCGCGCAACTGGCCTTTACTGGTCTTTCTGCGCCAAGAACTACGCGACCGACAGGAGCAAGACGGCGTCCACGGCATTCCCCTACGTGGCAGCCTGGGAGATCGCTTTGCTGCTCAACTGGGGATGGATCCGCGTATTCTCTCATTTGCTATTGCTCATAAGGATGATATTAAAACACCTACGGCTCTGGAAGATGCTCTACTGCCATCACCACTGGTCCTCAATACCCTGGCTCAGATACAAACGCGAGTTGAAGTCATACCCGAACAGGCCCGCAAACCAGCATCTTTGGGTTATCAGACCGCCCGTGCTGCTGTGCATCAAGCCTTAGGTCAGTGTACACCTCTGGTCATGGAAGTAACTGTGGGAGGAGATGATTATACTCCTGCCTTGCTTCCTGCCCTGGAATGGCTGAATGAAGCCGCCTTAACAACTGCGGAACCAACGAAACGACTCGTTATTGCGTGTGCCAATGTACAGCAGGCCCGGCGTCTGGTGGATGCATTGCTGCCACAATTACAGCAATCACTCAATATGCGTGTGTCGGTGGCCTATCTGGCCGAACACGGTGGCTATCTCTGCGTTCATCGCTGGTTTGGCGCAGCTCTACGCCGGACGAGTGGTGAGTTGACCGCCGAACAGGCCCGTGGACTTGCCAAGCAAGGTTTGTGGGCACAACAGACCTTGACCGGTGAGCGGAGCGAACTGAATATGCTCCCTCAAGAGATCTCTGCGTGGGAACGCATTGCTTCTGGCTTTGAACGTATTCCTTCAGCAGATGGACGTTCCGATAGTGCCTTTCAACGTTGTGTCTATCGTCGCAAAGGCTATTGTTTTGTCAGCCGAGCCGAAGAACGAGTTCAGGCGGCAACGATTGTGGTGACGACGCATGCCGGTCTGCTGGATGACCTGACTAACCCTCATGCTCTACTTGCCTCCACTGAACGACGCCTCATCCTCGATGCCGATTTGTTAGAAGATGAAATTGCTCGCTGGAGCAGTGCTGAGCTTGAACACGCAGAGCTTATGAGTCTGCTCAAGACGATTGGTACCGAGTTGCCCGATGGTCGCTACCAGGGTTTGCTAGCTCTGGCCGCTCCTGCTTTGCGTGAAAATGGCCCTGGTGGACTCTCGGCCACCCACACCATTGCCAAAGGGGAGCTTGATGCTCATATGCGCACATGGTTTCAAACCCTGGGTCAAGCCTGCACTGCTGTCGATGCCCTCTTCGCTTGCTTTGGTCAACTCCTTGAGGAGTTTGTGCTACAGAGTGCTGGTAATGGTCAGGGCCGCGACAAGGGGCGTGGCTCACATGCTGGGCGCACCAATGAGCGAAACGATTCGCCGTTGCGCTTCACGAGTCAGACGCGCAATCTAGGAGCCTGGGCGGATGTAGAGCGTGCTTGGCAACAGACGGCTCAGCGGATACAAGTTGTGATTGATCTGGCTCACGAAGCTGAACGCCTAATCTTGACCACACAACGCAGCCGCCATCGGCTTGATGCACAGAATGGCGAAGAAGATTCAGTGGCTGCCGAACTGGCAGCTCTGGCCTACAAGTTGACGGAGCAAAAACGCTTTGGTGAGCAAGCCATGACTTTGAGTGCAAGTGATAGGGTTTACTGGCTGCGCATGCCACCCGCACCGCCTCCTTTTGTCCAACAAACTGTGCAACAACGACAAGCTAGCCTTTCTGCTGCCCTAGCACCACCGACTGAACTTGTACCAATACTCTATACTCAGCTTATTCATAGTGCAGTGGCTGCTAAGCATGCCCTGCTACCCGCCGATACGTGTACAATTTTTGCTGGTACATCTCTGGCAGTGGATAACAACTTCTCGTTTTTCCGTGGACGCCTGGGCCTGGAAAACGATGTTACGCCTGCTCTTTCTGTTGTCACAGAGCATCACGAGCAAACCCTTTTATATATTCCCAATGATGTGCCGGAGCCAAATACTGCGCAATATCAACGTCATCTTGATGATGCCCTGGTGCAGCTCGCTCTTGCTCTTGATGGTCAAACGGTGGTACTGTATACCTCGCACGCAGCCTTACGCAGTTCCTATGCAGCCATTAAACCTCTTCTTGAGGCCAAGGGGATTCTTGTCCTGGGTCAGGGCATTGATGGCTCACCCCGCCAGCTCTGGCATCTCTTTAATAGTCAGGAGCGCATCATTGCCCTAGGGACAGGCAATTTCTGGGATAGTATTGGTGACGTACGTTCCACTCCCGCCTGTCTGGTGATCACCCGTTTACCTATGCCCGCTCTCAATGATCCACCACTCGCGGCACGTGCCGAACACTATACCGATCAACTGCATCAATTGACCGTGCCTGTTGCTGCTTTACGCCTGCGTCGCGCTCTCAATCGTCTGGCATGGAGCGATACAAAACGCAATGCCGTGATCCTTTTTGATCGCCGTATTATCTCCAAAGAGTACGGCCCAACCATCCTGCACACGCTACCACGTTGTTCACAACGTCAGGGACCTGCCTCGCATATGCCAGAGACGGTCTTAGATTGGTTGACCGCTTCTGGTGCCTGGGAGTAGGAGGCGGGTGCCGTTCATTTTTTGCATTGAGTGTGAGGTGGGTGAGCATGATGACCGCAAGGGTCATCACTACTATACACGACTCCCTCGGCCTGCGGAGCCAGAGTATAGTGGTGATGACCCTTGCGGTCATCATGCTTTGGGCAAGGTTCAAAATACAGAAACCGTTTCTAGTTCTTTTACGGCAACAACTTGCTCCTCTGCTGTGGCATCTTGTACAGGCAGTGCCTGCGTTATTTGCTCAGTCACGAGTCCCTGTACTCCCTGTTGCCGGGTACGTACGACTTTGCGTCCCAGCCAAAGGATACATAAGCCGAGTAGCACGAGCGGCCCACTCATCAGAACAAAAACAGGCAGTGATGGCATGAGCCACACGCCACCAACGACGGCAATAACGGCGATAAAGTAGCCTGCGGCTGTGCGGTTTTCTAACATCCTCATCTATCCTCTTAACATCCAACCAAATTATGCTACCACAGAAGGAGTGGTAGCTCTCTTTATACGATTATTGTACGGCTTTTTCTGGAATCTTCAACAAGCGTGCGGTGATTGTGAATTTGTGGAAAGGGAGCGGAGGAGGTGGGATTCGAACCCACGAAGGCTATTCACCTTACACGATTTCCAGTCGTGCTCACTAGGCCACTATGAGACTCCTCCAGCGCGGCGGAGAGAGTGGGATTCGAACCCACGAGGGCTATTCACCCTACCGCTTTTCGAGAGCGGCACATTCGACCACTCTGACATCTCTCCACGGCGCAGTATAGCATATCCGGTTCTGTATGACAAGTATGAAACCACAAAGGTCATCACTACTATACTCCGGCTTCGCGGGCCGAGGCATACGTATATAGTAGTGACGACCCTTGCGGGCGTCATAGGGAGGAATGCTTTACCTGCCAATCTCCCCCTGTTCATAGAGCCAGCGAGCAAATTGCATGTGATGATCGTCGGCCAGACGCTGGCGCATCTCAGAGTTTTCGCAGAGATGCTCACGCAGATGGAGCAACTTCCGCGCTTCCTCCCAGGCGAACCCTTCCTCAATAAGATAGTCGATAAGCATGTTGCTTTCATGTGCCTCGGAGTCCGGTGTTTCTATGGCAGCCTGTTGGATGGTACGCTCATTGTATTCGGGTGGTTGTGGTTTGTTCTTCATTGCATGTCCCCTCGAAACCTTTCATGAGTGGCTCCTATCAATAGCCTCTCTCTATTTGCTTATAGGTTTTTTCATCGACTCATCATTGCCGAAAATGTAGGGACTTTTGGCCCAAGAGGTTGTGACTAATGCACATAGGTGGGGGAGGGAAAACTGGCTAGACTGGATGTATGGCAGGCTGATGCGATGAACAAATAAGCCTGAGAGGCCGACACATAAGTCGGTGGTTGTCAGTGAGGAAAGACACTCGCCGGGTTTTTGCATCAAGGGAGTATTGTATGGGTACATCAATAGCAATAGATAAGGTCTGGACGGAGTTTGTGACCACAAAGCGTCCAGATTTACGCGATGAGTTGGTTACAGAATATGCACCACTGGTGCGTTTTGTGGTCAGCCGTTTAGGGATACCACCTACAAGTTTGCTAGAGGCAGAAGATTTGATCAGCTATGGCATGATTGGGCTGATCAATGCAGTTGATCGTTTTGATCCGGCGCGTGGCGTCCGCTTTGAGGCTTTTGCTACGTCGCGTATTCGAGGTGCCGTCATCGATCAATTGCGTGCCCTTAACTGGTTGCCACGCTCGGCGGTAGCCCGAGTGAAGCAGCTTGAGACGGCGTTGACCATGTTAGAGCAGCGCCTCGGAAGACCGGCGAAAGAGCAGGAAGCGGCAGCTGAACTGGACGTTTCAATCGACCGTTATCGGCAGATGTTGTTAGAAATGGGAATGGTCGTGCTTTCACTAGATGCGCCACTCAGTTCGTTGGCCCAGGATGATGAACTGACTTCATTAAGCGAATTGCTCGAAGATGCAAGTTCTCGGGGGCCGCTAGAAGAAGTGGAGCAGCAGGAACTGACGACATTGCTTCAGGATGCCCTTGAGCAATTGCCTGATCGTGAACGCATACTCCTCTCTCTCTACTATTATGAAGAACTGACCATGAAGGAAATTAGTAAGGTAATGGAAATTTCCGAGTCACGTGTGTGCCAGTTACATATGCAGGCAATTTTGCGCTTACGAGCTATACTGAATGGTGAACGAGACCAGGAGGCGCGAGTACCGCAACGTATGCGTGTGACGACAGGGACTGGTGAGCGTAAGGGAAGTAAACACCTCCCACGGAAAATTGTAGGCAATATATCATAGCTGACCATCACAGGTCAGTAATATGGTAAATGCCCCTGGAGAAGCGCGAATTGTTGCCGATACTTTAGTATAACGGCGTTATGCAGATAGGGATCATGTAGACTAGGTAGATAAACTACGTCTGTTTTTGAGATAGTGAGGGTTGGTTAATGAGAACAAATACTAGCGCGGCACTGGTGAGTACGGTGCCCGCACAGAAAAGGCAACCATTGCAATCGAAGCGATATGACGATGTGTCGAGCAATGAGCAACAAGCCTTGATCAAACGAGGAGTACAGCATGCTCAGCGTTGGTCGGAGAGCCAAGCTGCTCGTATAGAAGAGTTACGAGCACAGGTGCGCTCTGGCGCATATAAAGTGGATAGTCTGGCCCTGGCCCAGCGTATGCTAACCAACCAGACACATTTCCTAGAAATTGAGTAATTTACTCATTTTGTCTTGCTCTTGCGTCTTAATACATTAAGAACTCGCTGCTTTACTCTCTGATACGGTTATACTTTGTTAACTGGAGTTGCCGACAAGGGAAACTGCAATAGAACACTGCTATGAGTGCGGTTTGTATAGCAGCGCATGGACGCCAGAGGTATGCTTCATGAGAAGGGAGCCTTGCTATGCTTGTCTTGCGACGAAAAATTGGTGAAAGTATTATTCTTGATGGGGTAATTAGTATTTCGGTACTGGCCGTCGAGGGTGAACGAGTCAAGATCGGTATTAATGCGCCACCCGATGTGACAATTGTGCGGGAAGAACTGTTAAAATCTTTTGCTCCTGATAGAGAAAATCAACCCATGCCTGCTTCACAAGGATAAGGCCGGAATTTCAAGAGACGAGGGACACTAGACGCAGCATGCGTGTAGTATCCCTCGTCTGTTAACCAAGCAGAATTACTCGGTAGCTGCTTCTATTTTATGTCCGTTGGATTTTTCCAATACCTCTTCCTCTTTCCTGGGATTAGGTACTGGCACGTTGGCTTCGCAAATGAAGTCTTCGGTCATTTGACGCGCAACATCGTCGTGGTGCTGTACAGGCGGTGATTTCATGAGGTAAGCACTGGGGCCTTCAAGGGTACCGCTGATACCGCGATCAATGGCGATCTTCACCATACGCACAGCATCAATGACCACACCGGCAGAGTTGGGGGAGTCCCAGACTTCCAGTTTTAGCTCGACATTGAGAGGAACATCGCCGAAGGTGCGCCCTTCCAGGCGAATGTAAGCCCATTTACGGTCAGTAAGCCATGCTACATAATCCGAGGGGCCGATATGAACGTTGTCTGCACCCAACTCATAGTCAAGCTGACTGGTCACCGCGTTCGTCTTACTGATTTTCTTGGACTCCAGGCGTTCGCGCTCGAGCATATTATAGAAGTCTGTGTTGCCACCAACATTCAGCTGCATCGTGCGCTCTAACTTCACGCCACGTTCGCGGAAGAGACGAGCCAGCATGCGATGGACAATGGTAGCACCAACCTGGCTTTTAATGTCATCGCCGATCATCGGCAAGTTCGCCTCTTTGAAACGATCTTGCCAGTATTTTTCACGACCGATAAAGACAGGAATGCAATTGACAAAGCCAACTCCTGCTTTCAAGAATTGCTCCACGTACCACTTGGTGGCGGTCTCCGAGCCAACAGGCAGGTAATTGATAACCACATCTGTTCCAGTATCCTTAAGGATATGTACGATATCGGCAGTTTGACCGGGAGCCTTGGTAATCACGCGGGAGAGGTACTTGCCAAGTCCATCATGGGTCATACCGCGATAGACCTTGGCACCTAACTGCGGAACATCAGCAAAGCGATATGTGTTATTGGGCGCAGCGTAGATGGCTTCGCTGAGGTCTTTCCCTACTTTATTCTGATCTACATCAAAAGCCGCCGAAAACTCGATATCGCGTATATGATAACCTGCTATATCGACATGCATCAATCCAGGAATGAAATCATTAGGCTGGGCTTCACGATAATAGTGGACGCCTTGTACAAGTGAGCTGGCACAGTTGCCTACACCAAGTACCGCTACACGCACTTTTTTTGAACTTGTCACTGTTGCATTTCCTTTCGTAACAACTACTCATATACCAAATCAACTCACAGAGTAGAGAAGAGGATTCAGGGCCATCCCCATGCCCAAGGTACTCCGTACTCGATTTGATGAAACTGGCACCTATCTTCAGGAACAGGTAAACTTATCCGAAAGCATAGGTTTCTAACCTAGAAGTACTATATCATCTCTGCACGCTTCATTGCTATAATACACATTACAATAATAGGGTGAAATAGGCCACATCTAGAAAATTCAGTGCTTTTACCGATATACAAAGATGTGTCATGATACTAGAGTTGAGGGAATGAAAGGCCCAGGTGTCTGATCCTCTGTGGCTCTTAATAGCTGTTCGCGAAGGGTTATAGCCCATTTGGCTGTCTAGTTAGACAGATTTAGCAACACTAGTTACAATTATGTCAAAAGAGCAGTGGAGAACGTGGTTGAGTAAATATAACAAGGTAAGAACATTTGCAACCACTTCTTTACTATTTGATCGTACTATTCCTAATAGTGAGGGTGCTATCCTCAATACTGCATACGATGCTAACCTTTCTTTGTGAGGGAAAATGTATTGAGTACCTTCGATAAAGATCAAGATAAAGCAGCCAAGAGCTATAGTAAGGAGCTATCATGAGTCGGCAAAAAAAAGTCCTGGTGATTGGACTCGATTGTGCCCCGCCGGAACTTGTTTTTGATCAATGGCGTGATGAATTGCCAAACTTCAAGCGGGTGATGGAAGAGGGGGTATGGGGACGGCTGGAAAGCTGTATTCCAGCCATTACAGTTCCCGCTTGGAGTTCAATGATGTCCAGTAAAGACCCTGGGACGCTAGGTTTTTATGGTTTCCGCAATCGTGGCGACTATTCCTATGAGAAGAATACGCTAGCTAATGCAAACTCTGTGAAAACTGACCGAGTATGGGATATTCTCTCACGCGCTGGCAAGAAAGTGATCACCGTTGGCGTACCACAAACGTATCCTCCTAAGCCGGTCAACGGCATTCAGGTGGGTTGTTTTCTCTCTCCTTCAACAAAAAATCCTGAACGACCTTACACCTATCCAGCCTCGGCCATGAAGGAGATTGAGGCAACGGTCGGTGAATATCTGGTGGATGTGCCGAATTTCCGCACCGATGATAAAGAGTACCTCTTGCGCCAGATTTATACAATGACCGAGAAACGCTTTAAGCTGGTCAAAAAATGGCTGGTGGAGAAGGATTGGGACTTCTTTATGTTTGTGGAAATGGGTACCGACCGTATTCATCATGGTCTATGGAAATATCACGATCCTACTCATCACAAGTATGAAACGAACCCCCAACTCAACAAGAGTATTCATGATTACTACCGCTATATTGACAGTGAGATCGGACAAATCCTCGATCTGGTCGATGACGACACCACTGTATTCATCGTTTCTGATCATGGTGCGAAGAAAATGGATGGCGGCATTTGTGTCAATGAATGGCTCATTCGGGAAGGGTATCTCACCCTCAAGCAGATGCCTACCTTCTTGACATCGATTGACAAATGTGAGATCGATTGGAGTAAGACCAAAGTCTGGGGCGACGGCGGTTACTATGCGCGTATCTTCCTCAATGTTGAGGGACGTGAGCCTCAGGGCATTGTCAATGCCGAGGAAGTCGAACCATTACGCGATGAACTCAAGACGAAATTTGAGGCCCTGCTAGATCATAACGGCAACGATATTGGTACAAAGGTCTTCAAGCCGAAAGAAATTTACAAAGAAGTAAATGGCGTGCCGCCCGATCTGATTGTCTACTTTGGCGACCTCTTCTGGCGTTCAGTAGGCACAGTGGGGCATGGCTCGATCTATACTTTCGATAATGATACTGGTCCTGATGATTGTAACCATGCCCAGTTCGGTATCGTTATCAAGCATGATCCTGATGTGCATGAAGGTCCAGGTGGGCGCGAACTGACTGGCCTGCAACTGATGGATATGGCACCAACCATCCTACGACAACTGGACGTTCCAGTTCCTGCTGATATGCAGGGACAAGCATTTTAGTGTAGTGGTGCCTATGACGCCACTTGAAAGTATTGGCACCATAGCGTGTGCCATTTGTAACGAGCTTACAAAGGGAAAAAGTACATGGTAAACAAGGGTTTTACGATCTGGTTCACTGGTCTCTCCGGTGCTGGCAAAAGCACCCTCTCTGAGATCATCGAAGAGCGCTTAAGAGCACATGGGCGCAATGTAGAAGTCCTCGATGGCGATATTGTTCGCACACACTTGAGCAAAGGTCTCGGTTTCAGCCGCGAGGACCGCGATACGAATATTAAGCGCATTGCATTCGTCTGCGGTCTGCTGACTCGCAACGGTGTCGTCTCTATCTCTGCCGCGATTGCTCCCTATGCTGAGGCACGTGAGTGGGCGCGTAAAGAGATCGGGAATTTCGTCGAAATTTATGTGAAATGCCCTATCGAAGTTTGCCGTCAGCGTGACGTGAAAGGTCTCTACAAGCTTGTAGATGAAGGCAAGATTAAGGGCTTCACTGGTGTAGATGACCCATACGAAGAGCCGGAGCATCCTGAACTTGTGATTGAAACCGATAAAGAGACCGTTGAGGAGAGCGTTTCCCGCATCTTCGCCAAACTGACCGAACTAGGCTATCTCGAAGCTGAAGATTCACCCGAGGACGATGCCCAGATTGTGACGGATCGCTTGGCCGCTCTAGGCTACCTCTAGGAAAATGCTATTGTAGAGGCGCATGTATTGCGCCTCTACAATAGCCGTTCTATCTAACAGAAATAGGTGTAACATTCTTATGCAAAATCAGTTGATTGCTCCCCATGGTGGGGAGCTTGTGGTAAATATGGCGAGCGAGGCCGAGTGTGTGGCGTTGCAGGAGCAGGCAAAGGGTCTGCCACTCGTAGTGGTTGGTTCGCGCCAGTTGGCCGATCTGGAAATGCTGGCAAATGGTGCCTATAGCCCCTTGGGTGGCTTCATGAAGCGTGACGATTACCTTAGTGTTGTCGATGACATGCACTTGGCGAACGGTTTACCGTGGTCCATTCCCATCACATTGGCGACAACCACAGAGCGGGCAGCCGGTTTGCACGAAGGCTCACAGATTGCCCTGATGAACGAACAAGGTAGCCTCCAGGCCGTGATGACGGTTGAAGAGAAGTTTGGCTATAATAAGCAGCATGAGGCCAGCAAGGTCTATCGCACCACCGAAGAAGCTCATCCCGGTGTGAAAGCCATGTACCAGCAGGGTGATGTATTGCTGGGTGGCCCGGTGCGCGTTGTGGCCTTACAGCATCAGGCTTTTGCGCAGTACCGCTACACGCCAACGCAGTCACGCCAATTATTCTCCGAGCGTGGTTGGAGGCGGATCGTTGGTTTCCAGACACGTAACCCTGTCCATCGTGCTCATGAGTATATCCAGAAGTGCGCTTTGGAAACCGTCGATGGCCTCTACCTGCATCCCTTGGTTGGCGATACAAAGGGCGACGATATCCCCGCTGATGTGCGTATGCGCTGCTACGAAATATTGCTTGCCAACTACTATCCGGCAGACCGCGCTGTCTTAGGTGTCCTGCCTGCTGCTATGCGCTATGCTGGTCCTCGTGAAGCCATTTTCCATGCCTTGATGCGTAAGAACTATGGGTGTTCCCATTTCATTGTTGGTCGCGATCATGCCGGTGTAGGTAACTACTACGGCACATATGATGCCCAGTACATTTTCTCAGAGTTCGATGCGGCCAAGCTCGGTATTACCCCCATGTTCTTTGACCACACCTTCTTCTGTCGCACTTGTGACTCAATGGCTTCAGCAAAGACCTGCCCCCATGGCAGGGAAGACCATGTGACCCTGAGCGGTACGAAGGTTCGCCAGATGTTGCAGGCGGGCGAGATCCCCCCTCGTGAATTTTCACGTCCAGAGGTGGCCAAGGTTCTGATTGAAGCCATGCGCCAACCCGTTGCGTGATGGGTATAGAATTGAAATAGAGGGACGTGCTTGAGTACATGCGTGGAGAAGTGGTCGTCATCGAGGTTCTACCTCATTCCCACGAGCGTGATAATGAGAGTTAACAAATGAATCCGGCTATGGTTACGTGGTGGTAGCGGCTCATGAATGCCGCCGCTCCCACCACCGTAAGTATTTTGTTAACTTTCATCATCATGTCCTTGTGAATAACGCCTTATAAAGGGGTGCAAAGTTTAGATTGCGCCCCTCCATCTTTTATATGCTGACTCAGAGAAGTTACGAGGAGAAAGCAGATGTTAATTGCAAGAGCACCAATGCGTATCAGTTTCGGCGGTGGTGGGACAGACCTTGAAGCTTACTATGCGAAATATGGCGGTTTAGTGATCAGTACGGCCATCAATAAGTACTTTTATGCCGTGATTACGACCGATGAATCGGACGATTTGCAGGTCATTTCGGCTGATTATCGTTCATTGTTTCGCCATTCGCCGTACAATGACCTCTTCTGGAATGGAGACCTTTCGCTTCCCAAGGCTATTTTGCATCATTTTGGCATCCGTCGAGGGATCAATCTGTTTGTTGCCAGTGAAGTGCCACCCGGTACCGGTCTAGGGTCATCAAGCGCGGCAGCCGTGACGATGGTACGTGCCATCTCAACCCTGGTAGAGCAGCCCATGACGAAGCAGCAGGTAGCAGAACTGGCATCATATATCGAGATTAATAAGATGGGCATGCCGATTGGTAAGCAGGATCAGTATGCGGCAGCCTTTGGTGGCTTGAATAAGATTACCTTTACCAGCGGGGGTGTGACGGTTGAACCGGTGAAGATGGCCTCTGATGTGCGTCGAACGCTGGAAAAACGTTTGATGCTGTTCTTCACAGGGAGTTCACGTGAGTCCACCTCAATTTTGAAGCATCAGCGTAAGTCAACACAAGATCAGGATGAGTCCGTTCTGAATGCCCTACATAATATTAAACAAGTGGCAGTGGATGTCCAGACATGCCTGGAAAGGGGTGATCTAGATGAATTTGCCCGCCTCCTACATTACGCATGGCAAGAGAAACGCCGCCTGGCTCCTGGTCTCTCCACCAATTTCATTGACGAGTGTTATTCACTGGCACTTGAGCATGGAGCCTTGGCGGGTAAGATTACCGGTGCTGGTGGTGGTGGTTTCTTGTTACTCTATTGTCACGAGGAGTCGCAAGAAGCGGTAACCAAAGCTTTAGAAGAGCGTGGTCTGAAGCGTATGAATTTCCGCTTTGATCATCAGGGGGCAACGGTGGTACTCAATGTAGCAAGCTTTAGCCCTCACTGGGTTATGCCTTACACCCAACCAGAACCACAGTTGCAGCAATTATCACGCTAGCAAGCAAAAGGGAGAAGCGGCCATAAGGCTCGCTGCCTATGAGACGAAATAAGGAAGAAGGTAGCAATATTGGAGTCGATTCAAAGGTACTTTGGAGAACTTGAGGAAATGGTGCGATTCATCTCGATGCCGCATCTGGAAGCAGTTCTACGCCTGCTTGAGGACGCCTATCAGCAGGGACATCGTGTTTTCATTATGGGTAATGGTGGTAGTGCAGCCACTGCTTCGCACTTTGCCCTTGACCTGGCAAAGAATACCATTATGCCGAGTGCGCCGAGATTGAAGGCTATCTCACTTACCGATCATGTGCCGCTGATCACAGCGTGGAGTAACGATACTGCCTATGAGCATATATTTGCCGAGCAACTGGCAAATATGATTGAGCCGGGCGATGTGGTGATTGGCATCAGTGCAAGCGGTAATTCACCCAATGTAATCAATGCTATGAAGTTAACAAAGCAGCATAGAGGTTTTACTATTGGTTTGCTGGGGGCGAAAGGCGGCAAGCTCAAGGATATAGTAGATGCTTATGTCCTTGCACCTGGACAGAACATTGAGCAAGAGGAAGATGCCCATATGATTCTCGCCCATGTGATCACACGTCATATGCGTGAAGTTGTGCGCTCCTATGCCGATAAACTAGCATTGGCCGGAATGAATTGATTTTCCCATCCAATAAAAATGGAGCGTAACCTGCATAGCGGTACGCTCCATTTTTATTGGATGGGAATGATTATCCCTGGTGTCTGAAGAAATCGACGGTGGCTTGTACCCCATCCTCAAAGCTGACGCTGGGTTGCCAGTGGAGAATACGGGCAGCTTTACTGCAATCGAAGTAGGTCAGGTGAATGTCACCGGGACGCTTGGGAGCTCGCACAATCTCAGGAGTGTAGCCAATAATGCCTTCCAATGTCTGATAAATTGTATTGACTGACGTACCTTTACCGGTGGCGATGCAGAAAATGTCGTTATCGCCCCGCTCGAAGGCAAGGAGATTGGCACGAGCTACATCTCCTACGTAGACATAATCTTTCTGCTGTTCACCATCCCAGTCGATACGGACGCTATCTTTCTTCAGGAAACGTTGAGCAAAAATGGCGATCACACCCGCTTCCCCGTTGGGGTCCTGGCGTGGGCCATAGACGTTGCCATAGCGCAGAGCCGTATAGTTCAGACCATATGCCTCTTGCCAGTAGCGTAGATAGTGTTCCGCTACCATTTTCGTGATGCCATAGGGTGACTCAGGGCGTTGCGGAGTCTGTTCATCAACGGGAAGATAGGCTGGGGTACCATACGTGGCACCAGATGAAGCAAAAACAATTTTGCGGGTGCCGACTCGTGTGCAATTCGTAAGAACATTGAGCAGCCCAAGGACATTGACCTGGGCATCGAGTTTGGGATTTTTGGTTGAGACAGCCACACTATGCTGCGCTGCCTGATGGCTGACGATCTCTGGCCGCACCTCATCAAAAATGGCGTTGAGGGCGGCTTCGTCGGTGATATCGGCCTGATAGAAACGCGCTCGAGGATTGAGATTGTTTTTCTTGCCGCCGCCCTCTTCCCACAGACTATCGATAACTGCCACTTGATGACCAGCCGCAACCGCTTGATCGACGATGTGAGAGCCAATAAGCCCAGCCCCACCTGTAACTAATATGTTCATGCGCATAAGAACCTTTCTTTATGGTGTAGAGAAAACTGCAAGTGTAACAAGAATTACCTGAGTTATCCTTGTCTTGAGCATTATATAGCGTTGATCTCATAGTCACAAGTGCTAGTTATGAGTATGAAGTCTGCTCTGCTGAGTACTTCTATTAAGGCAAGGTTCAAAGAGAGGCTATTTTGCTTGACACTGCTTGTGTACTACGAACGTAAAAGTGTCAAGTTCATTTGGACCTTGCCTAAAACACATGAGATATGGACAAGAGAGTGGTGGAGGCGGCATTGATGACACCCATCTAGCTCTCAGGGCTGGACGGGCGTCATCAATTCTACCACCTACCTTGAGCATTTTCTTAAAGTTCATTGTTAAAGCAACTGTTCTAATGCACTCTGTAATGCCTCAGCATGCGTGAGAACGGGGAAGATACGCAGACCGGTCGCTTGTTGCAGGCGTTGTAGGGCAGAGGTATCCTGGGGATCGAGCATAGCAACAGTGAGAGTATTGCGCTCCCGCCCAATGGGGTAGCAGCGGAGTTCCTGGGCCAGTTTGGGAGTAACAAGCTGTTGGATACGCTGAGGTGGCCTTTTGGGCAGGAGTGAGAGATAGGGAATGCCGAGTTTACGTGCCAGTGCCGATAGCTCATTATCCTGGCTTGATGCTTGCATTGGTTGGCCTGATCTGGCAGTTGTTTTACGTGTGGCTTTTTCAGAGGTAAAGTTAGAACAGAGCACCGCCTCGCTAGCTGTTGCAATACATCCGTCGATGTTGGCGTTAGGGGCAGGATAAGCACTATAGCCAATGGAGGTGCTCGATGGGCGCAACATCTCCCCTTCTCCCATATTGTGAATACGCCAGAGCAAGGCTTCCCATAGGCGTGTCTGCACAATTTCTCCACCCTGAAGATTCGCCCCTAATAATATGAAATGCAGGGCGGAATTTAGTAGAAATACAACGTCGGTTTTGCGTACTAGCGGACGCAGGCAATCCATTAAATAGGTGGTAGTCGCATATACGTCCTTGACGAAACGATCTAAAGCTACTTTCCCCTCTCTGTCAAAATCGAGCGTGATGCTGACCAATGCCACTGAATTGAAATAGTGAGTACTCAAGTGTTCAATAGTAGTTGCGATGGTAGCGGTTGTTTCAATGCTTTCGTAGGTATACTGGTTGTTTGCCAGCTCTGTTGCTACGAGAGAAGCGGCCTCATTGCCCATTCGCCTGCTCCTTCATAATTAGTAATATGATAACTTATGTTACATCTAGGAGGCTGAGAAAAAGGCGGCAATGTGGTTGTATTTCCGTTAAGACTGAAATACTCCGGTTGAGAATAAAGTATGCTGGCGGGGATACACTTCCGTTCATCTATGGGCAATCAGCGAAAAATGGTCGATCAGTGTGTGTAGGGGCTCCAAGGCTTTGTCAAACTGGGTGAGGAGCTGATCAGATTGCTGCATTAAATCGAAGAGGAGTGTGGCAATGGCCTCGTCATTATCAGCAGAGAGAGCTTGGAAGCTGGGAAGAATATCGCCAAAGATGGCAGCAGCACCATCTAGGAGGATATTGAAAGCTTCATCAAGTTGAGAGATAGTTGGCACCGTCGAGACGAGGCCATCAAAATGCTGGACAAAAGAGGGGAGCTGGTTGTAGTTGTGTTCCCAGGAGCGGAGGCTGGCGGTCAAAGTAGTAAGAGCCTGCTCCCAGCGTTCCTGATCCATTGATTGTAACCAGTCTTGCTCATCACCTTTGGACTTACCCACTGCTCGTGCATGTCCGGTTGCAGGAGTAGGAACACTGGTGCTGTCAAAAGCATCAAGGATACAACTGGTAGCGTCGCTCAGCAAATTGCATAATGGCTCCATACGGCAGATGCTGTGTTTGATAGTGCGTAACTGGCTCCAGAGATGCTGACGTTGCAGGAGTTCAGAGACTGGAGATTGATCAGCACTCGCTATGTTGAACAGTTCAGGTAAGACGGTATGGTAGAGATAGTCACTATGACAAAAGAGATGGTGCAGGCTAAAGCTGAGTACATCCATGTCGTCTACATGTACTCGTCCGCTAAAATAGGCGACTATTTGACCGAGAATAGTGGAGAGGCCGACCACACCAGCTGTATATTCGTCAGTACCCTCTTGATTACTTGCTTCAATGTCTGAGGCGTTGTTAGGCGCAACATGTTGCTCTGTGATAAGTACGTTGACGGCATGGATGTCTGTGGCGATTGTATGTACTGCTTTCTGTTTGTTTGTTTTGGTATTCATCTCGTCCATCCCTTCCTTCCACCTTCTCCTACTAGTATGACTTCTTAGTTACATTGTACTGATGATGTCTATAGGGAGCAAATAGTATTTCTGACTTGCTTGACACACGGGCTTCCAGATATGAAAATATATTCATGTCCATCCCTATCAAACGTGTAAATACTACTGGTGAACGTGCAAACTTCAGAACATTCCTCGTTGATAAAAGAAAGGTAGGTCAAGTAAGTAGTCCATGGGCACCAGAATAGGTCGGTGCATGTGAGGTGGCTCAGTAACAGCAAAGAAAAAGAGTATATTGTAATCTGAATCGTTCTAGAATAACAAGAGCATAATCGACAGAAGAGCTACTATGCAACCATATGATATAAACACGTCTATGCGTGCTACCCTGATCGGGACGAACACTCCTGCGGGTGAACAGCAGTTTGCAGAGGCGTCCGTGAAGATGCAGCAACAGGAAGCGGCTCGTGCGGCTGAGCGTGCGCGGCTGCGTCAGGGCATCATGCATGTACGTATCCGCCACTTCTACTGTACGTTGGAAGAGACGTTCGATCCCTTACTGCACGGTCAGGCGTTTGTCGTAGGTACAGGAATGGGACGCCCCAATGAGCCGGGGCGAGTGATCGATGTTTCACCAGCAGCCATGCGTCTGGGGATCACTCCTGGCATGCCTCTGCGACGCGCTCACCGTATTGCGCCACGTATACGTTTCCTGCCAGCCTCCCATGATCGCTACCAGCCCTGGCTGCAAAAGCTACGCGAACGCTATCGGGCCTACTCGCGTATTGTTGAGTCAATTCCTATTGCCGATGCCTTTATTGATCTGCGGGGCTGTGAACTGGCCTTTGATTCACCTGTTTCATTAGCGGAACGCTTATGTGCAGAAATTGCTGAAATGGGGCTGACAGCTCTGATCGGCGTAGCCAATGGCAAGGCGGTTGCGGAATTGGCCGCTTTGATGAGCCGCAAGGATGGTCGCCAGGGAGTGTTATATATACCACCGGGGCGTGAGGCTTCATTTGTACAGACGTTGCCCCTATCGATGTTGTTACAGTTACGTGCTGCTGGCACCGGCATGCCGGGCATGTTACCCGAACTGGGAGAGCCGGAAGATGGTCCTGTTTCACGTCTTCCGACGCGCCCACCGGAGATAGAAGGCAAAAGCGAACAGATAGACCCGGTGGCCGTCGCGGAACTGGTGGCCCATCTACGTGATTTTGGCATCACGACCTTTGCCCAGGTGGCTGTATTGACCGAAGATGGGCTGCGGCGACGACTGGGCCGCCTGGGCGTGTGGGTCTATCAGGTAGCCTGTGGTGAGGATAGCAGTCTGGTTGTGCCAGATGCTCCTCCCCTCAGTCAGAACGCCCGCGTCCGTTTTCATCACGCCGCTGATGCTGACGAAACATGCGCTGCTATCAGTAAACTGGCCGCTTACCTGGGAGAACGTCTGCGCGAGCAGCGACTCAAGGGTCAGGTGATTGCCCTCATACTCTGGCCACATCAGACTGTACGTCGTGAAACGCGCCGACTGGTGATAAATGAGCAGGGTGAAGAGGTGGCGGTGACCTCTGCCGAAGAAACAGTTGGTGGGCAGATGGTGTTGTCACGCCATACAGATGAAGTTGATGTGATCACCCATCATGCCCTGATGCTCTTCGCACACTACCATCGTCCGGGACATCGCTACTTGCAAGTGCAACTACGTATCGGCGATATCGTTTCCGTGACGCAGGCATATTATCCACCCCCTGCGCGTGCCAGAAGTACCATCCGCTTGACGCGGAAATTGGACAGATAAGGCCCCGAACTAGGTAAGCCGCACGTGCACCCGCAGCTTAGCAGCTTACCTGATGTGTGATCGTATTTGCCTATTATGGTATCCTAAACGTTCCTTGAACTAATAGACACCTATTGACAGCAGTAGTCATGTATGCTATCATAGCAGCATGAAGTTAATCGACTACGCCCACAAGATGGGCATCAGCTACAAAACCGCATGGCGTTGGTACAGGGCGGGTAAATTGCCTGGCAAGCAGATGGACACAGGCACCATCCTGGTTATGGAAGAGGAACCTGGAAGGCAAGCTCCCACGAAAGTGGCTGTCTATACGCGGGTGTCCTCTGCTGAAAACACGTCGAATCTGGATAGTCAGGCAGAGCGGCTTGTTGCCTACTGTGCAGCACGCGGTTATCAAGTGGCAAAGGTGGTCAAGGAAGTAGGGTCAGGCATTAATGATGCACGGCCTAAGTTCCTGGCCCTCTTGGAAGATCAAAGCATCGGGCTGATTGTCGTCGAGCACAAGGACAGGGCGACTCGTTTCGGGTTTCGCTATCTGGAAACCTTGCTCAAGACGCAAGGACGAATGATTGAAGTGGTCAATCAGGCAGAGAACAGTACTGAGGACTTGTTAGCCGATTTGACGGCAATCATCTACTCGTTTTGTGCCAGGCTCTACGGCCAACGACGCGCCAAACGCAAGACAGAGAAAATTGTGCAGGAATTGGAGGCAGAGCATGCAGGTAGTTGAACAGCATGTGATTAAGCAGACTGACCCACGCTATGCGGTCATCGATGCCGCGGCCTTTGCCTCCAAGAACCTCTACAATGCAGCCCTCTATGAGATGCGCCAGGCGTTCATCTTCCAGGGGATTCGGTTCAGCTACAATGAGATGCACGCTCGCATGAAAGCGCATCCTGCCTACAAGGCCCTTCCTGCCAAGGTGTCACAGCAGGTCCTTCGTCTGCTCGAGAAGAATTGGAAAGCCTGGGAAGAGGCGATGATCGCCTACCGTGAGGACCCAAGCCAGTTCTTAGGCCGTCCCTGCCTGCCCAAGTACAAAGACAAGCAGCAGGGGCGTCACATCCTGGTCTATACGATCCAAGCCATCTCGAAGAAAGGACTCAAGCGCGGCTTGGTGCAACCGTCCTTTCTTCCCATCTCGATCCAGACGAAGCACAAGAACATCGATCAAGTGCGCATCGTGCCCCGTAAGGGCTACTACGTGGTGGAAGTGGTCTATGAGCGCAAAGAAACCCAAGCCGACGTAGACCCTGCCTTGATGGCCAGTATTGATATTGGCGTGAATAACCTGGCGGCGATAGCTTCAAACAAGGTGGGCTTTGTGCCCCGCATCGTTAACGGTCGCCCTCTGAAATCCGTCAATCAGTACTACAACAAACGCAAGGCCGAGTTGCAAAAATGGGTAAAGAATGACCACTTCACTGTCCGCATGGAGCGCATGACCATCAAGCGCACCCGTCGCATCGATCACTACCTGCACACCGCCTCCAAGCGCATCATTGACTTTCTGATAGCGGAAGGGATAGGCACGCTCATCATTGGCAAAAATGCCTTCTGGAAGCAAGAAGCAGAGATGCGCAAGAAGGATAAGCAGCACTTCGTACAATTGCCTCATGCACGGTTCGTCGATATGCTCTGCTATAAAGCCAAACTCGTCGGCATCCAGGTCGTCTTGCAAGAGGAAAGCTATACCAGCAAGGCGAGCTTCCTGGATGGCGATGCTATCCCGACGTACGGGAAGGAAACAGAGCAGCCAAAGTTCAGTGGCAGACGGGTGAAACGTGGCTTATATCGTGCATCAGGGAGACGGTTCCTCAATGCTGATGTGAATGGGTCCTATAACATCTTGAGAAAAGCATCTCCCAATGCCTTTGGGCAAGGGAGTAGAGGGTGCGTAGTTCACCCAACACGGCTGGCCGTGTAAACTGTCCATAGCTGGCTATGGATGAGGAACTATACTACCGATAACATACACCGACATGCTAGCGTCAACTGGAGGTTCGTCATGGCAGTTCGTATTGTCACAGACAGTACAGCAGATATTCCACTAGAGCAGGCTCAGGCTCTCGGCATCACTGTTGTCCCCCTCACCGTCTTCTTCGGTGAAGAAGCCTACCTTGATGGCGTAGAACTCGATAATGCCAGCTTCTATGCTAAACTGCAAACTAGCAAAGTGTTACCCCGTACCTCGCAACCCTCGCCAGTCGCCTTCCAACAAGCCTATACTCGCCTGATTGACGAGGGAGCCGATGGCATCATTGCTGTCCTTATCTCTGCTAAACTCAGTGGCACCTTTCAATCTGCCTGTACCGCCCGTGACGCACTACCGGATGATCTCAGAAAGATTCCCATTGAGATGATTGACTCAGAAAGTGCCAGCATTGTCATGGGTATGTCTATCATGAAAGCTGCAGAAGAGGCGCAACACGGACTGGGACTTGCGGAAATTAAAACCAACCTGCTTGATCGCCTCTCGCGCACACGTATTTTCTTTGTCCTCGATACACTCGAATATTTAAAGCGGGGTGGACGTATCAGTGGGGCGCAAGCATTAATGGGCAACATGCTTAGCATTAAACCCATTCTCACCTTTAAAAATGGGGAAATCGTGGCCCTCGAACGACCACGAACCCGTGGTAAAGCCTATGCGCGTATTGCTCAGATGGTCGGTGAGTTCAAAAACCCCGAAGAAATGGTCGTGGTGGCCTCCGATGAGAACGTCGGTCAGCAGCTCGTCCAGGTCCTCCAATCCGTCCATGTCGGCGATATTCTTATCTATAAACTTGGAGCTGTCGTCGGTACCTATGCGGGCCCCGGCACTGCCGGTGTTGCCTTTATCACCGCACGTTCAGTTTAGAAAGAGGTTATACATGACAGAGCGTTACGTAGTTCCCAACATCTATCAAGACATCAGCGATCAGTCCCAGGGCTACTTCGCCTTCCGCTTCTGCTGCCAGGAATGCTACTGGTCGGTCGATACACGCCCCATTCGCTCAACTGTCAGCACCATCTCTAACGTCATGGACATTGGCGTAGGGCTGCTTGGCGGCTTTTGGGGGCGTGCTGCCCAGGCTGGTGAACAAATGTATGGTTCCAAATGGCACACCGAGCAAGCCGATGCCCTGCAAAAAGCCTGGGCGGAGATACAACACGAGTTTCACCTCTGCCCCAAATGCCATCGCACCGTCTGTATGCGTTGTTTCAACGTCCAACTCAACATCTGTACAGCGTGCGCTCCAGATTTGAAGGCCGATGGTGCTCAATTCCAGCATGAGGTAAACATCGAAGCCCAGCGCAAACAGATCGAACAAAACTACCGCGCCCCACAATTCAACATCAATAACATACCTTCTGCCGTGTCACCTGACATGATTAGCCCTCCAGCACAATCCGCTCAACAACAGCGTTTACCACAACCATCACAAGCACAGCAGGTACCTACTCCGGCCTCCATCGCAGGCTTTAGCACTCCTGGCTATCCACAGGCTGTTATGTGTCCCACTTGCCGCCGCATGGGGCCTCCCGGAAAATTCTGTCAGGACTGTGGTACCAAACTGCCTCTCCCTGACCTCTTCTGTCCCAACTGCGCCTCTTCGCTTAGCCAAGGCACACGCTTCTGCCCTGAATGCGGTACCAAACTGCAAAGTGCAACATAATTAGGTAATATTCAAGGACGGGCAAAGTGGGTTTCCTTTGTTCGTCCTTGAATATTGCCCTGTTTCACCCTTGACTAACCTACATCTCTTTCGTACAATAATAGTACAAGGTAGACGTACTTGTATCTTCGCATTTCTTGCACCTGGGTCAAGAAACTATCTGATAGGCCGAAGCGTATTATTAGCGTAAGGTCTCTGTACCACGTAGTTCGTTTGTTGTCCAAACGGGCACCTATCTGGTAGCCCCTAGAAGTTTTCGTCGAAAGTTGCCATTTAGACGGCGTGTTCTACGAAGGAGGAACGACTGTGGGAATGTTACGGGTGATGTCACGGCGCGGTGATGACCGTGTCACCTGGGATGAGCAGAAAGCTCTGGTGGGTGATTCCGAAGCAATTGCCGCTGTTCGGGAAGCGGAGCGCATATTTGCCCAGGAACGTGCTAAAGGTGCAACTGCCTTCCGCGTTGAGCCAGGCAAACCAACACAGCGCATCGAGCATTTTGATCCTACTGCCGAACAGATTGTTATGGTCCCGCGAGTCGTTGGCGGATGAGCTTCATCACTCAGGCGCTAACTGCCCTGGGTTGGATTGTCGTGGCTCTCGCCATCTCTCCTATGGTATGGCTTATATTACAACCATACTTTAAGGGCTGGTCACGGGCTGAACGACGTGCGGCTGATCTTTTACGCGATACGCTTACTCCAGAGCAATTTCGTCAGCTCACTTGGCGGGGCTATCTTGAGGTCCCCAGTCCTACTGAGCCACAGCGCGTGTATCGTGTGCCTCGCACTAAAGGCTATGTCCAGGTCATCGAAAATGGCCGGGCAATCATGCGTCTTTGTGTACAATCGGTTGAAGCATTGCCTGATGCAGATGTAGTTGTGCTTCACAAACTTATGATTGAAGCAAATGAGGAGATTTATCTTCAGAAGGCCAACAAGTATGTATGCATTGATTAAGTGATTCTCGTGACTAAAGAGATGCACCGATAGTATTGTGTTGCTCTGCACCCTTGTTGTGTCTTCAACCCAGGCTAAACACAACAGAGAACGAGAGGGAACGGTCTCCCCGTTCCCTCTCGTTTTTTATGTAAACTCACCCTTCCCGAGAGTCCAGTGGGTGCGTTTCATTTTTTTGCACAGTGCGGCCGCCCCCATGACGCCCGCAAGGGGCGTCACTACTCTACTCCGGCTTCGCAAGACGAGGCATGCGTCTAGAGTAGTGACGCCCCTTGCGGGCGTCATGGGGGGCCGGGCGGCACTGTGCAAAAAAGTGACGCCCACCCGAGTCCAGTGGCCAATTTGACAAACACGACATTTACTGTTAGACTGTTCCCACTACTAGAAGGAGATTTGTTATGTCGGAGAACAAGGCGAAATTAGATGACTTACTCGACATTCCTGTAGTTGCAGAGCTATTAAATGTCAGCCCAAGAACAGTCAACCGTCTGATAAACAGTAGAAAGGGCGAACTTCCCGCTGTCAAAATAGGGGGACGTTGGAAAATTCGAGCTGAAGATATTGAAAAGTACCTCTTAAAAAAGAGCGCGAATGCTGATGCTTATATAAGTAAAGCGGACGCTCTTCATAGCTTGCGACGCTATGAAGAAGCTCTTGCCACCTATGAGCAAGCCATTCGCCTCAACCCGGATACCATTCATGCCTACAAAGGGAAGGCAGATGCTCTTCATAGCTTGCGACGCTATGAAGAAGCTCTTGCCGTCTATGAGCAAGCCATTCGCCTCGATCCAGACAACATTCATACCTACAAGAGCAAGGGGGACGCTCTCCATAGCCTGCAACGCTACGAAGAAGCTCTTGTTGCCTACGAACAAGTCATTGACCTCGACTCCCATTATGCTTATGCTTATAAGAGTAAGGGAGATACGCTTAATAGCATGGGATATCACGAAGAAGCTCTTGTTGCCTACGAACACGCCATTGACCTCGACTCTCATTATGCTTACGCTTATAAGAGTAAGGGAGATACGCTTAATAGCATGGGATACTATGAAGAAGCTCTTGTTGCCTATGAACAGGCCCGTCAACTCAGCAATAGAGCCTAGAGACTATTTCAACGAAGAAAAATAGCCAGACGGACGCGAATGCCCATCTGGCTATTTTTCTTCGTTGAGATTACTCTTCGTCGTCATCTTCTTCCGCCACAATCTGCACGATTTCATGATGTCCATTCTGCTTTACACAGGCATGAGGGCCACTATCAAGCGGTGTGTGACAGAAAGGACAGACAGGTCGTCCACCTGCCACCAAGAGGGCAATCGTCCTCGCCAGTTCTCGTGCCTGTCTCTGGCTGAAGAGGAAAGACACGGCATCTTCTTCATGCACCAATACCCGTGGCTCTTCCTGCTCCTCAGCCATCACAACATCCACCGGTGCGACAATGAAGGTGAACATCTCGTCCTGCTCATCGTAGGTTAGTCCCATTTGTGCCGCTCGAAAATCATATTCAGGCAGTCGGGGAAAATCGGCAGGCAAACTAGGAGGCACAGGAAGACTCCCTGCCTGCGCCTCGGTACGCAGCATCTGACCCTCTGTCAATTGAGCCAGGGCCTGATCTAATGTCAGTGAGAGACGATTGAGCTGTTCTTTCTCCATCCACATCAGAGCAGAGCCGCGCCAGCTACGTGCAAACAAACAGAAACGACGCTGGCCCGGTTGACCGATGGCGTCAGCTCCTAGCACGTCTATACGACCAAGTTCTATACTCATCTTTGTACCCCTTACATTTTTGCATTCTCTAATGGAATAAATGGCCAAATAGATATCGTATGTGCCTCCTACATGTAGTCTATCCGAATTGCAGGCATCGTGACAAGCCTCCTATAACAAGCATAGCCCCTACAAAACTACACGCTTTTGCCGATAGTACATTATGCATACTCTCTATTACAATTAAAGAGTTTAGGAGTACCATGCTTAAAGAAAGAACGGTTATCGGGGGAAAGCAATGTATATAGACAAGCCATATGTCCCATTGAGCGACCGATCAGTGTCACTAATACGTTTTACGGGATAGACTATTCTCACTAAAATTGATAAACATAAGCATAGGACCAGGAAAATACCGCATGTTAGCCAGTAACAATATGAACCAAAAAAATCTCAACAGCGAAAGACAAGCTGCACCAGCCGTGGGCTGGCGTGAGCTTAGTGTACAGGGCAACGCTCCCACTCAGCAAAAGCGTCGTCGCATTCTTGGTATACTGAGCATCCTCTTGCTCACTCTCACCATCTTTGCAGGAGTACGCCTGGTAGCAGCAGCTAGCACTATGAATGACCAGCTTCTCGTTCATGTTGGCAATCAGCAGCCTATCACTCTTGACTTACGCCAGCAGTTCTCCATCAGTCCTGATATCTTGGGAACCAATGTCTTCCCACAGATCGGCACAACCTCAACGGACGGAGCTAATGGCTTTATGAACTATAGTCCAGCCCTCACTACGGGCCTCCAGGATGCTCATATCAAACTCTTGCGCTTCCCTGGCAGCCGTTGGGGCGAAGACCACTACCTTTCTTTAAGTCAGCTCAGTGCTTTCGCGGCACTCCTGCAACAGGTTCAAGCAGAGGGTATGGTGCAGGTTCGCCTCTCAGGACCCATTAAAGATGGCTTTACCCAATTGAAAGATCTTAACACCCGCGCCAATATTGCTGGTAACTGGGTCGATTTTCTCAATAATCCCCACAGTGCCCTGCGTATCGGTGCCTACGCCCATGCACCCTTCTACCCGGTCAAATATTGGACAGTCGGAGATGCGCCAGATACACTGATCAATCCGGTCACAGGTAAAAAATATCTCGTCAGCGATTATGTGCATGACTTTATTGAATTCTCGACTGTGATGCACAAAATGGACCCGACGATCAAAGTTTTCGGTCCTGATATCAGTGAATACTATGGCCCTGGTGCTGGCCCACGTGATACCAACGGTGAGCTATGGATGGAAGGCTTCCTGAAAGGTGTGGGCGCATACGAAAAGCTTCACAATGTCGTCCTGCTTGATGGCGTCTCTTTTCATCGTTATCAGTTTCCAGACGCCACCCAGGACCCTTATACATTCCTGAGCACCATCGGCGAATGGAACTACTTGGTACCAGTCCTGCACCAGTCGATCGATCAGAATCTAAAGCGTGATGTTCCCCTTGCCATCACTGAGATCAACACCAATATACCTGATCATCATGCGCCTTCACGTGGACTCGCTGCTCTATGGTGGGCCGATACCCTGGCCACGCTCATGAATCAACAGGTTAGCTATGTCTCGTTCGCCTCAGCATCAGACACAGCTATACCCTACCCACTCTTCACAACGAATAATCAACAACCTACACCTATGTTCCGGGTGATGGAGCTTTTCTCGCACCTTCAACGCCACCTTATCCCTTTGGAGGTACAGCGCGATCCAGTCAGCGTCTATGCAACACAAAATAGCAATCACCAGATTGTAAGTATCTTGTTCATCAATAAATCTGCCACATCACAACTAGTGCAGATCGATGGACAGCCAAACGGCTTTGGCTTCACCCCTTGGAACAGCATGAATGTCAGCTTGAGCGGTTACAGCATGGTTGTGATTACCTTACATGTCAATAGCAATGCTGAAGCTTATAGCTTCATTGCACCAAACAACAACGCTGCAAGTACCTCGCCGTTGCTGCATACCGTTTGTGGCCATAAAACCGATGACTTGAACTATACTATCCCTTGTTAGGAGAGCATACATCGTGTCTTTAACCATTCTCAGCACATCTTTGCATATACTCTACTTTCTGATTATATTGCTTATGACGGTACAAGCCATCTTCAATATTCGCTTGCGCCTCTTTATCTGGGAAGAACCAGAGCATGCATGGTTGAATCATGCACCGACGATCTATCTCGACCCATGCCTGTCTTTTAGTGTTCTGCTGCCAGCTCGGCATGAGGAAGGCGTCTATCGCGAGACTATTCAGAAAGTCTATAATCTCAACTATCCTAAAGAACTTATACAAATCATAGCGATCTGCCGCGAGGACGACCCCGGCACGATTGCTGAGGCTCAGGCGAAAATTGACGAACTCGGAGATCCCAACATCCAGTTGCTTATCTTCAATGACCAACCCATTAATAAGCCCCATGGCCTCAACTTAGCCCTGCAAGTCTCACGAGGAGATATCGTCACCATCTTCGATGCCGAGGATGAACCACATCCTGATATTCTCAATATCATCAATACGACTATGTTAAATGAGGATGTTGATGTTGTACAGAGTGGCGTGCAACTCATGAACTATAACACCAAGTGGTTCTGCTTCCTGAACGTCCTGGAGTACTTCTTCTGGTTTAAATCATCCTTGCACTTCTTTTCGCGCATCGGCATAACACCTCTGGGTGGTAATACCGTTTTCGTCCGTCGCGAACTCGTAGAGCAGCTGGGCGGCTGGGATGAGACCTGTCTGACCGAAGATGCTGATCTGGGTATTCGTCTCAGCCTCTCTCATGCACGCCTACGCATCATCTATGACGACGAATTTGTCACTCGTGAAGAGACACCACCAACCATTGAACAATTCGTCAAGCAGCGTACACGCTGGAATCAGGGTTTCATTCAAATTCTCTTCAAAGGAGAATGGCTCAAACTCGAAAAGTTCTCACAACGTCTGCTAGCTTGCTATGTTCTGCTCCTGCCAGAGCTACAAGCATTTTTTGCACTGATGATACCCATCTCAGTGCTGATGTTCTTTTTTGTCAAGCTACCCCTATGGTTCGCTATATTCACGTTCACGCCTCTCTACTGCCTGGTGTTAGCCTCCTTTATCGATCTGGCGGGTCTGCACGAGTTTCTCAAGGCCCATAAACGTAAATGGAGTTGGCGAGAGGCACTGATTATGATGCTAGCCTTTTTCCCATACCAGTGTATGCTGAGTATAGGAGCTATGCGTGCTGTCTTACGCTACATGCGAGGCACAGCCAACTGGGAAAAAACTGCTCATATCGGTCAACACCGCACTTCAGCAGTATAAAAATCGAGGAGAAAATAAGATCATATGACAACATCGCGCAAACCACCCTATGGTTCACCAGAGCCTGAACAAGCGGCGTCTGAGATCGACTCCTCACCCATGCTTCGCCCTGAGAGACCACCAGCCGAGCAAGCAGGAGGAAACCCAGCATTACACCCAGTACGCCCAGTTTTAGGAGGGAATGCAGCCTCACCTGCACTTCCCCCGCCAGAGAACAATGGCAAATTAAATCTACGCTCGTTCTCAGTCCATGGCGTTGAGCATCTTCCTACCGCCGCCGTTCCCACCCCTAATGAACAACAACAGAGCTATGCTGGGCGCGTTCCTGCCGCGGTGTCCTCTGCTCCTGGAGAAATGCAGGCCAGCAGACACAACCAAGAGCACATACCAGCCCAACCAGCCCATCCACAGCAATTTTCACACGTGCGCAACATAAATAGCGAGCCAACCATCCAGAATGGGCCGGCCATCCTCTATCAGAGCTCTAATTTCTATGTGCGTACCACCAATCGACGGGGACCACGTCCCAATCCGCTCCGTCTGCGTACAGGTCATACCACGCATCTTCCTAAAGTGGCACCTGGACAGGAACAACGCATCTCCGCGAGCGAAACTCGCGTGATGCCCAATATCACGCTCGCCAATCCTACCCAAACCAAATTAGCCATTCCAGTGTGGCTGGAGGCATTCTTGATCACGATAGGACTGCTGGGCGCACTGATTGCTCACATCTTCAATCTCGCCTATTTCCCTACCTATGAATTGGATGAAGGCACATACATGTCAAGTGCCTGGGCTATCTTGCACGGTATGCTCATGCCCTACCCCTACGGCTATGGTCATCCTCCCGCAGGCTGGATACAGATTGCCTTATGGGCACAACTCACCGGCGGCCTCTTCACCTTTGGTAATGCTATCACCAGTGGTCGCGTACTCATGGTGTTGTATGCTCTCGGCTCAGCTCTCCTTGTCTACCTGGCTACACGCCGTCTCACGGGTAGCCGTGCTTCTGCTATGCTGGCTATGATCATCTTCTCTCTCTCCCCATTGAGCATTATCTACCAACGGCAGGTGTTCCTGGATAATATCGGTACTTTCTGGCTGGTACTCGCACTCTACCTGATTATCAGCTGCAACAGTCGCCTACTGTTTATCATCCTATCTGGCGTCTCTTTTGGACTTGCAATGCTTTCTAAAGAGATTTTCGTCATCTTCATACCCGTAATGGTCTACGCAGTCTGGATACATACTACCAAATTTCAGCGCAAATTTGCTCTCGTCGCCTTCGCCTACACAGTCATCTCTTTTGGCTCAACCTTCGTGCTGATGGCGATATTAAAGGGTGAACTACTACCTACTGGCGTGCTGCCTTGGGATCATCATCCTCACTTAAGTATGTTTGATACCTTCTCCCAACAGGCACAGCGCGGTCAGGATGAAGGCAGTCTCGGCAACAGCTGGATCGCATGGACGAGTAACGATTTCCCTATGGTGGCCTTTAGTATCATTCCTACTCTCTTTAACCTGCTCATTGGCTGGTGGAAGCGGAAACAACTTCTTCTCGCGCTCTGTGCTGTCACCTTCTGGATATTGCTGATACGCGGCGGGGTTGTCTTTGGCTTCTACTTCATTCCTATGATTCCGCTCGCCGCCTTCAACGCAGCCACGGCTATTCATTATGTGCTTCGGTACTTGAGCAAGCTCATCCGTCTTGACGCAGTTCGTCTCGTTCTGCTCGCCCTTGTGCTTGCTAGCATCATCTTCTTTGATGTCAAACAAGCTCTTACCTATTCTACAGAACGTCCGGCCACCGCAGAAATCAATGCATTGCTATGGATACGCAACTATATACCACAAAATTCATTTCTTGTTATCAACAGCTACTTCTATACTGATCTCCACGAGCCAGGAGGTGAGGGTACCGGTAATGGCGTCATCTACCCCTATGCCAACATCTACTGGAACGTCGCCTATGACCCAGAACTCCACGATCAACTCCTGCAGAACAATTGGGATCGCATCGATTACATTATTACCGACGACCTCATGCTGCGTGATATCACAACTCGTGGTGAGCAAATGTCCATCATTACCGATGCCCTCAATCATTCTGTACTCCGTGCTGAATTTCAATCGAAAAGCGGTGAGCAGACAATTGATATTCGCGTTTATCAGGTTGTTCATAAACTCAATCCCCAGGTAATCGGTCTGACCTCTTCCATACATCAGGCCGATTATCCTCTTTCACCTGCATCGTTATCCCTTGCAGGGTCACTGTTTCCTATCTCTAATAGAAAGAATACATAACTTATGTTAGCAACTCGACCAGATAGCGATAGTATCGCTATTGAACGCACTTTCGACGGCATCGAGCAAGCCGCACATCGTGTGATTGCACAGGTAGGCGGCATGGCATCCGTGCTTAAGGGAGCCAAAATGGCTATTCTCAAGCCCAACTTTGTGGCAGGCCGCAACGCTGAAACTGGCTCAACCACCAGCTTTGCCTTGCTCAAAGCCGTAGCTGAAGAGGTTCGCGCCTATGGGGCCGAACCTGTACTCTGTGAAACCCCTGGCACTGAGTTTGACCGCGAGGCCACCTACACCATTTTGGGCGTTGAACAATTTTGTGCGGATAACGGCATTGCCATCTTGCGCGTTGATCCAGAGGGTGGTGACGATTGGGTCGAACTCCAACCAGAGGGAGCAAAAAAACTGCGTCGCTTTCACATACCACGCATCCTCTCTGAAGCGTGCCTGATCAACCTGCCCGTTCTCAAGACACACGTTGTCTCTACGATGACTCTCGGTATGAAGAACGTGATGGGTATTCTGCCGCGTCCCGACCGCCGCTCCATGCATACCTTCGGCATCGACCAGAGTATCGTCGATATGAATCGCGGTATCAAACCTGACCTGACCATTGTAGATGGTAGCGTTGGTCAGGATGGCGAAGGTCCCCTCTATGGGGACAAGGCCGATCTCGAGGTACTTGTCGCCGGTCGCGACAGCCTTGCTGTTGACCTTGTTTGCTGCCAGCTTGTTGGTGTCAAACCCCGCGACATTCCACACCTCAAGCTTGCACTGGAGCAACTCGGCAAACCTTCCTGGACAGTAGTTGGTGAAGATGTTGGCGTCATTAAAAAGTTCCGTTTGCCAGCCCAGAAACCCTTGTATCGCTTCATTTTCTGGATGATGTATCCTCTGGACTATCCTTACACTTGGATAGCCGAACGTGGCAAGCACTTCTGCACCACGCTCTACAGCACTGGCCTGGTCGGTACCCGTCCACAAATTCAAGCAGAGCTTTGCACTCATTGCGGCAAGTGTGTCGAAGCCTGCCCGCTTCCCAACGTCATCGACCTCACCACCCTCAAGGTCAACTACGCCACCTGCCAGCGCTGCCTCCTCTGCTACGAAGCCTGTCCCGAACACGCTATAAGCGTAAAGGGCTACTCAGGAGCACGCCAATAAGCACACCGACAATCCATCATGTAGAGGCGACCCTTGTGGTCGCCCTAGACTCAGGAGTACGCCAATGACCGCATCAACAACACATCATGGGGCGACCCTTGGGGTCGCTCTGGACAACACCTTTACCATGATCAAGGGAGAACGATCATGACCATCCTTGTGACCGGAGCCACCGGTTTTCTCGGTTCTGCCCTCACCAGGGGACTGCTCCAACAAAAACAAGAGGTGCGTATTCTGGCACGCGACGTAGACAAAGCACGCACACAATTTGGGAAAGCTGTCACGATCATCCCTGGCGAGATTACCGACGTCGCACAGGTACAACAAGCTGTGGATGGTGCAAGTACCGTCTATCACCTCGTGGGTCGCCTATACCATCCCAGCGTTCCCACTGAACTGTACCGCATGACGCACGTCGAAGGCACACGTATTCTACTCACGGCCTGCCAGAAGCTGCCTCAATTGCAGCGCATTGTTCATTGCAGCACCACTGGTGTCCACGGTGTCACCGGCCCCACTCCGGCTGCCGAGGATGCTCCTTACGCCCCTACCAATCCCTACGAGGCTACCAAACTGGAAAGCGAGATGCTCGCCCTTCAAGCACATCGTACACAGGGCTTACCGGTCAGCGTCGTGCGCCCAGGACTGGTCTACGGCCCGGGCGACTTACACCTGCTAGGCTTTTTTGCCTCCATCAAAAAAGGTCTCTTCCGCGTCATCGATGGTGGTAAGGCCCTTCTCCACCCCATCTATATCGATGACATGACTCAGGCCTTTCTCCTCTGCGCTGAACAACCACAAGCCATTGGGCATAGCTACAATATCGCTGGAAGTTCCCCAGTCACCATTCACCAACTCGCCACAGCCATCGCTCATGCTCTCGGCAAAGAATTGCCTCGGGAGAGCATTCCACTCTGGCTTGCTAATCTGGCTTCTGACATCTTTGCTGTCATCCCCGGCTTTGCGGGTGAACGCGCTCCACTCACCCGTAGCCGCGTACAATTTCTCACCAACAGCCGCGTTTATAACACCAGTCGTGCAGAAACTGAACTTGGCTTCCAGCCACAAGTAGACCTGGACACGGGTATGCAACACACGGCCCAATGGTACACTAAGCATGGCTACTTATAACCTTCACGGGACATAGCGTATCTCTCTATGTCCCCTACATCGTTAACTTTGACTCTATCAAATCATTCGCAGATTTATACAACAACATGATAACAAGCCTATGGATGGGAATAATTCTAAAGAGTTATAAGAGGTTTATATGCAAGAAGAGCAAGATTCACCATCACAACCATATCACAATAGCTTCCTATTGCCAGACGACGATTATGACACCGACGATCTTAGTGTTCAGAGTAATCAGCACGTGATGCGGCTCAGTGGGATGATGCGGGCGGTACGTCTTCCCGCGCCCGCGCCTCACGAATTCTCACCAAATAGTCACGATGCCGACATGATTGAAGAGTATTGGCCGAAGGGCATTCAACAAACCGGTCCTTTGCCCGTCGTCAACCTCTACGGCAGCGAACCCTTTGGACGCACACAACCTCATCCAGCGGTGAGAGTAGCAGGCATAGCAGCATCACAGGCAAGTAGACAACCAGCCTGGAAGACCTTTCTCAGCACACCTGCCGTCAAAGTCACCATAGGTCTGTTGATCGGCATTGGTCTCCTGTACCTCGTCTCACGCTTTGTGGATATTCCTACAACTATGCAGGTATTACGCCAGAACCTGACCACGCCACGCGGCATCACTCTTGGTTTGCTCTCAGGCGTCGCCTTCCTGGCCGCCTTCAGCATTCGTGGCGTGCGCTGGAAGCTCTTCCTTAACCCCATAGGCAAAGTCAGCACCCTCAAAGCCATCCAACTCTTCCTGGTGGGCATTTTCCTCAACTTCCTCTTGCCAGTACGAGGTGGTGAGGTAGCCAAAAGTCTTATGCTTAAACGCATCGCCGGTATCCCTGTGAGCCAATCCTTGCCTACTGTAGCGATGGACAAAGCCCTTGACCTCATGCCATCCCTCTTCATTATGGCCATCGTCCCCTTCCTGGGCATGCAAATGGACGCTACCCTCTGGCTTGTTCTGGGTACAGTCGGTGGTCTTCTCATCAGCCTGATCTTCTTTGTGGGTCTCGCCGCCTGGAAACGGAGTGCCGCCATCCATCTCTTGCAAAAAATGACCGGCCTTCTCCCCCAAGTCATTCGCGGCAAAATCGAGGGTTTCGCTACTGGCTTCGTGGACTCTCTGCTTATGGGAGCCAGTCGTCCCAGAATCTTCATCCCGGCTGTTCTGCTCACATGTGTTGCCGTACTCTTTGATGGTCTCTTCGCCATGCTCGCCTTCTGGACTATCGGCTTCGCCATTCCCTTTAGTACTGCCATCTTTGGCTACACCGTGTATAATATGTTTTATATTTTGCCCACCCCTCCTGGACAGGTGGGCAGTAATGAATTTGCCGGACTGCTTGTCTTCCATGTCCTGCTGGGTCTACCGGCCGACAAAGTGACGGCCATGTTTGTCTTCTCACATCCATGGGCCGCACTTCTCATGGCAGCAACCGGCATGGCTTGCCTGAGCGCACTTGGCCTGAACCTTTCCAGTGCAATGAAGGTACAAACGGAAGGAGAAAAAGCTGAACTGCCGCAGGAAGCAAGGCAATCTGAAGTTGCACAAACATAAAGGAGACCAATGTTAAATATACGTGCAAAACAACTAAAAATAAGTACCTATGGATACGGTTTGACTGCCATAACCCTTATAGCCTCCGCCATCCTCCTTCGTCTCGTCCTCACTGCCCTTGGCTGGCCCGATACTAACAGTGATGAAGGCACGATGGGTCTGGAGGCTATGCATATTGCCTACCGCCCTCACGAACTTCCCATCTTCTTATATGGTCAGAATTACATGGGCGTGTTGGAGGCATATTTGGGTGCCGTCTTCTTTCGTCTCCTGGGCATCTCGGTATTCTCACTGCGCCTGGGTATGCTCCTCCTCTTTGCCCTCTTTCTGATCAGCATGTATTTCCTGACCCGCCTCATCTATACAAGAATGCTGGCCTTGTTCACCTTGATCTTGCTAGCCCTGGCAACTAGAGTCTTGTTCCTGACTGAGCTGGTAGCGGGCGGTGGTGCCGTTGAAACACTTCTTTTTGGTTCGCTGCTCTTGCTGCTCTCCTCCTGGCTCGCTCTCAGCTTCGCACCCAACAGATCACCGCATCAGCAATGGTGGCGTTTTCTGGCCTATGCCGCTTGGGGCTTTACGGCGGGCATTGGCCTTTGGAGCCATCTGCTGGTTGCCCCTTTTATCCTGGTAACTGGCCTGATTCTACTTATCTTCTGCTGGGCTGAAGTACGCAAATGGGCCTTGCTCTTTCTTGTGGCAGGTCTCGTTATTGGCTTGTACCCCCTGATTGTCTACAACCTCCATGCAGCTCCCGGACAAAATTCCTGGGATGTCTTTTTGCAACTACACCAGGGCGATGCCCCTAAAACTCCCGATCATTTTTTATTTGTGAAGCAAATTATAGCTACCCTACTCTATAGCCTGCCCATTGCAACCGGGCTGAATACATGCCCATGGCAAAACTTACCACTCTTTGGTCCAGCTAGCTCTCAAACCCTCTCATGTAGTCTCATTCAGGGAAGTTGGAGCCTCGTTTACCTTACTCTTTTCACCATCAGCACCATTCTGGCCGTCCGGCCCCTCTGGAAACTCTGGCAACTGCACCGGCATCAGCCCGCTTCATGGTCTACTGAGAACAGGCAAGCCGCCATCCTTCACTTTGTCCGCCTCATGCTCCTTGCCAGTACTGCCCTTACCATCGTCCTTTTCGCTCTCAGTCCTGTCGCAGCTACTCGACCATGGAGTACGCGCTATCTGATTGGTCTGCTGGTCAGCATACCTGCTATACTCTGGTCTCTCTGGCAAAGCTCTGGTCTATCCAATGGCAAATTCCCCTCGACATCATGGGCGAAGTTCTTCCTCATCTTCAGATGGGCCCTGCTTGTCCTTATAGTTGGCACACTCCTGGTAGAAACGGTCGAAAACGTCAGCCTTGTCCCTGGCATAGAGAGCCTCAATCAGCAACAAGAGGCTCTTGTTCACGATCTCAGCAGCCGTCACATCCAGCATATCTACTCAGACTACTGGACATGTGACCGCCTCATTTTCCAGAGCCAGGAGCATATTATCTGTGGTGTGCTTGATACGGATATGAAGCCCGGTCTCAATCGCTATCAGCCTTACTATACTACTGTCCATGCTGACCATAATTCGACCTATGTTTTTCTCAGCGGCTCCGATTTTGCGACTGCCTTCATGCAAAAGGTAGCACAGGCAGGCCAGCACTATCAACAGCTCAGCTTCGATGGCTATGTTGTATATCTGCCTCAATAAATGATTGTAACGCGATGAGGGAGGTATGTTTGCGCTCGGCATGATGGCCCTTGCGCTCCCCATGATGGCCGCAAGGGCCATCACTACTATATACGCCTGTATCAGCCAACGAAGGCGTAGTATAGTAGTGATGGCCCTTGCGGCCATCATGGGGAGGCGGGGCAGCCATCGCTTCCTCCGCAAAAAGTGACGCTCGTCCCGCTTTGTATCTACTGTTGCAAACTTTCTTTTCTATGTGCTATAATCCCACTGGTATCATTAAAAGAGTTAACGAATGGGGTGAAGCAATGAAAAAGAATGAGCCACCCTCTGCATGGGCATCGTTGGCCCTTGCGTTTGAGCTAGGCTTTGTCATAGCTATCCCCATTGCTCTAGGGGCTATCGGAGGTGGATACCTGGATAGCCACGTCACTCACACTAAAGATGTATTTTTACTGCTCGGGTTGCTGCTTGGCCTGATTTTGGGAATATATGGTGCGTACCGTTTACTAGCACCCTTCTTGAAGAGATAGACGGGAAGGAACCATTGCTAACGAACCAGAACTGGCAGAAGCTCGGCGCACAATGAGGAGGATGCCGAGTGGGACTCTGGCGACTTATCGAAATAAAGATTCAACCGGATGTCATTTTCAACATTGGTCCTCTTCCGGTTACAAACACGCTGTTGTGTACCTGGATATCTATTATTGTCTTAGTAGCAGTTTTCTTCGCTGGCACGCGCCGTCGTGATCTGGTTCCCAGAGGGTCGCAGAACTTCTTGGAATGGGCTGTTGAGTCATTGCTAGGGCTGGTCGAGGGCGTCTCCGGCAAGGAGAAAGGCAAAAAGTTTTTCCCACTGGTTGCTACTTTCTTCATCTTCATTCTCGTCTCGAACTTGCTGGACGTCTTCCCTGGTGTGGATACCGTTGGCTCCATCAACACTGACGCTATTCGCGCTGCCCATATCACCGCCCAGCCCGTCTTAGGGTTCCTACTTTTTGGCGACCTTTCTGACAAGCTCATTCCCTGGATTCGTCCCGCTACTAGCGATCTGAACCTGAATTTTTCCATGTCGCTTATTGCGGTCATCACGGCACAGTCCTTTGGCTTCTATACTCTGGGGCCATGGGAGCATCTCGGCAAATATTTCAGCCTGAAAACCTTCTTCAAATCGTTGGCGAAGCTCGATTTCCAGGGTGTTTTCCAGGGTTTTATCGAGTTCTTCGTAGGTATTCTTGAACTCGTCGGTGAAGTAGCCCGCATCATTTCCCTGGCCTTCCGTCTTTTCGGCAATATTTTCGCAGGCAGTGCGGTGCTGGCAGTCTTTGCCTTCATTTTGCCTTTCCTGGCTGATATCGTCTTTATACCGCTTGAACTATTTGTGGCTTTTGTGCAGGCTCTGGTCTTCGCCCTCCTGACTCTGGTCTACCTGGAGATCGCGACAACCGGCCACTCCACCCATGGTGACGAAACTGAGCATGAGGCGTATGCGGAATACGAGCAAAGGGAAAGAGCTGCTGCTGCACATTAATGGAGGTACGCTCAAGCAACCAATATGTAGTGACCTCCCTTGTCGAGGTCAGATCAACAACACTTGCTACTCGCAGATATTTTTGCTGCGATTGCATAGATTTTATATTTACAGGTTTGTCCTTAAAGGAGGATTTCATCATGTTCAACACTCTTGCAGTAGCACTGGCAATCGGTCTGGGAGCTATCGGCCCTGGTATCGGTATCGGTATCGCCGCCGGTCAGGCTTTCAATGCCATCGGTCGCAATCCTGAAGCTGAGCCACTTATTCGTATCAACATGCTGATCGGTCTAGCGTTTGCTGAAGCTATCGCTATTTATGCCCTGGTTATCGCCTTCATTCTTCCGAAGTAGATAGTGTCCCTGGCAACCACAAGGGCTGCCACTACTATCGTCCCTATAGATATGTAGTATAAGGAGTATCCGTCGTGGATACACGTTCTGGCAGCCCTCGAGGCTGCCACTGCATGTTCTTTCTGAAGGTGTAGCGGTATGTATCCTTGTTCGTACCCAGGTGAACTACCTCTGATGAAAGGAGGCGTACAGTGATTTTCGCAGATTTATTAGGTGGCTTCGGTATTAACGCAGTTGCCTTCCTCTCGCAGCTCTTCAGCTTCGCTGTCATTTTCGTGGTGCTATGGCGATGGGGCTTTCCCGTCATTCTCAAGACTCTCAGTGAGCGACAGCGTGTCATTCAGGAAGGTGTCGAGAATGCCCAGCGTGCCAAGCGTGAGCTTGACGATGCTACGGCTCGCGCTGAACAGATTTTGCTCGAAGCTCGTCGTCAAGCACAGGAAACCATTGCCAATGCCACTAAAGCTGCCGAGGCAGAGTCTAATCGCATTCAAGAAGAGACCCGCGCTCGTGCCGAGCAGATTGGCAAACAAGAGGTTGCTCGCATTCAGCAAGAGGCTGCTCGCGCTCGTGCTGATCTCATCCGCCTTGTGGTCAATCTCTCCATCAATGCCGCGAGCAAAGTCATTGGAAAATCTGTCGATAGCAACGATAACCGTCGTCTGGTTGAGCAGTTCGTCAGCTCTACTGAGGCAAAGGAGCAGTAATGCTAAAGGGAGCGATAGCACGTCGCTACGCCGGAGCCATGTTCGAGATCGGAAGCAAGCAAAACCAGCTTGATCGTACCCTCAAGGACGTTCAGGAGATAGCCCAGATCTTTGCTCATCGCAAGCTGGCCTACCTGCTCCAAGAACCGAAAGTTCCCGCGCAGCGCAAAGAGACAGCCATACGCCAAGCACTGACGTCTAAGGTGCTGCCGACATCGCTCAACCTTGCGCTGCTCGTTGTCCAGCGAGACCTGGTTGAAATTATGCCGAATATCGCCAGGGAACTCGAACAGCTTGTCATGAACTATAAAAATCAGGCAGTAGCACAGGTTACAACAGCAAAGCAGATTGACGATGCTCAGATGGCCCTGATCAAGCATGCGCTTGAACAACGCACCGGCAAAAATATTATTCTGCAAACGCGGACCGAACCCGCTATTCTTGGAGGTGTGGTCGCCCGTGTCGGTGATCAAGTCATTGATGGCAGCGTTCGTTACCGCTTGAACGCACTCCGCCAGCAATTGTTACATAGTGCCGCAAGTAGTAGTGCGGGTTTTTTATCTGAGGCAGGAAACAACGGCTTGTCCGCCCCTGCCGAACAGCTTGCACAAGATATCTCACAACCAACCGCCCAACCAAGCAGCAAGCAGTAATTGCGGAGGGGCGCAATGAATTGCGCTCAGCAAAACTTCATTTCTGTATATTGTCTCCCTTCCCTAGATTCAAAGGGGAGAGGATTAAATTGAGGAGGAAACAACGATGGCATCTTGGGCTGATGAAATCAGTGCCATCATAGAGAAAAACATCGCCGGCTTTGGTGCGGAAACCGAAACTGCCAGCGTTGGCACAGTCATCGCTGTACAGGACGGTATCACCCGCGTCTATGGTCTGCAAGATGTAAAATATCTCGAACTGGTAGAATTTCCTCGCACAGGGATTATGGGATTGGCCTTCAACCTTGAAGAAGAGACGGTCAGTTGCCCTATCCTGGGCGATTATACGGTTATTAAAGAAGATGACGAGGTTCGTACCACTGGTCGCGTTATCTCTGTCCCTGTCGGTGATGAACTGATCGGTCGCGTCGTCAACCCTCTCGGTGAACCAATTGACGACCGTGGCCCCATCAACACTGATAAGACTCGCGAGGTCGAGCGTATTGCCCCTGGCGTGATCACCCGCAAGAGCGTAGATACGCCGGTACAGACCGGTATCAAGGCCATTGACAGTATGATCCCCATCGGGCGTGGTCAGCGCGAACTAATTATTGGCGACCGCCAGACAGGTAAATCCGCCATTGCCATTGACACCATCATCAACCAGAAGGGCAAAAACCTGATCTGTATCTATGTTGCTATTGGCCAGAAAAACTCGACGGTGGCCCGCACTCGCGAAATTTTAGAGCGGAATGGCGCGATGGAACACACCATCATAGTAGCCGCTGGCGCCTCTGACCCGGCTCCCTTGAAGTATCTGGCACCCTACACCGGTTGCTCGATGGGTGAAGAGTTCATGGAGAACGGTAAAGACGCTCTAGTGATCTACGACGACTTGACCAAGCATGCTGAAGCATATCGTAACATCTCGCTGATCATCCGCCGCCCTCCTGGCCGCGAAGCCTATCCTGGTGACGTCTTCTACCTGCACTCCCGCCTGTTGGAACGTGCGGCACGTCTGAACGAAGATTACGGCGGTGGCTCACTCACAGCTCTGCCGATCATCGAGACTAAGGCCAACGACATCTCGGCCTACATTCCGACAAACGTCATCTCGATCACCGACGGCCAGATCTTCCTTGAGACAGACCTCTTCAACGCTGGTATCCGTCCAGCCATCAACGTCGGCCTCTCCGTCTCGCGCGTGGGTAGTAGCGCACAGACCCGCGCAATGAAGCAGGTTGCAGGCTCTCTGCGTCTTGACCTTGCCCAGTTCCGTGAACTAGCCGCCTTCGCGCAGTTCGCCTCTGACCTTGACAAGGCCACCAAGGCTCGTATTGATCGTGGCCAACGCCTGACCGAAATTCTCAAGCAGCCACAGTACCAGCCAGCATCTGTCGAGAAACAGGTTATGCTCATCTACGCTGCCACCAACGGCTACCTGGACAATACATCCGTTGATCAGGTTGTAGCATGGGAGCAGGCATTCTACCGCTATATGGACGCCAACCATCCTGAGATTGGCCAAGCCATCATGGATAAGTCTGTTGTCGGCAAAGATAAGATGTCTGATGACTTGCTGAAAAAGCTTGGGGCCGCTATCGATGAGTTTAACCAGACGGCTGCACCGGGGAGCAACACGACACAGCAGCGTCAGCAACGCTAGGAGGCGCATCGATGCCATCAACCAGAGAGGTTCGGCGGCGCATACGCTCAGTTAAAAATACAGCACAGATCACCAAAGCCATGCAAATGGTGGCAAGCAGCAAGATGCGACGAGCACAGGAGCGTGTCCAGGAGGCACGCCCCTACTCTGAGCAGCTTCGCGCACTCGTCTCGCGTCTTGCCAACGCCACCGGCGATGACCTTGGTGAAGGGGTCGCCCTGCTCAAACAACGACCGGTACGCACTATTGGTCTGATCGTCATCACGCCAGACCGTGGTCTCTGTGGCGCATTGCCTAGCAACGTCAATCGCAAGGCTCTGTCTGTTGCCCTTGAGCAACAAAATGCTCAGGCGCAGCAGGGCCAACGTCCACAGATAGAATTCGTAGCCGTTGGTCGTAAAGGTCGCGACTTCATTGTGCGTAGCGGACAAAATCTTATTGCCGAGTTTGTTAACTATGGCGATAAACCCACACTGAACGATGCCAGAGCCATTGCACAAGTGGCGGTGGATTCCTTCTTAAAGGGTGAAGCTGATGTTGTGTACCTAGTTTACCCTAAATATGTGAACACCGTGACACAGCAACCAACCGCCATGCAATTACTCCCTGTGCAGCCGCCAACCAGTGAAAAAAACGAACAGAAAACGGTCGAGTATATTTACGAGCCAGATGCACAAAGCATTTTTGAGGCATTACTGCCCCGCTATGTCGATGTACTGGTCTATCAAGCACTGCTTGAGACTATTGCCAGCTTCTACTCTGCTCAAATGGTAGCCATGAAAAACGCTACCGATAACGCACAAGATCTTATTCAGGATCTTACACTTGCCTATAACAAGGCACGTCAAACCAGCATCACCACCCAGATTCTCGAAGTGGTTTCCGGTGCTAATGCCCTGTAAACAGGAGAAATAGAAATATATGGCAACAGAAGTAGGCACGAGAGGTAAGATCGTGCAGGTATTGGGAGCCGTCGTAGACGTCGAGTTTCCCCCAGACCACCTACCCGAAATTTATCACGAAATTCGTACCCGTATAGCCGGTGCTGAGAAAGACCTGATCCTTGAGGTTGAGCAGCACCTGGGCAATAACTGGGTGCGCTGCGTCGCTATGGGATCCACTGACGGTCTTCAGCGTGGCCTGGATGTCTTCGATATGGGACACCCTATCTCAGTTCCTGTCGGTGCCAAAACCCTCGGACGTATCTTCAACGTCCTGGGCCAGGCAGTAGATAACAAGCCGCAAGTTGAGGATGCTCCCATGTATCCCATTCACCGGCCAGCCCCTAGCCTGGAAGATCAGGCGTCCAACATCGAGGTCTTCGAGACTGGTATCAAAGTTATCGACCTTGTCTGTCCCTTTATGAAAGGCGGTAAGATCGGTGCCTTCGGTGGTGCCGGTGTCGGCAAGACCGTCATTATTCAGGAACTTATCAATAATATCGCCAAAGGTCATGGTGGTTACAGCGTCTTTGCAGGTGTAGGTGAGCGCACGCGTGAAGGCAATGACCTCTACCATGAAATGATTGGTGCAGGCGTTATCGATCGTCTTGCTATGGTCTTTGGGCAGATGAATGAGCCGCCTGGCGCCCGTTTGCGCGTAGCTCTGACCGGTCTCGCTATCGCGGAATACTTCCGTGATGAAGAGGGTAAAGACGTTCTGCTCTTTATCGACAATATCTTCCGCTTCACCCAGGCCGGTGCCGAGGTATCAGCCCTACTCGGTCGTATGCCTTCAGCCGTAGGATATCAGCCCAACCTCGCTGAAGAGATGGGTGAGCTGCAAGAGCGCATCACCTCCACCAAACGTGGTTCGGTTACCTCCATGCAAGCCGTCTACGTTCCGGCTGACGATTACACTGATCCGGCTCCCGCCGCAACCTTTGCACACCTCGACTCAACACTTGTGTTGGAGCGTGCTATCTTTGAGCAGGGCATCTACCCCGCCATTGACCCGCTAGCCTCCACCAGCCGCTTGCTTGACCCACAAATCGTCGGTCAGGAACACTATGATGTCGCTCGTGGCGTCCAGCGTGTCCTCCAGCGATACAAGGACCTCCAGGACATCATCGCTATTCTCGGCGTCGATGAACTCTCCGATGAGGATAAGTTGACTGTAGCGCGTGCGCGTAAGTTGCAACGCTTCTTCTCACAGCCCTTCACCGTGGCGCAGGTTTTCACCGGCAAGGAGGGTCGCTACGTTCCACTGAAAGAAACCATCAGCGGTTTCAAAGATGTTCTGGAAGGTAAGTATGATCACGTTGGTGAAAGCTACTTCTATCTCAAGGGTGGCATCGATGAAGTTGTGGGCGACTACGAAGCCGAGCAAAAGAAAGGCTAAGCTATGGCGACACGCAACACTCTGCATGTCGAGGTCGTCACTGCCGAGCGCGAGCTATATAACGGCGAAGCAGATGATGTAAATGCACCAGGGTCAGAGGGGCAGCTCGGTATTTTACCAAGCCATGCCGCTCTGTTAACTATGCTCAAAGCAGGTCCACTTACCATCAAACTAAGTGGTGCTGAAGAGCCATTGTTTGTCTCTGGCGGTTTCCTCGAAGTCTTTGACAACACCGTCACCGTGTTGGCTGATACAGCCGAACATGCTGAGGAGATCGATCAGGCTCGTGCTGAGGAAGCTCGCCGCCGTGCGCAGGATAGTCTAGCACAGGCTCAATCCAATACGGAACGTGCCGATCTACAAGGCGCGCTCGAACGAGCCGTAGCCCGTCTCCACGTAACTGAAATTTCTCGCCGACGCGGTGGTCGTCGCGTCCAAATGCCACGTTCCGAGCAGTAAGCACTCGACCTACGCCAGACAAAAGGGCCGATGCAAGTCATGCATCGACCCTTGTCCTTAGAAGTTTCCACCAGCACCGGCATCGTTACCACTATTCCCAAAGTCACCGCCTCCACCAAAGTCACTACCTCCACCAAAGTTACCTCCTCCATCACCGCCAAAGCTGCCACCAGCACCACCGCCGAAATCTCCCCCATTGCCAGAGTCTCCACCACCAAAGCTTCCTCCTGCTCCGCCACCAAAGTCTCCACCTCCATAGTTACCACCCTGATCGCGGTTCTCGTCACGGGCCTCATCTTCACCGCGTTCTTTGCCTAACTCATAACCAAGCAAACCGCCTGCAGCTGCACCTATACCCCCGGCAGCCCACGGATTCATACCCTGCCCCTGACCATAACCGGGACCGTAGTTGGGTGGATAGCCCTGATTATATGGTTGATCATATGGCTGCTGATAGATCGGTTGCTGGTAAGGAACATTTCTTCGTCCTCCAAACCTTCGACGGCGCACTACAGCAAAAACAACACCTATGGCAAGCACAATCAAGCCAATGCAACACAATGGAACAAACAGCCCTGGGAAAAGCCCACCGCCCGTATTGCTTGAACCAGACGGTGTATTACTACCTGTATTCGTGTTATGCCCCGCTGATAGCGAACTTTCTAAAGAGCGCATAGCGGCCAGGGTTGCGTTGGTATAGTCGCCTTTAAAATTGCTCTTGAAAGCGGTATATGCAGCATTATAATCGCTAGGGGTTAGGGGCACAGTTGAATTGCCCGCAATGTACACGTACCTATCTCCCGTATCAATGGCCATGACAATCAGGCCTGAACTCTCATGGCTCTTTGCCTGCTGTTCAAAAGTTGCTTGTGTGTCATTAAATCTCTTAATCGTATAGATGCTCATGGGGTACGACAGATTGCGTCCCTCATTCTGTATCTGGTTGACATTCAGTACACCAGCTGCATCATTGACATTTACTGTACTGGCAAACGCACTTATCGAGGTAAACAGCACTATACACAGTGCCATAACTGTAGCGAACAAGCCTATGCTTAGTCTTCTCACACGAGACCATCTTTTTGTAATCATAACGAACTTCCTTCTCTCATAGAACAAAACTCTCTCGCTTGTGTAACACCTATACATAACGATATACGGTTCAGCCTCCCTCTTTGATACAAAATTTCTATGGAGCTAAGCAAAAATACCGACATTGCTATGCAGATTTTTACCTAAAAATCTCCTACCGTTCCACTTCCAAAGTTATCTCGCCATCCAGCGTCACCGTTCCTTTATCTCCATCAACCATCACACGCTGGCCACTCTTCAACCTCTCAGTGGCTACACCGGTCCCCAGCACAGCCGGAATGTGATACTCACGGGCCACAATCGAACTGTGGCTGAGTGGACCGCCCACGTCGGTCACGACCCCCGCGGCCAGGGCGAAGAGCGGCGTCCAGGCAGGCGTTGTGATCCTTGCCACCAGAATATCACCCTGACGCATCTGGTCGAACTCTCCGGGACCGTGAATGACCCGCGCCAAGCCGGTGATACTGCCAGGACTGGCGGCGATTCCTTTCAGCACATTGCCCTCGGCCTGGTCGGTGCGGGCTGGCATCATGTTGGTGAAATCGATCCCCAAAAAGCGGGCCCCACCTTTAATTGGCAAGACTACCGGCGGCGTGAGAGTACGTTCTTTCTCCCAGGTCGCCCGCCGCTCGGCTACGACTGCTTGATAGTCTGCTAGTGGCTGTGCTGGTTGCCCGGCGTCCAGTGCGCTTGCTGCCTCCTGCAATTGGTCTATCGTCAGCCAGAATACGTCGTCCGGGGTGTCGATCACCTTGCGCGTGACCAGCCGCCGCCCGATCTCTCCTAGCATATGGCGCACAACCGGCCAGCCCAGGCCCACATCCGCCAGTGCATCTTCGCGCAGTGGGGCAAGGCGCTGAGCCCACTCTACAAGTCGCTGGAAGGTTCTCAAGCGGAAGCCATGCAAGCGAGCAACCATCGCTCGTGTGGCCTGCTTACGTGCAGCCTCTGCAGCAGCCTGACGTTCATAAGGGTTTGGTGCCTGATCGCTCAGGAAGAACTTGAGCGTTTCTAAGATCTGCCCTGGATCATCAAGTAGCACGGCTTTGGCAAAGTCGAGGTCATAGATGGTATGCCCGAAACGGGCCAAGTGATCGGCTAGCCTTCGCCAGAATTCGGACCATCCTCTCTCCTCTCCTTTCTCTGCTGTCCCTCGTGCTGCCTGCTCGCGGTACGCCTCCTTGAATTGCTTGCTCGACATGTTCGCCAATGCGGCGGCCAGTTCCGGTTGTTCGCGTACCAATTGTGCCAGATCGTACAGCGATTTCTCGGCCTGTATCGGTGCGCTGTCGAAGCCCAGCATAAACGTCAGGGCAGCAGGACCATTGCGCCCCTTGAGAAATTTGTTGTATACCTGGGTAAAGAATAATTCGCTCATGTATGCCGCTGGCAGGATGCCGCTCTGTACAGAGAGATAGTACTGAGCAGCTTCGTCCGTGATGACACGCACTCCATTGAGCAGTTCTTCGGCTGACGTGCTGGCCAGGTCCTTTGTTTGCCATCTCTTGACAAGCTCGGCATACCTGGAACGCTCCTCCTGCCAACGCGCCTGCGCGCTGCGCAGCAGGCCCGGTAGTTTTACCGCAAAGATGTACGGTGTCACGAGGGCTATCTTTACTGTCTGTGCAGCCGTCCAGGCGAGGCCATAGTAGCCGTACCCGTTGATGATCGGCATGCTCATAGGAAACACGTCTGCTATTCCGGCGCTCTTCATGAGTTCATTCATGGCTCTGTCCCACGCGGGGAGTCCGAGCGTGGCGAACAGGGGCGAGATCGGATCAGGGAGCAGTTCAAACACACTACTACGATAGTAGCTCCCCTTCGGATTGGGCAGTTTCCACTCTGCTGCTTGTGTCGCCTGCTTCCCGGCGGCTGACTCCGGCAAGGCGGTGATGGGACGTGCCTGCACGACGAAAACCTGCCCATTCTTCATCGCCCACTCTATGTCCATTGGCCGACCATACAGCTTCTCGATCTGCTCTCCGATGCGCGCCAGTTCAGCCGCTTGTTCAGCAGTGAGCACCGCTTTCTTGCGCTTCTCGGCTGGCACCGGCTCCTCATGCGTGCCTTCTGGCGTACGCACAGTCATCACGTTTTTCTCGTTGATCTCCTGTTCAATAATCTTGCCGCTCACCTTATCAACTACTATCGTGTCGGGCGTGACCTGTCCTCCGACAATCGCTTCACCTAGCCCCCACGCTGCGTTGATCATGATCTGGTCGCGTGCGCCGGTCAGAGGGTTCGCGGTGAAGAGGATGCCTGCTGCATCGGCTGGCACCAGTTCCTGCACGACCACGGCCAGACTGACATCTTCCGATGCAATACCCTGACGAGCGCGATAGCCAATAGCTCGCGCCGTCCACAGCGAGGCCCAGCAACGCTTCACTGCATCCAGCACTCTTATCTGGCCTCGTATGTTCAGGTACGTCTCCTGCTGACCCGCAAACGACATCCCAGGCAAATCTTCAGCCGTAGCCGAGGAGCGCACGGCCACCGCCAGTTCACCTCCGCCAAGCTCGGCATAGGCTTTGTGAATTGCCTCAGCAATATCATCAGGAATCTCCCCCTCGGCAAAGAGCGTGCCAATACGTGCCGAGGCATTTTCCAACGTAGCAGGCTCACGAGGATTGACAGCAGCTACAGCCGTGAGAATGGCTTCCTGTAAGCCATGAGCCGCCACAAAACGCCGATACGCTTCCGTAGTGATATAAAAACCTGGAGGTACAGGTAAACCAGCTAAAGCCATCCGCGCCAGCGAAGCTCCCTTGCCTCCCACTTGCTCTAATGTAACACCGGCAGTATTCAATGGCAGAACCACTGCTATATCAGAAACCTGTTGATCGATACTCATTTGCTTCTCTCCTTAAAAATTGGAAATGACAAAATGACTACTTGATGTTATCTGGTCATATTATATCATCAACAACGTTAGGAAAACGCTACGAAGGGTACGGTTCATTCGCTCTTTTGGAGTGATTCTTCTCTCTTTCTCCTATTCTACCATCTTCCTTCTTCCACTCCTCTTCCCTTTCGCCAACAGGGTCTTCTATAGACCCACTGTTAAAGAAAACATACCTGGAGCGTGCTAAGTGTAGCACCGTATTTTCTTCTTTCGAGAAAGGACACACATCTATGCGCATTGCTTCTTCTGCACACAGTGGCATGGCAAACATGCCTGAGCAGGCCGCGACGCAGGCTACCTCGGTCACCTTGAGCGAGGGCAGCCTCTTCGTGCTTGCAGTGGTCCGTCTGTTCGTCGGCCTTCTCTGGTTCCAACAACTCTTTTGGAAGTTACCTCCCAGCTTTGGCGGACTCCATCGGTATGTCGTGGAGGAAGGCCAGTACACATTCTTGCCCGCCTATGCCTTCGTTATCCAGCACCTCCTTCTCCCCAACTTTTTCCTGTTGGGGACTTTCACCTGGATGGCTGAACTGGTGGTGGCTCTTTGCTTGCTCTTTGGCATCTTTTCCCGCTTTGGTGCGTGGCTTGCCACGTTGCTCTCGCTGCAACTGTACGTAGGGCTGGCCTACGCGCCGGGCGAATGGTATTGGACCTATGGCATGCTCGTCTTGCTAGGGATCACGCTCGCTGCTATCCCTGCGGGACGACGCCTGGGCGTGGATCAATGGCTTGCTCCACGATTAGCGCAGGCGAGCGAGAATAGCCGCATTGCGCGGGTCGTGCGATGGTTTGTGTAGTAGGATGAAATGGAAGGAAAACCGACGATGATGAAGACGATTCGTCAAGGACTCTTGGCAGGGTTGTGTGCTGGGTTCCTAGCCGCACTGCTCTTTGTCGTGGACTACGGCCCAGCCAACAGTCTGCATGCAGTCGCACGCTGGCTGGCACTGGATAGTCCAGGAGCGGGAAAGTTTGTGGGCTTCCTGCTGATGCTGATTCTCGGCGCAGTATTTGGGGTGCTCTTTGGTGTATTGGGGGGAAGAGGGCAAGCCACACTGGGACGTGCGCTGGGCATGGGCTTGCTTATGGGCATCATCTGGTGGGTTGTGGTTGTCTTTGCGCTGGGGACAGTGGTCAATCACCAGAGGTTGGATCTCGGGTCCTGGCTCCTTTCATTCATCCCCCTATTGGTCTATGGACTACTTCTGGGGAGTATCTCGTTCCAATGGAGGCAGCAGCATACATGAACGTCCGCGCTCATGACTTTGGAGAGGTGCCCATTCTGGCACAGAAACACTATGAAGCCCCTTCGGTCTTTACGCCGGAGAACTTGCTGCGCGAGGCACGGCGACAAAAAGGACTCCCCGTCGGTACCGTTCCAGCGATCTGCGTGTTTGACCCTGATGGGGATCTGGTTGATTATCTGCATGCTACCAAGCGCGCTCACCGCCATCCAACCTGGGCGTGCTATCACACAGTGCTTGAGACGTTCGTGCAGGACGAGATCGAGTACGGGATCCTTGGTCGCGTGGTGGGTGCCCCCTTTGCGGTGCTGGTGGCCGAGGAACTGTTCGCCTCCGGATGCCAGTTGCTTATTAGTATCACCTCAGCAGGGCAAATTATCTCGATGGGCCATCCGCCTTATGTCGTGCTGATCGAGCAAGCACTGCGTGATGAAGGAACAAGTTATCATTATCTGCCACCTTCGCCCTACAGCTATCTCGCCCCGGCACTCAGAGAGATGCTCTGTTCGACCTGGGATCACAGTTGCGTGCCCCTCTCTGTCGGAGCCAGTTGGACGACGGATGCACCATTCCGAGAAACAGAGGCGGCCATCGCGGCGTGTCGAGCGAGGGGCATTGTGGCAGTGGAAATGGAGGCAGCAGCTTTGTACGCCATGGCGAGTGCCAAGCAGAAAGCCGTCATTTGTTTTGCGCATGTGACCAATCAAATGGGACAGGCCGAGAGGGACTTTGAAAAGGGGCAGGCGCAGGGAAGCATGACCGCTCTACAGGTGCTCCGTCAGACGGTAAGGAGTTGGCAAGAGGGGAATGTTTTATGAGTCTCATGAGTCGTTTTTTGGAACACACCAACTTCTTCGCTTGCCTGTGTGATGTGGCCCCTTCTGGCAAGTCGATCAACATCACGAGCGCTCTGATGCGTGTTTGGCCTGACCATCCCACACAGGAGTCCGATGGCTGTCTGCGGGTCTGCATCGATCTGTGGCCGACGGCCTACCGCTTCCGTCGTGGACACTGCATCCGGCTCCAGGTCTCTAGTGGGGCTCATCCCCATTTCGCACGCAACCTGGGAAAAGGGGAGCCGCTTGGGATTGCAACGACGTTCCATGTGGCAGAACAGCAGATTTATCACGATCCAGCTCATCCATCCGCAGTCACCCTCCCTGCCGACTAAGGATGTGCAGAAGGTAGGATGGACGTCACGGCACCAATGGAAGAGATCGGCTAGTTCTATCCTAGAATGAATAAGTGGGCAAGGAGTGAGATAGGAAAAGTTACCTTCAATTCCCATTGACAAATAGAACGTATGTTCAGTATACTATAACATATGTTAGTACAGATGCTTCCTGACACGATGACAAAGCTCGCCCAGATGGGTAATGCAACAAGCTTCGAGCCTGCTGGTGATCAACCGCAGCAGGAACGCCATCATGCGCCTTACCAATCACGTAGTCTGGCAGAGTGCATTACCAATGTGGCCACGCCCAAGGGTAGCAAACCGATCCTCAAGGCTATGGTGACAACGGCTTGCGAACGCAATTGCTATTACTGTCCCTTCCGCGCTGGACGAAGCAAAATGAAGCGCCTCACCTTCACGCCAGATGAGTTGGCTGGTGGCTTTGATACACTCCAACGTGCTGGCAAGGTAGAGGGCATGTTCCTGTCGTCTGGTATTATCAAAGGCGGCGTGACGACACAGGATAAGATCATCGAGACGGCTGAAATTGTTCGCAGGCGATATGGGTATAATGGGTACCTTCACCTCAAAGTAATGCCTGCCATAGAATATGACCAGCTCTACCACCTGATGCAACTGGCGGACCGTGTTTCTGTGAACCTGGAAGGTCCGACGCAGGAGCGATTGAATGCACTGGCCCCTAAAAAAGATTTTGAGCATGATCTACTCACGATGTTGCGTTGGGCTGAAGAAATACGCCGCAAGCATCCGGATGAAAAGCTTGCAGGAACGGTAACGCAGTTTGTGGTAGGGGCAGTCGGTGACACGGACCAGGAGTTGCTCTCACTCAGTTCGCGCTTGTACCGTAAGATGGGGCTCACCCGCGCCTATTATTCCGGCTTTAGTCCCGTCATCCAAACTCCCTTTGAAAACGTGCCTGCGACTGATCCTCTGCGTGGGCATCGTCTGTATCAGGCAAGCTTTCTGCTGCGCGACTATGGTTGGAAAGTGCAAGACTTGCTGTTTAACAGTGATGGGAACATGCTGCTGGATATGGACCCCAAACGGGCGTGGGCAGAGATGCATCTGCGTTCTGCACCTATTGAAATCATGACTGCTACTCGTGAGCAATTATTGCGTGTTCCTGGTATTGGCCCTGTAGGTGCTACTGCCATTATGCATGCGCGCTGCCTGGGTCGTCTCACCGATCTCTCTTACCTGCGTCAACTCAATATCCGTAATCCCGAACAAGCTGCCCCCTATATCCTGTTAGATGGGCATAGACCACTTTCACAGATGCTCTTGTTCTCGTAAATATTGAAGTGCTTACAAACGCAATTGTATTCGTAAGCACTCCGTTACGGTTGCTACTGGGTGCGCCACAGTTTTTTGCAGAGACGTGTGCGGGGAATCAGCAAGATCGGAGAAGTTTTTTTCGGTGGAAGCGAGTAAGTTGATGGCGAAGAAACGTTCACTCATTGCATGGAGGTGTTATGGGAAAAGTTATTGTAGGTGCCACTCTGTCACTAGATGGGTTTATGAATGACCGCAATGGTGATGTGAGCCGCCTGTATCCGGATCTAGAAGCGTTGCGAAGAACAGAGATGTTACAGGAAGAAATACAGACGACAGGCGCGGTGGTGATGGGCCGACGTGCCTACGACATGGCAGAGGGGGATGTCACGGATTACGAATATCAAGTACCGATCTTTGTCCTGACTCATCATATTCCAGAAAAGGTGGCCAAAGGAGAGAACGACCAGTTGACGTTGACCTTCGTGACTTCTGGGATCGAAAGGGCCATTGAACAAGCAAAAGCAGCCGCAGGTGACAAACATGTCATGGTGATAGGCGGCGCGAATACCGCTCAGCAATGCCTACGAGCCGGGCTGGTTGATGAAATCCATATTGGCATCGTCCCTGTCCTCTTTGGTGAAGGTCTTCGCTTTTTCGAGCCTCTCGTCAATGAACAGATGGAACTGGAAAGAACGAGGGTATTCGAGTCCCCGACGAGAACCGATCTTTGGTTCCGCGTTGTCAAGTAAGATCCGTACGTATTCGCATCAGCCCCACTCCTTTTGCCTAGATATTCTGTGTGCAAAAAGGTGTGGCGCACCCGTTGCTACTTGTAACGCTGACCGAATGACCTCCTAATGAAGGTGAAACTGTGTACAGACTCTTCTCAAAGTCATGCCTGGAATAGAATATGACCAACTTTATCGGCTGATGCAACTGGCCGATAGAGCCTTGGTCAACTTAGAAGATGGCATTTTGCTAAAGTGGTGGTTCGTTATACCGTTCGTGCAACCCACAAAAGAGCCTTCATGAACATTCCTGCTAGCGGCAGGCCGGTGGTATACACGGGAATAGCCATCTTCCGTATTGCCGATGGGAAAATTGTCGAACAGTGGCAGGAAGCCGATCTGATGGGTCTGATGCTACAACTGAGTGAAAGCACGTGGCGAACCATGACAGAACCTCTGGGCCAACGAGAGACAGAGGGCCTCCAGCACACGATGGACGTCACTGCGCCGATGGAAGAGATCGGCTAGTGCTTTCTCAGAAGGTGCTTGTCGTCAGGCATGATTGTTCTGGCGAGCAGTATCTACTTGTTACCTCGCATCGCGAGATCGACGAGCCAGGGGAATGTTTTCGCTATGCTGGTGAGTGGACTGTAGTAGCCGGGTACGATCACTTCGCGACGTGGTTTGACGACGAGATCGGCGATAGTGCGGGCTATCAAGTCTGGCCCTGGCATGGGTAGGCGTGAGCCTTTGTTCATATTGGTGTTGATGAAGCCGGGCGAAACTAGGGAGACCGCAATGCCACGAGGTGCTAGCTCGCGGTACAAAGATAACGAAAAGCCGCGCAAGCCGAACTTGGTACCTGAATAGAGCGGGCTGATAGGAATATGGCCTGCTACTGAGGCAACAGAGATGATGGTGCCATGATGGCGCTCCATCATCTCTGGCAGTACTGCGTGAGTCATGAGCATGGCACCACGCAAATTCACATCGATAATCTGGTTGATGTATTCGGCTGGCTCCTTGAAAAATGGTTTGAGTCGCCCAATACCGGCGTTGTTCACTAAGACATCGATGTGCCCAAACTGCTCAATGGTTTGCTCAACCAGGTGGGCGATCTGTGTCGCATCGGTGATGTCTGTGGGGATAGCCAGGGCATGGTGTCCTGCGTCGGTAATGGCGCGAACCTGGACGGCTAGCTCTTCGGCACGCCGGGCGGCCAGGATAACTTGCGCCCCATGCTGGGCCAGCTCTCTGGCGGTGGCGGCACCAATGCCTGAACTTGCACCTGTCACAATAACGACGGCATCACTCAAGGTTCTTGATAACCTGGATGAGCGTTGCTGCTCTTTTTCTGCTTTTGTTGTAGCCATTACACGCCTTCCAAATAGTATTGGGATGGTTGATTGCGTCCAAAACGCATCGACCTGACGGAACGTTCGATCTATTGCGTAGGGGCATCCTGTCCGGGGGACGGGTATGGAAGAGCCCCTGGGAGCGCATATCCACGAGGCGCGGCGGGCAGCCACAAGGGCCCCCGCACCGCACCACGCTGCCCCTGCCCCTACGCGATTGACCTAGCCAAGGAGCCCCTACACGACCTGCAAACGTTCTTAGAGGTTTGGAGGGTAGCCCCCAACTTGTACTTGTGGCTGCTGCTGCCGTATTTGATAATCAATCGAGTTGAGTACATCATGTACGACGTTACTTTGCTGGATCGCCCCTACTGCTGCTGTAACGAGTAGAGGATGGATGGCCAGACCGACGGCCCCGACTACTATCTGATCTACCCAGTCCTGTGCTCCTACTCTCACGAGTGTTCCCCCATTGACACGCTGTAAGGAGATACCCAGTGCCTTATTAAAACCGGTGATCGTCCTCAAGGTGCTTTCCTTCTTTAGTTGGACGTGCATCTGGTTGAAATCTCCAAATTGCTGTGCCTCATAGCCCTTTGATTGATATTCGAGTACTAATGCCTGAGCAATTCTCTGAAGGTCAAGGTCTTGTGTCTGATAGAAACGTGTTTCCATATTTTTCCTCTCTATCTTTATCATGTTCGTCTTTAAGTTCTGAGCTTCCTTTATATCACATAAAAGGAAGAAAGGTCTCTGAATAACTATACGGAGATGAGCCTATATGGTTGTTGTGAGGCTAAATTACTGAACAGAGGACCACTCTCCGGTGAATGTAGGAGGGATGGAACTGAAACGCGCTCGATTGGCTAGAGATTTGCCTCGTAAGGCAAGGTTCAAGAGAGGCAATCTTGCTTGACAATGTTTACCTCGTATGAGCAGAAAAGTGTCAAGTTCATTTGAACCATGCCTAAGCAATCTCTAGTCAATTGCATATCATGATGCTCTTTCTTTCGTTTCTAAAGCACTGAGAAGAGTGCTTCCTGCTGCTTGTGCATGTATGTCAGCCTTGACACGTATCGCAGAGCGGTGTGCAAGCATAGCGGGGGTGATGCGATACACATCTTTGACTAAGTTCAAACGCTCAAGCGTCCAAATGACGTAGCTGGAGATGTCAACCTGCCACCAGCGTAGGCCATGAAAGGCGGAGCGAGGGAAGGCATGGTGATTGTTATGCCAGCCCTCACCAAAGGCGAGCAGTCCAACTACCCATTCGTTGTGGCTGCGATCGTTGGTCTCAAATGCACGCTTGCCAAAGGTGTGACAGACCGAATTGACGCTCCACGTCACATGATGGGTCAGGAATATGCGTACCAGCCCCCCCCATAGCAGGCCAGACCACCCACCAAGCATAAAGGGAAAGAGCAGCGAGAGTCCGACCCACACAAAGAAGGTGCGACTGACAAACAGCACTATGGGATCGGTGAGCAGGTGCCGAGCATAGATGGCGGGATCTGCTTCACGATCTTTGAACATCCAGCCAATATGGGCATGGAAGAAGCCTTCCACCGGACTATGGGGATCGCCTTGGCGATCAGCCTGTGCATGATGCTTGGTATGCGTGGCGGCCCATTGCAACGCGGGGCCTTCCAACGACATGGAGCCAAACACAAGCAGTAGGAACTTGATGACGGGGTGGGGACGGAAACTTCGATGGGTCAGCATCCGATGGAAGCCGATCGTCACACCCATCGAGGTGATGGCATACATGCTCAGGAACAAGGCAATATCTCCTGGGTGAACCGCTCGTTGCCAGAGCAGGGAGATGGCGTAACCAGTTGCGAGCAGCGGTCCAATAACAACGGCAAGGACCAACGCTTTGTAGAGTGGACTAGTGTAGTTCAATGAAATCTCCAGACGAGGGACTCCACCTCAAAGAAGTGGAACCATATTGCTCCACCTTCAAAGTAGAACACTAGTAAGAGCAAAAACAAAGCCATTTTGTTTCACCAGTTGTGAGAGAGTCCCCCACTTTCATGAGCAAAAACAATCCCGTTATATCAGCTAAATTGTTTGGACAATAAAACAAAATTAACCCCCATGCTTAAGCACAAGGGTTAAATTCTGATAAAGGTATAAATCGGTGACTCAGCCTTTATCAGTCACCAACACAACTTTTCCCTTCACCTTGCGTTCCAGCAAATCGTTCAGTGCTTGGGCGGCGTGTTCGAGGGGATATGTCGCTGAGATGTAGGGTTTGATTTTGCCTTGGCGGAACCACGTGAGGAGTTCGCGTAGGTGTTCCTGGTTGCGTTGGCTGTCGCGGGTGGTGAAGGAGCCCCAGAAGACGCCGACAATGGAGCAGCCTTTGAGCAGCGGCAGGTTGAGGGGGATGCGTGGGATGTCGCCTGCGGTGAAGCCGATGACGAGATGGCGACCTTCCCAGGCTATGCCACGTAGGGCGGCTTCACTGTAGTCGCCACCGACCGGATCGAAAATTACATCGACGCCGTTGCCTTGGGTTAGTTCTTTGAGGCGTGTTTTGAGGTCTTCGGTGGCGTAATTGATGACTTCGTCGGCTCCGTGTTCCCGGCACACGGCCAGCTTCTCATCGCTGGAGGCGGCTGCGATGATGCGTGCTCCCATAGCCTTGCCAAGCTCTACGGCGGCTAGACCGACGCCGCCAGCTGCGCCGAGGACGAGCAGTGTTTCTCCTGGTTGAAGATGCGCCCGATCTTTCAAGGCATAGTGCGAGGTGCCAAAGGTCAATACAAAAGAGGCGGCTATGGTAAAATCCATACCTTCGGGGATAGGGATGAGTATTTTGGCGTCGGCCACCACTTCCTCGGCAAAGCCACCCCAGCCAGTAAAAGCGATGACTTTATCGCCTGCTCTGACGTGATGTACCCCTTCACCAACCTCTTTGACAATACCAGCTACTTCGCTTCCTGGTGAGAAGGGCATAGCTGGCTTGAACTGATATTTGCCCTGGATGATCAGGGTATCAGGAAAATTAACGCCGCAGGCTTTTACCGAGATAACAACTTGCCCCTTGCCAGCTTTGGGAGATTCGACCTCTTCTATGCTCAAGCTTTCAGGTGGGCCGTATTGTTTGCACAGGACTGCTTTCATGAAATAACGCCTCCTCGAAGAAAAATAGATGGCTGCGATAGATATCTTACCACAGAAAAATTATAGAGAGAACAAAGTGGCGATGAACCCAGACATTTGGAGAGAGGACCTCTCTGTCATCCCTTCGCTTCTCTCAGGGCAGGCTCTGAGCACAGCGAAGGATCTCTGCCGACGGCGAGCCAGATCCTTCGCTGCGCTCAGGATGACAGGCATTCTCTCCAAATATCGGCGATGAACCTGGTTTGCAAACCAGGTTCATCGCCACTTTGTTCTCTTCTGTTCAAACGAATTTATTGTGGGATTTTAGCCCTCACGCCGGGCGTGTGAGAGCTAAACACAAGATTATTGTGAACGAACCTCTAACCAGCTTTTGATCTTGGGCCAGAGATTCTTGCGGGCATCTGAACCGGTGAGTAGTCCGACATGTCCGGCATTGAGCACAAAGAACTCTTTGTCCTTGCTACTTATCTGGTTCATGGCAGATTCGGCTTGGGGTAGACTGCAGATGTGATCCTTTGTGCCAGCAATATTCAGGACAGGACAGGTAATGTTGTGTAGGTCTACACGGCGTCCACGTAGCTTAATCTCACCCTTAATCAGTTTATTTTGCTGGTAGAACTCTTTAATCCATTGTTTGAAGGTTTCACCAGCGAAAGGAACACCATCGTTGACCCACTTATTCATGGCAAGCCAGGTATCCATGGGCTTGTCCTGTAAGATGCGGTCCCACATGGTGACATAGGTGCCGACATAGTTGGTGACCGGTTTGACCATACGGTTGCCCGTATCGACGAGTTCGCCGGGAACGTTCCCGAAAGCCTCGACCAATATATCGGGGTCAAAGTATTTAGAATTTGTCCAGAGACCGTAGAGTCCCATGTTCTCAGGGGTGAAATCGAAGGGAGTGGTCAGGAAAATGAGATTTTTGAGCGGTTTGTCAGGGAAGAGCGAGGCGTACATGGCGGTCATCGTGCCGCCCATGCAGAAGCCGAGGATATTCACCTCTTCTGAGTGTGCGTGGTGGGTGACCTTTTTGACAGCTCGAGGAATATAATCGAGGACGTAGTTCTCAAAGGTCAGGTTCCTGTCCTCGTCGCCGGGAGTTCCCCAGTCAAGCATATAGACATCAAAACCCTGGTGAGAGAGGTATTCCACCAGACTATTGCCTGGCATCAAGTCCAGGACATACGGTCTATTAATCAATGCGTAGATAAGCAATATGGGCACCGGATAGCGTTTCTCCAATGCCGGTTCATAGTGATACAGTTTGGCTTTGTTCTTGGTCCAAATGATTTCTTTGGGTGTTTGTCCCGTGGACGCTTTGGCACCATCCAGAATGATCTGCATACCCTTGACATACTTCTTGAGCATATCATCGAGTTCGGTTGTAGATGCTGTACCATTCTGTACCTGTATAGCCATTGATACCTCCTCGTTGTAGTTGCGACTTCGCAAACATACAATCTTTATAGAGAAAAACGAGTAGAGAACTTGTGAGGGTAGGCTTCGTTAGCTGCCTCACGCTATCTTTGTCTCTACTCAGGGTTTGTTTGTATCTCTTCAACAGGTGCGGCTGTTGTATTTTTCTTAGATGGCCTGTTACGTTTTGTCGTAGTGCCATTCACAGAGGTAGCAGCGGCGGCATGGCTCATGGCTGCCTCGGCTTTGACCTCAAGCTTCTCGAGAGCGGCAAGCACTCTATCTAGTTTGCTTTCCACCTCATTCATCCGTTTCGTCAGTTCTTCAATAACCTCAGCCTTTCCTGCGGCTGTCTGCCTCTCTAAGCCAGTAGAGAGGGCGTCCAGCTTGTTTGCTACCGGGGCCAATCGCTCATCCAGCCCGGTGATCACTTCGTGAGCGGCCATATTAACATACTTATCTTCCATATCCTCAACCGCCTCCTCAATAGAGTCCACTTTCTCTTCCAGAGTCACGACCATCTCTGCTACCCGTGTAATATCGGAACGGGTGGGAATTTGCAGATTCTTGAAGTATTCTTCATTGGCGCGACGCAGGGTTTTCACAAAGGTAGCATAGACCTCGAGAAAAGGACTAGATGATTCGATAAACTTCTCGGAACCGAGCATGTCATCTACGACTTTAGCCCAAGTTTCGCTAGTAGTATCATACCACTCTTTGAAAAAGGTGAAGGGGTCTTTGGGTAACACATCAGTTGACATGATGCGATGACGGACCTCTTCCATCAAGGCGATCCATTGCGTCGTCAGTCCTAGTGGGTCACCGCCCCTCTCCACGGCTTGTTTCCACGCACCTACGGTGGCTTCATACCATTGATTCCACAGCTCTTTGGTGTTAAGCATGGCAGCTGAGGCCGTCTTGTATTGCTCCTGAGCGTTGCTAACGCTTTGGAACCAGAGGCGATAAAAGCCATAGGGGTCGACGAAAGTCTCTTTGTTGCCCTCTATGGCTTGTGCCCACTTTCTGGTAGTTGCCTCATACCACTGCTTCCACATGTCTGTAGGATCCATGGGGTTGCGTGGTTTGCTTCCTCCTGGCATCTCTATCTCTCCTTCTTTACGACGAACTACGAAAAGATACTCAGTTGCTACTAATTATAAAAAATTGGGGGTTGGGTTGCAAAACCCAACCCCCGGTAGAATGACTATTATTGGTTGTTGGGCTCTGGCATCTTCAGGCCACTGAACGCTTGCTGAGCTGCGTCATAGCTCTGCTGAGCTACCTTCTGGCCCTGGCTAACGGCTTGCTGAGCGGCCTCAAAACTCTGGCGGCTAGCCTTTTGAGCAGTTTCGAGACCCTGGCGACCGACTTTCTCAGCGGTCTCTACACCTTGCCAGGCAATTGACTCGGCGGTGTCGATAGACTGCTTGTAGTAGGAGAGAGGCGTGAAGAAGAAATCGTCATAGGCGTCAACCGACTCACGGGCAAACTCGCGGACAAGCTCTTGCTGCCGCTGGCCCTGCTCGGCCAGTTTGTCCAGCAATGCGCGAGAGCTGCTCACATGCTTCTTCCACAGTTCGGCCCCGTTCTCGAAGGTTGTCTGAGCGTAGTGCAAGTTACGCTCCTGAGCGGCAATGGCACTATTGAATAGAGCCTGTACATCCACTGGCTGCTGGTCCTGAGCATGCTCAGTCTGTTCACGCATAAGTGAGCGTGTGCTCTCAGCATGGCTCTTAAGAACCTCAACAGCGTTCTCGAGCGTGCTCTGTACAAAAGCTACGTTGCGCTCATAGGCTGCCGCTGCGCTCTCATTCACCGTCTGACCAGCCTCACGAGCGGACTGGGCAATATTCAATACTGCATCATTGACTTTATACTCTGCCATGATTTTTTGTTCCTTTTGTTTTCCTCGCAGTTGCCTGCGATAACTAACTAACATAAACGACTGTGCTTGCGCACGTATTTCACCTGCTTGTCGAGAGTATCCACAAGGGGTACCCCTACATGTAGATGGAGGTGAGTCCATCCGGGTACCCACAAGGGGTACCCCTACATGTTGATGGATGTGAAGGGATGTTCTTCTCAGAAGAACAGTTTATTTACCCTGCTGTCCATTCTCTTCATTCTTGCGCGACGCTGATTGTCCTGTATAGAGACTGAAGAACGTATCCATCATCTTTTGATACTGATCCAGAGACTGTACCCAGAACTTGAGGTATTCTTCACCGGCTTGGGTGATGGAATAGACCCGGCGGGCTGGGCCACCTTCTGAGGTATCCCAGTTGGAACTGACCATGCCGTCCTTTTCCATCTGCCGCAATGTACGGTAGAACGTGCCAGCATTCATAGTGCTGAAGCCAAAGGTTGCCAACTTTTCCATCAGCTCATAGCCGTAGGAACTCCATTCCCGGAGCATGAGCAGAAGGACAGGTACAAGCCAGTTCTTGGACCACGCTTCAGTTGTCGCGTTATGAAAAAGTTTCTCTTTATTGACTTCGGTCATACCGCACCCCTGTACGCACCTCTATGTGCTTATCTATCTTAATATGCTTGAAGTTTTTATCTTGTTCAAGCATCTATATGCAGTATACACATAGATGCAACGTTTGTCAAGGGGTAAAGGGACGAATTTTTGGGAATGGAGAAAAATGGGAAAGAGCACCTCGATCAAGTGTTCGGAGGTCGCACGTTCCCCCTCCCGTAGCCGCTCCAGCTCTTCTTTGGCTCGGGTGGTGAGCTTGCTCATCCGCTTCGTGAACATTTGGAGAATTTCATCACGGGTAGAAAGCTGGGCCTGAGCGATGAGACAGACCAGCAGCGCGAGGCGTTTGGAGGCAGCAAAGTCCCAGAGATTGGTGGCGTGCAGGGAGCGTGCCTCCTCTGCCAGCCTGGTCCTCCCATCCTACTGTCCCATGCTGGGTCAGTCAAAAGGGAGGCCAGCTCGGTGTTTCTGCCATAGGATGGGTGATCGACGAGCTCGTGCGAATCTGCAAGGGCCTCCCAAGAGAGGTGAGTGCCCATTGGCTCCGCTATACCTTACCCATTGGCACGCAATCTGCCACAGTTCTTGCCCACACGCGGTGGGGGAACACCAGCGGTCGGGACCTGCTTCGACATTTTCATCCACCAGCACCCCCTCGAATGCTCCACGTCCGTGATACAAGTCCAGAACATCCTCGACGAGGAAGAGGTCCTCGCCGAGCATGGTGATGAACAGCTCATAGAGCTACGCGACCTTCGCGTTTGCCCCCCAAAATGGGTGTTAGCGTTGACACCTTTGACCACTGACCATCGTGAGAGAAGGAAGGTCATTCTCTCGTTATGAAAGTAATCGCAACAGGAGAAAGGAAGCATGCCATCAGCTCGCAACCAGGCAGGCGCTTCATCTGCGGAGACAGAACCTTCCTCCAAGCAGGGAAGGTCACTCACGCGCGGCATGCGCCCTCTGATTTACGAGTTGTTCGTGCTTGGCGAACTCATGGTCCAGCCCATGTACGGCTCTTTTCTCCATGAGACGGCCCGGCGCATCCTGGGGCCCTTTCGTCCCTTGAGTTGGGGCATCATCTCCCCCTTGATTCGCCGGTTGGAACAGGAGGGGCTGGTGACTTCGCTCATCGAGCAACGGCGGGTAGGTTTGCCACCGCTGGGACGTGGTCAGCCTCCGCGCATCTATGCGATTACTCCGGCTGGCCGGGAGCGCTTCTTGACCTTGCTGCTCACGCCAAGCGCGTATAGCCGAGACACGCCTGAAGAGTTTGTCATCAAACTGACCAAGTTTCAGTTTCTGACACCCTCCCAAAGGAGGGCCGTGCTCGTCTGGTATCGTGGCTACCAGGACACCTTGCACACTTCCTAATCAGGCAGCCAGTGACTATGTGCTCCACAACCTGGAGATCACCGATGGGGAACGTGCCTGGATCATGCACTCCATCGATTACCGGCTGCACCGGGTGCAGGCTGAACTCTCCTGGCTCGACCAGCGGATCGCCGGAGAGTAGGGAGAGGAAGACGCTGCAACACGTGATGGAAGAGAAAGGAAAAAACATCTGTGAACATGGTGGTTGCTCTTGTCCTTGGTTTGGCTTTGGGCGTGAGACGAGCACGCCCCAGGAGCACCCGAGAGATGGAGAGAGCAGCCCACACGGACCGTACGAGAGAGCCGGTTGCATAGCCGAGGATGGTGAGACACACCGCTGAAAGGAGGTCTTGCAGTATGAAATTGGGACTGCACATCTATGATTTTACCTGGCCTGGAGGGGCCAGCCAGCTTGGCCCTACGCTGGTCAAGATCGCACAGACGGCCGATGCGTGGGGCTTTGATCGTATCAGCGTAGGAGACCATGTGTGGCAAAGCCACTATCTCGGTGGGCCGGAGCGCGAGGTGCTCTCGTGCTATCCGACGCTGGCATTCCTGGCTGCCCACACTAGCAGAATCAAGCTGATCGCCATGGCCACGGCTGCGCCCTACTGGCAACCGATCTTGCTGGCCAAGACGGTGACCGCCCTGGATGTGCTGTCTGGGGGGCGAGCCTGGGTCGGTATTGGAGCCGGCGATTACGAAGAGGAGGCACGCGGGTCGGGGCTGCCCTTCCCTCCCCTGAAAGAGCGCTACGAGCAGCTGGAGGAGATGCTGCAGATCTGCTTGCGCATGTGGCAGGGAGAGCAGGGTGACGAGCGTCCCTTCGAGGGGAAGCACTACCGCATCGTGCGCCCACTCAACCTCCCGCAGAGCCTCAGTCGGCCCCATCCGCCGATTCTGATCGCTGGCAGCGGCGAGCGAAAGACGCTGCGCCTGGTCGCCCGCTACGCCGATGCTTGCAACCTGCAACCCGGCCCACAGATCCCGCAGAAGTTGCAGGTGCTGCGCTAGCATTGTGAGGCCGAGGGCCGCGATTACGAGGCGATTGAGAAGACCTGTATGTTTGCCTTCGAGGTGGGTGACGATGGCTCCAAAGTGGGCGAATTGCTCGGGCATTTGCGCTGGCTCGCCTCCATGGGAATCCAGGCAGTCCTGGGGGTGGTCCCGCACGTGTATCGGATCACGCCGCTCGAGATCATCGGGCGTGAGGTCATCCCCGCCGTTGCCGACCTCTGAGCACGCTGGGCCAGGTACGCCGACCTACACATCAGGCACAGATATCCATTCAGGAGAAAGGAGTTTGCATGATGAAGACCACTACTCGGAGCTTCACCACCGTCGTCACAGTGATCACCGTGCTGATGGTGGGAGAAGCCTTGACTTTTCTGCTCGCGGCTCTGTTGCACCTGGGTATCCCGCTGGGTTTCTCGGAGCCCCGCATCATTCCTGCCGCCATCGTGGAAGGACTGTGCGGGCTGTTCCTGGCCGGGAGTACCTACGCGGTATTCGCCCGCACGCGCCTTGCCTGGGGGGTCGCTCTGGCCGCCCACCTCTTTGCCGTGGCGGGCGTCCTGCTGGGCATCATCGCACTCGCCCTCGGCGCCGGCCCCAGCACGGTGGCCAACACCATCTATCATCGTGTCATCCTGGGGGTCCTCGTCGTCGTCCTGCTCCTGCTTGCGACACCCGCTGCACGAGCAGCACTGGGGCGCCGCACGTAGGCTTGACTAGAAAAATGAGAAGGAGCGTGTTCCAATGACTCTTCAGAATAAAGACCGTACACAAACTCGCGATACGAATGTTCAACTGAACACGACGACAACGCTTGCGTGCCGCGCCGGACCCTCCCTCGGAATAGCGGCGTCGGTCTACACTGTCTTGCATCTCGCAAGCATTTTCGTCGTGAGCAATTTAAACCCGTTCTTACGGCCGTCCTTTCCTGCGCCGGATGCGGCGGCAACGACCATCGTGGCGTTTTTCCAGGGGCATCCCGACCTGGTTCGCACCGCGACCTTCTTCCAGTTCGGGGCCGGCATCGCGCTCGGCATCTTTGCTGTAGGCGTCGGAAGCCACCTGCGCAGGCTTCGTGCGTCTGCCGCCTGGACGAACATCGCGCTCTTGAGTGGCCTCATGACGGCGCTTGACATAGCCGCTGCCTCTCACGTCCTGTGGGCGATGACCTGGCCCGGCATCGCGCAAAACACTCCGCTCACGCTGGCGCTCTATTACCTGCAATACGCCTTCGGCGGGCCGGGCTTCTCCCTGCCGATGGGACTGTTTGTGGCTGGTGTTTCCATCGTGGCCAGCTCCATGAAACTCTTGCCCAAATGGATCATCTGGTCTGGCTTCTTGATTGCGGTCATAGGGGTGGTGAGCTGTCTCAACATCCTCCTGCCCGTGACTAACCCCATACCCCTCCTCATCCCGCTCACCAGGTTCCCGGCCTTCGTCTGGCTCATCGCCACAGGATTTGCGCTGTCGAAAAGCAGTGCCTCGAGCAACCAGTAGCGCTCTCGCGGGCCGCCTTTGGCGGCCCGCCTCCGGTTTCTCCTCCAAGACGATGGGAGAGGTTCGTCTCACCTCTCCCATCAGCAGAAAGGAAGCTCTACTATGCAAGAAAACGTACCACTTGCCTCATTGAAGCCACGGTGGAATCAAACGGCTCGCTGGCTTGCCCTCACTGGTGGGGTGGTCAATCCGATCGCGTTCGTGCTGGCCTATACGGTGGCGGGCATCCTGCGTCCTGGGTACTCACCGATTCACCAGTCGATTAGCGATCTGGGCGTTGGGCCCAACGGATGGCTGCTGGACACCATCGCCGTTCTCCATGGTCTGCTGCTGATGGCCTTTGCAGTGGGGTTCGCCTTGAGCATGCGGCAGGTGCTGAACGTAGGGTGGCGGTGGTCCGGTGCAGCGTTGCTCGTTCTGCGCGGGCTTGCGCTGGTCACCGCGGGCATCTTCACCGACGCGCCCTCGACTGTCCGCATCCATTCGCTGGCGACCATCGTCGGTCTCCTCAGTATGATGGGCGCGTTCATCGTGATCGGGCTTGGGCTTCGCCGCAACTCTCAGTGGCGCGGATGGGGTACCTACTCGCTTGTCGCCGCTCTGGTGACGCTGGTGTTGGTTGCAGTCGAGTTCTGGGCTTTCACGCCAGGCACACCGCTGGCCCCGGCGCAGGTGGGCGGGCTGATGGAACGCGTGGTGTCTGTAGAGACCCTTGCCTGGTATGTAGTGATCGGATGGCGACTGTTTGTCCGAGCCGATTCGCACCAGCAGGACCAGGGGCAAGAAACACCTGTGAAGATGATGGAGCAAAAGAGGTAAATTCACGTTCATTTCCAGGCGAAGGTTCGAACTCATTTCAAGGTCTCTTTCTCCTTCTGGCTTGCAGAAAGAGAACAGCCGTTAAGAAGAAGGCATCTGCGCGTTGTTGAGATGAGCGTGATCATTATAACTATGTAGGCACCATTGCGGCTCAACTCGTCTATAACCCGGGAAATGAGCCTGCTGCCAGTGAGTGATGGAAGTATTTTGTGCATCGAGCGCGATGGGCAGTTGCTTGAGCAAAGTGAGACCCTGAAAGTAGATGAACAAGCTATCAATCACCCCACCATGTGTGACAAGGACAATCGTTTTGCCAGCATATGCGCATTTGAGCGTGCTCTTGATGATCTTCCTAAACCCTGCCGAGCCGCCTCGCCGCACGCCCGTCATCAGATGCAGCAGGTGGTAGATGGCCCACCCCAGAGCGATGCACGCGGGAATTGTCACCACCCACGCGACGACGATACGCCCGGCAATCCCCCAGCGGACGGCTGATACCCTCTTGGTCGCTCCCACACCCAGGATGGCCGAGGAGATGACGTGGGTTGTGGAGACTGGGATTCCCAGGCGGCTGGCCAGCTCGATGAATGCAGCCGCCGCGGTCTCCGCCGCGAAGCCGTTGATTGGGCGCAGGTCGACGACCTTCAGCCCTACGGTCCGCACGATGCGCCAACCGCCGATAGCCGTGCCCAAACCCATCGAGGTCGCTGCAGCCAGGATCACCCACAGCGGCACCTGCCATTGGTTACCCGTCCAGCCGTAGTAGCTCGCTAGAGCCATTGTGATGACTCCCATTGTCTTCTGCGCATCGTTACCACCATGACTGAAGGCCATCCAGGCCGCCGAGAGGATCTGCAGCCGCCCGAAGAGGCGGCTTACCAGACGAGGACGCGCACGGGCAAAGACCCACAGGAGCAGCAGCATCACAAGGAAGGCTCCCACGAAGCCGAGCAGCGGGGAGAAGGTGAGCCCCTCAAACGTCTTGGTCAGACCTCCGAACTGGATGGACCGCAAGCCTGCTGCGGCCACACCCGCCCCGACGATGGAGAAGATCAGTGCATGACTGGAGCTGGAAGGGATGCCGTACCGCCAGGTGACGAGGTCCCAGACGATGGCCGCCAGCAGAGCGGCCACGACCAGAAGTTGGGTGGCGTCCGCGGGAGGCACGATCCCTTTGCCGACGGTGGAGGCGACGGCGGTGCCCGTCAGGGCACCTACGACGTTAAGGACACCCGCCATCAGCACCGCGGTCGCGACAGAGGTCGCGATGGCGTTGGCCGTATCGTGGAAGCCATTGATGAAGTCGAAGACAAGGGCGATGGCGACGATCAGGACGAGCGTGAGGAGTGCTGAGCTAGGCATTCTTCACCCCGATCCTTTCCAGTGTGTTGGCAACGTCCTCGGCGCAGTCGGTGGCATCCTCGAGGTCCTGGTAGATCTCTCCCCAGCGGATCCCCTTGATGAGGCCGTGGACATCATTGACGCCCTCGAACTGCTCCATGAGTGCCCGGTCGAGCACATCGTCGGCCTCGTTCTCGAGCCGTTGGATGTCGATCGTACAGTGGAGCAGGTGATCCCACTGCCGCCTGTTTTCCAGGTGTGGCACAGTGCTGGCGATGAGTGTTGCCTGGTTACCGATAATGCGGGCCAGCAGACGGGCGTGCTCGGTTGGCTCATCGATGCGGTAGAGCCAGATTCGTCGAACTGCCTGCTCGATGGTATCGACGAAGTCATCGAGCCGACCAGCCAAGTCAGCGATGTCTTCACGGTCGAGCGGCGTGACGAAGGTGCGGTTGAGTGCGTCGAAGATCTGGTGAGTGATCTCGTCACCCCGCTGTTCGAGGTCCCGCACCCGCCGGGCCTTACATTCGACCTCGCTGTAGTGGTCGAGCAGGTCGCGCAAGGCTTGTGCGACTTCCGCGGCGTTCTCGGCGGCCTTGTGGAAGTAGTCGAAAAAACGCTCGTCTTGAGGGAGGAAGCGTGCTAATACCATAATATCTCGTTGCGCGTGACTCCTTTCTTGTTTCTAGTGCCTACACGCTGCACTTACCATATAGGTGTCATCGCTTGCTGAGCATGCTCTTCCCTTCCAACGATATCTCTTCAGATGGCAACTTGACTTCCAGCTTCTCACGTGGATAGCGTTGGAATCCAAGGAGGAATTTTTCTAGCCATGCAATTTTGAGCGTGTTCTCACCTTAAAGAACAGGTACAAGGCAAGCGTAATACCGAGCAGAAGTGACAACACCTGTGCTATCTGGGGCGTTCCGATGGGCAGATTTGGCAGCCATGCTGACAGTTCGCGTGAAGTTTGACCATCCACAACGGCCATAGGGGCCGTGCCAAAGGGTGCGAGCCGGATAACACCATTGGGGGTGATACCCATATCATAGGTTACGGTGGTATCGGGTGCATCAAGGCTCAGGTAGGTGAGCCAGGCGTTTGAACGCACCCAGCTCATGTTGCGGTCGGTGGAGAGGTCGTGGAAGAGGGTGGCGTTCAGCTTTTCCTGGAAGGCCAGCTTGAAGCCGGTGGCACCAGGAATGTCGCTGCCGACGGATGATTGTCCAACTTTGGCGGAAAAGTCGCTGACATAGATGGGCTGATCGGTGAGCAGGTAGATGTCGGCCTGCACCTGCTGTCCATCGAGGGCTAACACTTCAAGTGGCACCCAGGGATGAGGAACTTTGAGGGTGATCAGGACAGGGGCACCATCGCCTTGCAGCTGGTGACGTGCTTGAGCGCGAGAGGTATCATACTTTGCGGCCATGAAAATGGGACTGCCTTTGGCGTAGCCCAGTAGGTGGGCACGAGTATCACCGTCCAGTGCAAAACCGTTACCAGTCGCCCAGTTTAGTACCGCTTGTCCACTGCCTTTTACGACGGTGATGTCCAGTGCTTCGACCTGGACCTGTTGCAAGACCTGTACGCCATCCGAAGCCACAGCTGCCTGATTAAGGGCGGCAAATCTTACGTCAGGGGGAATGGGATGTGTTTCACGAAAGAGGCGTTGCAATGTCCAGGCCCCGCCCTCCTCAATTTTGAGAGGGACGGCTGGTAGAGGGACAATCCAACCCAACTTGGAAACGTCTCCCTGGTAGGAGAAGCTGGTCATATAGTGTTCGATGCCGTCGTGCCAGGCGACCAGGGTTGCGGCACGCGCTAGACGTATGGAGCCATTGGGAGCGACGAGTCCTCCACAGGCAAAGGCAGATGGAGATTGCAGTACAAAGAGTGCAAGTGCGGATATGAGGATAGCAAACCTTTTGATCATCGTGGGTTCCTCCTATTGCGTGTTTTCAGCATGTATATCAACGATGACGAGACAGCTTTCAGAAAAGTTCCCTTTCACGGGTGGTCTAACCAACTGACCATCGTTCAAACACACTATGCCTTTTTTCACTGGACAGTGTGAGAAGGCCACCTATCATAGATTGTACCGCAGTTCCCTATCATTTCTTCTTTGCTGCTCTCCTGTTGCCAGAGCAGGAGAGCAGCATTTTTGCTGTATAATACTCCTGTTTTTTCTATGTCACTTGAACACACCAGACGAGAACGGTTCACAGCTTATGCCGCAACTTTGCGAGAGCGGTTTCAGACTGGTCTACTCACAACGCTTCAACTGGTACCCCACGCGCTCAGAAGGCACTGAAAAAGAAGGAATGGCAAAGCCGAATTGAAACCCCGCCACCTCACAAAAAAAATCTCCACCTTGGAGCCATGTGGTGAGCTTTCCATGCCCCTCCCTCTTCTCTCTCTGCTCGGTTTGACCCTTCAACCACCCCACCAAACAATCAACGTTACACTTGCTCTTTTTGATGCTCCCAAATTGTGTCTCTGTGAAAAGTGTCATGAGACGTACGATACGTCTCTGAGAAGAAGAGAACAACGCATAGCCCTTGAGCAGTTCAAACACCGCCGACTCATCGGGAGACACGAGCCATTCTCAATTTGAAAAAATTCCGAAGCTATTTTCCCCTGCGTCGTCTTAACACCGTTGTACGGCACTCTCCTGATATTTGCCCATGGGGCTAAAATCAAAGAGCTTGACAGCATGGCGCTGTCAAGCTCTGGTTCCAGGGGAACGGAGCGACCACGACAACCCGACCTACCCCATCGCAGGGAGAGCACCCAGTTGTTGCAGCATGCCAACGGCATCGAAGTTCAGCCAGCCTTCCGCAGATTGGCCGTTCACGATGCGGTTGATGATCATCCCTGTCACGGTGACCTGTTTTCCGGTGGGAGGAATGCCCATCAGTTCGCTCTGGTGTGTGCCACGAAAGGTATAGCGGCTCGTGACTTTGTCTCCTTCGGCAATTTCATCTTCGACGGTGAAACGGGCATCGGGGAAGGCCGTGATGTAGAGAGACAAGAGTTGCTTAAACTCCTCTCTGCCGTGTAGGGTTGTAGGAGGATTATGGAACAGGTGGTCAGAAGTACAGATTTCATCCACGACCGCCAAATTCCTCTGATTAAAGACATCCTCATAGAAACGACGAACGAGCGCTTTGTTCTCTTCTGTTGACATGAGACATACTTCTTTCTGTGTTGTCATACAGGGTAAGTATCTCTTACCCATCTGAGTTATACGGGAAAGAGTCTTCCTTAGATTAGTATACGGTGATGTCCAAATGCCAAACTTCCCTACGTCGGAAACACACCGTTGTACGACGTACACTTTTCCAGCTTATTGTGCGACATCGTTGATCTCTGAAGGAGCATGAGGCAGAGATTAGCCCCTTTTTCCTATACTTTTTGCATCACTTTTTATTATGAACTTAGAGGGCAGTACAGCAATTCATTTGGATATGTACTATCCGTTGGGGCAGATGTAGTAAGGGAGGAAAGCGTGAGCGAAGCAGTGCCACGTCACGACCTACGCCGGGTCGAGCAGGACGACCACATTGGTATCACCCCTCTCAGCTTACTGCCTCTCTTTCATCGGGAAGAAAGCGTATCCATCACACGAGAAGAACACCTGGCTCTCTGGTTGGTAGGGGGGAAAATGCAACTCAATACGGCACACAAGAAAGCCATTGACGAATACTATAAAGAACTCGCGGCATACCAATCTCATAAAGTCACTCACGAAACAGCAGTAAGAACCGCCTTCCAGAATTTATTGGCTACCTTTGCCAAATTCGCTAACTGGACGCTGATCCCTGAACAGACCTTATCGAATGGCAAACGGCCTGACGGCACTATGCGTGATACGTTCAACCTGCCTCGTGGTTACTGGGAAGCCAAGGACACCAAAGACGATCTCAATACCGAAATCCGCAAGAAGATCAATGTAGGTTACCCAATCTCTAACACTCTTTTTGAGGATACACGCCGTGCTGTCCTCTATCAGAACAACAAACCCGTCTTTGAAGCTGATCTGACAAGTCCCAAAGAACTCACGAATGTCCTTGACCAATTTTTCCACTACGCTGCACCCGATATCGCGACCTTCGAGCGTGCTGTGCAGGATTTCAAGGAGAGCATACCCGATCTGGCGCAAGGTCTCTTGAAACGTATCAAAGAAGAACATGCACGCAACAAACTCTTTGTCTCCACCTTCTCCACCTTCCTTGAACTGTGCCGTACCTCACTCGACCCCAACATAAGTAGCGACACCGTCGATGAGATGCTGGTACAGCACCTTTTAACCGAGCGCCTCTTCCGTACCATCTTCAACAATTCTGATTTTATCAACCGCAATGTCATTGCCGCAGAGATCGAGAGAGTTATACATGCCCTTACCAGCCGTGCTTTCAACCGCGGTGAGTTCCTCAAGTCACTTGACCGCTTCTACGTTGCTATCGAAAACGCTGCCAAGGGATTAGACGACTGGACAGAGAAACAGCACTTCCTCAACACCGTGTACGAACGCTTCTTTCAGGGTTTCTCAATGAAGCAGGCTGACACCCATGGCATAGTTTATACGCCTCAAGAGATCGTGGATTTTATGTGTGCTAGCGTGGAAGAGGTGCTACAACGTGAATTTGGTTCCTCGCTCTCAACCCCTGGTGTGCAAATACTTGATCCCTGCACCGGAACAGGTAACTTCATCGTCAACCTCATCCAGCGTATCTCTGGCAGTTCTCTCCGGCACAAATATGCCAACGACCTCTTCTGCAATGAAATCATGCTACTGCCTTACTACATTGCCTCGCTTAATATTGAGCATGCTTACTATGAGCGGACAGGAGAGTACAAGCCTTTTGAAGGTATCTGCTTTGCTGATACGCTAGAGTTAGCAGAAGGGCAGCAACCATCGCTTTTTGTGGAGGAGAATACTGAGCGTGTGCAGAAGGAGAAGGATGCCAAGATTATGGTGGTGATTGGCAATCCACCGTATAACGTTGGGCAAAAGAGTGAGAATGATAATAATAAGAACCGCCGCTATCCCATAATTGATCAGCGTGTAAGTCAAACCTATGCAAAAGACTCTCAAGCCAGTAACAAAAATGCGCTCTCTGATGCGTATGTCAAATTTTTCCGATGGGCTGACATCCGGTCAGAAATCAGGTAGAGGAGGTTTCCACCCCTGCAGAAGGGCCCTGATCTTGGGTGGCAGTCCTCCTGGTTGAGTAGCCGCGTCTGTGAGGATGGCTTGGGTGACCAGCATATCCAGGAGTCGACGCAAGCCGCGCATCAGGGTGATCTTGCCAGGGGAGCGATCCTTGTGTGGCACCCAGCCACCTAACTTGGCGAGCAATTGGACCTCGGCCCATTCCAGGGTGATGCCCAACTGAGAGAGAAAGCCTGCCGCCACCCAGGCCATGGCCACCAAGGTGCGGATGCCCCGCAGATCCAGCAGTTGCACCTCCTCCCAGCCCAGACACTGCTTGGTCACTTTAAAACTATCCTCAACCGCCCAGCGCTGCCGATACATGGCAAAGATGCGCACCGCCTGCTCTTCGTCCTCGACTGGCCAGTCCGTAATCAAGAGCCACGGCTCCCAGTTGGTGCCCAGCACTTGCACCTGCACCAGCCACACTGGCTTGGTCACGTGTGGACCTTTTCCGCCCGGACGCCCGACATTGCTCTCATACGTCAAGCGCAACGGGCACGCTGCCAGTTCGACAACCACGGGCGGTTTCTTGGGGCGTGCTTGCTTGCCCCGTTGCACTTCCAGACTCGTTTCCGCATGGGCCAACGGGCGCAGATGAAGCTTGGCTTGCGCGATATCGCCCTTTTGCCACTGTCGCGCATGGTCTTGGAAGGCCACCAGTCGCTCCGTGTGGTACACGCGACGCACCACATGATCCTTGTTCTCCCAAATGGTGCGCCAGACCGCAATATCATCAAAGCCACGGTCGAGAATCCAGGTGATGTGCATGCGCTTTCGCAGCGGACCCACTGCCTGACTGACCGTTGAGAGCGCCTGCTGCACTTCAGCCGGTTCACTCACAAAACCGGGTTCCTCACTACTGAACAACCGAGTGACGCGAGGATACCCCGCCGCTTGGGCGTGACCCCAAGCACGTTGAGCGTGCGATAGCCAGGGACCAAGCTCCCATCCAGGTCGCGCACTTGCATCAAGGCGGGCATGGCCTCCGCATACGGTTTGCGCAGATCCGAGCCATCAGCGATCAGCCACAGTTCGTTCTCGGGCGCCTGGGAGAGGTGCTCTACAGCCACCTCACGGAGTTGCGCCGTCAGATGCTCGGCATCCACCTGCGAGCGGTGCGTACTCTCACCAGTGGCCAGACGAATGATGCGTTGGGCTCCATCCTTGGCTTTGGAAAGCCTGGGTGAACAGGCCGCCGTGCGCTGGCAGATCAGCGTGCCTGCTGTCATGATCCCTTTGACACTTTCCTGAAAGGTGCGCCGCGTCCGCTCATCCTTTATCAGTCCATCGAAGCGCTGCAGAGACCTCTGCAGGGGGTCTTCCCATGTCGTTTGACACTCCATCTCTCCTTCTCCTCCAGTTCTTTCTCCTTTTTCCTGATTCTCTCACCTCCCTCTCAGTTCTGACCGGATGTCAGGATAGTGGACATGGATTCCTCCTTTTAGCCACTCCCTGCAAGTTCTTATACAATGAGAGTATACCGTAAAAGCGATGCTCTATTCTGTATCAGACTTTGCATCAATGCGTTGGATGGTGGAGAGAACTCGTCTTGTGTTGCGTTCAGTGAGTTCTTGTCCCTGAGCCGAGTAGATAGCTTTACAGTAAGTTCCCTCGCGCTCTACAATTCTCACTTCAAGTTGCTCTGCTTCCATGAGTTCTATGTAGGCTGTGACTCCTGATTCGTAACGTGTAAATGGGATCTCTCTTACAGTGGCGTTCCGGTAGGTACGTTCACCTGTCACCCCTATAGACAGATGTGCAGATGCTGGCAGATGGGTGATGCTGCACGCGACTTCATAGAAGTAGGTAGTAGATTCTCGCAAGCGTTCCCGTATGATACATTCATAGGAGATATGAACCATGGGCTTACTAGAGGCGTCATAGGTCGATGCTGACATTAAAATACTCACTTTCTGGACATCGAGTGTGTTGAAGAGGACATGTACTCAGAGAAGCACGTGTCAGGTTGCTTCCTCTCGTCTTTCGGCTATCTAAGCCCTATTACAAATAAGTGGTTCCGCTGTAACTATGTACCGACCTAGCTTTGTAGTCAGCAATGCACTATACAGCCCTCTTTGAGTATACCACAATTGACTCACGAAAAAAACGAGACCAGACTCTTTTTAGCCTGTGTCGACGAAGATGCATACTCTATGCATGACTCAGTCAAAGAGGTGTACTTCAATCAGCCTCCACCAGCCGCTTCTCCAGGTTCCACCTCAGCCATCACCACTCCTTTGTTTGAGGAGACGGGAGTCATCTCCAACGACACTTTGAGCAATGCCCGCAGTGATTGCCTCGCACGATAAAAGTAGGTTTTCGCGGTGGTTGTTGGGATGTTGAGCCTCTGTCCCACCTCGGAGAAACTCAGTTGTGCGGCATAGCGGAGCCAAACGACAGAGCGCTGTCTGGGTGGCAACCTTTGAATAGCCTCCTGTGTCAAGTATCCTAAAGGATGGAGAATCCTCACTTCCTTGACATTTCCTACCCTTATCTCCTATCCTTTATGATAGGAGTTAATTCTCAGTTTATCTATTCGTAACACGCTCCCTCCTAAAAGAGGGAGGGCGTCATGTTTTGCATTGAGTGCGAGGTGGCGAACATGGCAGGGGCAAGCCCTGCCACTACTATACGACGTGTAGATGCTCGTGGCCGACGTATAGTAGTGGCAGGGCTTGCCCCTGCCATGTAAAATGATGCCCACCTCCTAAAAAAGTCGAGTGTGGGAGTCAATCAGTATGTCAAAACAGTATATTGGGCATTTGCCTGTCCATGATCCACTCCATCACTACTTACAGTATGATATTTTGCCACAGGTAGGACTGGATAATCGTTACGCCAAATTTCGTGTCTTTCGCATGGGCGGGAGTAATGAAGTATACTTGTATGAGGAGAAGCACAGTAATATGCAGGTAGTAGGAAAGTTTTTTGCGGGAAATGGTAATGGGAGGTTGCGTGTACCTGAGAAATATCAGCGCATGGAGCAAGAATTTCACAATCTGCACCTGATACGCGGTTATGGATTGGTCGGATACCCGCACAACGTCGTACGTCCGCTTGGCTACAATGGCTGGTTGAACAGCCTGTTGGTTGAGGAGTACTGTAGTGGGCAGCCGCTAAGCGATGTCATCACAGATACTATTTTTTATCGACAGCCAGACAGGCTCTATAGCAAGCTCACCGCTCTGGCCTACTTCCTGGCCACTTTTCATAACCGGACAGCAAATGGCTATGGGGTAAATTTTCACGAGGATTGTGCCTACCTCGACCGCCTCGTGCGCAAGCTCTCTAAAAAACAGTTCATTTCCTGGGATGAGGTCCAGGAGTTTTCCTGGCTGCGTGACCGCTGGCGCGAACAGCCCCGTATGTGGGAAGACCAGCAAGTCCTGGTTCATGGTGATGCCACACCATCGAACTTCCTTTTTGGGCAGGGACTGAGTGTGATTGGGATCGATCTGGAAAGGATGAAGAGAGCTGATCGCGTCTTTGATATCGGGCGTATCACTGGCGAACTGCAGCACTTTTTCCTCCAAAAGACGGGCAACAAATATGCTGCTGAACCGTTTATCGGCCACTTCCTGTGGGAATATACCTGCCACTTTCCCGACCGCGACAGCGCGTTTCGCTCCATCAGTGGGCGTGTGCCTTTCCAGATGGGCCTGACCTTGTTGCGCATCGCTCGTAACTGCTGGGTCAGTTCTGACTATCGTCGACGGCTGATCGAGGAAGCAAAAATCACTTTAAGGACGTTTTAATGGATATTCGTGCGCTGATCTTCGACGTAAACGGAACGCTGATCGATATTGAGACGGATGAGGGATTGGAGGAGATTTACCGGACTATTGGGCATTTTCTGACATACCAGGGCATTTTCCTTCATCGAGGGGAGGTACGCGATCTCTATTTTCAGATCATGGAGCAGCAGCGTGCGAAAAGCACCGAGACGTTCGCGGAGTGGGATGGCGTTGAAGTCTGGTGCGAGTTCTTGCACAACAAGGCTAGCGACTATACGCGCTCGCTCCCCCTAGAAAAGCGAGAGCAACTACCGCTGTTCCTGGCGGAACTGCACCGGGGCATTGCCCGCAAGCGACTTCGTCTGTATCCTCAGGTGCAAGAGACACTTGACCAGTTGCGCTCACACTACTCTCTGGCCGTCGTTTCCGACGCCCAGAGTGCGTATGCCGTTCCTGAATTGAGTGCGGTGGGGCTGCTGAAGTACTTCGACCCTATTATTGTTTCTGGGGACTATGGATATCGCAAGCCGGATGCTCGGCTGTTTCAAAAGGCTCTTGATGCGTTGCAGGTACGCCCAGAACAAGCTCTCTTTCTCGGCAACGACTTATACCATGATATCTTCGGTGCCCAGCAGGTGGGGATGAAAGCCATTTTCATCTCTTACAATCAAGGGAATACGTCTAATCAGACCATTTCGCCCGATTATACCATCTCCCGTTTTGCTGATTTGCCTCAGGCGGTCAACTACTTCGTGGCACTCGGGTAAGGCCTCCATGAAGCATCTTTGTCTTCCTCTGGCTGTACATTTAAATCTCTTTCCTCTTTGCGTTGATGTATAATGGGGCAAGCAACAACACAAAGAGGAAAAGGGATCAGAATCGTTTGATGCGATTAGCACAGGAGGGATAGCATGCAAGTTACAGGAATCGATCGAGCGAAGGCAACTCGGGGCAATCCACGCTCTTTTGATGGAGAGGTGAATGTGCAGACTCTTGTCAGTTCCAGTGGGGAAGAACCAGAGTTACTGGCAGTATTTTTTAACCCTGGAGCACGGACATTTCCTCATGTTCATGAACATGATCAAAACCTGCACATTATTGCGGGTAAGGGAATTGTGGCAACTGAAACAGAAAAATATTTTGTTACTGAGGGCGACCTTGTCACTGTTCCTGCTGGAACCTGGCACTGGCATGGTGCAACACAAGACACAGCTATGTGCCATATCTCTATCAAACGACCAGGGAACGATAACTGGAGCGTTGACAGGAAAAACTGGGATAGCGGTTACGAGGCTTGAGAAGACAGCCTCTTAGAACTAGATACTGTGGTCTAGTCCTTTATAGCGTATTTGGTCTTCGAGTTGAGCTTCCTCCATACTTCTGACGGTATTATCTATCGCCTGTTTATCCACGTTGTTATGGACCTGGTACTGTTCGTCTAGGCTCTTAGAGCTGGACCAATGTGGTCCAGACGACCAGAATAGAATGCAACACAGGATACCACCGAGAATGCCGCCGATAATTGCTCCGTTGCCCCCTCCTAAACTGATGTAGCTCCCGACGAAGACACCAAAGGGAATAAGCACCAGACCAACAATGACTTTAATGTATTTCATAGAATTGCCTCCTTGTTTAATCCGTCTCGTTTTAGGGTCTCTTATCCATATAGACGCAAGCATAACGTGAATATCGCATCTCACTTTGCAAGCATTTTTCTGAAGGAGCTGATTGCTACTCTCTTTTCGATCGTGTCTCCCTGTTACGTCCTTCTTTCTTCTCTGCCTTCTGACTCACACCAGTACACAACATTCGGGATGGCATCTGATTTTCCCATCACTTCACACGCTTCAAGAAGGCACAGTGCAACCTCAAGGCATTACTTTCTACCTATGGGAACTATTGTTTGATTACTCAGCCTTTATTATGTACGTTGTTTTAGGTAGAAATACCTAATTCATCTGTATGGAAAGCACTCAAAGCATATGTGGCATGAGCTTATAAAGGAGTTCTTTGATGGCTGATCTTAAAGAACATATTGTTTATGGTGAGCTCTCTGAGCGAACTGATTTCTCACCTCTTCAACAGCAGTTACCCCAGACACAGCCATCAGAGCTAAAACGGCAATTTATGCGACCTTTTCCTAATCCTCCAACTCCACAGCAACGGCCTACGCTTCCAGAAGCGCAGGTGCCTGCAAAACGACAATTTATATTGCCTTATATGCCATCTGAGTTACCACAACTGTCACCAACTCCTGATACGCCATCTGAGTTACCACAACTGTCACTAGCAACGCCACCAACTCCTGATACGCCATCTGAGTTACCACAACAGTTACCCCCGACGCCACCAACTCCTTTACCAAAGCTCAAGCTCAAGAAACAAAAAAAGTCGAAGACAAAGATGACACGTGGCAAGCGTATACGCCGCTGGTTTGCTGTATGTAGCATTCTCACTGTGATTGCGGTTATATTTTTCAGCCAGGCGAATGGCGTAGCGGGTGCGTGGGCTGCTGATACAATGCGATCTGTCCTGGGACCGACTCTTACCGCCCAAATTGAGTCATGGTATCTTGGCCTGTCTGATACCACCCATCAGTTGCAATATAACCTGGGTGGTTCGCATGTGAATGCTCCCTGGGCAGTCAGCACTGTCACACCACTTGCAACTGCCACCATTCCTGCTAATGTAGTACGGCTGGCACCGATGCCACTTGGGCATTTGTCACCGTTGGTCACACCTGCGCTTGACGGTGAGGGTACGTGGCTCACCCAGGAGATGGCGGCCGCTCCTTACAATTATCTGCCGCTTGATGCGAAGACCTTCATTCGGCCTGATCCCTCGCACCCCTATGCTGTGGTGACACTCTTGCAGTTTGACATGCGCTTTTTCCGCCTGCACATGGTGGCAGGGACGATTGAACCTGGTGGTCCCAGAGGTTTTCATGGTCCTGGCGTCATTCCCGCTTCCGATCAGAAGGGGAATACCCTGCTGGCCGCGTTTAATGGTGGCTTCAAATATGCCGATGGACAGTATGGCCTCAAAGTGAATACTACTGTCTATGTGCCACCACAGCCAGGTGCTGCAACTCTTGCTGTCACAAGAGAAGGTCAAATTATTCTTGGGGCGTGGGGTGTTGATCCACGCCTCAATAGTGGCAATAGCAGGCTAATAGCATGGCGACAAAATGCCTCGCTGCTGATCAATAATAGAACGATCAATCCCCTGACTCAGGATGGTGCAGCCTGGGGTGGCACTATTTTGAATAGTGCCTACACATGGCGGTCGGGTATTGGCATCACAACTCATGGGACACTGATCTATGCCGCCGGAGCCTCTTTGACTGCACAGACGCTTGGTATCGCGCTCCATGCCGTAGGGGCAGTGATGGCTATGCAGACAGATATTAATCCTTTCTGGGTGCGTGCCTTTTTGTACAGCCGCGACGTTCACAGCAACTTAAATATCACCAAGCTCAATCCAGCCATGTACGGCAGCGGCACTGAATATCTCTCCGGCACCGAGCGCGATTTCTTCTATTTAACGCGTTTCACTCCACCTCCACCATCGTTACAACCTGTATCAAGATCAACTTCGCAGTCACATGAGACAACTGCACAGTGAATATGTAAGCAACCGAGGCACCTAATGACTCAGGAGTAGCAGGTTTTGTTGGAACGGTTGATCTAGCGACTGGTATCATCACGCCGATTGCCATCGGTTTCGGCAAAGCAACTGGGCTGCTTTTTGTGCCCGACAGTCAAAGTTAATTAACCCTACGCGACAGCTAGATCGTTGCGTTAGGTTGATGCGTAGTGGTGGTCCAGCCTGACCAAACTGGGCCACCACTTTTTCCATCACTTTAATGAATGCGTTTCTCGTGGCGGCCCCACTCTTTGTCACGCAGGACATATTTTTGTATCTTGCCGGTAGAGGTTTTGGGCAGCTCGCCGAACTCGACGGCGGTGGGACATTTGAAATGAGCGAGACGTGTACGACAGAAGGCGATGATCTCGGCTTCCGTGGTCTGCTGATCTGGTTTAAGTGTTACAAAGGCTTTAGGCCGTTCGCCCCATTGCTCGTCGGGGATGGCGACGACGGCGCATTCCATGACGGCGGGATGTTGAGCCACGGTTTGTTCAACCTCGATAGTCGAGATATTTTCACCGCCTGAGATAATCACATCTTTGGCGCGATCACGCAGTTCGAGGTAGCCATCGGGATGCATGACGCCGATATCCCCAGAGTGGAACCAGCCGCCCTCGAAAGATTTGGCGGTGGCATCAGGGTTGTTGTAATAGCCTTTGGCAACATTATTGCCGTGCATAATTGCCTCCCCCATTGTCTGCGCATCGCATGGAACATCCTGCATGTTTACATCAACGACGCGTACACGTTCGGCGACTACATAGCCCTGTCCCTGACGAGCCAGCATTTTGGCCTGCTCGGCATCGGAAAGTTTATCCCACTCTTCATGCCATTCGCAGACCGTATAGGGGCCGTAGGTCTCCGTCAATCCATAAACATGGATGGGACGAATGTTGAGAGCTTTCAACTGGCCTAGTAGGGTTGGTGAAGGTGGGGCACCTGCTACCGTGACTGTCACTTGCTTAGCGAGGCGATGCGCTTTAGGATGGTTAACCAGGAAAATCTGTACCGTGGGCGCCCCATTGTAATGGGTGACGCCTTCGGACTCGAAGAGATCCCAGACCTGGGTAGGATCGATTTTGCGCAGGCAGACATTTGTACCGCCTATAGCAGTTACGGCCCAGGTGAAGCACCAGCCGTTACAGTGGAACATGGGTAGCGTCCAGAGGTAGACGCTGTTACTGTTCATACCTGTTTCGATGACTTCACCCAGTGCATTGATGTAGGCACCGCGATAGGTATACATCACGCCTTTGGGATTGCCGGTGGTGCCCGATGTGTAGTTAATGGAGATCGTCTCTTCCTCATCCTCCAACCAGCTTGTAACAGGCTCAGGCGAACCGCTGGCCAGAAACTCTTCATAAGGATCGTCGGCATTGCTGGTATCATCGATACGTACCACCTGTATGCCTTCGAGGTTGATCGGTTGCACTATTGGATAGAGTTCGAAATCCACAAAGAGGTACTTAACACCGGAGTGCTTTACGATAAAAGCTACCTCCTGTGAGTTCAGGCGGGTGTTGATGGCGACAAGAATGCCGCCAGCAGCCGGGACGCCAAAGTGTGCATCGAGCATGGCCGGTGTGTTGGGACACAGGAAAGCCACCCGATCATGCTTCTGCATGCCTGCATTGCGCAATGCCGATGCGAGACGATAAACGCGCTCCGCAAATTCCCTATAGGTATATTTGCGGTTCTCATGGACAATCGCGGTTTTGTCAGGAAATACCAATGCACTGCGCTCCAAAAAACTTACGGGAGTCAGTTCAGTGCGATAGACTTTTGCTTCCATCTTAGTGATGCTCCTTACTCAAAAAGATAGGTTGTTTATTTCATGCACTCAATTATATACCGTCAGCAGTTAGTGCTTCACTGCCCAAAGATATGCTTACATCTTCTTATCGCGGAGCAAATGCTGAGATGCCAGTAATATCGCGTCCCACGATGAGCGACTGAATGGTGTCTGTGCCTTCGTAGGTGAACACGGCCTCAATATCGGCATGGTGGCGGGCAATATGGTATTCCAGCAGGATACCGTTACCTCCGAGCATTTCGCGGGCATCGGCCACTACCTCACGAGCCAGGCGGGCATTATTCATTTTGGCGAGCGAAGCCATGGCATCTGTCATCTTGCCCTCTTCCTGCAATTGGGCGAGGCGCAGGCACAGCAGTTGCATGGTGGTGACACTGGCGAGCATGGTTGCCAGCTTTTGCTGAATGATCTGGAAGGTTGCCAGGGGCTTGCCAAACTGGATACGCTCTTGCGTATAGTTCCGGGCAATCTCAAAAGCCGCTATGGCGTGACCAATGGCTTCCCATGCCACGCCTGAGCGAGTGGCGGTCAACACCCTGGCGGTATCCTTGAAGCTGCGCGAAAGGGCGAGGCGATTCTCGGCAGAAACATGGACGTCCTTGAGGGTAATATCTGTCTGCCAGACGGCACGTTTGGCGACTTTGCCTGTCATGACGGTGGGCTCGAAGCCGGGCGTGCCTTTCTCAACCAGGAAACCGCCGACCTTGCCCTCGTCATCACGCGCCCAGATGATCACCACATCGGCAAAGGAGGCATTGCCAATCCAGCGTTTGGCTCCATTGATAACGTACTCGTTGCCCACACGATGCGCTCTTGTCTCCAGAGCCACAGCGTCGGAGCCATGCTCAGGTTCGGTCAAGCCAAAGGCTCCAATCTTCTCCATACGTGCCATGGCTGGCAGCCACTTCTGCTTCTGCTCCTCAGAGCCAAGCATAGAAAGCGAGGACATGGCCAGTCCAGAATGCACGCCGAAGAAGGTGCAGATGCTGGCGTCTCCACGCGCCAGTTCCACGGCTACCAGCCCGGCAGCAACCGCACTCATGCCTGGGCAACCGTACCCTTTGATGCTGACACCGGCGATATTGAGAGCCGCCATCTTGGGGATAATCTCAAAGGGAAACTCCGCTCGCTCCCAGTAGTCATTAATGATCGGAGTGACCTCTTTATCGCAAAAGGCTCGCACTTTGTCGCGGATGCTGCGCTCCTCTGGAGTGAGTAGTTCATCCATTAAATAGAAATCGACAACGGGGGATTGGGTGATCTGTTGGACCATGTTTTATCTCCTTGCAAGAATTGACAGGTATTTGTTGCACGAAACTGAGCATAAATAAACTTTCGATCAAATGCATATTATCACACAGGGGAGCTTGCCTGAAACACATCATATTGTCATAAATGGTGAATTAGAGTATACTGAGCCGTACTATAAGTTATGGGAGGGTAAGTATTTATGCCGTCTCCAATAGAAGTCCTTCTCTGTTACGCTAAGGAAGACGAATCGCCGGGAAAAGAACTGATGAGACACCTTGGCGGGTTACGGAGGCAAAAAATCTTTAACTTTTGGCACGAGGGTCAGATTAGTGCGGGAACAGAACGGTTGCAAGCAATCTATAAACGCTTAAACACGGCTCATATTATTCTGCTCCTGATCAGTCAATACTTTATTGATTCAGATTTTTGCTATCTTGTCGAGATGAAACAGGCCATAGAGCGACACGAACGAGGTGAAGCAAGCGTCATTCCTATTATCGTCCGTCCAGTCTACTATGGGAGAACACCATTTGCCAAACTGCAAGTTTTGCCTAAGAATGGTGACCCTATCACGGGTTCTAAATGGCCTAATTTAGATGAAGCATTATTTGCTGTGGCGGAAGGTATCCGTGAAGTGGCTGAGGAGCTTTCATCAAAACATTAACTGACTGATACTGATGTACGTATGCTCATTGCTATTAGGTCCAAACTTGAGTATACTTAGTACTATAAAGTTCCTTAATGTTTGAGTGGGGTTACGTAAACGAGATTTATGCTCTGCACGCCCTCTTTTCAGAGGCCAATGTTTACTTATATAAATGTGTCACAAATCGGAGCAGGTAATTATGGCATCACAACTCTTTTACTCCTATGCTCGAGAAGATGAACCGCTACGAAAAGTGCTGGAGAAGCAACTGAGTACTTTAAAGCGGCAAGGTTTTATCTCTAGCTGGTCTGACAGCGATATTCAACCATGTCAAGACAAAACAGGTGAAATTGAGAAGCATCTAGAAACGGCTGATATCATTTTGCTGCTGATCAGCCAATATTTTATGGACTCTGATTATTGTTATAGTGTTGAGATGAAGCGAGCAATAGAGCGACATGAACGAGGCGAAGCAAAGGTTATTCCTGTCATTCTTCGTCCAGTGTATTGGCAGAAGTCACCATTTGCCAAACTGCAAGCTCTACCTACTAATGCAAAACCTGTTACTGGCTCCGGATGGCATGGTCTGGATGAAGCTTTTTTTGATGTAGCAGAAGGTATCCGCAAAGCTATTGAAAAACTGGAGGAGCAGTCGCCTCATATCTTATCAACAACACAGACACTTGAAGGGCATACAGAAGCTGTGAGCAGCATAGCGATCAGTCCTGATGGGCAGACGCTCGTTAGTGGCAGCTGGGATAAAACGATCAAGGTGTGGCATTTACAAACGGGGCAATTGTTGCACACCCTCATGGGTCATTCGGATTATGTGAATAGTGTAGCGATCAGTCCTGATGGACAAACGCTCATCAGTGGTGGTGACGATAACACGATCAAGATGTGGAATCTCTACACAGGGCAGCTTCTTCACACGTTCGAAGGCCATATCGAAGATGTTAGTACTGTGGCAATTAGTCCAGATGGGCAAACGTTGGTCAGTGGTAGTTGGGATAGGACGATCAAGATATGGGATTTGTACGCAATACAATTGCTTGATACTCTCAGAGGTCATTTGAGATATGTTCTGAGTACCGCTATCAGTCCCAACGGACAGATTCTGGCTAGTGGAAGTCAAGATACAACGATCAATTTATGGGACTTGCATACAGGAGAATTACTGCGTACCCTCATGGGTCATTCTGAGTCTGTTTACAGCATTGTCTTCAGTCCCGATGGGAAGACGCTGATCAGTGGCAGCGGCGATAACACAATCAAGGTATGGGATGTCCAGACAGGAGAGGTGCTGCGTACACTTGAAGGCCATGTAAAGCCGGTCTACAGTGTGGCGATCAGTCCTGATGGACAAACGTTAGTAAGTGGCAGTGGAGATAACACTGTCAAGGTTTGGAACTTGCAGACCGGGCAAGTACTGCGTACCCTTACAGAGTATACAGATGAGGTGCGCTCCGTAGCCTTTAGCCCCACCGGACAGGCATTTGCCATTGGCGGTTATGACGGGACTATCAAGATTTGGGGAAATAACGGAAAACGCTAAACCCCCGTATTTCCCCCCTCAGCAAGCTGTGCAGCATATTCAATAACCTCGCGGACGCGCCTGCCGAAGATGGCAAAACGCTCATCCTGGGTCTGACCCTTTTTCCAACGAGCGTAAATTTGTTGGATGATCACGGCCAGTTTGAAGTAGGCGAAGGTCATGTAAAAATCCATCCCTGAGAGATCACGTCCACTCTTCTCTGCATATCTCTGCATAAACTCTTCTCGTGTGATGAAGCCAGGGAACATGGTTACGCTGGGCAACACCGTTTGTAGCTCTTCGGGGTCTTCAGAGTTGACCCAGTAGCTAAGCGAGACAGCCAGATCGAAGAGGGGGTCGCCAATAGTTGCCATTTCCCAGTCGAGTACGGCTATCGGCTTTGTCAGATCGTGTGTGTCTAACAACATATTGTTTAACTTGAAATCGTTGTGGATGAGCGTTGGGGTTGGACTCTGAGGAACACGGTTGGCCAGCCAGCGTGTGAGTTGCTCGACTTGTGGTATCTCATCGGTTTGGGCACGAAAATAACGTTCGATCCAGCCTTTGACCTGTCTTCCGAGAAACCCTGCGGGATGCCCAAATGCGCTCAGCCCCGCTGCCTGCCAGTCGATGGCGTGTATCTCTACCAGCGTATCTACGACGGTGTACGACATCTGGCGGCACAATCCCGGTGTTGGTGTGACCTCTGGCGGAAAGGTGGCATTGATGACCATGCCTTTGCGACGTTCCATGACATAAAAGGGCACACCTAAAATGGAGAGGTCATCACAGAACACATATGGTTTGGGAGCCAGAGGGAAGACAGGATGAATTTTCTGCAATAGGCCGGCCTCACGCTGCATATCATGAGCCTTGGGTGGCACCGGCCCCAAGGGAGGACGACGCAGGACACCTTCCCAATTCCCAATTTGCAATAGATAGGTCAGATTAGAAGCACCGGATGGGAATTGGCGTACCTGCAGTGATCCCTCGCCTAAGCCCTCGACATGCTCACGAAGGTAGTGCTCTACCTTTGCCACATCGAAATTTTCTCCGGTGCGGACGGCAATGGTGTCCTGCGTATTTATAGTCATGGTGCTTGCTCCTGGCTCATGTCCTCTTGGCATTGAACTCGTTGGCATAATCAACAAAGTACTGAATGGACTGCGGGTTGCTGAGGGCATCCTTGCTGACGGCTTTTTCGACGGGAACGCCCACGAAGAGCTTCTTCACCGGCACCTCCAGCTTCTTGCCACTCAATGTGCGTGGTACATCGGGAATTTGCAGTATGTCGTCGGGTACGTGATGGGGCGAGATGTTTTTACGCAAATTCTCCTTAATACGTGCTTTCAGCGTATCGTCTAGCTGGAGCTGATCTTTCAATACGACGAAGAGCGGCATGTAATATTTGCCGCTAGGGAGCTCGATGCCCACGATCAGACTATCCATGACCTCTGGTATACCTTCGACGACACGATAAATCTCGCTACTGCCCATGCGAATGCCCTGGCGGTTGATGGTAGAGTCGGAGCGACCATAGATAATGGCGCTGCCGTGAGGTGTGATTTTGATCCAGTCGCCATGTCGCCAGACGCCGGGGTACATGTCGAAGTAGCTATCATGGTAGCGTTGGCCATCAGGGTCGTTCCAGAAGAACAAGGGCATAGAGGGAAGAGGCTCCATAATAACCAACTCACCAACCTCATTGATTAGGGGGCGACCTTGCTCGTCAAAGGCTTCTACTTTAGCTCCCAGAGAGCGGCATTGCAACTCGCCAGCATGAACAGGCAGCAGGATGGAGCCGCCCACGAAGCCGGAGCAGACATCCGTGCCACCACTCATTGAGGCCAGCCACAGGTCTTTCTTGATGTGTTCATACACCCATTGAAAGCCCTCCGGCGGTAACGGTGAGCCGGTTGAACCCATGCCGCGCAGCTTGCTCAGATCATAATTCTTGCCCGGCTCAATTTCGGCTTTCATGCATGCGGCGATATAGCCAGCACTGGTGCCAAAGAAGGTCATACCGCTGTCCCCGGCAAATTTCCAAAGGACATCCATGTTTGGGTAGGCCGGGCTGCCATCATAGAGCAGGATAGG
>WNGD01000149.1_pt1 | contig 117396 bp, 84 predicted proteins | sample 5400671 | NCBI WGS metagenome assembly WNGD01 (sample SAMN13153369, study PRJNA577476) | soil metagenome | isolation source: 40 cm soil or saprolite under grassland replicate 2 | place: USA:California | collected 2016-06-15 | reverse complement strand
TAGTGTCTCTAATGACCGCTCCGAACAGCGAAACGAACAAAAAGTGAACCACTAAAAGTAAAACACTGACCCCGGAAGCTCTGCGACCTGGCAAACATAGCTAGAGGCGTGGTTCATCAAACTTATTCAGAGCTTCCTTCAGTCTGTGATGCCCGAATCGCCGGAGCAACAATCACAGACTGAAGTCTGTGCCACCAGGGAGAAGAATTTGGCGGAAGGTTACGTAGCGACTGAACAGACCCACAGCCATCCGGCGCTGCAACACCATTTCGAGAACATGGAGCAGCAGCGAGAGGCGGGCACGCTGGGAATGTGGGTTTTTCTGGTCACTGAAATAATGTTTTTCGGCGGCATGTTCCTGGCCTACGTCATTTATCGCTCGGCCTATCCAGCATCGTTTGCAGCCGCCAGCAATCATCTGGATATCAAACTGGGAGCTATCAACACCGGGGTGTTGATTTTCAGCAGTTTGACTATGGCGTTGGCGGTGTACAACACGCAGGTGGGCCAACGTCGCCTGTCGATCATCTTCCTGATAGTGACAATGGCCCTCGGTCTGACCTTCCTGGGAATTAAGGGCGTCGAGTATCACTCCAAGTACACAGACAGTCTTATTCCGGGAAAGCTCATTCCCGGGCGTCCGTTCAATCCGGAGGTGGCCAGGCCCGGCGAGGAAGGGAATACGCACAAGCTGCATTTGATTCCCGGGGCCACCGTGCAGAACGTGCAGATGTTCTACTGGATCTATTTTGCATTAACCGGGGTGCATGCCTTGCACATGATCATAGGCGTTGGTTTGCTTTCATTTATTCTCTATTCGTCGGTGCGTGGCCGTTACAGTCCCGAATACCATGCGCCGTTAGAGATCTCAGGACTGTACTGGCACTTTGTCGATATCATCTGGATCTTTCTGTTTCCCCTGCTTTATTTGTTGGGCCGGCATTTGGAGTAGGAACAGGCATTCCTGCCTGTCGCTTATGTAACTTAAGCTGTTGGCTTGCGCCCGCAAACTAACAGTTTGCGTTACCAGAACGCATATGAGCGAGCATATTGTTTCTCGAAAAGTCTACTTTGCGATCTTTGGCGCGCTGATGGTTGGCACCGCCGCCACGGTGATGGTGGCGTTCATCGATCTCGGTGGACAATTCAATACCGTGGTGGCCCTGACAATCGCGGTCATCAAAGCCACTCTGGTGGTGCTCTATTTCATGCACGTGCGCTACAGTTCGCGCCTGACCTGGGTAATTGTCGGTTCGGGACTTTTCTGGTTGGGGATAATGTTTGCTTTGACGTTGAGTGACTACCTGACGAGGGGCTGGCTTCCGCCACGCTGAAGCCGAACTGTGCGCGGTAGCGCTTCCATTACCGGCCCGCTCTTCACTGCTCGCTTACTCCCTCGGCCAAAAACAACTTCTCGTCGCGCACTTTGATCAGACGATTGCACGTGGGGCAGGTAAGATGAAGCGTGGCGTCGGAGGTCCTGATAGGCGTCCCACAGGCAGGGCAGGGAGCGCTAATCTCATTTCCTTTGAAAAGATCCCGCATCATGAAAACCGGCAGGATGAGGCCGGCAATTAGCAGCGGGATACCAAAGATCAAGCCGATGCTGGTTCCTTCACCCAGGGTGAGCGCAATGATGAGGCCGGCAATAAAAAGAATCAGGCCCACGGCAATCGCAAATGAAAAGCCGTAGGCACTGTCGAAAGTTCGTTCCGGCTTCGGCGCCTCGTCTGGTTTTGCTTCCATTTGTAAATCTCCTTTGCCGACCTGATAAAGCAAGCCAGTCACGCTTAGGCGCAAACTAACAGTTTGGGTTACAGGGTTGGAAATGACTTTTACTCTGCCGGCTTGGCGGTTGTCAACGTGAACTTTGGGTTGCTGGAAAGAGCGGGGGCAAGCCCACCTTCCCTACTGCAAGTCTTCCCAGTTGAACTTTCAAATTTCAAGGCTTGGAGTCTGACTCAACAATATTTACTTGCAGTTGGGAAGGTGGGCTTGCCCCCGCTGCTTTACTTTGAGAATTGCCGCCAGGCTTCCCAGTTGAACTTTGATTTCACTTCTTAATGCTGACCCTGCTCTGCGTTCCGCGCGACTCTGTGGTTTAATTGGGGACTGATTGAATCGAAACGCTATGACTACTACCGCAACCAGGATGGCTTCTGAAACTCCATTCGAGAATTTCCTGAATGAACATGACGAAGAAGCATGGGCCGCGACGCTGACCACGCTTTTGCGCTCAATTCACGAAGTGGACAAGACGGCCACGCAAATCTGGTTTGCGTTCTATCCGCTCTCGCTTTATCGCGCGCTGCAAGCTGCCGACGATCGGGCGAAGCTGGTGCTGGAATTATTGCTGCAGGGTAATTACTATCTTAAAGATCAGATCGACTCGTCACACAAGTTTCTCTATGGCCATCGCTACTGGCCCGCCGTCAAACGCGCGGTGGAAGAGTACGCCACCAGGGGAAAGCAGAGTAAAGTCTATGCCGCCAGACTGTCAGATCAGATTCTGGAAATCGCGCGCAGCGTCGCCCAGAGTCTGAAGGTCGATCAATCACTTGTGGTTGGCATCACCGCCGTTGCCCTCATGACCGTGCAACAGGCTGGCCTGGCCGCATTCAAAGCGACGCCGGGAAACATTCTTCTCGACAAAAAGCATGCGCGAAAATCGCCGGAGCAGATCCTGAACGATCGCGCGAAGGACGATGGCCAGGGCCTCTTCGGTTTTCTGAGGACCGTTGACAAGAAGTGGACGGTCACCTTCGACGAAAACGACGACAGCGCCAAATACAAACTGAACAACACGCAGGATCTCGCCTGGGGCGCCGCCGACGATCGGTCACGCAACTGGCGCGAAATCGATCCGCGGCGTATCGAAGGTCCGATTCCCGTCGAGTGCCGCTCCGCGTCTTGCGGCACGTGCTGGGTAGGTGTCCTCGGTGGGGCCGAGAAGCTGGCGGACGTTGCCGCGCGGGAAGGAAAAAAGATTAAGGAGTTTGGCTACATCGATACCACGGAACCTAAGCCGTTGATTCGCCTCGCCTGCCAGGCCCAGGCCCACGGCGCGGTTTCAATCGTCATTCCGCCATGGAACGGTGTGTTTGGAAAGTATCTGAGCGGGCAAAAGCAGACGGAAGATGAAGTGCCCGCGCCGGAAGCTGTCAATTAGAATTTCCGTTACCTGAGGCTCTACTGCTGCAAAGCATCCTTGTTGGACAACAATTCAAAGTCACCTAACCATCACTCAGTACATTCTCCTCTTCTCTTCGTCCTGGCCGCGGCCCTGCTCTGGAGCACCGGCGGACTCTTCATCAAGTGGACTTCCATTTCCGGCTTGCAGTTGTCGTTTGGGCGTTCGCTGACCGCGGCAATCACTGTCGCGCTCCTCACGAAGCATGAAGGGTTTGGCCTGAACCGCGTCACAGCTCTGGCCTCTGTGCTTTACGCGGTGCTGCTGCTTTTATTTGTGCTGGCAACGAAGCAGACCACCGCAGCCAACGCAATTTTTTTACAGTACACGGCGCCGGTTTACATCCTTGTCTTCGAGCCGTTGATCTACAAAGAAAAGTTTCGCCGGCGCGATCTGATCACTGTCATCGCCTGCCTTGCCGGCATGTCGCTCTTCTTCGTTGGCAAACTGCGCCCGCAGGACGTTACCGGAAACTTGATGGCCCTGGCGTCGGGCGTGTGTTTCGCATTCTATTTTCTGCTGCTGCGACATTCCAGCGCCCGCGCTGTGAACCGAGCCTCGTCGGTCATCTACGGCAATCTTCTAATTGTGCTAATCGCGGCGCCGGCCGGCCTGGCGGTGTTGCCGCACATGCAGGCGCACGACGTGTTGAGCGTCCTCTATCTCGGCGTGGTGCAAATCGGCGTGGCCTACACGCTGTTCACTGCCGGCATGGCGCGGGGTCTCCGCTCGCTCGACGCGGGGATAGTTGGTTACGTCGAGCCGCTGCTGAATCCGATTTGGGTTTTTCTGGTGCTGGGCGAGAGGCCCACGGCCTGGGCCATACTGGGAGGGTCAATCATCATCGCCGCGATCGTCTGTCACATGATCGTTGAGGCAAAGCAATCAGGCGGAAGGCTAAGAGCGCAGGTAGTGAAGACCTAGCGGGCCACTGAAAATAATACGATCCACGAAATCACACGAAGCAGCACGAAAGGCAGAGCCTAATAATCGTGATCGCTTTGGTGTTCTTAATCGAGCGCGCGATTGTTTTAGGAATCGCAGGAGAGCTAGTCTTCGAAGATTCTTGTTATCTGGATTGTGATGTTGGGGAGAACTATTGAGTTCAGCAATTCCCCCTTCGCGAAAACTTTCCCCGGACCAAAACGTTCATCTGCCAAGGTGCGAAGCTCGACGTTTTCCTCAACTTCATCCACCAACCAAAGTTCTTTCACACCCAGGGCAGCGTATGTGTCGGCCTTCGTGTTGCGATCGTAGATAGCGGAGCCGGGAGAGATAACTTCGATCACGAGATCGGCAGTGCTCCGGCGTTCGGGATCAAGTTCGGCTTTCGTTTCAGTCGAGAGGTAGAACAGATCGGGCTCGAGATAGGTACGCGCGCTGGTCCAAATTGCGGCGCGAGGAAGGTAAAGAGTCCCTTTGTCGCCGGATGTAATCAGGTATTCTGAAATCAAACGATTGAGCCGACTAACTGCATTATCGTGGGCATTGCCGGGTGGTGGTGTCATGTAGAGGACCCCCGCAATTAGTTCGAGTTTTGCCCGATCTGGAGGATCAGGCAGCTCCCAAAACTCTTCGAGGGTATAGGTCTTAACCAGCGGTGATGTGTTTACTAAAGCCATCAGAAAACCTCCGGCGCTACCCCGAAAAGTCGGCGGTCCTATTCTACCCACGCAACGCTAATAGGCGAGTCTCACCTTCCCGCGCTTACATCGTCACATATACCGAAATTCTTGCTAGTCACTCTGCTTTGCTGCGTTTGCCGTTGTACTGCTCCAGCTTGCGATAGATCGTCTTGCGCCCGATTCCCAGCTCGCGAGCGGCCCTGGTCTTATCCCCGGCGGTGTAGTCGAGGGTGGCTTCGATCACCTGGCGCTCAATTTCATCCATCGAAGATGGAACGTCGATTTCAATACTTGTGGTGCGGCCTTCGTTTGCCGCTTTGGCGCGTTCACCACGGACGCGGGCCTTCTCTTCCAGCGTGCTCCTGCTAACCGCGACGGGCAGATCATCCAACTCGATCTGGCGGCCGGAAGCTATGATCACTGCGCGCTCAATCGCGTTTTCCAACTCGCGCACGTTGCCGGGCCAGTCATGGCTCATCAGGGCCGCCAGGGCATCCCGGGAAATGCCGGAAACAAACCGGCCGGTTTTCTGCTTATAGTATTCGAGGAAATGTATTACCAGCGGATGAATATCTTCGGGCCGTTCGCGCAGCGACGGTAACTGAATAGGAAAAACCGAGAGCCGGTAGAAAAGATCTCGCCGAAAAGATCCCAATTCAACCGCGCGCTCCAGATCGACGTTCGACGCAGCGATAACGCGCACGTCACTCTTGAGCAACTCGTTGCCGCCCACGCGCGTAAACTCCCCGTCCTGTAATACACGCAGCAGGCGCACCTGCGCTGACAAGCTCATCTCGCCCACTTCATCGAGAAACAACGTGCCGCCATCGGCTTCTTCGAAGCGACCGCGCCGGCGCGAGCGCGCATCTGTAAAGGCGCCCTTTTCATGACCGAACAATTCGGACTCGAGCAGTGTTTCAGGGATAGCGCCGCAGTTCAGTTTGATGTAGGGCTTGTCTTCGCGACCGGAATTGTAATGAATCAGATTGGCCAGCAGTTCTTTCCCTGTGCCGGACTCGCCCTGAATCAGCACGGATGTCTGGGTGTCGGCAACGCTAATAGCCAGCTCCATTGCGCGGCGAATCGCCGGAGCTTGTCCGATTATTCGATCCTCGCCGTAGCGTTCATGCAGCGCGCTTTTCAGCCGCATCACTTCAGCGGAAAGTTGATCGCGTTCGAGCGCCGTCCCAATCTGATCGGCAATACCTTCCACCAGCGCGACCTCGTGGTCCTTAAATCCCTCGCGCGCTTCGCTCCACACCAGGCCCAGCAAGCCGAACGTGTGTCCGCCTATGCGCACCGGGGCCACCAGCGCGGCTCGCCCTCCCAGCGTGGCATTGAAGATCAGGCGTATGGGAAACGGCAAATCAGTTTCCAGCAGGCGCAGGGTTTTGCCTTCTTTCAGAACCTCCACCATGGCGGGAAACTCGGTGATATCCAGGGATTGTCCATGCGCTTCGATCAGCCCGCGGACTGAATCAATCTCCGCCTGCGGCGCAGCCTTGAAGGCCGCCAGACTAATGCGCCCACCTGTCGGATCGAGTACGCCCAGGGCACAGTAGTCCGCGCCGACCAAAGCGATCGCGCGTTCGAGTACGACTGAAGTTACCTCGCCAAAATCGGATCTCGCGTTCAGGGCGTTGGCAATCTCGAGCAGCGCGTTGGTAGTGTCCGCTTCTCGTTTCTTGTCGGTATAGAGACGCGTGTATTGGTAGCCAATCGCCAGTTGCCGGGCGATGGACTGAAGAAAGGCGACTTCCTCATCGAGCCAGGCGCGCGGGGTGCGGGTGTGGTGTAACCCGATCAGGCCGAGCACGTCCCCGCCCTGAATCACCGGCACAACCAGCAACGAGCGCGTTCCCAGACTTTTCGCCAGGAATCGCACCTTATGATCAAGCCCTGGAGCCGCCGTGTCGTCGAGGCGAATCGGTTGGGTGATATCAACGTGATCCGCAAGTTGTTTCAGGTCCAGCGGAATCGCCGTGCCCAGACTGGAAGGAACACCATCGTCAGCGCGCCATTCATGACTGATACGCAGCTCGCTTTCTGAAGTCAGTTGAATGACATCGCACCGGTCCACGTTCATCATGCGGCCCAGCTCGGAGACGATGACCCGGAGGAAACGATCGAGATTAATCGTGGTGGGCAGGTCCAGGGCCAGGCGCTCGATAATCGACTCGCGCGCCTCGTGCATCTTGATCTTGCGTTCGAGCGAAAGCGATTGCGCTGTTTCGGACATGGGCATTGCTACTAGCGAAACTCTGGTTGAGCGCGCGAACCATCGCGCCGGAAACAATAGAAGCCGTTTTATTTGTGGGGGATCATAACGAACCGCGCGCCAACTTGCAAAGCAAGCGACGCGCGGCATTTTAGGTTAGTTTAGCTTATAGCGAAGGTCGTTGTTCGGTGGAGCTGGATTCCGTCAGGCTGTTGTCTTTAACCAAATGAAACGCCAGTTTGGCGTCCGCGGGAGAAAGAACAGGATGGTAGGTCTTTCCGTAGCGCGAGGTTATCCGGCGCACATAGTTCTGAGTCTCATTGTAGGGAGGCACGCCATTGTACTTGTCCACCGCGCCTTCTCCGGCGTTATAACCCGCCAGCGCAAGCTCGACGTTGCCGCTAAACCTCTTCAACAACCAGCTGAGATACTTTGTTCCAGCTTCGACATTGGCCTCCGGGTCATTCGCGTCTTCACAGCCGAATCGTCGCGCCGTGGCCGGCATTAGCTGCATCAGGCCCTGCGCGCCCACGTGCGACGTCGCTTGCGGCTTGTATTTGGATTCCTGCCAAATCACTGCATGTACGAAACGGGGATCAAGTCCGTGACGTTCCGCTGCATGGAAGATAATCCAGTCCGTCGCGGCATCGCCTGAGGATGGTATGTCCGCAGGTATCGATTCGACTTCGGCCTCCGTCCTGGCAACAGCGTCGGGAGCGAAAACCGGACTAAAGAAAATGCCGGTGAGGTTAGTGAAAAGGAAAAAGGAAATTAATGCTAACGGAGCGAACTTTACAGAGCGCAAGTGGGGAATAGCCAGGGGAAACTTCATATATTTGTTCTCCATGTGAGCGATAGCCGGGGGGCCATCAAAACTACATTCTGCTGAGCAGAATTTTGGGGGCTGCGCATGGCGGAACCGATTAACAAAGAACTGTAAATCAGGACCGTGACTATGATGGAGAAGTGATGGCGAAGGTTGCTTTTTTAGGACAATTGTTTCGCTTCTAATACACTGAGCCTGCTGTACTTAAACCAACCGCAGCTAAGCTCCATTAACTCAGAATTTCGACGCCATTTCGTTCATGATGAACAGTTGTGTCAACGCCTACCTGAGACCCCGTCGTACCGGATTACTACGAAAAACTTCACACCGGGCGATCTTTTTTTAGGTGGGATAATTCTGAGCTAACGAGTGCATCATAAGGGCACGGTCAGGTTGTCAGTATCAGGGTGGGGTTCGTATAATTCGATTACGGGCCAATTAGAATTCTTTGGAGATAAGAAACCAATAAATGCCAATCTATGAATATGAATGCAAGAAATGCAAAGCGCATACTGAGGTCTATCAAAAAATCACGGACAAACCACGAACGAGATGCCCAAAGTGCAAAGGTCGCCTGGAAAAGCTGATGTCGGCCTCGGCCATTCGGTTCAAGGGCAAAGGATGGTACGTGACGGATTACGCAGGCAAGGGTAAACAAACTGAAAGCTCAGACGAGAAGAAAACAGGTTCCACGGAGACAGCATCCAGCGATGATAAGACAAAGACCAAAGATACCACCGCCAGGAAGCCTGCCGCTTCCGAATCTGCGCCGTCCAGTAAACCGTCGGGAGGAAGCTAGACGGTACTCGAGCTAACGATGCGTGTTGAAATGCTGAAATCGATGCGAGTTTACAAACCGGCGCTAAGCGTTTCGGCGTTCTCGTGCCTGGTCACGCTGGCGTTGATCGCATCAGGGATTGCACCAGGCCATCGCGCAAAGGGCCAGGCCGGCCGCAGGGCGCATTCCGCAAACGAAGGAGCTTCTGTGCTCAACATCGTCGCAACCCGAGACGACCGTTCCAGCGCTCCGATTACTGCTAAACAGCTGGCGCTCTACGATAATGGCGTTGAGCAATCGATCAAAGGCTTTTCCATAGATCCGTCGCCATCTCGGCTGGTACTACTGGTCGACAACTCTCTGACAATACGCGCCGACGTGGAAAAGCTGGAAGAGGCGACGCGCGAGTTCGCCTATGAGATATACGAAGGCGATAAGCTTTTGATAGTGGGCTACGACGATCAGGCTGAGATTGTGGCCGACTGGACCGATGACGCGAAACAGATTGAAACTTCACTAAAGAGTTTTCGCAAGAAAGGCGACCCGCATCTCTTCGACGCGCTAAACGCGGTAGGCGAAGAAGCGTTGCGCCCCCTGTCGGGCCAGAAGCGAGTCATCGTCGTTATCAGCGACGGGCTCGATCGAGGCAGCAAGACCAAATTCACACAAGCACTGAGCGCGCTGCAAGATATGGACATTGCCGTTTATGCGGTCCAGGCGCCGGACCGGACGCGGGGAGCGATGCGGCGCGATCAACCGAAGCCGGTGCAGGTGATTGATCAGCTGGCATCCGGGACCGGCGGCCGCGTTTTTCCCATCGAGGAAGCTCGAGCCGCCGCGAAGAGTATCTGCGACGAATTGCGCAAAAATCGTTACATACTTTCCTATGCGGCGTCAGGGGTCCCCTTTGGCGACGCGCGGCGTATCCTGGTAGTGGCGGATTCCGGTATCAGCGTGCGATCAAAGAGCGCCCAACCTCCAGACTAGTACGTTGTCAGAACCCCGACTCGTCGGGGTAGCGGGCGGTTGAACCCAGCGTATCAGCAGGCGGGACCGATAGATCAACGGCCCGCTACCGCAGGCGGTTCTGACAAGATGGCCGCGAATCGCTGCAAACCAATCCGTAAAGAAAGCGCGGTAAACAAAAGTGGAAGTAACTAAAGCTCTGGCGGCTCTCCAACCGCTCTACCGTAAAGACAACATCGAGATAGTTACGGACAACGGCACGCGCGTTCGAGGAACCGTGCGCAGCATGAAAACAACTCAGGCATTGACCCAGCCGAGCGTCAAAATCGAGCGCGCCGACGGTGAAATCATCAAGATACCTTTTGTAACAATCGTCGAGATCATCGACCACAATCCCTCCGCTCGAAGCGCGCCATAGTGTCCCGCCATCTGAATTGGCGAAAGGCCTAAACGGGGGATTGATTCCGGTAATTCGGGTTACGGCCTTCGCTTTGTAGTACAATCCCGGCGTCGCAAGGCTCCAGGGAGTTTAATGAGTTGACAATAACTATCGAAGATTTTGGAGTGCGGGTCGCAAGCGTTTGGCAGGGTTTGCGATCGACTACCCGTGACCTGCTTGAAAACGCGCTGGCCTCAACTACCGCGGTACCCAGCAGTCGCCCCCTTCCTTACGATGCCCGTGCTGATTGGGAATTGAGTAGGTTGTTGACGGTGCTTGACGACCGAGCCAACGAAGCTCGCGAGTCATTAAGTAAAGAACAAGTCGGTAACCTTGAAAAGATGGCCGACACTTGCGTCCGGGTGCTGCTGGATCGAACGCAGTCCGCCGAGGTCTTTGCTCAACTGGTCGAGCGAGCCCACGCGCGGCGCGATTACACACGCATCGACGCTCTCGCCGATGTGCTGGCAAAGCGGCTGGCGCCGGCTGAGATATGCGAGTTGGCGCGGTCCGGCAATGTTGTGATTCGAGCGCTGGCGCACGAGTGTCTCATGGCCGCACCCACTTCCGTATTGATTGGATTACTGCGCGATCCGGTTGATGCCAGTATTGCCCGAGAAGTGCTTGAGCGTCAGGCAGTCGACTACGGTTCCGAAGAAGCGCGACAGATAGTTAATTATTTGGAGCAGTCGGAACTGAGCGGAGAGTAGAAGCAGCGCGTCGCGGGTTAATCACCTGCAACGCGTTTTCAGGCGGGATGAGCGGCGATTTCCAGTCCAATATTTCGCAGTCGATCGACTACTTGCTCGATGAGCCAGTTCGGCGTTGAAGCTCCGGCCGTCAACCCTACGCGCTCCACACCTTCCAGATCCTGCGGGTTAATTTCGGCAGGTGTCTCAATCAAAAAACTCTTCTGGCATTGTTCCTGACAGACGGCCAACAGCTTGACGCTGTTTGAAGAGTGGCGTCCTCCAATCACATAAAATGCCTCGACCTGACCGGCCAGCGCCCGTGCGGCATCCTGCCGATCGCGCGTTGCCGAACATATCGTGTTGACTATCTCAGGTTCCGTGTCTGACTTGGCGCGCACGGCCTCGGCGACTTCAAGAAAAGTCTTCAATTTGATCGTGGTCTGCGAGACCACCAGCGGCGCCCGCAGCTCCGGCAGCGATTCCACTTCCATAGCATCGCGAACAACATAGGTGTTGCTGGGGGCGTATCCCACCACCCCGATCATTTCCGGATGATCAGGATTGCCGGCGACGACGACGTCACGGCCTTGCCTGGCGGCACGCTCCGCCAGATGCTGCACCCGGGTTACGAATGGGCAGGTGGCGTCGATAACTTTCGCGGCCCGCTCTTCCAGTTCACGTTGGACCTGAGGCGTGACGCCGTGCGCGCGAATCACAGCAATGGTGTCGGCGCCTGCTTCCTCGGGAGAGTCGATGGTTGACACTCCCCTGGCACCCAGGCGTTCCATCTCCTGAGCATTGTGAATTAAGGGACCGAGCGAGCGGATGGGGCGAACGCCTTCGTCCACTGCGTCCTCGACCATCTCGACGGCGCGTTCGACGCCGAAACAGAATCCGAATTCATCCGCTAATAAGACCTCCATCTTTTTTACCTGGCGCTCTCTTTCGATATTCGTTTTTTCATGATTTTCCATTTGTCATTTTTCATTTCCCATTTGTTATTAGCGGATTCAATTGAGTGATTGATCTGCGCGATGAATGGCAAATGAGAAATGACAAATGGAAAATCTATCTCCTACTTCACTTGGCAGCTTCACTCGCGGGGCCAGCCTCTTCCCGTTTGCACGACTCGCGCCATTCCTGGCGCATTCGGTCGCTGCTTTCGACGCGCTCGTCGATCCATCCCAACTCCTTCTCAGCAAAACCACGCACGGCGCTCCAGAGGCTCTTTTCCAGATCCCCGAGCTTGTGCGCTACCTCAGTCGGCAGGACCGCATAAGCGGCGTCGTTGATATATCTAACCGCATCACAAAGCGGGTCGCCGGTATTGTAACGCGCGTCTTTTTCGTCTTGCATATTTGGATCCTCCCCGCGAACACGGGCTAATTCTTCAGTTTGGCCTGTCGGTTTCGCGGAAATCAATTCTAACATAAACAGGTGTTTGCTTCCTTGCTCCGGTCGCGCTACGCGCCTGGCTTAATTTTCCTTACGAATTCATCAGGGCGGAGGTTGCAAGAGAAACTGTAGCCGGAGACCCTCAGTCTGTGGAATGGCTTTGCACAAAAACCTCTATTTCGGGTTCCTTCGTGTAGCTTAGTGTGATTTGGGGATGGTATGGCTCCGAATCTTAATCACACGATCCACGAAATTACACGAAATCTCACTAAGCAACACGAATCTAAGAAACTCACCAGGGCAGCCCGCCAATCTCAATTTTGCCGCCGGGCCATTCGCGACTATTGTAGTGTAGAGTCATAACATTGAAAGGAGAGACGATCGGGCCGGAAGGCTGATCGAACTCCACTGTCTCTTCCAGCAGTTGCCAGCCTTGTCGCGCGTAAAACGGAGCGAGACGCGGGAGGCAGAAGAGCATACCGAACTCTACCTGAAGCTGGTCGCGCATGAACTCCGCGGCGCGCCGCATCGCCGATTGCGCATGTCCGCGACCCTGGGCCTCGGGCACGGAGACAACACCGCCGATACCTCCGACCCTGACCGCATGCTCGCCGGCACGCACCGTTGTCTGGAGCACACCGACATGGCTTACGACGCAGCCGTTCTCTTCGACTATGAAGTGCCAGTCCTTCGGTCGCCACTGGTAGAGCTTGTCAGCAACGCCGAAGATATCCTGGCCCCACTCAAAGAGCGTTCGCCGCTCTGCATCGGTCAGGCTTTTTTCGAGGCGGATTTGGACGCCCACGCTTTGCTCCTATAACTTCTTCAAGCCGGCGGTCCAGTTGAGCATGACTGTGATGAACGTCTGGCTGACTTCTTCCACTGGAGAGTTCACCAGAAAACGCTGACCATCTCCAGCAACATAACTAGTGGTTACCGGAAAATTGTGAAGTCGCGGTTCGTGCCTTGAGAGGAGCTCATTGCGATTCGAGCCAACGACGTAAGCTCGTCCCAACTATAAGATGAGCAACATGGATTGATCTAGTCTGAGACGATCGTTGTCTTTGCCGCACGGTCTAAACTTAACAATACCTGTTTGAGACCGGAATTGGCCAGCGAATGCATGCCGAGGATTAAGGCTTCGCTGTCTTCTTTGACTTTTCTTTGGGTTGTTGGGGGGCTTGCTGCAGACATACATCTGCCAATGCCAGGGTTGTCACAGCGCGCTGAAACTTGTCAGTTAAAGCGCTGGTTTGAGACAGCGCATCGTCGAAGTCAACCTTTGCCATTTCACGAAATGCATTTTCCGGATCAAGGCCGGGCATGTAAAATCTGATAATAAAACGGCCCGGGTTGCTCCTTCTCTTAATTTCTTTTACCAAGGTTTGATCGCCAACGGAAAAATCTGGAGCCTCAATGTGGTTAATGCAATTAATGGCGTTCGCCAAAATCGCGATTGACCGATTCAGGTCTATTTTCGCGTAGATATTCGACGACGTCAGTAGCGTACGCGCCGCATATATCGTCATACCAGCTTTGTTGGCTTCGGTTATTGCCTCGTCTAGAACTTCGCGTGCATGGGTCTGCATCTCGCTGGTTTTGAGTAGCCTCTTTGCGATCTCGGTGTGAAGATAAGCGCGTTGCTCCCGTCCTTCAACTTTAGACACCAGCCTCTCGGCCTCGTCAAACCGCTCGACACTGGCGGCGTCTTTGGCGCGCCTAAAGTAGAGCAATTCTAGTAAGGACGCGCGGATGTTTGAATCGGTAATCTTGTCGATTGCATCAACCACGGCTGGTACACTTTCTTTATCGGATGCGGTACTTAAAACTGCTGCGGCGATGAGGTCGTCGCGCTGGTTTACATTGGGCGTCTTCTGTGCTGTCTCGATCTGTTCGTCGAAGGTTTTTTCCGGCGAAGAAGAAACCTCATTGCGGCCCGACCGTTGAAATGTCTTTTGCGTTTCGAGTGGTAGCGAAACCAGGATCTTCTGCTGCGCTAGGACCACTTTCTCTGATAAATCAGGTAAAAGTTCCCTCACTTGGGGCTCAATCCTCATCAATACCTGCAAGATGTGTCCCGTTCCCAGCATCCCATTAAAGTCATCGCCTTCGTCTAACGGGACCTCCAATGCTAGTTGGGCTCGTCGCAGCAGAATCTGCACGAACTGGCGCTGCAACGAATTGTTGAGCGTCATATTGGCCGGCACCACGTCAGAATAGAATCCGAAGATCGGTGTGTCTCCGCTCGAGCGAAATGCGAATGGATAAGTTACCAAATAGAGAAACTCGCGCATCGGTTTGTCAGCGTAAGCCGCTAGAGCTTGGTCGTAAAATTGATCAGCCGCTTGCTGATTCACAGCCGCGAGGTTGTACAGGAATCTAGCGATCATGAAAGTAGCGGGGTAACGCAGACTCGTCCTGGCAAGTTCCAAAGCTGCATTGAGATCAATGGCTATGAGTCGATTTGCGGAGTCAAGCAACTTTTGCGCTGTTAAGACGTCGTTGGACGAATCTCTCGTTGATGATCCTTCCCCATCCTGACGATCTAGTTTTAGCACTTGCTGGGTTAGCTTTTTCGCCCATGCGGAATCACGTTTAGCAATGGCACGAATAACGACGTATCGTTGATCCGGGGTTTCCATAAGAAGCGAACGGCCGTCTTTGGACTGCTCGCTCTTTTCTTTTTCATTCTGTGCGGCTACTTCAAAGGCTTCAATGAAAGCCGAACGTGCCTTATCCTGCTGCAAAGGCCAGAGCAGATCCGCCGCGCGAATGAGAACAGTAATGCGCTGCACGGCATTGTCAAAAGTCTTAGTGAATTCAATTTGTTGCCGAATCATCTCAATCGCATCGTTTCGTTTACATGGCGAAGAGACTCCGGTTCCAGTGGATTTCGATTGGGCCGATGTCTGGTGACGCGGGATTACCACAAGGATGCAGACCGTGATCAGAAGTAGGCATCGAAGAGTGACACTAATGGCCATCTGCCGGCTTAGGCGATCTTTGCAATTCCGATAGGGTAATAATTTGTACATGAAGAAGTACGGTAACGAGGATCGATTAGCTTTGCGCGGCACTGTTTTCCAACGATTGCCCCGCTCACAGTAACGCTTGAAGGAAACGAACGTTCCGCTAAGATAATAATCGTGTCAGGCGATCTCCCACTCGGCGGGAATCTATGAGGCGGGCTTACTTCTCGAAGCTAAGCCCGGAAGGCGGATACCGAAAGAAGCCTCCACCTCAGGCTGCAAGCCAAAAAGGAGATATCCCTACTTCTTCAAGTCCGCCGTCCAGTTGACCACGACCGCCAACGACGAAGGGGCAGTTTCTGCTATCTGGCTGACGAAGAGAAAGCGCTGGCCGTCACCCGCGACGGCATAACCGCTACGTGTCGCCCTCACGGCGGGGAGATCGAACAGTGCCCTGGGAATGCCTGGCTCAAATGTGCCGCTAGTCTTCACCTCCACTGCCATCATCTTCCCGTCGCTGGGGGAAGCGTAGAACAGCTCTTTCCCATCGCGCCGCCATTGCGGGATGGCGCCGCCCTTTGTTGAGATCGGCCACCTGCCACCCGAGGGAAAGGCCTGGACGTACACTTCGCGATTCCCTGACTCGTCTGAGTCGTAAGCGATCCAGCGCCCGTCGGGAGAGAAACGCGCCGCGGTCTCGTTGTACTGCGTTTGCAGAAAAGAGAACGGCTTGCGGTCTCCATCGAACGGCAGGACCCACAAATCCTCCTTGGTATTCGGATCCACCTGTCTATAGAGGATGAATCTGCCATCCGAGGACCAGTCGGTGGGAAATATCCGGTTATTTGACTGGAGCAGTATTTCTTCCTGGCCGACGCCGCTCGCCGACTTTTGATAGAACTGATAACTTCCTCCTCGATTAGTGGCCCAGACGATGCGGGTCCCATCAGGCGACCAAACAACGTTGGCATTAGCCGAATTGGAAGTCAGCCGGGAGCTGGCGCCCCGCACGATGTCTATCACATAGATGTCGAAAATGCCGGTCTTTGGATCTCGACGCGACAACGCCACCCGCTTCTCGTCAGGTGAGAGCCTGGGGAGGATGAAAGTTCCCAGTGCGCCGATCGTTTCAAGCTGCTTGCCCGCTCGATCAAACCAGGTGAGCTGCTGGTTATCGCGCTCTCCGCTCGGATCGTAGACCAGGGTACCGTTGTCTGAAACTGAAAAGGACCCCCGGCTGTTGACATTGACTCGCACCTGATCGGCGATGCGAAATGGCTCCCCCGTGAAGGTGAGACGACTCGCATCAAACGGTTGCGCCAATAGCGCTCCATCACGCGCGAACAGGAGATAGCCTTTACCCGCAGCCGATGGCGCGTAGATCGCACTTGAATCAGACGTGAACAAGCGCTTCGTCTCTTTCCCATCGAGCGAAGCAAGATAAATCCCTGATGTCTCCTGTTGCGAGGTCGTCACAAGATACAGGAAGTGACGGCCGTCAGGTAAAAAGGAGGGCCATCGGCATTCAATACCCTGAGGCGACCCTTCAAGCCCTGGCACGAGCGACGGCTCTCCACCCGCTGCCGAAACACGATAGATGCTCCCGGCTCGAAAGAAGAGAATGGTGCCGTCGCGGCTCCACGTGCCACCGAAGCCTCTCGCCTCCTCTGAGAGAGTGCACAGCGTTTGTTGCGTCCCATCGGCCAGATCAATCTTTTTGAGCTTACCGCCGGCGGCAAATGCTATTGAGCTGCTGTCCGGCGACCAGAAGGGAAAGCTATTAATGTCCTCCGTGCCGGGCAGCAGGCGCGCCATGAAAGAACCCAGCGGGCGCAACCAAAGTTGAGTCTTGCCTTCAACGCTGACAACGAACACCAGGTTGCGGCCATCGGGGGAGATCGCTAGTTGGCGAAAGCCGACCGCCTTCTCCGGCGGGCGGATGGTAAAGCGCACGGCGATGGGACTCTCCACTTCAGCGCGGCGGAAATGAGTCAGAGCGGAGGGGAGCACCGCGAGCAGCCCGATGAACAAGAGACCTGCCGTGATCCATGCCACCCGCGCATTGCCGAACAGTCGTGTGATGCCTGTTGTCTGGCGGCCGTCCGTCGCCGTGGTGACGGCCGCGATTGTCATTGTTTGCCCGGAACTGGTTGCGGTTCCCGAAAGGCTCTCGATCGCAAACGCCAGATCACGCGCCGAATGAAATCGTTCTTCAGGATTCTTTTCCAGGCAGTGTTGAATCAGTCGTTCGAGCGCCGGCGATGTGGTTTTGTTTGTCTCCGAAAGGTCGGGTGGATCTTCACGCAGGATGGCACTCATCGTTTCGGCTACCGAACCTCCGCGGAAGGCCCGCTTGCCAGAGAGCATCTCGTAAAGAATTGCGCCAAAGGAAAAGATATCTGAACGATGATCGGCAGGCTTGCCGCGCAATTGTTCCGGCGACATGTAACCCATCGTGCCCATCACCAAACCCGGATCGGTATCGACGCGACGGGTCGGCACTTCGGTTTGCGATAGGTTCCCGTCCGCGGCGCCGGTCAGCTTCGCCAAACCAAAGTCGAGTATCTTGACGCGCCCGTCATTCGTGATAAAAAGATTTTCCGGCTTTAGATCGCGATGGACGATTCCTTTCGCGTGCGCCGCGGCGAGGCCATGAGCAATCTGCAACCCATAATCCATCGCTTTGCGTTGCGGCAGCGCTGTGCCGGCCGTCCGTTCGCGCAGGGTCTCGCCTTCCAAGAGTTCCGAGACGATGTACGGTGCGCCCTGATGTTCGCCGATGTGGTAGATGACCAGGATGTTGGGATGGTTGAGCCCGCCGGCAGCCTGCGCTTCCTGCTCGAAGCGGCGCAAACGATCTGCATCTTCTGAGAAAGCCGCGGGCAGGACTTTGATGGCCACGTCGCGGCCCAGTTGAGTGTCGCGGGCGCGATAGACTTCGCCCATCCCGCCCTCTCCGATCTTGGCAAGAATGCGGTAATGGGAAATGGTCGCGCCATCGAGTGATGAATTATCCATTGCGCGTCGAAACCTTTACCTCGTCTGCGGGACCTTCTATTTCATGTTCTCATATCTTTTCTTGGCTTCAGTTAACATTCGACGGCGGCGACTTCTTCAGATACTTGTTATACCAGGCCAGGTAGCGCTCCAAACGATCGCGGATGTAGCTGGGACGCTGGATGCCGTGATTCTCGTTGGGGTAGATCACCAGTTGTGTTTCGATGCCAAGGCTGCGCAGCGCCTGGTACATCTGCTGGCCACCCTGGACGGGCACATTGAAATCGCGTTCGCCACCGAGAAACAATGTGGGAGTCTTGATGTGATCGGCGTGGAGGAATGGATAGGAGATTTTTACGTAAGTTTCCCATGCTTTTGGGTTCCAGGGGGGACCAATCTCATGATCGTATTGGATGATGTATTGGTCTGTGCCGTAGAAGGCAACGGTAAAGGCAGTGCCGGCGCCACTGGTTGCTGCCTTAAAACGGAGATCGCTGGCAATCATATAGTCAGTCAGAATGGCGCCATAGCTCCAGCCACCGACTCCCAACCGATTCGGATCAGCGATTCCCATCTCGACAACGTGATCTACTCCAGCCTGTAGATCTTCGACTTCGTAATGTCCCCAGTCAGCAAAGATCGCGCGCGAATATTTCTGCCCACGTCCGGCGCTGCCCCGGTAGTTAACGGCCAATACTGCATAGCCATTAGCCGCGAACCACTGTCGCTCAATGCTTAAGGAATGTGCATCCTGGCCGTTTGGACCACCGTGAATGCGCAGCAATAGGGGAACCTTGCTGCCCTTTGAATAAGCAATCGGATAGGTCAACAAACCATGTACTTCGGTGCCGTCTTTACTCTTGAAGCTGACTTCTTCAGTGGGAGCCATCTGAATCTCGGCCAGGAGAGCGTCACCCTGATGAGTAATCTGTCGTAGTACGTTTCCTTCCATGGCATAAACTTCGGTAGGTTTGGTGTCGCCACCCGATAACACTGTGGAGTGTCCATTGACAGTGGTCCAGCTGGAAACGACGATAGGCGGAGCCATTAAACGCTCGACGCTGCCGCCGGAAACTTTTAACCGCGCGGGATAAACCGAACGATCGTCCGTGACGAGGAACGTAATCCACTTTCCATCAGCACTGAACCGCGGGCTGGAGACTCCGCGATCCAAATCTTCTGCTGCTTTCACACGTGTGGGGGCGCTGCTGCCATCAGCGCTGACCGTTGTTAAGTGCTCCATGCTGTAGGCGCCGTATTTCCGCTCGTCACTCTCAAGAAACACGATCCATTTTCCGTCCGGACTCCACTCGGGCCGCGCGCGTCCGCCGCGGCTGGTAACGGGCGTCAACTGCTTCTCAGGCGCGCCCGCATTCGCCTGGGCCACAAAGACCTGGTTCGAGGGATCGCGATCAGGGTCTTCGCTATGATTGCTTATGAAGGCGACGCGGCTGCCATCCGGTGACCACGAAGGTAAAGACTCGTCGGATTTGCTCTTCGTCAGACGATCCAACTTCTTCGCCGCAATGTCGAACAAATAAATGTAGCTGTGGCGATCGGAGAGAAGATAACCCTGGCCGTCCTGTTTGTATTTATAGCGATCGATAACGATTGGCTTTGGCGCTTTTGGCCTGGCGCCGCCAGGGCCATCAGCACCTTCGGGCGAAACTGACGGGGTTGGCTCTGCGTCGGGATCGGGATCGCCAATCACCAGCGCCAGGCGTTTCGAATCCGGCGACCATTCGAAGGTCTGCAAACGCCCCTTCAACTCGGTTAACTGCTGTGCCTCGCCGCCGCGGCGATCAAGCAACCACACCTGGTTCCCCCTGGCTTTTCCGGGCCGCGACGAAGTGAATGCCAGATACTTTCCGTCCGGGCTCCATCGCGGGGAGCTTTCGCCTTCCTGGCTGAACGTAATCTGACGATCGTTCGCGCCGTTGTAACCCACCAGCCAGATATGCGAGATGCTTTTGTCCTCTTTAACGTCGACACTGGCGACGACATAGGCCAGCAATTCTCCGCCAGGCGAAAGTTGCGGGTCGCGGACATCTTTGAGGCGGGCCAGATCGTCAAGCTTGAACGGTCGCCTGGGAGACTGCGCTATCGCAGTCACGGAGACGAGAGCCAGCAACACAATCGCAAGTATTTTTCTGGAAGACATCATTCGTATTTCCTCCTAAGGCACGATCTCACGAAATCGCATTAAAGAATCCTATAACTTTTTCGTCTGGTTCGCGTGGATACGCCAATTCGATTGTTTCAAATCGTTGGGTCTGGCAAACTCAATTGTTTACTGCGCACCACCGGACAGCAATTGCGTATCTTCCGCCGGATACACCTCATCCATCCCGCCCGCGCCGATCTTCGAGCGGATTTCGTAGCGGCCGAGTTTTGTGCCCGAGGCAATGCTCATGTTGTCCGGCGCGAGCTAAGAGCTTGCGGAATTGCTTTTCCTAATCCGATTCTAATATTCCTAAACTAATAGCTTGCGCTATGGCTTGAGTCCAACGCGCCGCACGAGATCGGCATAGCGCGGGTCGGGACGAAGGCTGTCAAACTTCGGTTCCACTTTTATCCATACTATCCAACTGGAATGCTCACGGTAAGCGTCCTCGAGTTCCTGCAATGCCCGCTCCTTTTCTCCCAGCGCGGCATGGATTTCCGCCAGAAAATACGAATCCACATATTTCGTTTTTGACTGTTGCTTCAACTCGTTGAGGATCTTCTGCGCTTCGCTTTTTTCTCCCGCAGCCGCATATGCGTGGCCTAGCAGTCCCAGTACGATCGGAGTCTCGTCTACTTGCCGCGCGGTTTGCAGCTCTCTAATGGCTCTTTCAGAATTCCCGTTGAGCGCATAAGGCTCGGCAATGCCCCAATGGCCTCGAGCAAAATTTTGATCGAGATCGAGCGATTTCTGATATTGCGCTATCGCTTCGTCGTATTGACGCGCCTCGTAGAATAGCCAGCCCGCAGATGCGTTGATGACGAGTGAGAGCGGATCAAGCTCCTGCGCTCGTTTGATCTCGCGCAAGGCTTCGTCCACCCGCCCCATGCCCGCAAGCTCTATCGCATACCACTGATGAGCGGTGGCGTAGTTTGGATTCAGTTCGATAGCGCGCTTGAATTCACCCTCGGCGCCTGTCCAGTCCCAGTCGGATTGATACTTGATGTATGCGAGCGAAGTGTGAGCCTCGGCGAGGTTCCCATCCAATTCCAGGGCCTTTGTCGCAGCCATCTTTGCCAGCGGAAAAGATTCTCTTGGCGATGATATTCCGTACGAGCTAAGGACGTTGTAGCAGTCAGCCAATCCGGAATAGGCCAAAGCGAAGGATGGATCGGCTGCTATCGCCGCTTTGAAGTGGTCAATGGCCTTGCTGTATCCGTCTCGCGTCCTCTTGTTCCAATAAAATCTTCCCTTTAGATAACTCTGATAGGCTTCGTTGCTTTCCGTATAGTGCTTCTTTGCCAGCCGCTGATCTTCTCCGGAGATTCTGACCTTCAGTTTTTGGGCGATTTCTTCCGCGATTTCGCGCTGCGTCGCCAGTAGCTCCGACAGCTTGCGCTTGTATTGCTCGCCCCAGAGCAATCTGTTGTAACGCACGTCGGTGAGTTCAGTGCTGATCGTAAGTTGGTCACCACGCTGAACTATCCTTCCTGACAGCACAGCGTTGACGAGCAGTTCATTACCCACCTTAATGGGGTCGGTTGCTTTCCCTTTATAACGAAAGACTGAGCTGCGGGGGCTCACTTTTAGATTAGGCAACTGCGACAATCGATAGATGAGGCTTTCCGTCAGACCATCGGTCAAGTATTCGGTGTCTTGATCGTTGCTGATATTCTCAAAGGGCAACACGGCAATTGAGTCAATTGCCACCTCGGTATCGTGGCCGTGGCGATAGGCAACATAACCGGCGATGGCGAGAATTACCGTCGGGATGATGATTACTGCGAGCACAACTGCTGTAATGATCATACTGATCTTACGTCTGCTCATTCCGGACTTTCGTCGTTCGGTTCTCTTCTCATGCGCGTGAATCGTAGCCACCGGTGTCGCTCCCAGCGTGGAAGTCGTCCGGTAACTTTCACTGGTGTCGCCTGGAAACAGTTCGGTTGGCGCGGCCTGAGGGGCGCGCGATTGATCGAAAACGCGCGTTGCCGATTCTGAAAGATCCAACGGATCGCTGACGAGCAGTGCGCCATCAACGCGACAGAACGTGAGCGTCTCGTCGGCGTAGGTTTGATGACATGTCGGGCAACGTTTCATTTGGAGTGCGGCGACTTGACGCCGCTTTCTAGTTTATTCCCTTCATATTTCATCGAGAGCAATCTAACGCAATCAAAACGGTGACAAGTCCCCGCACTACAAAGTCACTGTGGCAAACCCACGCGCTTTACGAGTTCGGCAAAGCGTGGATCGGAGCGCAGGTTGTCGAATCTGTGATCAACTTTCAGTCGCGCAGTAACCAGATCATGTTCATCGATTGACTTATCGAGCCAGGCGAAGGCCTGCTCCTTGTCGCCGAGCCCCGCGTAGATATAAGCAAAGAGGCTCGGCCACGTATTCCGGTGCTTTGACAGCTCTTGCAACTCAGCGAGTTCCTTTTGAGCTTCGTTTCGCTTGCCGGCCATGGCGTAAGCCTGGCCCAACCCAGCGGTTCCCAACACCTTCGCGCCCAAATCGATTACTTTTTGATACTCAGTGATTGCCCCGTCATACGCGCCTTTCCGTTCATAACAGATAGCGAGCCGGTGATGGGCGATGACAAAGGTAGGATCCATCTCCAGGGTCTTGCGCAATTCCTCGATGCCCTCGTCCGTCCTCCCCGCATCGCAAAGAAGCCAGCCCAAAGTCATGCTGATGGGCAGTGAGAGCGGGTCTAATTCCTGTGCCCGTCTGATTTCTGCCAAGCCTTCGTTTGTTCGCCCACTCCACACCAGATAGATCGCGTACCAGTGATGAGCCTGCGGATAATTGGGGTTCAGCTCGATCGCCCGTTTGAATTCACGTTCAGCACCGGGCCAGTCACGATCGTAATAGTACTTAACATGAGCCAGCGAAACATGAGGCTCGGCAAGTGTCCCATCGAGCTCGATTGCCTTCAGCGCGGCCTTCTTCCCTTTTGGCAGCGCCTCATCTGGCGCCATCGCTCCTCCCGCGTCCGGCGTTGCCAGAAGATCATAAGTATCGGCCAGGCCGCTGTAAGCAAGCGCGAAGGTTGGATCCTTTTCAATCGCCTGCTGAAAATATTCGAGCGACTTCTGCATTCCTTCTTCGCTGCGTTTGTTAAAATAAAATCGTCCTTTGAGATAAAGCTGATAAGCCTCGTTGCTTTCGGTGTAATGTTTGGCAAGCCCGCGCTCCTGGCCAGACACTTTGAGTTTTAAGGTGTCAACGATTTCGCGGGCAATCTCTCGCTGCGTAGCCAGTAACTCCGACGTTTTGCGATCGTATTGTTCGCCCCAAAGCAATTTGTTATAGCGCACATCGACCAACTCGGCGCTGATCGTCAGATTGTCGCCGCGTTGGGTGATGCGACCGGAAAGCACTGCGCTGACACCAAGCTCTTTCCCAACTCTTATGGGATCGATCTCTTTGCCTCTGTATTGAAAGACTGAACTGGTGGGGCTGACTTTCAAGTTCGGCAACTGTGAAAGACGATAAATCAGCGACTCCGCCAAGCCGTCGGAAAGATATTGGCTATCCGGTTCGGCGCTTCGATTCTGAAACGGCAAAACCGCGATCGAGTCAATCGCGACTTCGGTGTTGCGCGCGTGCAGATATATGCCGAATCCGATTACGCCGGCAGCGAGCACTAGCAGAGCAACAGCCAACGCGAATTTGTGTTGTTTGATTCCGGAAACGATGTATTCAGCACTTGAAAGCGGATGCATGCTGGGAGTTTCGCCTTCAGCCGGCAATGTTTGCGGCCCCAATATTGCGCCGCCTGAAGGCGGTACTCCGAACTGCGGCGGCACGGTTGTATCAATCCCGGCGCTGCCGGCCAGTTCATGACGCAATTCTCTGAGTTCAATAGCGACATCCTTGATCGTCTGATAACGGTCTTCGGGATCTTTGGCCAGACATCGCCTGATAATCCTTTGCAAATCATTAGGAGCATCCGGTTTAAAGTCAGTAATCGTGGGAGGTTGTTCGCGAATTATTTTGTTGAGCATATCAATCGCGTCTTTGCCGGCAAACGCCTTGCGGCCTGTCAGTGCTTCGTAAAGGATGCAGCCGAAAGAGAAAATATCTGACCGGTGGTCAACCTCTTTGGTCTTGCCCTGAGCCTGTTCCGGCGACATGTATCCCATGGTTCCGAGAACGACCCCGGGCGTCGAGTGTTGCTGGAGGATTGCCGTAGCCTGTTCGCTCGGTGCACCGCTTGTCGATGAAGATTGCTGCGGTTCGATCAACTTCGCGAGGCCGAAATCCAGAATCTTCGCGTGGCCGTCGCGCGTGATCATGACGTTGTCCGGCTTGAGATCGCGATGGACGATCCCCACCGCGTGAGCTTTTGCCAAACCTTCGGCGGCATGCTGCAAATAACGCAGAAGCCTTGACAGATCAGTTTGCCCGCCGTGGATCAATTCCCGCAGCGTTTGTCCGTCAATATATTCCATCGCGATGAAGTTGGTGCCTTCGCTCTCGCCAATCTCATAAATGTGTGCGATGTTCGGATGATTTAGGGCCGCCGCAGCCGTTGCTTCCTGATTGAAGCGCCGCATCCGATCCTTATTTGCAGCAACATCGGCTGGCAGAACTTTCAACGCGACCTTGCGATGAAGCTGCGTGTCTTCCGCCAAATACACCTCGCCCATTCCGCCCTCGCCAATCTTTGAGCGGATTTCGTAACGGCCGAGTTTTGTGCCGGCGGCGATAGTCATCGTCTGAAATTGCTAATTAACACTACGTCACTCGATTGGGTGCCGCGCGCGAGCGCAACTTGTTTTCCATCGCGCGACAAATCGAAACTGAAGATGCGTTCCGAAGCAAAGTTCGTCAACTGTTTTGGCGGCGAGCCGTCGATCGGTTGCGCCCAGAGATTGGTGACGCCTTTTTGGGTAACTCCGTAAATTAGCGCGCGACCGTCAACAGTCCAGCCCAAGTTTGTAGTGCCTCCGGTGGGAAAGGTGAAGGCCTTGACTGGCGGTCCCCCTTCGCTCGAAAGAATCGCCAATTTGAATTGCGCGTTCGGTTGTTCCAGGTACATGCAAGCAATCTGCTTTCCGTCAGGCGAGAAGACTGGTGACTCAGAAGCTTTGTCGGTCACTTGCACGGGTTGCCCACCATCGATGCTTACTTTCCAGATGGTGCATTTGTTCAGGCACGACATGTACACCACCCATTTCCCGTCTGGTGATAGGTTCGGATCGTCGTCGTATTGTTTATCGGTTAGTTGCTTCACGTTCGATCCGTCGATGTCCATTCGCCAAATATGCGGCGCGCCGGCGCGATCCGACATGAATACGATGTAACGGCCGTCGGGCGAAACCGAGGGTTGAAGGTTATCGCCTGCGTCAGCCGTCAACTGTTTCCGGCTACCGCTGATGAGATCGACGAGGTAAAGATCACCACCAACGGGCGCCTTGATTGGACAAACCAACTTGCCATCGGGAGTCCATGCCGGACGGGCGACTAAGTTCCGGCCCTGTGTAACCTGTATTGCCCGCGCTACATCGAACGCCGGTAGTACCCAAATATTGTTATCCAACTCTGACTTCACGGCTGCGATTAACCCAGCGTCTGCCGTCAGGCTGATGGTGGGATAAGAATTCAAGTCGTTCGTGAGTTTTTGCGCTGCGCCTGACGGATAAGAGATTTGCCAGATGTTGAACGCCTCGCCGGATCTCTCTTCAGCAGTCGCCAGAATTGTACCCGAGTCGAACCACATGGCCTGCTTAACTTGGAACCATCTGCGCGGAGTGAGAGATTTCACTTCGCCCGTCGCGACGGAAACGGTGGCGACGCTCATGTAGTTCTCGCGCGTGCTGGCTATCGGGGTAGAGATAGTCTTGCCATCCGGCGACCACGAAACGCCGCTGAATTCTCCCTGGTAGAAATATTCATCGCCGTGACGCATTGCGAGTTGCTTTTGGCCGCTGCCATCCGCGTTAGCGATCATCAACCGGTCTTCATCTTCATAAAACTGGAAGTAGGCGATCTGCTTCCCATCAGGAGAAAAGCTTATGGAACTATTGACGCCCGTCAGGAGCTTACGCGGCGTACCCCCGAGCACCGGAACCTGGTAAAGAATCGGCGCAGCCTCGTGTTCCTGGCGCACCGCGTAGTACACGTAGTTGCCGTCGGGCGAGAAGGCCAGACCGTGAAATCCAACATGAGCTGGCGGCACGATTTGTGTGTTGCTGTTCGCAACGGCCACCTGGCGCAGCCATAGACTTTTTAGCTCGCCATCATCCTGAACGTGAACCAGCCACTTGCCGTCAGGCGAGATTGCCGCGCCGGTCGCGTTGCCGGTCGTTGTTAGCCTTGTGAAGTTTGCTGTTTCAAGAGAGATGGTTGGGCTGCGTTGACGTTGGATAACGAGCTTGTAGAGAGCGAAAGCAATTCCGCCCAAAATTACAAGCGCGATCGCGACCGCCAGCACAAACGCCTTCTGGTGACTTTTGATTTGGTTGACGACGTACTCGGCGCTGGAAACGTTTGTAGGCACCCCTGCAATTTCGCCCGTGCGCGATGGAGTGCTCGGTAAGATTGATGCAGGCGGGACACTCGACGTGCTTGGAACGCGAACACTCGAATCGCTAACGCTGCCAGCGGTTCCACTCAATCGCTCAGGCGCGACGGAACGTTCGACTTCCGCTTCCGCGTCCACACGCTGCTTGAGTCGCTGTAACTTCTTCATCAGTTCGCGCGCGGTCTGCGTTCGTTCCGTCGCGTCTTTCGTCAGCGTTTCAGTGACGATCCATTCCAGCGCTTCCGGCGCGTTCGGGACATACGCGGAGAGCGGCAGTGGCTCTTTCTCTAAAATCGCAACGATGACGTGGCTCGGCGTCGTACCCTCAAACGGCACTCGCCCGGTCGCCATTTCGTAAAGCACCACGCCGACGCTCCAGAGATCGGTGCGTGCATCCACCTCTTTGCCGCTCGCCTGTTCGGGCGACATGTAATTGACCGTGCCCATGACGACGCCCGGACTCGTCTTCACGCGCGTGGCGACTTCGCTGTCAGAGATTTGTTCAGGAGTGCCGGCGCTTTGGGTGACCTTCGCGAGGCCAAAGTCGAGCACCTTTACGCGCCCTCGCGGCGTAATCATGATGTTTGAAGATTTGATGTCCCGATGCGTGATGCCTTTCCCGTGCGCTTCGTCGAGCGCGTCAGTGACTTGAATTGCAATGTCGAGGCTTTCACCGATTGGCATCGCGCGACCACCAATCTTTCGATCGAGCGAAGTTCCTTCGACGTATTCCATCGCGATGAAGTAACCGCCGTCAGCCTCGCCGATCTCGTAAATGTGCGCGATGTTCGGATGCGACAGCGCCGCCGCGGCGCGGGCTTCCTGAAGAAAACGACGCAACCGCTGCTGGTTGCGCGCGACTTCCGCCGTTAGAATCTTCAACGCGATCGATCGATCCAGTTGCGTATCGCGGGCGAGATAGACCTCGCCCATTCCGCCCTCGCCGATCTTCGAGCGGATTTCATAACGACCCAGTCTTGTACCTGACGCTAGCATCACTTTTTCAAGTCCGCCGTCCAGTTGACGACGAGGGTCATGGGCGCAGAGCCTCCTTCGCCGACTGTGGCGACGAGGAAGCGCTTGCCGTCGGGTGTGACGTCGTAGTGGGCCCACGGCCCGAAGCCCGAATGCGCGTCAAAGAGTAATTGGGGATTACTGATATCCAGGCCGGAGCCGTTGGCTTTCACCTCTGCCGCCATCAGCTTGCCCTCAGAGAGAAAGAAAAGCTCTTTACCGTCCCTGCGCCAGACGGGGTCCTCGCCGCTGTTCGTCGAGACCTGCTGCTTGCCGCCCGGCCCGGGAAAGGACGTGACATAAACTTGCCTGCTTCCAGACTCGTCAGAGTCGTAGGCGACGAAGCGCCCGTCGGGGGAGAACCGGGCGCGAGACTCATCGAACTGTGATGTCTGTATGAACGGGAAGGGCTTTCGCTCGCCCGAGAGCGGCAAGATCCAGATGTCAGCTTTGCCGGTCGGCCCGTCGGACCTCGTATAGGCAAGGAAGCGCCCGTCCGCAGACCACGAGGTGGGACGCTTATACTCGTTGGACTCGAAGAGAACTTCCTCGTCGCGCGCGCCGCTCACGTCCTTCAGGTAAAGGTCGTATTTCAGGCGGGCCTTTCGGTCTGACATGAAGACGATGCGGTTGCCATCAGGAGACCAGATCGGGTTACTATCGAACGCCGGATCGAAGGTGAATCGCGTCTTCCGGGTCAGGGCAGAGTCGTAGAGCCAGAGGTCGGTACTCCCGGCCTGTATATCGAAGAGCATGGCCGCGACCCGCTGCCCGTCAGGTGAAATATGCGGGCTCGAGCCATAAACCGGCTCGCCTGGCTTGCCCGCCTGTTTGCCGTCGCGTTCGAACCAGGTGAGTTGGCTACCAGTGCCGACTCTCGAAGAGCCGCTCTGGAAGACCAGGACTCCGTTTTCTGAAGCGGAGAAAACTGCTTTAATCTCAGTCAGATTCATCTGCACCTGTTCAGCGATGGGCACGGCCTCGCCCGACAGTTGCAGGCTCTGCGCGTCGAACGGCTGCGCCATCAGCGCCCCGTCGCGCCAGCATCAGCGCCCCGTCGCGCCAGAAGAGCAGATGACCCGACGCATAAATCGCGTAAGTATCGTCGTTCAGAATCAACTTGTACTCGCTCGAATCGAGCGAGCCGACATAAATGCCGTTGCCCTTATCCCGTGCGTAAGCAGTCGTGACTCCGGCGCGATAGAGGAAGTGGCGGCCGTCGGGCAGGAAGCAAGGGAAGTGTTGGACCTTCTCCTTGCGCGACTTGTCCAGCGGCAGGGGGGCGGGCGCGCCACCCGTCGCCGAAACGCGGTAGAGCGCGCTGAAGATGTCGGGTGCGAAGACGATCACGCCGTCGCGGTTCCACGTCCCGCCGCGCCCACTCGGCGCGTCGCAAAGCGTCTGCGGGGGTCCGCCCGCGGCGTCAATCTTCTTGAGCTTGCCGTTCGCGAAAAATCCTATGAAGCGGCTGTCGGGGGACCAGAACGGATAAGACGCCCCTTCAGTCCCGGCCAGCGGTTGAGCCGAAAGCGCCGCGAGCGGGCGGAGCCAGAGAGAGGTCACGCCGTTCGCGCCGATGGCCACGAACGCGAGCCGTAGCCCGTCAGGCGAGACCTCCATCTGATTGAAGTAAGGCAGGTGCGCGTTCTCTGGGGGAGGGATCATCGCGCGGACGGCGGTCAGGTGCGACACCGGGGAATTACGCAAATACAGGAAGACGAACGGCAGTGCTGCGATCAGCGCCAGCGCCAATAGTGCGGCCACGAGCCACGGCAACTGCTTTCTGATTCGCGCTCGCGCAGGCAGCGCAGTCATAGCTCTCATCGTCTGGCCGGAAACTCCGGACGAACCTGAGATGGCTTCAAGCGCGAATGCCAGATCGCTGGCCGAATGAAAACGCGCTTCAGGATTTTTTTCGAGACAGTGATTGACCAGGCGTTCAAGCGCGGGAGAGATATTCTGGTTTGTATCCGAAAGATCTGGTGGGTCCTCTTTCAGGATCGCGCTCATCGTGTCGGCAGCCGATTCGCCATGAAAAGCGCGACGGCCAGAAAGCATCTCGTAGAGAATCGCGCCGAAAGAGAAAATATCGGAACGATGATCGACGGCTTGCCCGCGCACCTGCTCGGGAGACATATAGCCGACCGTTCCCATGACGACACCCGGACCGGTATCGACACGCCTGGTAGGAATGTCTGTCTGTGATCGGGTCGCATCAGATTGCGTGAGCTTTGCAATGCCAAAATCCAGTATTTTCACGCGCGCATCTTTGGTGATGAAGATGTTGTCGGGTTTTAGATCTCGATGGACAATTCCTTTTTCATGAGCGGCGGCGAGACCGCGCGCGATCTGGCTCGCATAGTCAATCACTCGGCGCGGCGCCAGAGCGGTTCCGCTAATTCGCTGTCGCAACGTTTCACCTTCCAACAATTCCGAGACGATATACGGCGCGCCGTCATGCGTGTCGATGTGATAAATGACAAGTATGTTTGGATGATTCAGCGCGCCCGCAGCGCAGGCTTCCTGCTCGAACCGGCTCAGTCTGTGTTCATCGACGGAGTAGGTTGAGGGAAGAACTTTCACCGCAACATCCCGGCCCAGTTGCGTATCGCGCGCACGATAAACTTCGCCCATTCCGCCTTCGCCAATCTTTGAGCGGATTTCGTAGCGGCCGAATTTTGTGCCGGATGAAAGACTCTCTGTCATAGAAAAGGGGGCCGCTGCTCGCGGTTAACGATTCCTACCTTGCTTGCTATCTTCACTGCTCTTACTGCGGCAGTCCTACGCGTCGCTGTAGCTCCTGGAATCTCGGGTCCGGGCGCACGAAGTCGAATATGTCTTCGACTCGCAGCCAAACCAGCCATATAGACTTGTCTTGATATGCCCTTTCGAGATACTCGAGGGTTTTCTCTTTGTCTTTCAGACCCGCATAGACCGTTGCGGTGAAATAGGGCGAGACGTAACGTCGCTTCGACAACTCACTGAAATCGTTAATAATCTTTTGCGCGTTCTGCCGATCACCCGACGCCGCGTAAGCATGACCCAGCCAACATGAAATCCACGGCTGGTCTTCCAATTGCTGCGCCCGTTGCAGCTTGGCAATCGCCTTTTGATAATCGCCTTTCTTGTCATAAATCCAGCCTTGCACGAAATGTGCGAGGAAAAAGTTTGGGTCCATCTCCTCACCTTTTTGGGCAAACACCAGGCCCCGGTCGTACTGCTTCGAAAAAACGTAGGTTACGTTGTTGTCAACGGTGACCAGCGGAGACAGTGGATCGAGTTGCGAAGCTCGCGCGAGTTCGTTGGCGGCCTCGGTTTGTCTGCCACTCAGCGCCAACAGCCAACCATATTGGTGATGGGCAAATACATAACTGGGATCCAATTCGATGGCGCGCTTAAATTCCCGCTCGGCCGTGGGCCAATTCCAATCGTAGATATACGATACGATGGCCAGCGAGTTGTGTGCTTCGGCGAGTGTATCGTCCAGTTGAAGAGCCTTCTCTGCGGCGGCCTTCATCCTGGGCATTGAATCTTTGGGAGAGTGTTTTACGTCCGCCTGTCCGTAATAAACGTCGGCGAGACCGGCATAAGCCAGCGCGTAATTTGGATCCAGCTCGAGAGCCTGATTAAAGTTTTCGACCGCTTTTGACATTTCTTCCTGGCTGCCCTTAAAAAGGTAATAGCGGCCCTTCAGGTAAAGCTGATAGGCCTCAGCATTTCTGGGGTTGCGTCTGGTCAATTGCTGATCACCTGAGCCCGGCAACTTCAAGCGCAGCCGGCCGGAAATCTCGCGAGAGATGTCTTGCTGCAATGCGAGCGCGTCGACGACTTTGCGGTTGTACTGCTCACCCCACAGTTGTTTATTGTCTCTGACGTCCACCAACTCTACGCTGATCGTCAGACTATCGCCGCGCTGCACAACCCTGCCTGTAAGCACAGCCCGCACACCCAGCTCTTTTCCAACTGCCATCGGATCCGTCCCTTTACCTTTGTAATGAAAGACGGTGCTGCGCGGGCTGACCCGCAAGTTGGGAAGCTGTGACAGGTTGTTGATGATGCTTTCAGTGACCCCATCCGCAAGGTATTCCGCGTCTGGATTTTGATTCTGGTTGTCGAATGGCAACACCGCGATCGATTCGATGGCTGCCTCAGTGGTGCGCCCGTGAAGATAGGTACTGATGCCGATGGCCCCCGCGACCAGGGCCATCAAAACGAGGGCGGCGAGGATGGCCACGGCGATTCTGTGTTGTTTGATTCCGCTGACAATGTACTCAGCACTTGAAGCGGGATGCGTGGCCGCGGCGAGTGGGGTGGCCGCCGTTGACCCTGACGCAGTTGCCGGTGTGGTTTGGCCGCCGGTGGTTGAGGTGCCTCCGCGAAGTTCAGGTGGCGTGGTGCGATCGATTTCAGCATCAACCTCGAGCTTGCGTTTCAAGTTGCGCAGATCGATGAGCAGGTCCTTGGCCGTCTGATACCGTTCTTCCCAGTTCTTGGTGAGGGTCTTCGTCACGATCCGCTCCAGCTCGGGAGGCACATCATGCGCATAGCGCCTCAGGGGCGCAGGCTCTTTTTGGAGAATCAGAGAAATAGTTTCGGTCGGCGTTTCTCCGGTGAACGGCGCCTGCCCGGTTACCATTTCGTAGAGCACTGCTCCGAGACTCCACAAATCTGTGCGCGCATCAACTCTTGTCCCCTTGGCCTGCTCCGGTGACATATAGTTCGCGGTGCCCACCACGGTGCCGGCGCCGGTGTTCATCATGGCTTTAGTCGGCGCCTCAGTGTCAGTACTGGAGCCTTTAGGCCCGGTCAGCTTGGCGAGTCCAAAATCGAGAACTTTTAGATAACCGTCGCGTCTGACCATAATGTTCTCGGGTTTAATGTCTCGATGGATGATGCCGGCTGAATGCGCGGCTGAGAGAGCACTGGCGGTCTGGATCGCGACCTCCAGAATCTCCATCAGTTTCATCCCCAGACCAATACGTTGACGCAACGTCTCTCCGTCGATGAACTCGGTCGCGATAAAACGCGTGTCTCCGGTGGCGCCGATCTCATGAATGGTGAGGATGTGGGGATGATTCAAGGCCGAAGCCGCTTTCGCTTCCTGTATGAAGCGCTGTAATCGTTGCGGGTCCGAAGCCAGGGCCGCCGGAAGAATCTTGATCGCCACGGTTCGATCCAGCTCGGTATCAAGCGCCAGGTACACCTCGCCCATGCCGCCCTCGCCAATCTTCGAGCGGATTTCATAACGGCCTAGTTTTGTGCCGGGCTTAACGGTCATCGCTTCAGGTCCGTTATCAATTCTGCGTGTCCTCCTTCATCCAGAACCGGTCGAAGAGGACGATATGTGAAATTGTCTGCTGCCGGTTGACGATGAGCGCCTTGCCGTCCTCCACCCAATTCGCGCGGAAAAGTATCGGGAACGTCTCCGGGAATCTAACCGCGACGCGCGACTTCCCGGTCTCAGTGTCGTAGAACCAGATGGCGTTGAGATCGCGACTCTCCTGACGGGGAAGGCTGATCCAATGTCCGTCGGGACTGAACATCGGCAGCGAGAAACCGGTACGTCCGAGCCTCTCTTCCCACACAACAGTGCGCCGTTCGAAGTCGATCAATCGGATACCACCACCCGCGAGCGACGAAACTAGCCACGTGCCGTTTCCCCCGGGCTGGCGGATCCAGTCGCCGCGGAAGAAGCCGTCCACGACCTTTTCCGCCGGCCCCCCCGCAACCGGCACCAGGCGGGTCTCCCAGCCGCCGACACGGAGCGAGCCGAACACGATCCGCTGTCCGTCCGGCGACCAGACCGGCCAAACATCCGCAGCGTCATCGTTCGTGAGTTGGTGCAGCTCCGACCCATCGACGTTCTGCGTCCAGATATCCGAGTTGCCCGTTGCCCTCGAGGCGAAAGCTACACGCGAGCCATCTGGCGAAAGCGAGGAATGCATCACGTTATCGCCCGCTATCGCAGTGATCTGCCGTGGAGGCGCGCTGCGATCGAGCGGCATCGTCCACAGATTGCGGGTTCCAGTAGTCGCGTTATTGAACAAGAGTGTCCGTCCATCGCGCGAGACGTATATCCACATTGGGTCTTGAGAGCTATCTATCACGCGCTCGGCTCCGCGCCCGTTCGCGTCGGGGTCGGGTCCCAGAGGCACCCTCCACACTTCGCGACGATATTGATTCGCGGTGGCAATCAAGCGAGTTCCGTCAGCCGACAGGCTCAGCGAGTTAAAGCCCTGCGCCACATTGAAGGTCAATCGTGAAATCGAGCCATCCTGGGCGTCGAGCATTCCCAGATCGGTCTGGAAGAAGGTGCTTTGAGGCACATAGGAGACCACCACGTGACGATTGTCGGGAAGCCAGACATGCGACTCGATGCCTTCGCCGCTTCTACTGAATTGCGTTACCGCGTGCTCCTGACCAGTGCTGACCTCGACTACGAACAGGTTATTTGGCGCAAACAATCCTCCCCGCACGTAAGAGAGCCAGCGCCCATCTGGCGACCACGCCGGTCGGGTAACCAACGCGCCGCTAAGGATTCGTCGCGCGAGCGTGCGCGTGCCGCTGCCCTCGAGAGGAGTTACCACTAACGCATCTCCCACGCTATCCGATTCGTTAACATAGTAGGCGATACTGTGTCCGTCGGTAGAAGGTACGGGCATTCGAGCGCTGCTTACGATCCGTCGCTCCTGGCCACCCAACACGCCGATGCGCCAAATGGCCTGGCCGGCGTTATCGATCCGTGTGAAATAAATTGTTTCGCTATCAGGAGCGTAAATGAGATCCGTCTCTTCCGCCGTGTCGTTGGTGAGCCGAACTGGCTCGCCGCCGGCAATCTGCCTTAGCCAGATGTCCGGAGTACCACCGTGCTGCGATACGAAGACGAACGATCTTCCGTCGGGCGATAACGCTGCCGAAGTCTCTGTGCCTCCGTAGTTAGTAAGCTGGGTCGCAATTGTATGCGAGGTGGACCTGGCGGGGGGAATTACCCGGCTCCTGGCGCGTTCCATAAGTAAATAAACGCCAAGGCCACTAAGTGCCAGTACCGCTACAGCGAGCACCGGAATCGCTAAGCGATGAACGTCACTGCGCGATTGCGTTGCACTTTTGTCGGGAGCGATAACAGCGGCGCCTGATTCGCTGTCGCGCCTGAGATTGTGCAGGTCAATTGAAAGATCACGGGTAGATTGATAGCGCTGCTCACGATCCTTTCTGAGGCACTTGCGGACTATGCGTTGCAGTTCCGCCGGCGCATCCATATAGCGCGCCAGGGGAGGCGGCTCATGCGTGAGAATCGCTGAAGCAGTTGCCGCTGAACTCTTGCCGGCGAAAGGCTGCTGTCCACTCAGCATTTCGTAAAGCACCACGCCAAAGCTGAAAATGTCGCTGCTCGCATCAAGAGCTTCGCTGCGCACCTGCTCAGGTGACATATACGGTATGGTGCCGATGATCGCCCCAGGCGTGCTTAGCAAAGTTTCCGTGGCTGCCTCGCTCTCAATTGCTTGTTTTTGCTGGATTACTTTCGCCAGGCCAAAATCCATCACCTTCGCTTGTCCACGCGAGCTGATAATGATGTTTGAAGGCTTGATGTCGCGATGGATGATGCTATGTGCGTGTGCTTCCGCCAAAGCGTCCGCTACTTGAGCAGCGATGACAAGTGACTCCGAGAGATCGAGAGACTTGCGCTTCATTTTCACCTCGAGGGTCTCGCCTTCGATGTACTGCATCGCGATGAAGCTGCGGCCATCTGCTTCGCCGACTTCGTAAATGGAGCAGATGGTTGGATGATCGAGTGTCGCCGCCGCGCGCGCTTCTCTAACGAGGCGCTTTCGGGCGTGTTCATCTGAGATTGTTTCCGGCGGCAAGAGTTTGATCGCCACCCGGCGCCCAAGTTCCGTGTCTTCGGCGAGATACACTTCGCCCATGCCGCCCGCGCCGATTTTCGAGCGGATCTCGTAGCGGCCAAGTTTTGTGCCGGCGTTGAGGGTCATTTTGGAGCGCGGCGACTTGTCGCCGCTTTGTATAACTCCCGGAAAAGATAACCAGCGAAACGTTAGTTCACTTCAAAGCTTCGAACGCGATACCAAAGCGGTGACAAGTCCCCGCACTCCAAAGCAGACACCAATGACGATTACGCATCCGCCCACTACAATTACCGATAAGCCGACAACACGATTCATAGTTTAAGGTGGCACAGACTTCAGTCTATGGGGAAATAGAATCACAAACTGAAGTCTGTGCCACTACTTCACAAACGGTCCCAATGGCCCGTCCGGGTTAATTGTGTCTTGCAATGCCGAATAAGGAACCAGGACAAATTGCGGGCCTGCGGCATACGGCCCCACCTGATAGGCGTCAAAGTTTATAGCCAGTCCTTTCCTGGTGATTGTCCAGCTCTTGTAATTCTCGGCCTTTGCGGCGGCGCCAGTTTGAATCCAGTCGCTCGACAGGACCGAGTCCGGACCCTGGGCTTTTGCCTGCTTCTTTAGATCGTTGATGCAATAGGCCGCGATTACTTTCAGATAACTCGATGAAGGCTTGAATAAATCGGCCAGCTTCAGCGTCTTGCCGTTCCTAAGATCGTAATTAATCGGTTCAGTATAGGAATAGGGATGGGCGGCGCCGCGAGAGTATCCGCCGACTCCAAAGCCAACGCTCACGAAATCGTCATTCGCCAGCGCGATGTGGTAGCCAATGCTCAGGTCGCTTCTCATGTCGGAATCGCTGGGCGACTGTTCCTCTTCTGCCGCCCTTTCCGCCATGTCTTTCTTGAACTCGCTAATCTTCTTCGAGACCAAACTCTTTGTCAGCGAATTGAATCTCGTTATGCGCGCCTCGGTCGAGCCGCTGATTTGCGGGTACTGCGCCTCAATGTCGTACTTCAACTTGTTGTCGGATTCTTTGATCTGTTTGGTCATAAGCTCCAAACCGCCGCTGAAACTTATTGGCTCCTCAACCAGGGTAAACTTTGCCTGCTTGTCGCCGTTTGGTTTCGACCAGGTGCCCTCAATCTTTACCGCGGTGGAATCAGACGTGTCCCACTTGCCTTTGAACACACCGGTCTGGGCATTGCCGGAGTCATACTCAGACAGCGTAAGGTTTCCGTCTTTGTCGATTGTTCCTTTAAGTGTGATTGGCTTGCCGATCCTGACGTAGGAATAAGTGCCGGAGAGATCGTCGCCGCTGCGCAGCAGTTTTATTTGCAAGTCGTTGCTGCTGCCGATTGATCCGGCAAAGATTTTAGTTTCGCCCAGCTGGCCATCGCTGGCGGGAGCGCTGGTCTGATCGGTTTGTTGGTTGCCTGCGATGTTGGCAGGCTGGCCCGGCGCGCTCTTTCGCGTGCAGGCCGGCAAACCCGAGAACAGTCCAAGCAACAGGCCGGTGATACCGAGCAGAACAATCCGTTTCATTTAATGACGGCCTCCATATTCATCGCAAAACGCATAACTTCCTCGCGAATATCTTCAAACGTCAGCTCACTAAGCCGGCCGCCGGTGAATATTTCGTTGTTAGTGACGTCGGCAATTGCAAAAGGCGGCTTAGGAAAGCTGTCAAGTTCTTCATCGGTTTCAAAGCTAGCCTCCGCCAGCACCAATCCGAACAGGTCGCCGAGAAACATATCGATGGAAAACACTCGTCCTGCGAATTCAAAGTGGTAGCGGTTCTTGCGGATCTCGTTGGCGTCGAAAACCGATAGCGTCTCGGCTTCCAGCGCGTTGAGATAGATGTTTGTGATGATTGTGCGCGAAAGGTCCTCGGGGTTGAGCGTAAACTTCTGCGTAAACTTCACCGTCCACTTATTCGTTTTGGGATCGCGCACTTTGCGCAGACGGAGTCGCGTCCCGGTGATGTAGTTGTCGGTTATTTGCCGGTGGGCATCGGCCCTCGTCAAACCTTCGGGCAGGTCTGGCAATAGATATCGCCGCTCCCGCTCCACCAGAGCATATTTGCTCGCGGCGGGAACGATCGTGTTCTGGTCGGTTAGTTTGGCAACACCCATTTAACAAATACTATTCGTAGCGCAGAGCATCGATCGGATTCAGGCGGGCGGCTTTCCACGCCGGCCATAGACCGAAGACCAGTCCCAGGCCGACGGAGACAGTAAAGCCTACCAGGGGAGCCCAAAGCGGGATATAGGTCGGCATGATTGTTTTGATCAGCAAGGCGATGATGCAGCCGACCGCGATGCCCAGCAGACCGCCGACTCCGGTTAGCGTCGCCGCCTCAATCAAAAACTGAACAACTATATCGCGCCGGCGCGCGCCGATCGCCTTGCGCACTCCGATCTCGCGAGTGCGCTCCGTCACCGAGACCAGCATGATGTTCATCACGCCGATGCCTCCGATCAGCAAGCCGACACTTGAAATTGCCACCATCAAAGCGAAGACACCGCCGGTGATAGCGCCGAACTGGCTAATGATCTGATCGGATGTTGAGATACCGAAGTTGTCTGGTTTGTCATAGGGGACTTTCCGGCGACGCCGCAAAACCTCGCGCACTTCTTCGGCTGCCTGGTTCATCTGGCCCGGCTTTGCCTGGGCCATCACAAAATTATCGTTTACTTCCGGATATAATTTCCTGAGCGTCAGGTAAGGCATATAGACGGCTTTGTTTTCATTGTTAGGATCTTCGGCACCCACCAGAAAGATATCGCGCTCGGCCAGGACGCCAATGACACGATAGTTGCGGCCATTGATTGTCACCTCCTGATCGAGGGCGTTGGTGAAAGGAAAAAGCACATTGGCCACGTCGCGGCCAAGGACGACCACGCTGGCGTGCCGGGCATTCTCTTCTTCGCTGTAATAGCGGCCTTCAGAAACCGTCGTCACGCCCATTCTGAAATAGGCCGGTGAGGCCCCCTGCACCGCCGCGTTGGTCATTTCAATCTGGCGATAGCGTACGTTGACCCGCTCCGTGAAGGGCCCGGCGGTGAAATCTACCGGCGACATAAAAGCAGCGACGTAAGCGACTGAAGGGCACTCGACTTCAATAGCCAGACAGTCTTCGTAGCTGATCGGCTTGCGCATGCGCTCTTCCGCTGAAGGATTGAAATTGAATCCGGGATCGAATCTGTAGATGTAGATCGAGTTTGTGCCAAACGACTCGATCTCCTTCGATACGCGCGCATCGATGCCGGAAACAAGGGCGGCGATCACTATGACTGTCATAGTGCCAATCACCACGCCCAGTATGGTCAGCAGCGAACGGAGTTTATGCTGCCCGAGCGTGTCCAGCCCCATCCGCAGGTTCTCATAAATGTTTCCTTTGAACAGGCTCATAACTATCGGCGATGTCAGTAGTCAGTTGTCAGTGGTCAGTTGTAATTGTTCGGTCACATTGTGTGCTGAGACCCTATCTTTGCAACTGACCACTAACAACTGACCACTGACTGCTCTGTATTATTCTGCGCGCAAAGCTTCAATCGGATCCAGCCGCGCCGCGCGCCACGCCGGATATACTCCGGAAACCAACCCTACGGTTGCCGACACCAGCAGCGCGAAGGTCACAGCCAGCATCGGCAGGGCGGTAGGCACGGGCGTCAGCAAGGCGACCAGCTTTGCCAATGTATAGGCAATGCCGACGCCAATGGCGCCGCCGAAAAGTGACAGCAGCGTCGATTCGGCCAGAAACTGCTTAAGGATATCGCTGCGCCGCGCGCCAATGCTCTTGCGGATGCCAATCTCCTTAGTGCGCTCCGTAACGCTCACCAGCATGATGTTCATGATGACAATGCCTCCCACTACAAGGGAGATTGACGTCACGCCGATGGCGGCAATTTGAATCGTGCCAAAAATCTTGTCGCGCAGCTCGTTGATGGCGCTCGGCGTGATGATGCCGAAGTTGTCCTTCTCGTTTGGCGCCAGCCTGCGGCGCATGCGCATGACAACGCGCGCATCATCGATGGCGTCCTGATAGGTTTGTTCACTGGTTGAGGTGACACTGACGCTGAGTGATCTTCGCGAGCCATAGAACGCGAGAAAAGTATTTAGCGGGACCGCCACGTACATATCGCGCGGTTGGCCAAAGACGGAGCCGAGCGCTTTGCCGACCCCGATCACTTCAAAGGGCCGGCCGTCGATGCGAATCGTCTGGCCCAGGGGTTCCGCAGTAGGAAACAACTTGTCGGCCACATCCGCGCCGATGAAGCAGACGTTGCGCCGCCCGTCGTCTTCACTTCTATTGAAGTAACGGCCCGCGCTCGCTTCGATGCGCTCGATGTCGGCGACATTTGATGTGGTCGCGCTGATGTGTATGCGAAGGAGGCTGGTGGCGCCATACTTCACATCGCCTAAGGTATCGGCCTTCGCGCCTACTTCGCGAATTGCGTTGCCACGGGCGCGCAGGGCATCGACGTCTTCGAGCGTAAGGTTTTTATTGCGCCGCCGGGCTGCGTTCAACGCTTCGACACTGGAGAAGTCATCGATGGAGTATTTCCTGACAGCAAAAGCATTCGACCCGATGTTGGCGATTTTCTCATCAACGTAGGCGTTGAAGCCTTCCACCAGCGAAACGACGACAATCACTGTTGCCACCCCGAAGATGACGCCCAGCAGCGTCAGAAACGAGCGCATCTTGTGCCCGAGTATTGCGGAGAGCGCCAGCTTGAGTGCTTCGAGAAAAGGCATGTGCGGTGTCGATCAAGTTGAAGATAAGGTTCCCCCGCAACTTTCGGATGCAGGCTTAACGGCGGAACAGTTCGATTTAGTAACTACGAGAGAAAAGTAATGGAGGTTTCAGTATCCGGGGTGGGGATATCACCGGTCTCTACTGGGAAGTAGTACATCGCCTGCCTTGATCAGCCGACTGCCCCATGTTGCTTCAAGAGATTTGCCACTGGCCTGGCCTTGTGAAATTCAGTTTCCGCCAGCGGAGTCCTACCGTTGAGATTGGTGGCGTGCATATCAGCGCCATGTGCGATTAGTAATTCGGCAATGGCTCGTTGATTGGCATGCGCCGCGGCATGCAACGGAGTGGTGCCCCAGTGCTCATTATTGTTCCTGGCATTAACGTCAGCGCCGTGGCTTAGTAGTATTTCAACCACACCTTGATGCCCCTTCCAGGTGGCGCAGTGCAGTGGAGTCGAGCCGTCCGAATCCCTTGCCGAGATAAGGGAGCGATCTTGTTCCAGGAGTTCCTTCACGCGGAACGCAGCACCTGACTTCGCCGCTTTAATTATTTCCTTTTCCGGGCTGAGCATTCTTGTTGACATACGAATCTCGTGCCTGACAAAAGAGCTTGCATCTTTAAATACCTGCAGTCAGGAAGGGGGCCTGCCCCCGCTCTTTGAGTTTTTGTTCAGTCTCCGACGCGGACTACGAGCTAAAGAAGCGGGGGCATGCCCCCTTCCTGACTGCAAGTATCTACAAGGATCTCCAAGTGTTTCATCAGATCCTTCGTTCAGCGCCGGACTCAGCGATCAGTTTCTTTAGTCGCTTCAATCTGGTCTCTTCTGTTTTCGCGCTGACGATCCACCAGCTCATCTGTTTGCGGTACCCGGGAGGTTGTGATTCAAAGAACTTCCATGCCGCTTTGTTCTTCTTAAGCTGGGTGATGTATGGCTCGGGAATCTCTGCGCTGCGCTGCTCGTACGAGTAAATGCCGGATTTGTTTTCGCGCCGCGCTTTGAATGCTTCGAGGCCTGGCGGCTGCATCAATCCCTGGCGTTTGAGTTCCCGGGCGCGCTTGATATTGACGGCACTCCAAATACTGGAGCGCTTTCGAGGCGTGAATCGGATGGTATAGCGCTCTTCATCAACGCTTTTGCGAATACCGTCAATCCACCCTACGCAGAGCGCTTCATCGACAGACTCGGGCCAGGTAATACTTGACTTGCCTGAGCCTTTCTTGAAGTAGCCGATCCAGAGTTCCTTTTCCGTGGCGTGATGCTTTGCAAACCACTTGCGAAGATCAGCCGGCGAGCGGAAATAAGTACTCTTCATTGCAGCGAATTCCAAGAGAGAATTACATTCGGCAAAGGCTTCGGTGCGAATACCGTATTCACGACAAGGAGAGTGCTGCACTCTGCATCGCCGATGGAGTGTGCTGGTGGTCGATCTGAAAGCCTGTGGGCGCAACTAGCGAACCGTCACTTCCAGTGTGTATGGAATGCTGCGGCCGGTGGTGGTATCCGGCAGGACGTTAATACGATAGTCGCCCGACTGCGGTAATTCCCCCGACCAGTCTTTGGCACCCTGAGCCACAGAATTAGTTCCGCTGGAGGTGAGAATGTCGAAACTTACTCTGCCCCGCGCTGCCAGGTGAACAGTCATTGTTTGTCCCGCGCGCGCTTTTAGAAGGTAGTCATGGCTCATCCCGCGTCGCACTGATCCTCTTTCGATCGCAGTCGTGCGGCCGTGCGCAAAGCTGATGCGCGTGACGATGCTGGTGCCTTTCTGCGCGAAGACCCCGGTGCCCGCTATCACAACGAGCACCGCTAGAATTGAGCTCAGTGCTACTAGTCTACTCAATAGATTCAGGCCCTCTGCAGCCATTTCCTTATCGATTCATTCTGGCAGGCTCCGCCACGCCTTTCATTGGCATCGGCAGCCTTCCGTCGGCGCCGCTGGTGAGGGCGAGGAAAGCCGAATCTGTACGCAGTGAATCAAAAACCGCATCGACCCGCGCTTCCATCATTTCTTTGGCTCGCACCGCGGCGTAGCGCTCGTACTGGAAGAAGTGGCGTCTGAGCAAAGCCAGCGCCTTATCACGCTGTCCGTTCTGCGCATAAATGCCGGCCAGGTTATAAGAGGCAGGCAGAAGGTTCACATTTGCGCGGGCGATTTTCAAAGCTTCATCGCTATGGCCGGAGGCGGACATGAAGACGGCGGAGAATACCAGGTTGTAAGGATCCGTCGGATCAAGAGCCAGAGCTTTTTGCGTGTACTCATTGCCTTTCGCCAGGTCGCCCTCCGAATTCCAGTAGACGGCGAGATTGCGGTACGCCAGTGCCAGAGGATATTCGACGGCGGATTGCTCCATCAGCGCCAAACCTTTTTTGAACTCACCTTCATGAATGGTCATCTTGCCCAGGCCATGCAACGCCACCGCACGAGACAAAGGATCGGCCGGCATATTCAGAATGGTTTCAAATGTTGTCCGGGCTTTGTCCCAGTCGCCGATGTTGTGGCGATAGTTTTCACCGAGGTAGCGCAACGGCGTGGGGTCGGCCGGATCCATCAGATGCGCCTGACTAAAAAGCTTGTCAGCAGCCATATACCTGCCATTTAGTTCCGCAATCAAGCCGCGACGCATCGTTTGTTCAATGCGCGCGCTCGCCATAGCTTCAAAGACGGGAACAATGGGGATGGCAGCAATCTCGGCGACCCCAAGTCTCTTCAATTCTTTGGCGGCTTCCTTGGCCTTTTTGGGGAACATGCACTTCTCGCCGGCAACTGATTGATAAAGCTTGATAGCAGCTGCGTTATCTCCGGCGGTCGCTTTGGCCTTTGCCTCCTTCAAGTGGTCATCGAGCGCGCTCTCGCGTTGTTTGACTTCACTCTCCACCAGCTTTTCCACTTCGGCGACTTTGAGCTTTCCATCTTTGTTCTCGAGCTTGCTGACGGGCGTGCCGTCAGAGGTGGCCAGCACGGCGACGGGCGGCCTGGATTCGCCTAATAGTTTTGGGGCGTTCGGCGTCGCTCGGTCCGCCAGTTCCATGGATATGCATTGCGAGGCGTACAAAGAGAGTGCGCGCGATTCGCGCAAGCTCGAATTCTTCAGCTCGGCAGTTGAGGCTGGGAACCAGTAAAGGACCAGTCCGGCGGCCGGGGCATCCGTTGGCTTGCGAATTTTCCACGGCACGTAATAGACCGTGGGAGCGCCGCCGCCGCCGCCGCTGCCGCCGGCCATGCCACCTCCACCCCCGCCGCCGCCGCCGCCACAAGTAGCCAGGGCTGGTGAAACCGCAAACAGAATAGTCAGAAGAATCGCGAAGAAGTGTGTCAGGGGTGTTTTCATGTGCGGATTATATCCAGAGTAAGTACCAGTACCAAGCGTCAGGGAACGAATGTAGCGTCCTAGATTGCGTTTGCTCATCTGGCCTACTCCCTCCCTCTGGGAGGGTTGGGGAGGGTTTAGCGTGCCGGCTCCCTCAGAAGAAATACGCGCGGCCTCGATGGCCGCGCGTCGTTTCGATGAGGTCACTCTTACCCTTAGGGATTAGAATTATCGCGGCCATTATTATTTTAGTTGGCAGACTGGTGGGCCCTGTTCATTCATTTAAGAACGGCGTGCGGCCATCGAGGCCGCGCGTTAACGAATCGTTTGATTGATTCGCCGCAGGCCCTCTCCTAACCCCTCCCAGAGGGAGGGGAATAAAAACAAAGAATTGAAATTAGGGAACTACGCGAACGAATCCACGAACTCGCCCCGAACTAAAACCCGAATTGCTTTATCTGGTTTCGTGTGACTTCGTTGATCGCTTTCCTCTTTAATAACGACGTCAGCCAATCATTCGACGCGCGATCCGGGGGGAAGTTTTTCATTGAGGAAACGCGTCAGCACGCCGTAAAGGTGACGGGCTGTCCCGCGGCCTTCGTAGATACCATGTGAACGATTCGGATAGGGCATTATCGTGAACGGTTTGTTGGCTGACACCAGCGCATTGATCAGAGCTTCAGTCCCCTGATAATGAACATTGTCGTCGCCCGTACCGTGCACCACCAGCAATTGCCCTTTCAACTGGCCGGCAAATGTGATTGGCGAGCTTTGCTTGTATTCCTCAGGATTGTCCTGGGGCCGCCGGCAGTAACGCTCCTGGTAGATCGTATCGTAGTAACGAAGATCAGGGACCGGCGCCACCGCCATTGCCATGTGGTAAAGATCCGGGTAACGGAAAATCGCATTGAGGCTTGAAGAACCTCCGCCGCTCCAGCCCCAGATGCCGACGCGCGCCGCATCGACAAAAGGCCATTTGATAATGGCCCTGACGGCATTGGCCTGGTCGCTGGAATTCACGATTCCCATCCGGCGATAGATCACCTTGCGCCAGGCCCTGCCGCGCGGGGCCGGCGTGCCGCGATTGTCCACGCTCATCACGATGTAGCCCTGCTGCGCCAGCATCTTGTGCCACATCAAGGTTGTCCCGCCCCAGCCGTCGAGCACAGTCTGGCCCCAGGGTTCGCCGTAAACATAGAAGAGCACCGGATAGCGTTTGCCCGGATCGAAGTCAGGCGGCTTCATCATCCAGCCGTCGAGTTGCACACCCTCTCCGATGTCCACCCGGAAAAACTCTGAAGGGACTTGTTTAAGTTTACTCAGACGCTCCTGAAGTTCCTTGTTGTCAATCAGCGTTCTCTGATTCGTGTGTTGCGGCAGCTTCACGATATCGATGACGGGTGGAGTGTTGAAAGTTGAAAAGGTATGAATTGCAAATTCGCCACCAGGAGAAATGACATAGCCGTGCGTGCCCGGCTGATTTGCCGGGGATAACCTTTCAGCTTTGCCATCCCCGTTGAGCCGGGTGCGGAAAAGATATCTTTGCGTAGCATTGTCCGGCGAGGCTGTGAAATAGAGCCGGTCGTGCGGCTCGTCAACCTGGTCCACGCCGATCACATCAAAATTGCCCGGCGTAATACATTTTGCATCCTTGCCGTCGCGGGAGATGGAATAGATATGCCGCCAGCCATCGCGTTCGCTGGCCCACAAAAACCTCTTCCCTTTGTTGAGCCACTCTACTTCGCCGCGCGCCAGTCCCCGCTTGTCCCAGTCGATATCGCCCCAGGCAACGTCAACCCAGGCTTCGTCCTTCTCGGTCATGATCGGACTCACGCTGCCATTGCGAGCATCTCCCATCATGACGACGTTGGTGTTTTGCAGCCGGTTCAGTTGCTGAATGATCACCTCTTCCGAACTGTCCGCCCATTCCATTCGCGCGAGGTAGTTATCGCGCGGGTCGCCGGGGACATTGAACCAACGAGTGGGCCCGCCTGAAGCGCTGAGAACGCCGGCGCGCGCTGCGGAATTCGTTTCGCCGGCTTTCGGGTAGGGAAAGGAAGTGATAACAGGATAGAGTCCCGCGGTGTTATTGATCAGCAGCATTTCCTTGACGCCTTCGGAATTGACCTGCCAGTAAGCGATCTGCTTTCCGTCCGGACTCCATCGCCACCCATCGCGGCAAAAAAGTTCTTCCTCGTACACCCAATCGAAAGTGCCATTGACGATGTAGCGCGAACCGTCCGTGGTCAGTTGAGTGATGACTCCATCGGCCAGGCTTTCAACGTAGATGTTGTTTTCGCGCACGTAGCCGGCTCGAGTTCCGTCCGGCGAGAGCTTCGCAAACATGAGCGTTGACGGTTTCGCGTCGCCCCCAAGCTTGTGCAGCTTCCAGCTCTTTAGATCCACCACCCAGTAATCGCCGCGCGTGTTGCTGCGCCAGACGCGGGCTGTATCGGTGAACAGCAACAGCTTCTGGCCGTCCGGGCTGACCTCAAACTCTTCGACGACCAATGCGTTGGCCGCACCCGGCGGTACCAGGTTCTCCGCGGAAATCAGAATCGTTCTTTCGCCTGTTACTGCGTCATAGCGCACAATGTCCGGCGCTTCTCTTTTGCTTGCCGAAGGCTCGAGCGTCAAATAGCCTTTGCCATTTGCCTGCCACTGGACGGCACTCAAGGCTTTGGGGCGGTAGGTGAAGACGGCATCTAGAGTCAGTAAGCCTGACTCAGCCGGTTGCGCCTGTTGTTGCGCGCAGAGCTGCGCGGCCATCAGCAACACCAGCAGGAAAATGCCGGGAAAACGGATCGGCTTCATATGTTTCTCCATTGTGACCACCAGGCTCTCAAAGCAAGAACGGCAACGTCCGACGCTGCCGCTCCTCTTAAAAGCATGGGAGTCTCCTCGACCACGCCTGGGGTGAGTAAACTCGATGCCCCCGTACTGTACTCTCATCGCTACAAAACGAAAAGGCGCAACAGTTTTTGGGCTGTCGCGCCTCTTCTATTTGTGGTTACTGTCCTCACCCCAGCAACCACTTGGATGGAAGGATTCACCAACCATCTAATTGCGAAAGACTATACACAAGACATATCTGGTTGGCAATGTCTGTACAATAAAGCTGTTTTATCCATGCCCAACGGGCTACCCGCCCGGCTGGTTACATCTTCTTGGCTTTCCACTCAGTCAGGCGTTGTTCCAGCGTGGAGGTGTTTGCTTTGGCTGCTTTGCCCAGAACCAGGGCCTTCTCGCCGACGGTGATAGCTTCCTGAGTTTTGCCTTGTCCCGCCAGCATTCGCGCCTTGGCGAACAGGTTTTGAAAGGTTTCTTTGACCTTGATTGACTGTTCGAGCCAGCGCGTGGCCTCGGCTAAGTCCGCCTTCTCCGGGTTCGAAAGGGCGTAATTTGCGGCCTGATAGGGAGTGTTCCAATCGTCAGGCTTGGCGGCTCCGACCGCGGCGCGTGCTTTCTGAAGGGTCAAAGCTGCCACATCCTTTACTTCGACGGTAAAAGGGACACGCACCTTTTCCCAGCCAATGTTGACCTGCGCGGTATTGTCAGTAACAGGATCAATCCAATACTCCAACCACTCCTTATTTTCGCTAACCCACTCCGGCTTCACCTTCACGCGCAACGTGTCTTTGGCGGCGTCATAATCGAAGCTGCCCCATTGGTTCGCGACGCTATTGAAGATGATGGTCCATTCATCTTTCGTCGGGATTGTGTGCAGGCTGTAGCTGCCGGCGGGAAGTTTCTGACCGTTAATTAAAACATCATCAGTGACGGCGAACTGCGTTGCTTCATTGGCGCCGGTGCGCCACGCATGGCCCCATGGCACAATCGGCGCGTCCTTGGGCCGGATATTCTGATTGTCGAGCGTCGCCTCGCCTTTTGCAGTCTGCGCTGGCGTGGGGTCGCCCCAAATCCTTCGACCCTTTACGCCGGGACGGCTGTAGGTAATGGTCACGTCCGTGACGCCGATGGTTTGCATGACGCTCGCCTTCTGGCTCGGACGCGGTGTACGCACTGCGGGGGGAGCCTGCGCCGACGCGTATTCCGCGCCGCACAGTACCAGCAACAGCGATGCTAAGGTAAAACTGTAGAAGCGTTTTAGGGAAGTCATTTTAATTTCTCCTGGCAGTTGGGTTGCGCGCATTATCCATTGTGTTACGCGTCAGCGACAAGTGATTGTTTCGCGCCTTCAGCTCTCAAAGCGGTTACCAGATTTCGCAACGCTGGTTCTCCGGCCGCACCATCTGATCGCCGGCCTTGCACTGAAATGCGGCAGCAAACTGCGGCATATTCGATAGGGGCCCGTTCACCCTGAACTTCGCCAAAGGGTGCGGATCGATGGTTACCAGCATCCGCGCTAACTCAGGACGCGTGCTGGTGGCCCAGCCCCGGGCATAGCCAAGAAAGAACCGTTGCTCAGGTGTGAAACCATCGATGTCAACCCGCGGCTTGCCCTCCATTGCTTTCTGAAAGGCGGCGTAAGCGATGACCAAACCACCAAGGTCCGCAATAGATTCTCCGACTACGAGGTTGCCGTTTTCGTTGAGTCCCTTTTCAACTTCAAAGCTGCTGAACTGATCGATGACGCATTTCGCGCGCTCTTTGAAAGCCTTTAGGTCAGCTTCGCTCCACCAATTCGCAAGATTCCCTGTAGCGCCGAACTGACTACCTTGATCATCAAAGCCGTGCGTCATCTCGTGGCCGATAACCGATCCCATGGCGCCATAGTTAAAGGCGTCATCAGCGGCAGCATCGAAATACGGCGGTTGCAGGATGCCTGCCGGAAAAACTATTTCGTTGATCTGCGGATTGTAATAGGCGTTCACAGTCGGTGGCGACATGCCCCACTCCATCCGGTCGACCGGCTTACCGATCTTGTTCAGGTCGCGTCGCTCGTTAAACTGGCCGACGCGAAACCGGTTGGCGATATAAGAACTACGGTCGATGGAGAGCGAAGAATAATCACGCCACTTGTCCGGATAACCGATCTTGTTCAGGAAGGCGTCGAGCTTTACGATCGCCTGTTTGCGCGTGGCGTCGCTCATCCAGCTCAACGTTGTTATGTCGCTCTTAAGTGCTGCTTCAAGGTTGCGCACCATCTCCAGGGCCCGCGCTTTGGCTGCCGGCGGGAAAGCCGTCTTCACGTAAACTTCGCCCAGGGCTTCGCCCAGAGCGCGGTCGGTACCGGCGACGCAACGCTTCCAACGCGGTTGGTTCTCCTTGACGCCTTGCAGGATCTTTCCCTTGAAGTTGAAATCTTCGTCCACGAACTTCGAGGAAAGTCCGGAAGCTGTGCTGTTGATCAGGCTCCAGCGCAGGTAAGTCTGCCAATCGGCAATCGGCGTCGCCGTCAATTGCTGATCCATAACTTTGAAAAAGTCCGGAGTGGCCACATTCACATCAGGCTTTTGCGTGACGCCGATGTTTCGAAAATAAGCCGCCCAGTCAAAGTTAGCTCCCAGGTCACTCAATTTAGTCATCGGCATGCGATGATAACGCTTTTGGGTGTCACGCAATTCCACCCTGGTCTTTGAAGCAGCCGCCAGCTTGGTTTCCACGGCCATAACCGCTTGCGCTTCACTGGCCGCTTTTGTAGCGTCGTCGCCCATGATCTCGAACATCTTAGCGACATGCTTGACGTACTCGCTTCTGATCATTTTCGACCTGGCATCATCCTTGATGTAGTAGTCGCGATCCGGCAGTCCCAGCCCGCCCTGAAAAATTTCAGCCGTCACTTCAGCACTGTTCTTGTAATCCTGAGTGGAACCGGAGTTGAAAAGAACGCCGAGGCCTATTGAGTGCAGGTGCGCAACTTCGTTCTGCAAAGCTTTCTGATCGCCGATCTTCGCAATGCGGCCCAGTTCAACCTGCAACGGGTTTAGGCCGGCAGTCTCGACCTTCGCTTCGTCCATGCAGGCGGCGTAATAGTCGCCGACTTTCTGTTCATTGCTGCCCTTCTTCGCCCTGGTGTTCTTTGCCGATGTCTCGAGGATGTCATGCAGCACGTCGCGATTCTTTTCACTCAAGACATTCGCCACGCCCCAGTTAGGGTAAGCGGGCGGGATTGGGTTGGCCACGAGCCAGCCGCCGTTGACATACTGAAAAAAGTCCGTGCAGGCGGCCGTGTTCTTGTCCAGATTCGCCCGATCAAAGCCGTGGCCGGTCTGGCCAAACACGGTCACAACACTCATCGCCAGCAACAAAGCGACGGCTACGAAAGACCTATGCCGATTTCTCATACACTTCTCCATTAGTTGTCAGATTGGTTTACAGCAAATGATTTCAAAACCGAAGGGGAATTCCCGCCAATATTAGCAAATCAGAAGCGACTTTGCGCCATTTTCCGCATAGTACGTGGGCAAAGAAGATTTAGTTTCCGTCTTCACAACCAAACAAGCCTTGTCAGAACCGCCCGCGGTAGCGGGCGGTTGATCTATCGTCCGACTTGCTTGATAGCGCTAAATCAACCGCCCGCTACCGCAGGCGGTTCTGACAAAGCAAACATTGGCTTTCGCCGGTGAAAAATCGGGATTGCTCCACACGGTGGTTCGTGCTAAAAGAAGCGCTCAATCTGTCCGCGCCATCTGGAGGAATCCCATGCCCAAGCGAAGTTTCCCGACGGACCCCGGTGGTCCTGCTTTCGACCGTCGCCTGACGTTTCTCTTCGCCGCTCTGTTCATCGGCCGTCTGGTATTCGCGCCGTTTGCGGTCCAGGCGCAAACACCGAACGGCCAAACGCGTCTCTTGCGCACGCCGACCATCAGCGCCACCCAGATTGCTTTCGCTTACGCTAACAATATATGGACTGTTCCTCGCGCTGGCGGCAGCGCACGCCGCATCACAAGTTTCCAGGGGCAGACAACAAATCCGCATTTCTCGCAGGACGGAAAGTGGATTGCATTCAGCGGCGAGTATGCCGGCAACCTGGACGTTTACGTGGTGCCCGCCGAAGGTGGCGAGCCGCGACGTTTGACATGGCATCCCGGCTCCGATCAGGTTCAGGGGTGGACGCCCGATGGGAAGGCAATCGTGTTTTCGTCTTCGCGAGCGACCTGGGCTCCAAGCGGAGCGCCTCGATTCTGGACCGTGTCCGCTGACGGCGGCGTCGAAGAGCCAATGTCTCTGCCTCGCGCCTACCAGGGCAAGGTGTCGGCCGATGGCGCCCGCATCGCTTATCGCATGAACAATTCGTGGGACGAAGAGCGCCGCAACTATCGCGGCGGCCAGAACCGGCCAATCTGGATCGTCGATCTCAAGACTTACGATCTCGTTTCGCCGCCCTGGACCGACTCGAAGGATATGGACCCGGTGTGGGTTGACGATGCCGTGTACTTCATCTCGGATCGCGACGGCGTCGCCAATGTTTGGGAATATCAAACGAGGAACAAAAAGCTGGCGCAGGTAACCAGGTTCACAGATTTTGATGTCAAGGCGATTGACTCTGGATCCGGCGCGATAGTTTTTGAGCAGGCCGGGTACGTTCATGAGCTCGATCCGCGCAGTGGCAAGGAACACATCGTTAACATAACCGCCGCTGGAGACTTTCCCTGGATGATGCCTAATTGGGAAGACGTCACCAGCCGCATGACCAACATGGCGCTTTCGCCGACGGGAAAGCGCGCTGTAGTCGAAGCACGCGGAGAGATCTTTACGATACCCGCCGAAAAGGGCGACGTGCGTAACCTCACTAACTCCAGTGCCTCAGCTGAGCGCGATCCCGCCTGGTCACCAGACGGAAAGTTCATTTCCTATTTCAGCGATAGGTCCGGCGAGTATCGACTCTACATCGAGGCGCAGGACGGCCTGACGCCGGCGCGCGGGATCGTGCTGCAAAACCCGACGCACTATTACACGCCTTCATGGTCGCCGGATTCAAAGAAGCTTGTCTTCACCGACACCAATTTGCACGTTTGGGTGCTGGACATCGCCAGTGGCCAGGCGAAAATCGTCGGCAACGATCCATGGATGGTGCCGAACCGCACACTCAATCCCGTATGGAGTCCCGACTCGAAGTGGGTCGCTTATTCAAGCCGCTTGCGATCTCTGTATCACGCGATCTTTGTCAGCAACGTCGAGACCGGCGAAACAAAGCAGGTCACCGATGGCCTGGCCGACGCAGTCTGGCCGGCATGGGATGCCGGCGGAAAATATCTCTGGTTCCTTGCCTCGACAGACTTTGGCTTGAAGTCTCAATGGCTGGATATGACGTCATACGATCACGACGAAAACTTTGGACTTTATCTGGCCGTGCTAAAGAAGGCGGAGTCGAGTCCGTTGCTTCCCGAAAGCGATGAAGACAAGGGCGTTGGCAGCGCCACGCCAACTCCTGGCGGTGGCGGTGGCGGCCGCGGTCGTGCAACACCAGGCGCGGAAACTCCTTCGGAAACTCCGCAGGAGGAACAAACGCCGCCAGCGCCCCGTCGATCCCGAGCACCGGTCACAGTTCAGATCGACTTCGACAAGTTGCAGCAGCGAATAATTTCCGTCCCCGGCGTTCCCGAGCGGCAGTATTCCGAATTGCAGTCCGGCGTTGACGGCACCGTTTACTATCTTGAGACTGCCCCAGGTCCAAATACGGGCGCAGGCGGTCCCAGAGGAAGCGAGTTGTGGCGTTATCGCTTGAGCGATCGTAAGGCCGCAACTTTTGTCAGCGGTGTTACTGGTTATGAAATAAGCGCCGACGGGCACAAGCTACTTTATCGGTCGCCGGCAAATGCCGGCGCCGGCGGTCGTGGTCCGGCCGCCGGAGGACCGCCTCCCGCACCGTCTCTGTTTCTTGTTGATGCGGATCGAAATCCGCCGCAGGCGGGTCAGGGACGTCTGAACGTCAGCTTGCGCATGTATCTGGATCCCAGAGAAGAGTTCAAACAAATCTTCAACGAGGGCTGGCGCAACGAACGCGATTACCTCTATGTGCCGAACATGCACGGCGCTGACTGGCCAAGGATGAAGCAGATGTACGGCCAGTTGTTGCCTTACGTAATGCACCGCGCCGACCTCAACTACCTGCTCGATATGATGGGCGCTGAGATTGCGATTGGACACTCCTATGTTCGTGGCGGCGACATGCCCGAAGTGCCGCAGGTGCAGGGCGGATTGTTGGGAGCGGATTTCACCATCGAGAACGGGCGCTACAAGATCGCGCGCATCTACGATAACGAAAGTTGGAACCCCGATCTGCGCGCGCCCCTATCCGCGCCGGGAGTGAATGTTGCCGCCGGAGATTACATACTGGCAATCAACGGCATCGAGTTGAAGGCGCCCGACAACATTTATCGCCTGCTGGATGGAACCGCAAATCGCCAGACCGCGCTAACCGTGAACAGCACTCCAACAATGGATGGCGCGCGGCAAGTGACGGTGATTCCGGCGGCCAGCGAGCAGGGTCTGCGCACCCGGGCCTGGGTGGAATCGAACCGGCGTCTGGTGGAGAAGTTATCCGACGGGCAGCTTGCTTATGTATATCTTCCCAATACCGGGCAGCCCGGCTATTCCAGCTTCAACCGCTACTACTTTTCGCAGCAGGAGAAGAAAGGCGTAGTGGTTGATGAGCGCTTCAACGGCGGGGGCTCGGCGGCTGATTACATCATTGACGTGCTGGGGCGCGACTTCGATGGTTACTTCAATAACGTCGCCGGCGATCGTTATCCATTCACCAGTCCGGCAGCCGGCATCTGGGGTCCGAAAGTAATGATCATTAACGAGATGGCCGGTTCCGGTGGCGATCTTATGCCCTACATGTTCAAGCGGCGGAAGATTGGCGTGCTGGTCGGCAAACGCACGTGGGGCGGGCTGGTCCATACAGCCGACACACCGACCTTTGTCGATGGCGGATCGATGATTGCGCCGCGCGGCGGCTTCTTCACCCGCGAAGGCAGATGGGCGGTAGAGAACGAAGGCGTCACACCCGACATCGATGTGGAGAACTGGCCCAAAGACGTAATTGCGGGCGGGAACCGCCGCCACCGACGTGGGGCAAGCGGCCGGGGCAATAGTCCAGGTGCAGTATCGATCGTTCAGGAGGGACTTCACACCAACCAGTCATTTATGACGACGGTCATTAATAACTATGTGGAAATACTATTTTGCCGCGTTCCTTTTCATTGCCGGCGCTATCGAGATCCTTGTGGGGCTAAGTGGGCGAATGCGCGAAGAGCTCATGAAGAATAGCCCGGTTCAGTCGACCCGGATGACACCCACAATCCTGTTCATAAGCGGTCTATCGGCCTTCGCCATGGCACTCGTGCTGATCTTTTACAATCGCTTCTTCTAAGGAGTCTTCCAGATTTACATCGGACATCTGCAGCTCTTCTTTCGCGCACGAAAAAAGCCGGCTTTGTTCATCGGCGTCGCGAGAGCCGACGACTGCTAAGCCGCCATTCTGTAACAGACTCTTGTCCCCACAACCATAGATCACTGTTGGAGCGTGCTCTTTGAGCTTTGACTTAAGTTGTTCGGGGTAGTCGGAGTCAGTCCGGCTGGTGATCCAGATTCCGCGCGTTCCATTTCTCGAGCGCCTGAGTCATCTGAAAACCACGATCGAGCAGAGTTTCGAGACGCTCCGATGATACCAGTGATGAAAGCTTCTGTACCAGTTCCGAGCGAGCGGGACTCAGCAGTTCGACCGGCTCGGACGCCATCTCCTTTAACCGCCGCGCCAGCTTATTGAATTCCGACAACGACAAAATCGGCGTGCTGCCACCATCCGCGGCCCCAACGATCAGAGGCGCGGTCAGAAGAAGCAGGGCACGAGTGTTTTCAGAAACGGAAGTCATCGATTTGCCGTAAGCGCGAGTGCCAAAGGATACATGGGCAATACTACCTTTTTGCTATAGCCGAACATTACCGCAGACCGCGTTTCAGCAGAGGGAACTCGAGAAGTAAGTGATGACAATGAAAGGTCGGTGGATAGGTCTTTCCGATGGGGAGAATTCGAACGTGATCCGAACACTTATGAGGCCGCGAAGGAAAGCCCGGGTGATCGGTCAGCACGCATGCAACCTTTGACGCTATGGCGTTGAATGCATCGGTAGGACTGCCAAAGAGCAAATACCCCAACATCGCTCCTTCGCTGCAAAAAGGCGCATACTTACACTTGATGAATCTTTCCCGAAGAGTATCAGCATAATCTGAGACCTCGACTGGTGTTTCTATAACCTTCGCTTCTAAAGGCCACATCACTGTTTCATCTATCCAAAGCACAAATGCTAGATCATACTCCGGCGGCTGACCGCGATGAGATTTCCTGGTTTCGCGCTCCTTGGGTTCATGTTGAATATAAAATGGTTCGTCGCCCGACATAGCCCGATTAATTCTAGGGGCTAAACGTTCAGTGATGCTGCGCTCTAGGTCGGTCGTATCAACGTATGGATTGTCTATTAGCATCTGGTCGTAGGCCTGCCAGACAAAGCCCAGGATGATGGCTGATTGATCACGACACCATTCGCGCGCGAGGAATGTGAAGTCTTGAGGCATCCATTCAGACAAGCTTGGCGGAGTTCTAACTGGTTTCAAATCTTGTGTCAGACCCGCGCAGCTAACTGCCAGCGTGCGAAGTCAGCCGCCACTTCGTCCGCATCGTATAGGCCCATGCTACGAGTCCAGTAGCGACACGCGTCTGGCTTTAATATGAAAATCGCAGGTGCGTTCTTACGATGATCATAAATTCTTGCTATCCGTTGATAATAAATGCTACCCGCGGCTGTTCCCGTGGTGTTAAGCCAAGTTCGATTTAGAATGTCGAGTTCCTGGAGTAAGTCACCGGCCTCAAGAGAATTCACCTGAAAGCGTTCGCTATGGGCTTGATTCAACTCGAAAGCCACCAATCGGTAGGGTAAGAGACTGCTACCAACTTCTTGGAAGACAGTTGCTGTTATCTGCTTCTCTTGCCCAAACCCGGCTTTTAGTACGCGCATAAAGTACTCGCAGTAAGCTCCCAGTTCGGGTTCAATCACCGACTCGGTTATGCGTCGAGTGCGCTGTCGTCCCGGCGAATTCTGGTCACCTTTAAAGTCGGGTAGAGTTACGTTGAATAGATCCTCGACTAGAACCCATTCGGCGTCTTTGAAAGAGAAAGCTGTCCGGGTGCGCCGATCAATATCTTCTACGTGCCGCAATCCTTCCAACAAACCCGGCCGTGGTTCCGGGACAGGCACTCGCATAAGTTCTTTAACGAGCGGCTCAGGTCGGTACGAGGCAAAACGGCTACTAGTCAGAAGGAGGAAATAGGTCGCCAAGATACTGTTATAAGAAAGGCAGGCGGCTTCAAGTATGTTTGTATCAGTACCCACTAAATGGGCACTTAGGTAACTTTGAGTAAACAGCACGCCCTCTTCCAATCGCGCTGGCGTAAGTGCGGCAACGAAGCGGCCTGGCCGCTCTTGCCATCCTTGTTTCAAAACAAGCTGGGGAAAATCGAAGGCTCTAAGATCCGTCTTGCGATGAGTTTTTATCCCTTCACTTCGGGGAATCAGCGCCGTTTCTAGAAAGAGAAAGGTCGAACCTGGAAAAGTCTCTCCCTCCCAAAAAAGCCGTTTCTGGGTCTCGGGATGTAATTCCCCTGTGGGACTTGGAATTAGCCCTTCGCGTGTAACTACCTTGCCCTTCCCCTTAAGCTTTTCAAGCGTCGTTTCCCCTTGCAGTCGCCGAACAAAAGCATAGTCACGAGGTCCTCCCCACATCATTGTCGTCCAAGCCTCTGGGTACTGAGCAGCGTCGAACGCGTGCATTCCTCTTCGATCTTGCGGCTCAATAATAATATTGAAATCGTCTGGTAGAGTCTCCGACTCTTTAGGGCTTATGTATGAGATCTTTTCATCAGAAGGAAGTTGAGGCTCAAAGATAACCACACATGAAGGCGCAACTGACTTCTGAGCAGACCGTGTCTTTCGATTAAAGACTTTGAAGCGCAACGCCGAGAGATTGAAGACTTCTTTAACGCGAACGGAGGTAAACAGTTTCTGACGAAATTTACGTGCCGGCCCGCTTCGATTGAATAACAGCGAGCTCGCTGATTGGATCATTGCTATCCGGCCTTTTGGTTTGGCGAGTGCTGCAGCCTTTGGCAAAAAGAGCGTACCGATCCCCTTATTTGCGACACTCCAGTCATGATCGTCGGCCCACTTCTGCGCTGCGGCAGTTAGAAGTTTCTCACCCCATGGAGCGTTTCCGATTACTAGGTCGTAGCTGCCAGAGTCCTCAATGGTCCGAAAGCCAGCCCTGTCTTCCTCGAAAAAGTCTGAGTTGATCAATCGTTGCTCTCGCATGGGAGGAAAGTGAACTTGCGTCCAGTAGTGCTTGGGATCAATCTCGTCGCACATCGCTAGGTAAAGACTGAATGAAGCGACGCGGACAGCGTGCGGGTCTTTGTCAACGCCAAACAAGTTCCTTTCTAACAATCCTCGCAGCGTTTCGGCGTGAATATCTTCTTTAGGATTCGCTCTTTTCCAGCGATGAATCAGTCGCTGGAAAGCCTTAACAAGAAATACGCCGGAGCCGCAAGCCGGATCGAGAATTCTCAGATTCCACTTCTCACCGCTCCACGGCAGCACACGGTCCAAGATGAAATCCACAAGCTGAGGCGGCGTGTAGTAGATGCCTTCGCTCCGAGCTCGTTCGGTAACAAATGCCTCGTAGATGCTGCTAATGAATTCGAGGGGAATGGCGTCGAAGGAATACTGTGGCCAGAGACAACGCTGGCCGGTTTTCATTTCTAAATCACCGTTGATAAATTCACGTAGCAATCGCAAATGGCGGCTTTTCACGTGTGCCTTTTCCTGCCGCCAAGCCTGCTCACGCTCAACGGGCGTGTTCCCCTTGCCCGGAAACAGATCACCGTTGAACCGACCGTTGAGCCAGTCAAAAAGGCGATAAGTCTCGTCATAATCACTCAGGATTTCGGAGAGATCTTTGTGCCTCCCCCTAAGAATACCTGCTTCTTGGAGACCAGCAAGGCGACTTTCATTTAAGGCTGACCTGCCATCTTGATCTTTACGATCAAATAGGAACTGCACAAATATTATTCGCGCTAAAAGATCATGGCAAACATCATCATTGTTTAATTCGTCATCGCGAAGAAGCTGCCTCACAGAGTGGAGATTAGCCAAAAGCGATTGGTCTGCTCGCTGATCTCGGCGGAACCGCTCAGCCCGTTCGCTAAAGAACTGACCTGAAACAAGGTTGATCCAATGAAGAACCCGAGCCGCTTGTTCTGCTATGTCGGTGTGTTGCACATGTTCGAGATCACGGAGGGGTACACGCTCCACCACGTAGTTCTGCAGTGGCCGATCCTTGTCCGGTGGCTCACAACATGTCCATACCCTTAGGAGGTCAGGCTCGATAGTTACTAGGGAAGGGCTGTGGGAAAAATTCCATGATAGCCGGTGGAGTTCGCGCAGCGCTTGGTCCGTTGCCCGCTCACTGAATTCGGCAACGATGGCTAGCGGTGCCTCTGTACTGTCAGATTCGGAATTTGGGGTAAGCACCCCAATCTCTAGATAGGAATGGCCTAAAAGTTCCGAAATCGGTCGGCCGATCTTGTCTTTGGCCAACTCAGCAAATATTCGCGCTCCTTCTCCAGACGGATTTCGTATTTCTTCCGCTCGCGGCCAGCGCAGTCTTTGGTGTGCCAGATCAAGAGACATCAGCAGGCCCTCTTCAGAATTCAGATTGCTACAAACGGTCGTGGCATTTTACGTCAGTTGAGGAGCAGACGACATAACAATGTTAAGACGAGCGTTTCTCAGGCATGCCAAACTTCTTGAGATAGGTCCCAGCCCAGGTTTCGGTAGGTAACCTCTGAATTCACTGTTGGACGAAACCCTTCCGCCAAGGCTCTTAACTGGCCCTAAGTGCTTTTAGAACCGTAAAGAGCCGCACTTCATCCTCAGTAATGCTTACCAACCAACTCTTCGTCGCGCTGGCGCAGGAACTCAAAAGGCTCGACGATCTTGCCGGCGATTGCGGAGGCGGCGACGACGTAAGGAGAGGCGAGGTACAACTTGCCGGGGCCGGATCGGCCGGGGAAGTTTCGGTTCTGGGCGCTGACGGTGACGGTCTCGGCATTTGGTGAAGCGCCGGGGCCGGCGTTGATGCAGGCGCCGCACGAGGGATCAATCAACTCGGCGCCGGCCCTTTCAAAAATTTCCAGGTACCCTCGACTACGGGCGTACTGCTTGATCTTCTGCGAACCGAATTGCAGATAGAGATGAACGCCGGGAGCGACACGCTTGCCCTGGTCCAAAGCGTTCTGCAAAACCTCCGCGTACATGTCCATATCGGCCATCTTGCCCCCGGTGCACGAGCCACCATACGCGGCATCTATGCGAACCTCTTCGCCGAGCTCATCGATGGGAATTCCATTGCGCGGATCGCCCGGCAAAGCCACCATCGGGCGAATCTCATCCAGATCGATCTCAAACACCGCCGCATACTCCGCGTCCTGGTCGCTGTACGTGAATCCTTTGCGCACTTCCTCGGCATCAAGCCCGCGCGTCTTCACGATGTAATCGAGCGTGTGTTCATCGGGTTCGATAATGCCGGTGGTGCCGCCGGCTTCCACAGACATGTTCGTCAACGTGGCGCGTTCATCCATGGGCCAGTTTGCGAGGTCGTCTCCGGCAAACTCCAGCACCTTGCCGATGCCCTGGCTGGTCTTCATGTAATCGCTGGCCAGGATGTAGAGCATCACATCTTTCGCGGCAACATCGGCGCGCTTCTTTCCTTTAAGCTCATAACGGACAGTTTCCGGGACTCTGATGCGAATGTCTTTGGTGTACCAGGCGTTGGCCATGTCAGTCGAACCTACGCCGAAAGCGAAGCAGCCGAGCACGCCCGCCATGCACGTGTGCGAGTCGGTGCCAATCACAATCTGACCGGGCAAGGCGAGGTCTTCGACCACGGCGTTGTGGCAAATGGCTTCGGAACCGCCCTCCGGATTCTCGCCGTACAACTTGATGCCCTGCTTGGTGGTGAAGTCTTCCTGCGTCGTCGCCAGACCTTCGGCTCTTTCCAGCAAACCCATCTCACGATGTTTGGGCGACATCACCTTATTGAGGAAGGTCAGGTGATCGCGAAACGCGAATACTGATTCCGGCTCTGTCACACGCGCCTCTGGTCCCAGTGCCTGCTTGAGGAGCGCCTCGGCCATTGGCGTCACATACTCATGACTGAAGCGAACGTCCGCGACTGCGAACAAAGCGTCGCCGGGTTTGACGGCTTCCACCCCAACCCGGCCGGCGGACACGAACGCATGACGCGCGATGATCTTTTCGACAATCGTCATGGGCCGCTTTTGCGTATCGAGTGCGGGCGGCGAGACCTCGCCGGCCAGCCTGGCTTTGTTGTAGTTGAACAGACCACCGTACTCGACGATATCTTTGGAAATGGGATCCAGGCCGGTGGTGAACTCCGCTAATGCAATCTCTTCACCGCGCCGGATGCGCTCGACCAGGCCAAAGTCGGTTGAAGTCAACAGGCCGATATTCTGCGAGTTCTGGCCGTAGATCTTTTCAATACTCTTCGCGATAACCAGTTGAATGCCCGCCCACTTCTCCGCGTAGGGCGCAGTTTCGCGGGACGAGCCGCAGCCTTTGGAGAGACCGGAGACTACTACTGCGAAGCCGCCGTTCTTAACTTCGTCTTTTTTCACCGCGCCTTCGCGCATGCCGACATAGACGTAACGGCCCAGAGTTTCATCATAGTAAAAACAGACCCACCCCGGAGTGATCTCATCCGTCGAAATGTTGCTCATTAGCGGCGGATCTTCGTCCATCATCCGCCGCGCCAGTTCAGCTTCCAGCTCTTTGTGATTGCTGGCTGCTGACGCGTGATCGCCTTCGAGCTGCGCTCGAATGAGCGATGTGTCGTCGGTAAGAAAAAGTATTCGCCCCTTGAAACTTACGTGCGCGGGAAGCCGTGAAATCATAGCGGAACTCGTAGATACTCCTTGCTAAAATGTTGCGCTGCTTATCGAGTCCCATTATAACCTCTGCCCTATGAAAGCCTCGAATCGCTGGAGCCCAATCTCGAGTAATTGACGGTTAACGACCCAAACATTTTGCGTTGCCAGTACTCGAACTATTGACTTGTCATGGCATACGCAATATAAGGCTCAATCGGCCTTTCTCTGAATCTTAAATCCTTTACTGATCGCATCCTCGCTGGAGTTGGAAATGTCACGCCTCATAAAATTACGCACCAGTTTAGTTAAGTTTGCCAAGACCCGGTTGAAATTGATCAAGCCGGATGACTCGCAGTCTCTATTACGACAGTTGGTGCGTTATTTTCTTTGGGAAGCAATCGAAGACCGAGCCGAGGTTTTGGCCACTGCAGGAAACGACTCTGCCACTAAATTCATACCGCTGGTCTCGGATGAAAACCTCAAACGGTTGGAAAAAGCAATTAATGAGGAACTCCACCGGCAGAGCCAGGCAACCCCACCACTTGATCTCCTTTACCTTGAAAGCAAGCTGAACGGCATTTTTCTGCCACAAGCTCTGACTGACGACGATTTCACTTCGCGCGCGAACTTTGCGAACGCGCTGCGAAAAGCTCGCGCCGAGTTTACGGTTCGCAGTCTGTTCCACCCCAGCCCGCTAAGTTTCTGGCAGTCAGGAGCGGTAGCGGGAATTCTGTTGCGCGCGGTGCAACAGACCATACTCGAGATTATTCCCACCGAATATCCGGCGATGAGCGGCGCAGGGAAGGTCCCCGAAAGCACAAAAAGTATGGCGAAAAAGCTGCTGGCTCGGGTCGATTCCGTTTCCCGCCAGCTCCTGCCTCTACCCGCACCGAAAACTTCGTCTACGGCGGAAGCCGAGTTACGAGTAGCGATAGCAAGATCTGAGGGCAGAGCTTGCCTTCCTCTACGTTCAATTCCCACAGCGCCCCTGGTTGAGGAAGATCTGGAGAAACACTACGTTGGCCGCCCTGACGAAGACGCATGCCGATTGGCGCGCCAGTTACGGCATGCCGACGGGACCATTCTAGTAACCGGCTATCGCGGAGTGGGCAAGTCTTCGTTTGTTAATCGCGTGATCTACCACGCTCTGCAGGCCCAGAAAGATGTTCCTCCTGAGGATGGCTGGTTACTTGTTCCCGTCACAGTCAATCTTGCCAAGGTGTCCGGAGTCCAAAACATACTTCGGCTAACGCTGCGGGCAGTGCGTAACGCTCTCCTTAACATTGATGATGCAAAGACTAGACCGATCCCGGGTTTCACCCAACCTTCTGTCTTGCCTCTCAATCTGGAAAAGGAGATCACGCCGCTACAAGACGCCTACATGCGGGCCACATTCAAAGTCAGCATGACCCGGTCGAATACGGCGGAAAAAAAATGGGAAGCGGGCAGCTCCGTGAGTTTCGATCCGGGAAAAGTGATAGCGCCTTTTGCCGGTCTCGAACTGGGCAAATTCTTCTCATTTGGCTTCAGTAGATCGCGAGCTCAGAAGTTGAATCGTGAGCTTAGCTTGCTTGACTACGACGAAAATGCGGCAGAAGAGGACCTGGCGCAACTTATTCGCAGCCTGGCGACCCCAAGGCCTTTATTCGGCGAGCGCGGGCCGAAGGTCCGCATAAAGTTGATCTTTATCTTCGATGAGCTCGACAAGATGAAGCTGGAAGAAGGTTTGAACCCAATGATTGAAGGGCTGAAAAACCTGTTCCTGCAGCAATATGCCGTGTTCATCCTGGTTACCAGCAAGAATTTCTATTACTACCTGCTGAAAGCTCGCGCAGTTGAGGATGCGATGCTGAATAGTTATTTCAGCGCGATTGTCCACGTGCCCCTGCTGACTTTCGCTCAAGCTCGCAAGATGGTCGAAGACTGGGTGGAATGGCCCCAAATAGGTCCTTCCAAAGAACCGTCGCCAATTGAAGTTAAGCTGCTCGACCAACTTACCCGCGTTCTTCTTTACCGCTCTTTCGGCAATCCCCGCGACATAATTCGGGAGCTGAGACAGATGCAGGAGTGGGCCGGTGCGACGGAGCGCCCCTATCTAACCGATCAGTTGGGAAAATCCCAGGTATTCCAGATCTTTTGCGGCGTTCAGGAATGCATTGAAAAAGCGGCGGTCCCCCAGTCAGCCGCTTTAACCACTGCTCCCGGTTCAGATGCCGGAGGCTTGATGCTGGTTGCGGAACGCCTGGTCGGCGACGAATCGAGACTCGAGCAAGTGCGCCGCGGACTCTACATCTTGACCGAGGAGATCATCAACCGGCAGACGCTGTCCCTTGAAGCATCTGCGTTGGAGCAGTTACAGAAAGACAACTTCAGTTTGCTGTCAGTTTCCGATGTGGAACAACTGGCGCGAAGGCTTGGACTTTTATTAGGCGCGGTGCATAAAACATTGCCACCAGAGGTCTTCACTGCTCTAAACGTGACCACTCCGCTACCTCTGTTTCAGAATATTGAGTCGCCCATCGCTCTTAGAGCCACCTATGAATTCTATCGCTTAACCGGCCGCCAGGCTTCGATTAGTGAGGTCGAATCGGCGCCTGTTCAGAGTCAGGTCCGAAGCGTTGAAGAGTTAAAGCAAGAGGCCGAGAAGTTCGCGGCGCGTTCCGGCTGGGCCGAACAGCTTTCTGCTATTGGCATGATTAAACAACTGGGGCCCTCGCAGTTGACGCCCGCGCTCGAAAAATTCTTATTGAAGGTAAGCACCGAAGATTCGGACATCAGCCACCGCCGGCTGGCGGCTGAACGTCTTAGTTCAGAGATGCTTTTCAAGGTTGGAGTGGCTGACCTGGTTAAGTTGGTGACAAGTGAATCCGACGAAAATATGCTGGCTACTTACCTGCGCTTGCTGGGAGGAGCTTCGGATGGTACGTCTCGCAAGTTCGCCACCGAATGCATCCTGGCCCTGCTTAAACAGGAGACAGGCACTCCCGGGGTAGATGCGACGCGGCGCTTGAGCGGAAATAACGCCGTAGATGCTTTGACCGTTCTGCTTACGGTAGCCGATCGCGAAGTTGTAACGGACACCGACCGCGAACTGGTTAGGGAAGTGCTCGACTGGCTTTGTTCCAGCAAACAAAGCGACGTGGTCCAGGAAACTGCTCTTCGTACCTTGAACTCGCTGGCGGAAAGATTTGGAGTGGATCAGGCCCAGACCATAATTTCAAATCTGAAGTTTCTGACGTACTTTGCCGCCGCTGAGTCGAACGATCCGTTGACGATGTGGATCCGTCCTGGATTAAGGCCACAATTCGCCACGCATTTGCGGACGTTAATAAGTGTTGAGCCGCTTCAATACGCCCAACAATTATTAGCTGCGGATGTCAGAGCTGAGGTCAACCCGTTACTCACTTATATATGGCAAAATACCTTTAATCCGGTTGACCCGAAAATGGGCCGTCTGGTTCTTACCTTTATGAGTCAGGGAGGGAAGACGGTGGAGGTTAGCATCCGGCTTCTCCCCTCTTTGCGACAAACTCCGGAATTCAGTTCCCGCATCCTCCCATATTTGTTAAAGAGTTATGAGCAACTTCAAGCAGATAGCCGATTCTCTCCAGAGGAAACGGAACGAGTATTCAGGTATTTGGGGGAACTGCAGGCTCCGCAAATAGTCACGCCCGGTCCCTTGGCAGGAATTGCCGATGGGCTGCCAGAGACATTGCGTATGCCAGGATCAGTATTGAGCCGTTGGCGTTCCGACGTAGAAGCTCGCAGAACCTATGGCAATCCATTAGATTTGCGGCGCCTCACGTATTCGATGGGAGCGCTTGGAACCGTTGTTGCGGGAGCGGTCTTTTATAAACGAGATTTACCGACTGGAGGTTTATGGTGGAGTATCCTGAGCCGACTCCTTCTTTTCGTCGCAGATTTCGGTGTGGCTTTTCCGGCGCTCCTCTCGTTCGATTCGGTTAAAGGAATAACCAGAAAGGGAGACTGGCCTCGATTCCAATCAAATACGAAACTCGACTATCCTCAAAAGAAAGCATTCAGCAGCGCTTTTGATCTCTTTCCATTCTGGACCGCTATTGCCTTGCTCACCATACACACCAAGTACATCGCTCCGCTAAGTTTCTGGAACCAGGTGCTTCAGTTTCTTATCAACCTTCCGGCAGTAGTTCTTATCTACTTAGCGCTGAGAACGCCCGACGAGCGCTATTAAGCCTGTCCAAGCGGGGCCATACTCAGTACTTTAGATTCTTACTTCGCTGCCCCGACTGATTAGTTCACCACAGAGCGCAAACTTAATCTGCTTCGGCGTCGTAGTTTTCCTCATACTGCATGGCGCCGACTACTGTACCTTCCGTGTCTTCAAAAAAGATCAGCGTGCCAACAGTGTCAATGTGAAACTTAGGCATGACGATCTTTCCCCCGTTGGCCTCGATGGCCGCGATGGTCTCGTCGATTGAAGCAACGCCGATGCTGCACTCAAAACCAAACATAGGTTTCCCGGGAACGATTTCACGCCGTCCCTGTAACGCGCCGTGTAGGCCCGGGTCCTCCTTGCTGCCGGTGCGAATGAGATAAAAGTTAGGTGGACCCCAGGGTGTGAATTGCCAGCCAAACGCGCTTTCGTAAAACTTTTTGGCGCGGGGCACATTGTCGGCATTGATGGAAAAATGTTTGACGTTGTTCGGCATTAGTATTCTCTCCTACTCATTCAAAATGGTCCTTCGATTGGACAAGGATAACCCGAACCCTGGTTGCCGGTCTTGCGCTATAATGCCAACTCATGACGAAAAAGCGACAGAAGTTGCAGAACAACTCTGACCCGGAAGACTCGTTGGATATCAGGAGTCATGCTTTCGGCTCTTCAACCAGCTACAAGATTCCGAAACACTCCCACGATTGGCATCAATTGGTTTACGCATCGCGCGGGGTGATGACGGTGAATACATCGACCGGTTCGTGGGTGGTGCCGTCCCGCCGGGCGGTTTGGGTGCCGGCGGCAATCGAACATGAAGTGGAAATGCGTGGGCCGGTTGCAGTGCGCACTCTCTATCTCAGAACCGGTCTTTCAGATTCGTTGCCGATGGATTGCTGCGTCGTCAACGTTTCGCCGTTGCTGCGCGAACTCATACTCCGGACCATTGAGATCGGAATGCTCGATAGAGACGTTCCATTACATAAGCATCTGATTGATATAATTCTTGATCAATTTCATGCGCTGCCGACTGTTCCTTTGAAGCTTCCGATGCCTGTTGACCAACGAGCGTTGCGGGTTGCTCAACTGGTGCGCGAGAGTCCGGCCGACGCGGGATCGCTCGATCATCTGGCCAGGAGAACCGGCGCCAGCAAGAGAACAATCGAACGATTGTTTCAGACCGAAACGGAAATGACTTTTGGGAAATGGCGGCAACAGTTACGCATGCTCCACGCGCTTCGTCTGCTGGCTGCCGGCGAGTCGGTAACTACCGCGGCCCTCGAAGTGGGCTACGATAGCACCAGCGCGTTCATCTCTGCGTTCAAGAGCGCAGTCGGCACGACACCGGGCCGTTATTACGCGGATGGACGCGAGCCGCTGCATTGATAACCTTACGAAATCCGGGTGGCGGCAAGCAATGCCTAATGAAACAGCCCTCATCACGCCATACGGCGGCAACTTGATTAATCTCCTCGTTCCGGATGAAGAACGAGAGGAACTGCTAACTCGCGCGAATACCCTGCCGCGTTTGCGAATTACCCAAAGGAATGCGTGTGACCTGGAGCTGCTGGCGACCGGCGGCTTTTCTCCGCTAGATTGCTTCATGGGCTTTCAAGATTACACTCGAGTGATCGAGGAAATGCGTCTGGCAAAGGGCAAGCTGTTTTCAATCCCGATCACGTTGCCTTTTGATCCGCAACTCAATCTCAAATTGGATCAGGAGATCGCCCTGGCCGACCAGCAGAACGAGCTGCTGGCGACAATGCGAGTGGAAGAGATATTCGAATGGGATTGGGAAAAGGAAGCGCAGCTTGTTTATGGCACCCGGGATCGACGGCACCCGCTGATAGCTGAGATGAACTCGTGGGGAAAGCTGAACATCTCAGGCACGCTGCGCGTGCTCAATCTGCCGCGGCATCATGATTTTCGTTCACTTCGACTAACCCCGATTCAGGTGCGCGAACGATTGGCTGCGAAAGGACGCGCGAATGTCATAGCCTTTCAAACGCGCAATCCGCTGCACCGGGGGCATGAAGAAATAATGCGGCGGGCCGGCAGACAAATCGACGGCACGCTGCTGCTTCACCCGGTGGTGGGAATGACCAGGCCCGGTGACATTGACCATTTCACACGTGTGCGTTCATACAAGGCATTGATTGAAGGCTTTTCGGATTCCGATCGCCTCATGCTGGCGCTGCTGCCCCTGGCCATGCGCATGGCCGGTCCGCGCGAAGCACTATGGCACGCGATCATCCGTCGCAACTTCGGCGCGAACTATCTTATCGTGGGCCGCGATCACGCCAGTCCCGGCAACGACTCTGAAGGCCAGCCATTCTACAGCCCGTATGCCGCGCAGGAACTTCTGGCCCGGCACAGCGACGAGCTGGAGGTGCGCGCAATTCCTTTTTCCGAGCTGGCGTATTTTCCTGCGGAAGGCGCTTATGAAGAAGTTTCGCCGGGCAATGCGAGGGCCGCGCTGCCACTGTCGGCGACCATGGTAAAAGAGAGCTACCTGCAAAATGGCCTGCCGGTTCCCGAGTGGTACATGAGACCGGAAGTGTCCTTCATCCTGTCGCAGTCTTCTCCGCCGCGGCACGCGCAGGGTTTCTGTGTTTGGTTCACCGGGCTGAGCGCATCCGGAAAGACTACAACCGCGGAAATCCTAACCGTGAAGCTGCTGGAGAGCGGCCGTCGCGTAACATTGCTGGATGGCGATGTGGTGCGTACACACTTGTCGAAGGGACTTGGTTTCAGCAAAGAAGATCGCGACACAAACATTCGCCGCATAGGCTTTGTCGCCGCGGAAATTGTGCGTCATGGCGGAGCGGTAATTTGCGCCGCCGTCAGTCCCTATCGCGCCACGCGCAACGAGTGCCGTGCGATGATTGGCGACGATCGGTTTATTGAAGTGTTCGTCAATACGCCCCTGGAAGTTTGCGAGCAGCGCGACACCAAAGGGATTTATGTTCAAGCCCGGGCGGGCAAAATCCGGCAGGTGACCGGAATCGATGACGTTTACGAGCCGCCGGTGAATGCGGAGATAGAATTGGACACCGTTCAGCAGGCGGCGGAAGAGAACGCGGCGCGCGTGTTTGCCTGTATCGCTGCGAAAGGACTTGTTACACCGAACGATTGATGGAGTTGGTATGGTTGAAGCCTATCGTGAACATCTCAATTCGGAAGCAGTTGCCCATAGTCTGACATTTGACACAATGAAATCTGAAGTACCAAAGTTCTCCGTAATCATTCCCGCCTACAACGAAGAGAAGCTTTTGCCGCGTTTGCTGGATTCGATCGCGGTTGCGCGGAAAATCTATTCAGGAGGACCCAACGCCGTCGAAGTGATAGTTGCCGACAACGATTCCACCGATTGCACGGCGGCAGTTGCTGCCGAGCACGGGGCCAAAGTGATAAAGGTCAGCAAGCGCCGAATCGCGGCGGCGCGCAATGGCGGCGCTCGGGCGGCAAGCGGCGATATTCTTTGCTTCATTGATGCCGATTCAGCGATTCATCCGCAAACGTTCGACGCGATCCAGGAGGCAATCGATGGTGGCCGCACAGTCGCCGGCGCCACCGGGGTAAATTTAGAAAGAAGATCGCCCGGCCTTTTGTTTACTTACTACCTTGCGATGACAGTTGTCTGGCTGATGCGGATGGACACCGGGGTCGTCTTTTGCCGGCGCGAAGACTTTGAGGCGATTGGAGGCTACGATGAAACCCGGCTCTATGCGGAAGACGTGGCGTTTCTGATTGCGATGCGGCGGCTGGGACGAGCAAGGGGCCAGCGCCTGGGCCGCCTGCGAGGTGTGAAGGCTCTCGGGTCAACCCGCAAGTTCGATCAATTCGGCGACTGGCATTTTCTCTGGATGATGGGCCAGGGCGTCAAAAGCCTGTTAACGGGGAACTGGAACGACAAGGAATTTGCCGAACGCTACTGGTACAACTCCGGCCGCTGAATCGCCGTTTCACCAAGCGCGCATTTTCTCTTCCGCTTTCCACTCGCTGGCAGTAGAATCGCGCCCACCCAAGCGCACTGGTTCACGTCAGCATGTAACGAAGGGACCGCCGCACGCGAAGGATGACTGACAAAAGCAGCATGAAAACAAACGGCTCGGACATCCATCAGCGGTTGTGCCGGGCGCGAAGCTTTATCGACGAGTGCTACGATTTGCCACTTGATCTGCGGGAGATTTCAAAGCAAGCTTGTTTGTCGCGTTATCACTTTCTCCGGCTCTTTCGGGATGCGTTCGAAACCACGCCGCACCAGTACTTGATTCACCGGCGAATTGAGAAGGCCAAGGAGTTGCTTCTTTCCGGACGGTTGAGCGTGACGGACGTTTGCTTTGAAGTCGGCTTTGAGAGTCTGGGATCGTTCAGCACGCTTTTTCGTCGCCGGGTTGGCGACGCGCCCGTGAGCTATCGCGATCGCCAAAGGTCCCTGCGCAAGGTGCCAGGGTGCTTCCTTCACATGTACGGCCTGAAACCGAGTTCCTGAGGGGCAAGGCAATGGGCCACGCCTTTAGCAATTTTCGAGAAGCCAGTTTCAGTCAAACCTCTTATGCTCCTTCGCAAATCTGACGAAGGGAATTGAGAATCATGATCACAAGAATGTCCCACGTATTGATCTGGGTCAAGAACCAGCAGGAGACGCTGGAGTTCTATCGCGACAAGCTGGGATTCGAAGTCGACACAGATGCCATGCTGGGGGAAAACTTTCGCTGGCTGACCCTGCGAGTGAAAGGCCAGGCGGGCTTTGAGATTATTCTCATGGAGCCAAAAGCGGGCATGACGTTGGACGAAGAATCCGCGGCGCAATTGCGTTCGTTGATCGACAAGGGCGTGCTTGGCGGCGGCGTCTTTGAGGCCGACGATATCTATAAAACCTACGAAGAGTTAAAAGCCAGGGGCGTCCAGTTCAAAGGACCGCCCTCAGTACAGTCATGGGGTACTGCTACTGTAATGATAGACAACTCCGGTAATTGGTTCAGTTTGGGCCAGGAAAAAGAGGAACAAGTTTCCTGATTTGAACGGCAGGACTAATGAGCCCGCGTAGTCCCAGGGAGGAATTTAATGACAAAGACTGCAACCAGCACCGCTAAAAAATCAATCTACGGCGTGCACCCCGGCGTCGCCATGACCGTGAAGTGGATTGGCGAGTTAAAGCAAAAGACCGGACGCACGCTCGAGGAATGGCTGAAGCTGATCAAGAAAGAAGGCCCGCCCACGGAGAAAGAGCGGCGCGAATGGCTAAAGAAGAGTCATGGCCTGGGGACAAACTCCGCCTGGTGGCTGGCTGAGCGCTCCTTGGGCAAAGGTGAAGAAATTGGCGACCCGGATAAGTATCTTAAAGCTGCGGAAGGGTACGTGGAAAAAATGTTCGCGGGTAAGAAAGCGGATCTTCGGCCTTTGTACGACAAACTTCTGCAAACCGGTTTGAAGACCGGGAAAGATGCTAAGGCCTGTCCCTGTCAGACCATCGTGCCGCTCTACCGCAATCACGTGTTCGCCCAAATCAAGCCGACAACTCAGACGCGAATCGATCTTGGCTTTGCGCTGGGCGACATGAAAACGCCGAAGCGGTTAATCGACACGGGCGGCTATCAAAAGAAAGATCGCATCACGCACCGGATCGAAATCACTTCGTTGAGAGATATCGATGATGACGTGAAGCACTGGCTGAAAGTCGCTTACGATCGAGATGCATAAGGCAGGTTTTACCACAAGAACACGACAGTAGTTTCAGTTTGCATTTCTGAAGTTTCATTCACACCGCGGCTTCAGCCCGGTGACCACTGGGTCACCTGGACGGTCGACAAGACAAACGTGGAAGTTGGCTTTTTTCCGAAGGGCTCCGGGAAATCTCAGGTGGCCGTGCAGCACAACAAACTGCCTGACGCGAAGGCCGCGGCGCGCATGAAGACCTATTGGGCCGGCGCGCTTGATCGCCTCAAGGGACTGGTTGAATCGTGAACCATATCTTGCTGGAGTCTCGCGCGAAGCTGTAGTAAGTTATGCCCGCTTAGAGCACTCTCCGTAACATTCCACAGATTCATCCAAAGGAGACTCCAGAACTATGACTAGAAGAACTTTCGCAAACATGCTGGCTCTAGTACTCATCGCCTCAGCTTCGAGTTACACGGTGGCAGTGGCGTCAACGCCTGTTCCCGATCAGCCATACATGAAGGCCGCGCGCGCGGATTTGAATGGCGCCCGCAAAGAGTTGCTGAAGGCCACCAGTAATAAGGAAGGCCATCGGACGAAGGCGTTAGAGTACGTGAACAAAGCCATCTCCGAAGTCAACGCCGGGATCATCTTTGACGCCCGGCACAACCATGCCATCTTTTCCGGTAGCGCATCACTGGAGGCCATGACTCCCGATCAGCCGCACATGCAGGCGGCCCTGAACCATTTGCTTGATGCCCAAAGAAATCTACAATCGGCAACTTCTGAAAAAGGCGGCCACCGCGTTAAGGCGCTTGAGTACGTGGGCAAAGCGATTACCGAAACCAATAAAGGTATTGCCGCCGGATCCAACTAGAAGCGGTCACGCTGCCAGACCAATCAGTAAGACCACCATCCCGGGACAGCATAGGTTTGCAGTTGAGCGCTTACCTTAGTACGACGAGCGGTCCCGATGAGGTCAGTACCACCAGGCGGTAGCGGGTGGGTCACGTTGCGTTGATGCTCAATCAGCCTGAATTCGTGTCTAGAACCCACCTGCTACCGCATGGTGGTACTGACCTCATCGGGACCGCAGCTATCGCCATTCAGGCTGGGCAACTGCATTAGCCTAAATCGCTTTTTCAGAACCCACCCGCTACCCGCGTGGTGGTACTGACCTCGGCGGGTCCGCAACTATCGTCATTCAGCTGCGCAAACATGAAAGCCGTCGTCTTTAACGAGCATGGTGGACCGGATGTGCTTCGATTCACCGACGTTCCCGAGCCTAAGATCAAAGCCAACGAGGTGCTGGTCGAAGTGCGCGCCTGCGCGCTCAATCATCTGGATGTATGGGTGCGCGGCGGATTGCCCGGCATCGCAATTCCTCTGCCGCACATTCTCGGTAACGATGTTGCCGGCGTAGTACGAAAAGCGGGGGACCTGGCCACATGGATTCAGCCCGGCGATGAAGTCATGCTTCAGCCGGGAGTTTCCTGCGGGCATTGCATAAAGTGTCTGCGCGGCCAGGATAATCTTTGCCCTGAGTATGACATTCTCGGTTACCGGCGCGATGGTGGTTATGCGCAGATGATCGCAGCTCCGGGAGTGAACGTCGTCCCCAAGCCAAAAGGGTTGAGCTGGGAAGAAGCGGCGGCGCTGCCTCTGGTGACGTTGACGGCGTGGCATATGCTCGTGACGCAGGCCAACGTTCAGCCAGGTGAAGACGTGCTGATTCATGCCGCCGGAAGCGGCGTAGGTTCCCTCGGGATTCAGATCGCCAACTTGCGCGGCGCTCGCGTTATTGCCACTGCCGGCTCAGACGAAAAACTTACGAAGGCGCGCGAGCTGGGCGCGGATGCGACCATCAACTACTCGCGCGAAGACTGGCCCAAAGAAGTGAAGCGCCTGACAAATCGACATGGGGTTGATGTCGTCTTCGAGCACACGGGCGCCGAAACCTGGCCGGGGTCGATTGCGTCCCTGAAAACCGGTGGGCGTCTGGTCGCTTGTGGAGCCACCAGCGGCTACGATGCGCGCACCGATCTGCGTCAGGTTTTCTATCGCCACCTGACAATTCTTGGTTCAATGATGGGATCGAAAGCTGAGTTGCTCGCGGCGATGAAGTTTATCGAGAGCGGCCTCATCCACGCCGTGGTAGATCGATCGTTTCCACTCGAAGAAGCCAGAAGGGCGCATGAGCTAATGGAAGATCGCGCTCAGTTTGGGAAACTGGTGCTGGTGCCGTAGAATGCGGGCACTGATCGGGAATTGATTTGAGCCTGCCGGCTCTGGCCATGTTGCGATCGCGCCTCGCTCCGAGTTATGACCTCATCGCTTCCGCTTTATTCACCTACATGGGCCTTAACACCAACCTCCAGGCTTGCCCTGGCCGGCTAACCCTTCAGGAGATAACTATGAAACGCAGAGTGAAACTACACGCCATGTTACTGGCGTTGACGCTGGTGGCCGTATATACGCTTGCCCCGGGTACGCGCGCCATTTCCGCCGGGAATGCTCTTTCCCCCCGCAATATTAGCCAGCAAGCGACAACGGCGGCGCCTGCTTTACCCCGCGGCGTTGAGCGGGTCACTTCAGTCGAAGGGATCACCGAATACCGTTTGGCGAATGGACTGAAGATACTTTTGTTTCCTGATCCCACGAAGCAGACCATCACGGTGAATATGACTTACCTGGTCGGCTCGGCGGTTGAGGATTACGGCGAGACCGGCATGGCCCACCTGCTGGAGCACATGGTTTTCAAGGGCACGCCCAAGCATCAGAATATCCCGCAGGAGTTGACTGCGCATGGCGCCCGTCCCAACGGCAGCACTTCAACAGAGCGCACCAACTACTTCGAGACCTTTGCCGCCACTGACGAAAATCTTAACTGGGCTCTGGATCTTGAATCCGACCGCATGATCAACTCCTTTATCGCCAAAAAGGATTTGGACAGCGAGATGACTGTGGTTCGCAACGAATATGAGCTGGGTGAGAATAGCCCGTTCAGCGTCCTGCTCCGGCGCACGATGGCCATCGCTTACGACTGGCATAGCTATGGCAAATCGACCATCGGAGCGCGCTCTGACATCGAGAACGTGCCCATCGAGCGCCTCCAGGCTTTCTACCATAAATATTACCAGCCGGATAATGCAGTATTGACCATTGCGGGCAGGATTGATGAACAGAAAATACTGGCGCTGGTGGACAAATACTTTTCACCAATTCCGCGGCCCACACGCACGCTGCAAAAGATTTATACCATCGAGCCGACCCAGGACGGTGAACGCGCGGTCACGATCCGGCGAACCGGAGACACGCAACTGGTCCAGGCCATGTACCACGTTCCTGCCAGCTCCCACCCCGATTACGCCGCGATTAGTATCTTGTCGTCGGTACTCGGCGACACTCCATCAGGACGTCTGCATAAGGCGCTGGTTGAGACAAAGAAGGCAAGTTCGGTTTTTGGTTTCAGTTTTTCGTGGCGCCAGCCAACGCTCGCCATTTTCGGCGCTGAAGTAAGGCAGGCTGATGCCATGGAGCCCGTGCGCGAAGGATTGCTGCAAGCTGTTGAGGGATTGAGCACTAATCCTGTCACTAAAGAAGAGGTGGAGCGCGCGCGCGCGCAGATTCTTAAGAACATTGAGCTCAACCTCAACCAGTCCGATCTAATCGGCTTATTCATGAGCGAGTATATCGCCGCCGGCGACTGGCGGCTGTTCTTCCTGCAGCGCGACCGCGTCCGCAACGTGACGCTGGAAGAGGTGCAACAGGTTGCCGGTCGCTATTTCAAGCCTGCAAATCGCACGGTCGGCATATTCATTCCTACTACGAAGCCTGACCGGGCAGAGATTCCGGCCACGCCCGACGTAAGCGCGATGCTCAAGGACTACAAAGGCGAAGCGGCAATCGCGGCGGGCGAAGCATTTGATCCCTCTCCCGCCAATATTGAATCGCGCATGATCCGCAGCCAGGCAGGCGGGCTGCAGTTGGCGCTAATGCCCAAGAAGACCCGCGGTGGCACTGTGGTAGCGCAGATGATACTTCGCTACGGTGACGAGAAGAGTCTGATGAACCGCTCGACCGCGGCCGAAATAGCGGGGGATATGCTGATGCGCGGCACCGCGAAACATACACGCCAGCAGATTCAGGATGAGCTGAATCGTTTGAAAGCGCGGGCCTTCGTTTTCGGTGGCCCGACCTCTGCTACTGTTCAAATCGAAACAAAGCGCGAAAACTTGCCGGCCGTAATGCGCCTGGCTGCCGAGATGTTGCGCGAGCCGTCGTTTCCGGAAAATGAATTCGAGCTGTTGAAGCGGGAAAACCTTGCCGGCATCGAAGAGCAAAAGAGCGAGCCGACGCAGATCGCTTTTACGGCGTTCAACCGCCACATCACTCAATTCCCCAAAGGCGACGTGCGTTATGTCTCGACGCCTGATGAAGACATTGCCGAGGTCAACGCCGCGACACTCGATCAAGCGAAGCAGTTCTACAAGGACTTCTATGGGGCATCGAACGCCCAGCTTACGGTGATCGGCGATTTCGATGATAAAGAGATCGCCAAACTGGCGGCTGAGTTATTCGCCGATTGGAAGAGTCCGCGCCCTTTCACGCGCGTGCCCAGCGTTTTCAAGGACGTCGCGCCGATAAACCAATCATTGCCCGCTCCTGACAAGGCCAATGCTTTCTTTGTCGCCGGCTTTAACCTGAACATACGCGACGATAATCCTGACTACCCGGCGCTGGCCCTGGGCCATTACATGCTCGGCGGCGGTTTTCTGAACTCCCGCCTGGCTGCGCGCATCCGGCAAAAGGAGGGCCTCAGTTACGGCGTGGGCTCATCAATCTTCGTGAGCGCAATCGATTACTTTGGCCGATTCACTGCCACCGCGATTTATGCGCCGCAGAACGTTGATAAGCTCGAAGCGGCTTTCAAGGAAGAGATCGCGCGCATGCTCAAGGATGGATTCACCGCCGAAGAGGTCGAGGCAGCCAAGTCCGGGTATTTGCAATCGCGCCAGGTCAGCCGTTCACAGGATAATGAACAATTAGGCCGTTCAAATACCTATCTCTTCGTCGGCCGCACGTTCCAGTGGGATGCTGACTTCGAAGCAAAAATCAGGGCCCTGACACCGGAACAAATCAACGCGGCGATGCGTCGCCACACTGATCCGTCAAAACTGACAATCGTCAAATCAGGCGACTTCGCCAAGAATCTGCTGAAGTAGTACCTGAAGTGCGTGACGCCGACGCCGGCGCCGCGCCGGTGTCCCCGTCACTTCGCTCCTGTCGCCCGCAAAAAATGTGATGCCGCCGCGAATCAAGAAACTTGATCATTTCGTCATCTACGTCAGCGATCTGGCACGCGCGGAAAAATTCTACACCGAGCGCCTGGGAATGCCGGTCAAGATGCGAATAGGTTCGGAGCAGGTAGTATGCAAATGCGGCGACATGTCGCTGGCGCTAATGCTGAAACCCGATCTGCAAACTCCAGTCGAGCCGGGTGCGATTGAGAGTCCATTGGGCCGAGCGCATTTCGCCGTGAATGTTTCGGCGGCAGACTGGAGCGCCGCTCGAGAAGAATTACAGGTTGCGGGTGTACCGCTTTCGCAGCCGGTTGATTGGGGCGATCACGATTGCTTTTATCTCACCGATCCGGATGGAAACCTGATCGAGTTGATGTCCTGGCGGGAATAAGGTCAGAGGTCAGAGGTCAGAGGTCAGAAGTCAGAGGTCAGAAGTCAGAGGTCAGAAGTCAGAGGTCAGAGGTCAGAGGTCAGAAGTCAGAGGTCAGAGGTCAGAGGTCAGAGGTCAGAGGTCAGAAGTCAGAAGTCAGAAGTCAGAAGTGTCGCGCCTGGTATTGCGCTTTTACTGACCTCTGATCTCTGACTACTGACCTCTGACTGTGTAGTCCTCAATCTTAAATCTCTTGCGCAGCATTTCCATCCTGGCGGGTTCGATATCGAAATTCGAGCCGGCAATGAAGCGGTTGCCTTCGTCAGGGCCGACCCAATCGACCACACCGGGAGCGTTGACGCGCAGGAACTCACCATCGGCTTTGTCCAGAGCCATTCCGTCTTTGCGCGACAACACCCATACGTGTTTGAAATGACCGTGTCGAACGAACTGCATGTTTCGCTCGAACTGGTTACGCGGCGATGGTTCGGGCGATGAAGGGGTGGTTGGCGTTTCAGTTGATTCTGCTGAGGGTGATACGTTTGCAGGTTTTCTGCATGAAAGAAGAAACAGGGGCATCACGAGGACTAGCAATCCGATTGCGATTTGTTTCGAGCGGTGTCTCATAAAGTGCAACAGTTGATCCCGATGAGGTCAGTATCCCGACTCCTCGGAATAGCGGGTGGGCCAAAGCATTGCCGATTGCCAATTGCCAAATGCCGATTCACTTCGTCGTCGAGAGCTAATTGGCAATTGGAAATCGACAATTGGCAATGGTCACGGATTGTTATCTTCGTCGTTCTGGTTGCCCGGCCCTGTGTCGGGCTCATCCGTCTCCGTGTCAGGCGGTGGCTCTCCTTTTTGATCGCGGATATGGAGAACAGTGCAATCTTCGTCTTCATACACGCGATCGAACCAGCCGCTGTCCATGGCATTCGTATAAAACTCATCATGATCGTTTGTGTTGTCACTGAAGACGTAGCGCGCCTTAAACTTGTCGCGAATCAACGGGCCGGGGTCCTTCTCCTGTCCCAGCGTGATGCGTTCGTACAATCGTGATAGCTCGGGATTTTTGTCGAGCAAATAGGTGGGATCCAATCCGGTCACGTAAACATGGGTCGGGTCGTAATAAAACAAACGGGGAAAATCATCCCAGTCGGTATTAAAGACCATCTCACCAGCCGGCACGTTGGCCCGCACCCAGGCCATGCCCGCCTGGTAATAATCGCGCCGGGCGCTCTGGCCAATGTCTTTCGCCGTTACGCCCAGATTGAAGAACAGAACCACTCCGAGAGCAACAGCCACAACTCCGGCCTTAATCGTTCGCATCAGTTGTTTTCGCTCAGTCTCTGCGGCCACTTTCGTGGGCTCCTGCCGATCCAGGAAAGGCTCCAACTCGTTAAGCACGTCAGAGGGCAAACGGCCAATAGCCGAGCGCACTCCCAGGAATATCGGCTGCAAGGAAAACGCAGCGAAAAGCACCGCGAACGGTGGCCAGTATTCCGCAAATCGCTTCCAGCGCATAGTCATGATCATTAGCGCTGTCGAGAAAACCAGAAAGAAGAGCGGCCGCGACGAACGTTTCCGGTCACCGCCATCGAACGCGATGTAGCCTACAAGCATTGCCGCGAAGGCCACGAAACAAAGCAGCAGAAACTCCTTCGTGTCATATGGGTACCACTCCTGGCCCACCTTGGTAGAAAAATCAGCGGCGGTGACTTTGATTATGAAGTGCTCGTAAAGAAGATACAGGTTGTGGGGAAAGTAAGGATTGATGATCAAGCCCGCCAGCGAACCAACGACGACCCACAATAGAGGACGCCATTCAAACCGGCGCTCCGTCCAGCCGATTACCGCCACCCATATCACCACCGCCAGTCCCAGTAATACAAACATGTCGTAAGTCAGGGCGAAGACAAAGGCGAGTGGAACCAGGAGCCGATATTTTTTTTCGAATAAAAGGTAGATACCCAGGACCAGATAAATGATTGCAAAGGGCGGCGCCTTGGCCATGTTCAGGCGATAAAGAAAGGGCGCAGAGCAAGCCAGCAGGGCCACCAACCAAACCAGGGCGTAGCTTATCCGGTAGCGCACGATCAGCCAGTAACAAGAGAAAACGGCCAAACTGGCAAAGATCGTGGCGGCAATCTTCGCGCCTAAGCGCAAATCACCGAACCACGTGAACGGCATCTGCAAGAGGTGAAACAGCAGATGATGATCGACGTAGCTCTTCGCGTTAAGGGACGTCAGCGGTAGCCAGGTAAAGGCGGGCGGAAAATGGCGGCTGCGTATTCCTTCCCAAAGCAAACGGCTCCATTTGATGTGATAGTAGCCATCAAAGTCGCCACAGCAGATTGACTGGGTGGAAAACTGAAGCCAACAGAAGACGATGCCGATTGCCACCGCTCCCATAAGCAATTGGCCGGTGCGCGATGCGGCTTCGGATTGAAGATAGTCACGGAGCTTCGACTGCTTCTTAAGTTCCAGGCCGTTGGCCGAATCGTGAGCTTCTTTCATTAGGGAGCGAAGGACAACAAGGATGAAGACATAGAGGCGAAGTTAAGCAGAAATATTGCGCAGTTAATGTCTATGAAGTCTCTGATCTAATCACGCAACTCGGCGATCAAGTCCAGCAGGGTCGAAGGATCGATCGGTTTAGTCAGGTGAGCGTCGAACCCTGATTGTATCGCGCGCTCGCGGTCATCGTACATCGAATAGCCAGTCACTGCGATCATGGGCACGACCTGGTAGTCCGGTAGCTCTCGCAGCGCCTCGGCCAGCTCGTAGCCATTCATACCCGGCATGCCGATATCCGAGATGACCACGTCAAAGACTTCCACGCGGGCCAGCTCCAGCGCTGCCGTGGCAGATCCTGCGGTAGAAACGGTGAAACCGGCATGCCGCAGGAATAGCGAAATCATCTCGGTGACATCCGCAACGTCGTCAACAACCAGAGCCAGCGGCTTTTGCTCCTTCGTGCCCGGATCTTTGTGCGCCAGGGGCGACACGTTGTTTGAGTTATTGGCGGCGCTCGGAACGAAGAAGCTGGACGATGTTTGCAGGAACTGCAGCGTTTCAGGGAACTGCAAAGAAACTAATTGCATTCGGGCCTCTCTATGGTCGCTTGGATGCCGGTCATGGACATGAATGTGGCGCGGCCTAATTTAGCGCAAAGTCTACATACTGTCTATCTTGTTATCATCGCTTTTCTGTTTCAACAACTTCTCTACCAGCGCATTAAGTTCCTCCGGTCCGAATGGTTTCGCGAGATGCACACTAAAGCCGGAGGCAATTGCCGCCTCTGCCTCCTTCTGTGACGCGTAACCCGAGACGGCAACAGCGGGGGTATGCCGGTGGCGCGAATTCCGTCGCAAACGCTTCATTAGTTCGTGCCCGTCCATCTCCGGCATACCAATGTCGGAGATGATGAGGTCGAACTCCTGCGTGGCGGCCGCCTCCATCGCGCTCGTTGCCGAAGCGCACAAGGTCGTGCGATAGCCTCTCGCCGCCATCGCAGCATGCAGCATCTCCAGCGTGTCCGGCTCGTCCTCTACAATCAGTATATGGGCAGCGCCCGGGCCCGGTGCGGCTTTGATCGGATCATCGATCGCCGGCAGCGCTTCGGCAGTAGCCAGTCGCGGTAACCGCACAGTGAATCGACTACCAAGACCAGGACCGTCGCTGGCCGCTGCGACGCTGCCGCCATGAGCTTCAGCAAAACTTTTCACCAGCGCCAAACCGAGTCCGAGTCCCCCATGTGTTCTGGTCTTCGAACCGTCAGCCTGGCGAAAGCGCTCGAACACGTAGGGAAGAAAATCCGGCGCAATGCCTTCGCCCTTATCCTCAACCTGGACCACAGCCTCGATAGGACTGCTCTCGCAGAGAACCTGCACCTTGCCACCGGGAGCGGAAAACCTGATGGCATTCGTCAGAAGATTCCAGAACGTTTGCACCAGCCGCGTGCGGTCGCCATTCACCATAATCGGGTTCTGCCAGTCACGAAATGAAACTTCGAGATGAACGTCTCGCTCCGCCGCTTGCGGACGCACAGTCTCGACTGCTTCGCGCACCACCGCCTCGAGTTGTACCGGGACTTCTTCAATTCGCATCTTCCCGCTGAGGATGGCCGAGACGTCAAGCAGATCGTTGATGAGACGTTTCAGGGCGTGCGAGTTTCTTTCTATCACCGAGAGCCCGCGCGTAAATTCGTCCTGGGGAAGAACGCCGCGCAGCATCATGTGGATCCAACCGATGATCGGAGTTAACGGCGTGCGCAGCTCGTGAGACAGGGTCGTCAGAAACTCATCCTTGGCGCGATTCGCCGCCTCAGCCTCCTTGCGTGCTTGTCGCTCTTCTTCGTACAGGCGCGCATTATCGATCGCCAGCGCAATGCGATCGGCGACCATCTGTAACAACCGGGTGTCATCCTCCGTAAACTGATGCTGAAGAAATGATCCAACGTGGATGACGCCGATGACGCGGCCTTCAACCATCAATGGCACACCCAGAAGCGAACGGATTCCTTTTTCGCGCAGGAGCGGATTGTGCAAGTCCGCTTTTTCTGTGTCTTCGATGTAAACGGGCTGTGCCGTCTCTGCTATGCGACCGGCAAAGCCTTTTCCCACCCGGATGCGAACTCCTTGCTCAACTTCTTCCTCGAGGCCCTTTGCCGCAGAAGCCACCAGCTCATCACCTTCGCTTTCCAACAACAGAATAGCCACTGTATCCACGGGCAGCGCATCGCGTACGCGATCGAGCAGCTCGGCCAGAAGCTCATCCAGAGCAAAGTGCGCCAGGGTGGCATCAGTAACCAACTGCAAACTGCGGATCCGATCAGTGGCGGCCTCAGCGGCCAGGCGCGCGTTCTGCTCCCGCTCAAGGGTCAGGCTGCGTTCATCTTGAACCCGTTTGCGTTCAATGAACTGGCCGATTTGGCTGCCGATGGTGCTCATCATGTCCAGCAATGCACGGTCGGGCTTCTGCTCATCACTACTGAAGAACTCGATGATGCCAAGAATCTCGGTTCCCAACTTGAGGGGAAAACCAAATGCGCTTCGAATGCCGGCCCTGGCAGCGAATGGGGCGCGCGGGAAATTGGCATCCTGCACTACGCTTTCCAACCAGATTGGCTCACCGCCGGCCCAGATGCGTCCCGGCAGTCCAATCCCGAGAACAAACGTTCGCTGCTGACTATCAGCTTCAAATTCTTCGAAGTGAGACACAGGCTGGTGCCAGCTCTGCACATACCGCAACTGATCCTGATCGACTCGCCAAAGTATTCCCAGATCCCAGTCGAGACATTCGCACACCGCTTGAAGTAAGCGCGGAGCTGCTGCGACCAGTGAAGTGGCTTCCGATAGTATGCGTGTTACCTGGTACTGGCTTGCCAACCGCCTTTCGATTAGCTTGCGTTCAGCTACATCTCGAGCGATGCCGGTAAAAAAGTGTTTGCCGTCTTTAGTGAATTCACCAAAAGACAGCTCGAGGGGAATCTCTTTTCCGTCTTTGTGCAGACCGGGCAAAGCCACCACTTCCCAGTCGATATGGCGCTTTCCTGTTTCGATATATCGTTTTATTCCTGCCTTATGCACGTGCCGAAGATAGTCGGGCATGAGCATCGTCAGTTGCTGCCCGAGCATTTCATCTTTCGTGTAACCAAAGGTCTTTTCGGTGGCGCGATTGACGAACAGGATAGTGCTGTCCTCATCGATGGTGAGGATTGCATCCGACGCGGTTTCAGCGATAATGCGGGAGCTTTCCGCAAAGTGGCGAGGTTCGCCTCCGCTTTCATCACTCGACAGTTCCTGCTGCAATGGGGTCCCCGCCTGATTTGACATGGTGTTCCTGCAAAATACGGCTTTTCTAAATGGCCCGTCAACTTTAATAGTGCTCTAGGTTGCGTTTGCTCTTCACGCTTACTCCCTCCCTCTGGGAGGGTTGGGGAGGGCTTGGCGTGTCGACTGCGTCAGAAGGAAAACGCGCGGCCTCGATGGCCGCGCGTCATTTCGATAAGGCCACTCTCACCTTGGGAAGAATTATCGCGCCGATATCATTTTAGGTCGCAGGATGGGGTGTGCCGAGTTCAAGCATTCAAGAACCGCGCGCGGCCATCGAGGCCGCGCGTTAATGAAATGTTTGATTGATTCGCCGCAGGCCCTCCCCTGACCCCTCCCAGAGGGAGGGGAATAGAGACAAAGAAATTGAGATTAGGGCACAACTACCCAACTTTTTGTGCGTGGACATCTTCAAGCCGAGTTTGCTACGGTAAGTCACTTGAATCTTTGGAGTTCTGAATCGTCTCCAACACCGGCACATGAGTTTTCGAAAATCAGCGTTGAATTATTTTCGCCGGCTTGATGACCGCCGGCGCCAGGCCAGAGTATCGCGAAACTCCAGCGGCTTCTCGCGATGGGATGAAGAAAAGATCCTGAAACAGTTGATTCGCGAGTTGCTGCCGGCCGATCAATACCACAGTGCCGTAGATATCGGCGCCGGCGATGGCGTTCGCTGGTCCAATACCTACGCCTTGTTCAGCCAGGGTTGGAGAGGCTTGGGCGTGGAAGGCGACCCCCGACAGGTGATCAAGTTGGCGCGAGCTTACCAGCGCTATCCGAACGCGTTTGCGTGCCGGGCGCGAGTCACGCCGCGCACTGTCATCCCGCTTCTTAATGCTTATGAGATCGAGAAAGATTTCAGCGTGCTTAGCCTGGACATTGATGGCAACGATTACTGGGTGTTGCACGCGCTTCTTGCCGAATTCCGCCCGCGATTAATCGTCACCGAAATCAACGAAAAGATTCCACCGCCGATAAGATTCATCGTGAAATATAATCCGGACTTTGAACTGCGCCACCACTTCTTCGGCTACAGCATTGCGAGCCTGGCTGACCTGTGCGCCGAGTTTGACTACAGCATTGTGGCTCTTGAATACAATAACGCGTTTCTGGCGGCGAATGAGTTGCCGGGTGTGACAGCTCTTGATGTGCAGACTGCCTACCACGAAGGATATCGTGATCGGCCGGATCGGAAGGAGAAGTTTGCTTTGAATTACGACATGGAGATGATCTATTCGCTAAGCCCCGCAGCAGGCGTAAGTTTTCTCGACGAATTCTATGCGAAGTATCCGGGCGAATACTATCTGAGCCTCGAGAAGATTGAAGGGGAGGCCTGAAGTTTGATAGTGATGGAGTTTCAACGCTTGCCTTAATACAACGAGCGGTCCCATGAGGTCAGTACCACCATGCGGTAGCAGGTGGGTTCCCACTAGCCGCTACTCATGCCACGACCCACCTGCTACCGCATGGTGGTACTGACCTCACCGGGACCGCAGCTATCTCGATTCACCTGCGCAAACTGCATCACCACACGAATGTTTTCCCTGCTTGCAGTAGGTGCTGTTGGCTGATAACCTTACTCTCTCCCTGCTGGCAAAAACCTGACCCTAAGGAGTTCCGATCATGAAGAAACATTACATCGCCGCTCTCGCATTCGCCCTCTTCGTTACAGCAGCCAGTGCAGTCTTGGTTGAGCGTTCCGCCAGGGCCGGCGACACTCCGCCTTCAGGCGCGGTAATCGGACAACCAATCCCTGACTTCACCCTCCCTGACGTTGACGGCAATAAGCACTCGCTGGCCTCGCTCAAGGGCAAGAACGGCACGCTCTTCATCTTCATTGCGACTCGTTGCCCGGTCTCTAACGCCTACAACGAACGGATGGACAAAATCTCGCAGGATTATAAGGCGCGCGGCGTCAACGTCATCGGCATCAACGCGAACTCGACTGAGCCGGCTGCTGAAGTGAAATCGCATGCGGCCGAGAAGCACCTGAGCTTCACGATTCTGAAGGACGACGGCAACAAGATTGCCGATCAGTGGGGCGCTGCCGTCACGCCCGAAGCATATCTTCTCAATGCCGCAGGCAAGCTGGTCTATCACGGGCGCATCGACAACTCGCGCAACGGCGACGCGATCACTTCAAACGATCTGCGCGATGCGATTGATGAAATGCTCGCCGCCAAGCCGGTAGTCAAAACTGAAGCCAGAGCCTTCGGCTGCAGCATCAAGCGCGTTGCCACGCAATGATTACTCGTTGGACTTTATTAACGGTTATCTGCGCCGCCGGCATGGTCGTGTCACTGGTAGCGCCTGGCACCGAGGGCACTAACGCCCAGCGTGCGCGTAAGCGCAAGTCACCCGCTGCCATCAGCCGATCAAAGGCAACTCCGCGAACTCCGCGGGTCAGCCTGATCGATGAGGCAGGCTTCAAACAACTGCTGACACGCGGCGCGCCGCCCCAGGATCGGCCCCTGCTGGTGAACTTTTGGGCCACCTGGTGCGATCCCTGCCGGGAAGAATTTCCTGACCTGGTCAAGATCGATACTGACTATCGCAGCAAGGGTCTGGACTTTGTAGCCATCTCGCTCGACGATGTGGCTGACATGAAGACGACCGTACCAAGATTCCTGCGATCACAGAATGCCAGGATGCCGGTGTACCTTTTGGATGTTCCGGATCCTGAGACGATAATTCAGATGGTCGATACCACTTGGCAAGGCGACATGCCGGCAACATTTCTTTACGACCAAAGCGGTAACGTCGTTTACAAACACAAAGGGCCAATCAAGCCGGCGGAGCTGCGCGCCGAGATCGACAAGCTGGTAAGTATCAAGTCGGTAGGCAGAAACTAGAAAGCTCCGTCAGGAGCGGAATGTTCATAGGATTGCGCTACATCCTTTCGGACGCTCCAGGTCGGCGCGGCATTTTCAATGTCGCGCCGACTGAGCTTAATGGGAAGCCTAAGCCTCTAGACATTGAACGAAATCTCATTAACACTTGGTTTCAACCAGGTGGTTAGACAGTCGATTGATTCCTAAACCGTTTTAACGGTTTACCAGCGAAACCGTTGAAACGGTTATTGGACATTCGGCGTGATGGGCTTTGCACAAAAAGTCATCGATTGGTTCGAAGCAGATCGCTCGGGCACGTTTAAGATCAGCACTGGTTCGTGTTACTTCGTGAGATTTCGTGTAATTTCGTGGATCGTGACTTATGATTCGCAGCATACGATCCACGAAATCACACTAAGCTACACGAAGGAACACGAAATAAGAGTTCTTGTGCAAAGCTGGCGTGATAATGAGAACTTCAAGGTCGGTATTGAAGACCGAAGCCAGCTTCGCCAGCGCCACGCCTATTTCATCGCGGCTGAGTTTCCGAAACAATGGAATTGATTACACCCGAACTAATAGCCGCTCATAATCTTACCCAGGAAGAATTCGCGCGCATCAAGGAGCTGCTTGGGCGCCAGCCGACCCTGGTCGAGTTGGGCGTCTTTTCGGTGATGTGGTCGGAACATTGCTCCTATAAATCGTCGCGCGTTCACCTGCAGCGTTTGCCCACGAAGGGCGAGCGCGTGATTGTGCCGCCGGGCGAGAACGCCGGAGTGGTCGACGTGGGCGATGGGTGGTGCGCCGCTTTCAAGATCGAATCGCACAACCATCCTTCCTTCATCGAGCCGTTTCAGGGCGCCGCCACGGGCGTCGGCGGAATTCTGCGTGATATCTTCACGATGGGCGCGCGGCCTATTGCCTCTCTAAATAGTTTGCGCTTTGGCTCGCTCGATCATCCTCAATATGGACGACGGAACCGATCACTGCTGGCCGGGGTCGTGGCCGGCATCGCTCATTACGGAAACGCTTTCGGCGTTGCCACCGTCGGCGGCGAAGTCGCATTTGACGATGCCTACGCGCTCAATCCGTTGGTTAACGCTTTCGCGCTGGGCCTGGTACGAGGCGATCAAATCTTCTTTGGCAAGGCAACCGGCGCCGGTAATCCTGTGCTGTACGTTGGCGCGAAGACCGGGCGTGACGGCATTCACGGCGCGACCATGGCCTCAGCGGAATTTGACGATGCCGCCCTGGCAAAGCGGCCGACGGTCCAGGTGGGCGATCCCTTTCTGGAAAAGCTCCTGCTCGAGGCGTGCCTGGAGGCCATGCGCAGCGGCGCTGTGGCCGGCATCCAGGACATGGGCGCGGCCGGACTGACTTCATCATCATGCGAGATGGCCGCGCGCGCCGGTACGGGCATCGAGCTCGATCTGTCATTAGTCCCGCAACGCGAAGAGGGAATGACGGCCTACGAAATGCTGCTCTCCGAGTCACAGGAGCGCATGCTGATTGTGACTCATTCAGGGCGCGAACGTGAGGTGATTGACATCTTTCGCAAGTGGGATCTGGACGCCGTAGTAATCGGACGTGTGCGCGATGACCAACGCATGCGCGTGATTCACGATGGCGAAACAGTCGCCGACATTCCTGTTTCGGCCTTGACTGATGAGGCGCCGCGCTACGAGCGGCCCATGAAAGGCAAGGATGAAGGCGGAAGGATGAAGGATGAAAATACATCGGTCGGTGGCGGCATCGACCTCATTTCGCCGGCCCCTCCAACTGCTCCTATCTTTGGAAGTTCGGAATCAGGGGAGGAAGCGCCTCCATCGTCCGTCAAGTCTGGACTCGATCACAACGAGTCTCTGCTTAAGCTCCTTGCGTCACCAAACATCGCTTCGAAGCAGTGGGTGTATTCCCAGTACGATCACATGGTGCGGACTAACACGGCGGTCCTGCCCGGGGCGGATGCGGCTGTGGTGCGAATCAAGGAAACGCGGCGGGCCCTGGCAATCAGCCTCGACGGCAACGGGCGCTATTGCGCGGCGAACCCACGCGAAGGCGCAAAACTACTGGTCGCCGAAGCCGCGCGCAACGTCGTCTGTGTCGGCGCTCAGCCCCTGGCAATTACGAACTGTCTTAACTTCGCTTCGCCCGAGCGGCCGGAAGTGATGTGGTCGTTTTCGGAAGTCGTCGATGGCATGGCCGAAGCCTGTAATGCGTTTGGCACCCCAGTCGTTTCGGGCAACGTTTCTTTCTACAACGAGACCGAGGGACGCGGCATCCTGCCGACGCCGGTCATCGGCATGGTTGGACTGATAGATGACGTGCGCCGGGTGATTCAGCCCGGCTTCAAGACCGCCGGCGACTTCATTGCTTTACTGGGAGCGACGCACGACGACATTTCGATCAGCGAATACGCCAGCGTAATCGGCGAGCAGTCGCTGGATGAGATGACTGGCAAGGGGCGCGTACCGGTGCTAAATCTCGAAGCCGAACTCGCCGTGCAAAGTGCCTGTTTGCGCGCAGCGGAGGCGGGCCTGCTTCATTCGGCCCACGATTGTTCTGATGGAGGATTGGCAGTCGCCCTCGCGGAGTGTTGTTTCTCCTCCCTGAATCGTGGGGCGTTCGGCGCGGACATCGATCTCACCGGGGAGTATTCAATTGCCGCACGGTTGTTCGGCGAGTCGCCTTCAAGGATCCTCGTAACCTTCGATGAAGCGGCGCTCGGCGATATCGAAGTAACCGTGGCGCGCGCGGCTTGTCCCATGACGCTACTGGGCCGGGTCGGTTCGGATCGGCTGCGTATTGAAAGCGACGGCGAGGAAGTCATCGATGTGGACATTTCGGAAATGGAAAGTGCGTGGCGTTCGTCGCTGGCAGCGCGTCTGCAGGCAGAAGTTTTGGCAGCCGGAGCGGAATGACGAAGGATGAAGAATGAAAGCGTTCCGCTTCATTTCCTGGTAAGGACTCCAGGAAGCTCTGATTAAAGTTCATGAAAGATTCTCTTGATCCCGCGAAGCGCGACGACAGCATAAAGCCTGGGTGGAGCGAAGCGAAACCCCAGGTGCGTTGCGGTACGGAGCAGAAAGCCCACGAAGTGGACGACAGCGATTTCATCACGAGCAAATTGCAGCTTTGGCGCTGTCGCACGCTTCGCGCGCTCGGTGTGCTTCCGTCTCGTGATCCTGGGGTTCCGCTTCGCTCCACCCCAGGCTTTATGCTTCTACCCGCTACGCGGGTTTTGAAGAGGCACGTCCGGATGACTTCCTCTAGTGTGTCAGGAATGAAATCCCCGAAAGGAAACTCATGAAGCAAAAATTATTAGTGTTGGCATCGCTCCTTCTTTTTACACCAGTCGTTTCGGCGCAACTCGGCAATCCTGCTAAGAAACCCGCTGCCGATCCACGCGTCAAAGCGGCCCTTGATGAAATCGGTTACAAGTTTGAGATGAACGCGGACAATGATTATAAGCTGCTTCCGATCGAGACTGAGCAGGCGGGAACATCGGCCGATGGAAAACCCATCTGGAGAAGCCAGCTCGTCTACGTTAACTCGAACACGGAGAAATACGGATCGCTCGAGATTCGTGAAGTGCTCGCTCCCGCGTTTTTGTCTGACGGCCCCCTCTCGGCTGTGGTAGCAAACCGTTTGCTGCGCGAGAATAACACCGTAAAGCTTGGGTCGTGGCGCCTGGTCGCAATTAATAGCGGCCCGAATGCGGGCAAGTACTTGCTTATGTACGCGGCGCAGATAGGCGCTAACAGCGATGCGGAATCCCTCCGCCTGACAATCAAGAGCGTGATTCTGATTGCCGACCGGATGGAAAAAGAGTTAACGAACAAGGATGACTACTGAGTTTGTCGCAGGCTCCCTCGGCTCCCCTCAAGATGCACCCGGTAATCTACCTCAACAAAAACATGCTGGACGCAGCCAGGGCGCGCATTGCGCCTGTTTCTTCCGCCCTGCTATACGGACGCGGCGTCTTCACTACCGCGGCGATTTACGCCGGCCGGCCTTTCCTCTGGCCGGAACACTGGGCGCGACTGATGGACCATGCCGATCGCGCCGGCGTGGATCGCCGTTCGTTCGATGGAGCAGCAGTCGGCACATGTCTCAAGAAGCTGATCGCCGTCAACCGAGTGCAGGACGGACGCGCGCGAGTTGTACTGCTGGCCGGCAAGGGGCGCGACGTTTGGATCGCCAGGAGCAGCAGCACGCGCAAGACCGATTTCCTAATGATGACTGGGGAGGCGCGCCTGGTTCCGGCGGACGGCTTGACGCTGACTGTATCGCCTTATCGCGTCAACAGCGTGTCTCCGCTGGCTGGCGTCAAAAGCATAAGTTCGCTGGAACGGGTTCTGGCCTGGGAGGAAGCGCGAGCCAGGGATTTCCACGAAGCGATAATGCTTAATGAGCGCGGGGAAGTCGCCTCAACCACGCGAGCGAATGTCTTCTGGGTTAAAGAGGGGACCGTGCACACGCCTTCGCCGGCTACCGGCTTGGTGGCCGGCATAACGCGGGAACGCATTATCGCGCTCGCCCGCGAGTTATCGATACCGCTGGTCGAAGGAGTTTATGAGCTAAACGATTTGACGGACGCGGAAGAGGTTTTTCTGACGTCGGCTGACCTGGGCGTAGGCGTCGTCAACACTTTCGATTTTCATCGCTACGCCCTGACCGCGGGCAGCGTTACGACAATCCTCCGCGAAGGTTTCCGGCAGTTGACGCTGGCGGGTGAATGACTACTTCGATTCGGAGGGCCGTTGGACCGCATGGAATAGTGCCCGAAGTTTTTGCTCTTCTCGCTTACTCCCTCCCTCTGGGAGGGTTGGGGAGGGCTTAGCGTGCTGGCTCCGTCGCGAGAAATACGCGCGGCCTCGATGGCCGCGCGTCGTTTCGATGATGTCACTGTCAGCGGGGATAGAATTATCGCGCCGATATCATTTTAGGTCGGATGATTGGGCGTGCTGAAGTTCAAGCAAAAAAAGCGCGCGGCCATCGAGGACGCGCGTTAATGAAAGTCTGATTCATTCGCCGCGCCCGCCCCTAATCCCTCCCAAAGGGAGGGGGATGAGATAAAGAAATTGAAACGAGGGCACTACCGGCCCAGCAGGGTAGAGGCCGAGGTTCCCTGTGCTATAATTTCCGCCTCATTTAGCACTTTATTGCATACCGGACATCTGTTTACCAACTGACTCAGGAGACTCAGAAGATGGCAACCGAATTGAAACGCACGGAGCCGGCGCTCGCTCGCATCGAGGAGTTGCTTGGCGCTGATGCGCGCACCCTGCTCGATCACAAATCGGAGACAATTCTAAAGGAGCAGCTTAATTTGCCGGGACCGGACTTCATTGATCGGGTCTGGGCCCAATCGGATCGTTCGCCCGCCGTCCTGCGCTCGCTGCAGACACTGTTCAGTAATGGCAGGCTTAACGGGACCGGTTATCTGTCAATCCTTCCGGTAGATCAAGGCATAGAGCATTCCGCTGGCGCATCCTTCGCCCCCAATCCTGAGTATTTCGATCCTGCAAACATCGTGAAGCTGGCGATGGAAGGTGGCTGCAACGCGGTGGCATCAACCTTTGGCGTGTTGGGTAGCGTGGCGCGCCGCTATGCCCACAGGATTCCGTTCATCGTAAAGATTAATCACAACGAACTGCTGACACTTCCGAACAAGTTCGATCAAGTGCTGTTTGGCACCGTGAAGGAAGCGCAAAACCTCGGCGCAGTCGGCGTTGGCGCCACGATCTATTTTGGCTCCGAGGAATCAACCCGCCAGATCACTGAGATTGCCAACGCCTTTGCTTATGCTCATGAACTGGGCATGGCCTGCATTCTGTGGTGTTACCTGCGCAACTCGAAATTCAAAACTCCCGAAGGTGATATGCACGCCGCGGCTGATCTTACGGCCCAGGCGAACCACCTGGGCGTCACGATTCAGGCCGACATCATCAAGCAAAAACTGCCGGAACGTAACGGTGGTTACATGGCGGCGCAGAAGGCCGCCGGTGAATCTTATGGCAAGACCAGCAAGCTGGTTTATGAAAAGCTGACCACCGAAAATCCGATCGATCTGGTGCGTTACCAGGTGGCCAACTGCTACATGGGCCGCTGCGGTCTAATCAACTCGGGCGGCGAATCAAAAGGCGCAAGTGATTTGGCTGAAGCAGTGCGCACCGCGGTCATCAACAAACGCGGCGGCGGCACCGGCCTGATCTCCGGCAGGAAGGCTTTCCAGCGTCCCATGAGCGAAGGCGTTCAGCTTTTGAATGCGATTCAGGACGTTTATCTGTCGGAAGAAATAACAATCGCTTAGCGAGATCTCCCGATGAGAGAAATTCGTTGTTTAGAGTCGGGCTAATGCCCGACCAAGCGGGCGGTAGCCCGCTTCTAAACATCGCAAAGGGCAGTCTTTCGAGCGGCCGCGTTAGCAATCTTTTAGAACTTTCAAGGCCGGACTGCGTAATAGCACCAGCCCTTTCTCTGTTCGCATTAGTCCCGAAACTGAAATTAATATCTGGAGGTCTATTTCCTTGTCCCATAAGACTCTGCTCCGCTCGTTTCCGGGCGTGGTCCTGCTCACCCTGCTGGCGTTGTTTTCGTTGACCGCAACCGCCCAAAGTAACGGCAATACTCGTCTATTGCGATTTCCGGATATTCACGCTGACAGTGTCGTTTTCACTTATGCCGGCGACCTCTGGTTAGTTTCGCGCTCAGGCGGACAGGCTCGCCGGTTGACGTCGCATCCCGGCAACGAGGTGTTTGCCAAGTTTTCGCCCGACGGTAAATGGATTGCTTTTACCGGAGATTACGACGGCAACACAGACGTTTTCGTCATGCCCGCGGAAGGTGGCGAACCCCGCCGTTTGACCTATCATCCCCAACCCGATCAGGTGCTGGCGTGGACTCCTGATAGCCAGCGAGTACTCTTTCGTTCGCCGCGCACAAGTTTCTCTAACCGCTTCGATAAATTATTCACCGTTAGTGTCAACGGGGGCATGCCCGAGGAGCTGGCGCTGCCCGCTGCGGGGCTGACTTCATACTCGCCTGACGGGACGAAGATTGCCTACAACCGCGTCTCGACGGAGTTTCGCACCTGGAAGCGTTACCGCGGCGGCTGGCAGCAGTTCGTTTCGATCTACGACTTGAAGAACAACCAGTATGACGAGGTACCGCATACCGATGCCGCGGACACCTTTCCGATGTGGTATGGCGACGGCATTTACTTTGACTCCGATCGCGATGGAGTGATGAATCTCTATCGCTACGATCTCGACACGAAAAAGATCAAGCAGCTCACGCACTACAAAGAATACGATGTGAAGTGGCCCAGCCTGGGCGGCGGCAGCGATCCAGCCATCGTTTATGAGAACGGCGGTTATCTCTACACCTTCGATCTTAAAAGCGAGAAGACCAGCATGGTGCCTGTCACGGTCGAGAGCGACCTGACACTCACGCGGCCCACGTACGTTAAGGCCGAACGGTTTATTAACAGTTTCAGCCTTTCGCCTTCGGGCTCGCGCGCTTTGTTCGGGGCCCGCGGCGAAGTCTTCACCGTGCCGGCGAAGAAAGGCGATGTGCGCAACCTGACAAACACACCGGGCGTGCGCGAGCTTTGGCCCACATGGTCGCCTGACGGCAAATGGATTGCCTACTTCTCGGATCGCACCGGCGAATACGAGATCTATGTTCGTTCGCAGGATGGCGCCGGCGAGGAAAGACGAATTACGCATGATGGCGCTGCGTATCGCTACGGCCCCGCGTGGTCGCCCGATTCCACCAAACTTCTCTTCGCCGAAAAGACGCTGAAGCTTTTCTACGTGAACGTGAATGACGGCAAGCCTGTGCTGATCGATCAATCTCGCAATGGCGGAATCGATGATTACGACTGGTCTCCCGACAGTAAGTGGGTTGCTTTTGCCCGGAATAATGACAACCAGATGTCTCAAATTCATCTTTATTCGCTCGACCGGAAGCAATCTTATCCGCTCGGAGATGGCATGACGCCGGACTCCAGTCCGGTGTTCGATGCCACCGGCAAGTATCTCTACTTTTTCTCCGATCGTAATTTTGCGCCGACCTTCAGCAACTTCGAAATGTCTTTCAATTACAACAACACCAGGGGAATCTACGTGGCGACGCTGGCCGCCGATACCCCTTCGCCGTTTGCCCCTGAATCAGATGAAGAGAAAGGCACACCGCCTAAGGAAGGACCAAAACCCCCGCCGCCGCCGGGCGCCGGCGGCGCCGGCGAGCGGGGCAAGCCCGGAACTGGCGGCGGCGATCCAACGGCGCCAAAGCCCGCGGAACCAACAACCGGAGAAGCGCCCAGAGAAGAACCGCAGAAGGACCAGCCGAAGAAAGAAGAAATCAAACCGGTAAAGATCGATATTGAAAACATCAGCCGGCGCGTCGTAAACATTCCTATTCCTCCCGGAAGCTACATCGGCCTGCAGGCGTCCAAAGAACGCATCTTCTATGTTCAGAATCCTCCGCCGCTGCCTCCCTCAGGCGATCCCTCTGCGCCTCCGGCTCCGGCCCGGATGCTGCACACCTACGATCTGACCAAGCGCGAAGACTCAGTGCTGCTGGCCGGAATCAGCAGCTATGACATTAATCGAGCCGGCGACAAGGTTATCTATCGTGCTGGTCCCATCTTCGGCATCATCGACAACAGGCCGGGCCAGAAGGTCGGCGATGGCAAGATTGAACTCGGCGGACTGGAGATGAAACTCGATCCGCGCGCCGAGTGGAAACAAATCTTCAATGAAGCGTGGCGTATAGAGCGCGACTTCTACTACGACCCGACAATGCGGGGATTGGATTGGGCGGCGATCAAAACGCGATACGAACAGGAACTGCCTTACGTCGCGCACCGCTCGGATCTCAATTACATCATCGGCGAAATGATTGCCGAGCTGAACACGTCGCATGCCTATGTTTCGGGCGGCGAGTCTCCTGACGTCGCGCGCGTGGGGGTTGGACTGCTCGGCGTGGACTTTGAAGCGCGCGATGGTTATTACCGCTTCAAGAAAATCTATACCGGGGACAATTCTGCCAACGAAACGCGTTCACCACTGACAGAACCGGGCGTGATCGTCCATGAAGGAGACTATCTGCTGGCGGTCAATGGCCAACCGCTGCGCGCCGGCGACAATCCGTTTGCGCCATTCGAGAATACTGTCGGCAAACAAGTGATTCTGAAGGTGAACGACAAGACCTCCGAAGCCGGCGCCCGCAATGTCACAGTGCGTCCCATCGGAAACGATCGCGGTTTGCGTTACCTCGATTGGTTCGAAAACAATCGGCGCAAAGTTAGCGATGCCACCGGCGGTCACTGCGGTTACATGTACGTTCCCGACACCTCGATTGGGGGTATCAATTCGTTCGCGAAAGCTTTCTATGCGCAGACTGACAAGGATTGCCTGATTGTGGACGAGCGCTGGAACAGCGGCGGCTTCATCCCCGACTTTTTTGTCGAGCGTTTGCGGCGTCAGCTCTTGAGTTACTATGCGCCGCGTGAAGGAAATGATTGGAAGACTCCCGGCGCGGCCATCTATGGGCCGAAGGTCATGCTCATCAATGAATACTCCGGCTCCGGTGGCGATGCCTTTCCTTATTATTTTCGCCGGTATGGCATCGGCCCGCTCGTCGGCAAGCGCACCTGGGGCGGCCTGGTCGGTATCGCCGGAGGATTGCCGATGATTGACAACGGGTCAGTCACTGCGCCGACGTTTGCAATCTGGACTGCCGACAATGGCAAGAGCGAGTGGGTGGTAGAGAACCGCGGCGTCGAACCCGATGTGGATATGGATGCGCGTCCCGATCTTGTCGTCGCGGGCCGCGACCCGCAGCTGGAAAAAGCAATCGAAATTATCAACGAGGAGCTGCGGAAGAACCCGCCGAGACATCCGGCGCGCCCGCCTTACGGACCGCGCAGTGCTGTGGTTGAGAAGCGTTGATCCTACACCTTAAGTAGGTGATAAGAGTTTTCTGATCTGTTGCCTTGACTTGCGCTCGAGCGTCTAGCAGGCTGCTGAAAAAGGGATACGATCCACGAAATCACACGAAGGAGCACGAAGCTGCCCGAAAAAAGAACGCGCTTCGTGTGATTTCGTGTTCCTTCGTGGCACTTCGTGAATCGTGCCGTCTGTTCTCGAGCGATGCTCTTCGTTCTTCAGCCCCCTGACAGGCATGGATGAAACGACAGGCAGGAATGCCTCCTACTGACCGAACCATTCTCACTTCCTGGGAAAAAGTCGCTTGACTGTATACCAGTCTTCTGAAATCTTAAGCGGTGATCGTGTTGACTCGGCTATCCTAACAAGCAAGCACAGACCTGAGTCGTGCCACTTTTTCTAAGCGGCCAATGACAAACGCTTACCAGAACATCAAGTTCAGCATCGATGATCGCGTGGCGCGTATCACCTTTGATCGTCCTCCCCTGAACATCTTCAACATTGCGATGATGCGCGAGATTGGTCAGGCCCTCGACGATTGCGTCTCCCATCGCGATCTGGCGGCAGTAGTGTTCGCTGCCGCACCCGGGACAAGCGCCTTTAGTGCGGGTGTGGCGGTTGAGGAACATGTGGACGAAACCGTCTATCAGATGCTTGATTCTTTCCACGACATCTTTCGCACCCTGGAGCAGCTTGCCAAGCCCGCGATCGCCGTCGTGGATGACCTGGCTCTGGGCGGCGGCTGCGAGCTGGTGGCCGCATGTGACATAGTTATTGCCACGGATCGAGCGCGCTTTGGCCAACCCGAAATCAAGCTCGGCGTCTTTCCCCCGGTGGCTGCCATTCTTCTGCCGCGCATCATTGGGGAGAAACGCGCGCGGGAGTTGATTTTCACCGGCGACTTAATAGATGCCACCACCGCACTGCAACTCGGGCTGGTGAATTACGTAGTGCCCGGCGCCGAACTGGAGCGGAAGACGCAGGAGATTCTCGATAAGCTGAGTGAACTTTCGTCTGTGGCCCTGGAGATGGCCCGAAGAGCGATGGACCTGGGCGCCGCATCGTTTGACTCGACGCTGGCCGGGGTTGAGAATCTATATCTGCACGAGCTGATGAGATCCGAAGACGCTCGCGAAGGCGTCAAGGCCTTCATGGAAAAGCGTAAAGCCGAATGGCGACACCGGTGAAAAGAATCATGACTGGGAGAAGCGGAGACGGGGAGAGACGGAGAAAAGATTTTCCGTACTCCGTCCCCCCGTCTCCCCGTCCCCCCATCATTCTTCTTGCCCTGGCCCTCTCCGTCTTTCTGACGCAAATCCCGCTTGTTCAAGCTCAATCGAGACAGGGCCGCCGGCAGGAAGCGCATTCAAAGCTTCTTGAGTCTTTCACTCCAGCCAACCACGCTCTGGTGGATCGCGCTATTGCTGCCGCTTGCCTGGAGCGCCAGCGAGATCCTTTCGGCAGCGCGCCAATCGATGAAATGCAGGCGCGTCCTTCGCTACCGGTGGGCCACCCCGACGCCATCGCCGGAGCTCGCCGCGCTGAGCGCCTTTTGCCTGAGGCCAAGAAGCTGGTTGTGACGTCGCTGATTCAGTTGGCGCACGAATACAGGATCTACGAAAATTCATCGAAACTCAGAAGTGCTACCGCTCGGGTTCAGCAAGTCACGCGCGTCAAGCCGGACATGGAAGCGCGCGACAATGCGAGTGTGTTTCTTAAAGATCCGCACACGATCCACTTTGGAACCATTTTCCTTGCCGGGCTGCGCTCGGATGAAAGCGTACTGAGCGTGCTGGCGCACGAACTGACGCATATTGCCGATGGCCAGTCGGACTCGCTGCACGCCTTGTTTCGCGCTATCGGTAAAAGGGCCGCCGGCCGCACCGACCTGCACATCGAAGGCCAGCGGGCCGAAGAGTTGTCCTGCGATCTGGTAGGCGCGCTGGCTACGCGCTCTTTCATTCAGCGGACGCCGAGCTGGGAACCGGTATCCCGCCGCCTGGCCCGGGCCCTCGAACACAATTGCGTCTCAGAGGATGAGGGTGATGAGGAGCATCTCTCTCCGCGTAACACTATTCGCGCCCTGTTTACTCTCGATCTTTCTCTCGCCAACAATTTACTCTCCAGCAGATTCTAATTTGGAATGTTCGGCAAACTCTAATTTCGCCTTGAGTTTAGAAGCGGGCTACCGCCCGCTTGGGTCGGGCATTAGCCCGACTCTAAACAATCCTGCCGTCCGAACGACAAACTTCAGTTGTCGGACCTGGGCGGACCTACTGTCGTTGACATCAAGCATTACCCTTCCTATGATCGGGCCCGCAGATGATCGATAAACCAAAGCTGGAACCCGTTCTGCAAAGTACAAAGCTGAAACGCGGCGATGGCCATACGGTCGCCGCGTTTTGGTTTTTGCGACCTATGTATCTCCCTTTGCTGGCGGCTCTGTTGTTGCTCATGATCGTTGCCAGTTGCCGCAGCGACAGCGAGGCGAAACGAGTTCGCCCGCGCCAGTTGCGCGACGTGCCGGCACGGCGGCTTGCCTTTCGCTTTGAAGCCGATGTCGAACCGCCAAAGAGCAGCAATGAAGAAACCGTCAGTAAGCTGGCGCCGATTCAGGATGATTTCAATGCGCGGCGCAAAGACGAGGCGCTGCTGCAAACGGTGGCTTCACCAGACGGTCAACGCGCCCTGGCCTTATACGGCACCGCCGACGAACCCAGCGAGACATTTCGCATAGACCTTTACGCCTCCGACGGAAAATTCCTGCGGAACCTGACGCCGCCGGATCTCGCGGCCTCGTTTCCGGAAGCGGTAGTGTGGTCCTCCGACGGAAACGTTATCGCTTTCATAGGCCGCAAGAGCCTCAGGCCGCAACCAAGTCCGACACCTCCAGACGAGGCGCCGGTAGTGCCGGGCGTTTCGCCTGTGCCCCGCGCAACGATCGCGCCGGCTTTCGCGCCAGTGCCGCTCTTCAACACGGAACAGATTTATGTCTGCAACCGCGACGGCTTTGATCTGCGGCCGCTAACGACGCGCGAAGGCTTGATTTATTTTTATATCGCCTGGGCGCCTGATAATCACGCACTGGTGGCCCTGGCATGTCGCGAAGCGGAATGGGATGCGCGCGAGCGCGAGTTCAAGCTGCCCGCCGGGCGGCCGCGGTTAATCTCTTTGGATGGAGGTGAGCGGCTGCTTGATGACGCTTTGGCAGAAGCGCAGCCGGTGTGGTCGCCGGACTCATCCAAAGTCGCCACTGCATTCGACACCGACGTGGGTATCTATGATGCTGCCGGGAAGTCTCCGACTCAGGCACGCATCCCGCTTCGCGATCTGCTGGTAAAAGCTTCAATTGATTACGAAACGAAGAATGCGGCGGGAAAGAAAAAACCTGAGAACGGAAGCACTAAGCCGGAGGCGCCAGGCCCCTCTTCGGCCGGGCGGCTACCCGTTTCTTTCAATCCGATTGTGCGTGTGGAATGGCCCAGCGCGGACAAGCTCTATGCGCAGACCGCCTATGTGCGGATGTTTCCCAACGAGCCGGTGAACAACTTTCCCCGCTGGCACCTGGTGGTTTTGAGTCCGCAGGCCGCGCTGCTCGGCAAGTAGTACAGGCATTCCTGCCTGTCTTAACTGGACGATTCGGATGAGGCTATCCACAGATTACGCAGATTACACAGACGGGAAACTCTCAAACAGAAACAACTCGGCGCACACTGGTCATAGCAATGGTCGCTTCTAAGCTTTCTTAATCCGTGTAATCTGCGTAATCTGCGGATTCTAAAATTGACTTATGGAATTACATCTTCTGTTTTCTTAGTGAAGTGCCACGAAGCATCAAAGGCGAAGACCTGGCTCAGGATCCTTTGCTGCGGGTTGATTATCAGTCAAAGGCGCCGGCCAAAGGATCGAAAACGCTTTCCCCAGCGCCCATAATCCTGCCGCCACCAACAGCGTCGACACCAACCAAAACTTCCAGTAGCTGGTGAACGTATGTTCCCAACCCGCTTGAACGGTTTGCGCGAGGTTCACGTTGAACTCAACCGGCGTTAGAAAGCGCGACAGCAGTTGCACGATGAAGTACCAGCCCAATGCATACATCCAGGCCCGGGCGTCGACGCGCACTCTTTGCAGCGCGATCATTGCCACGATCAGGCCGCCGATATGCGCCAGCATTGAAGTCAGGAACACTCCATAAGGCATGACGACATACAGGAACCACACGACCAATCCGGGAATCACCCAGAGGGCGGCCACCCGAATGGGAATTGGCTGGCCCAGGAAAAGACCAACTGCCAGGAGCAGATTTCCAATGTTGCACATCCAGAACATGTGACCGAGCTGGCCTATGCGCCAGTAGTGAACACCCTGCGCCAAAAAGAAAATCAACGGCAGGATACCCAGCACCCGGAATCGCCATGACGGTTTGGTGTGATCCACTTGAAGAGACGATGCGGGTCGCGTCATTACGCCGCCGCTCGGAGATCAATATTCGATCAGAATTGAGACGGCTCGTAGTTTATCCTGAGGCAAGCGTTTTTGGCACCTGCAAAGATTTCCGTTAGAATCTCCCGGCATTTCTGAAAGTTCGTGTGCCCCTGTAGCTCAACGGTTAGAGCAGCAGACTCATAATCTGTTGGTTCGGGGTTCGAATCCCTGCGGGGGCACCAACGTTAATTCTTCAAGCCATGCCTACAGAAACCACGAAGCGAATTAGGAAGCCCCACGGCTGGAGTACGCTCTGCCGACAACTCGTCACTTGGGAGAAGCCCGCGCTGCTCGCCCTGGTGAAAGACCTTTACGAAGCGAATACCGACAGCCGCGACTTTATCCAGGCACGCTGTCAGGCCGAAGAAAACGGCGGCGAGATCCTTGAGAAGTATCGCGGCAAGATTGTGGAGCAGTTCTATCCTGCACGAGGCGAGGCCAAACTCAAGCTGGGCGAGGCGCGCAAGGCCATCAGGGATTACCGCAAGGCCACCGGCAATCTTGCCGGCACCGCCGAACTGCTGATGACCTATGTGGAGCAGCGCGCAGAGTTCACCCACGATTACGGGGACATCAACGAGCAGTTTTATAACAGCCTGGAGTCGGCGCTGGACGAACTAGCCTCGTTGTTATATGGCGATGCGCGGGAAACGTATCCAACGTTCAGCGAGCGCCTCGCGAGAGTCGGGCAGCTGAGCGACGGTATCGGATGGGGTTTTCACGATTACATAGAAGATGTCGTCTGGCAGCTGGAGGAAGAACTCGGTGATCAATAGGGGAGCTGTGGGGCCTGCTCAATCCGCATTGACCAATTCGCGGTGCAACTAAATACTGCCACGTCATGTTTATTTGCTGATTGCCAGCTTTTGACCCTAACGCTTCACTGAATTTTAATCGATGTCTCAGAAACTAAAGTCGCGTGACCGCTCCGATCAGCGCGGCAAACTCCGCATCGGGAACGACTGGAATGCGATCACGATCATCGCCCTGTCGCAATCGAATCCGCTGAAGGCCATGGCTGAGTTGGTTGAGAACTCCATCGATGCGCGCGCAACGAATATCACGATCATTCGCGGTCGCAGCGAAGGCCGCCACTACCTGGAGGTCCAGGATAACGGGCAAGGAATCCCTCGCGATGCGGATGGCCGGCCAGACTTTCGCTATGTCGCCACACATATTTGCGACTCCGTGAAGCGACGGCTCAAGGTGGAAGGCGCCTCCGGACTTCAGGGTGAGTTCGGCATTGGTCTGCTTTCCTTTTGGACTCTTGGAGAAGAACTGACGCTGACATCAACAGGAGTGGACGATCGTGCCTGGCAAATGGTCATGCGAAAAGGCGACCCGGGTTATACAGTCAAAGCCAAACGCGCGCTTTTTCACGAGACCGGAACCCAATTACGAATAGCCAGGCTGCTCGACGGAATTCGTTCGCTATCGGGAGAGAAGATCCAGTGGTACCTCGCAGCCGAATTGCGCGACCGGATCCGCCACACCGGCGTCCGTATTACGGTGATCGACAAGATCGCTCGGAAGCAGTATGCAGTGGAGCCGCGCCAGTACGAAGGACGATTGCTTCATCAATTGCCGGCGATTCGCGCCACGCCCGGCGATGTTTACATTGAGCTTTACATGAACGAACCCAGGGAAACCAATCGCGTTGCGCTGTTTCGACACGGCACGCGCGTGTTCGAAGACATTTCCGTGGTCGACGAACTTGCGAAGCCGCCGTGGACAACACGGTATCTTCAGGGCCACATCGATGCGCCCTTCATCAATCTAACGCCGGGCACGCGCAGCGGCATTATTCACGATGAAGCTTATTCGGCGCTTTTGGATGCGTTGCTCCCGTTGGAAGAAAAGCTGATCGAGATGTTCGAAGCGCAGCGTCGAGCCGAGGAAGAACAAGCCAGCCGGGAACTATTGCAGACAATCCAGCGCGCGTTTCGCGAGGCATTCCTGGCGTTGCCGGCCGAAGAGTATGACTGGTTCGACATTCGTGCCCATGCACAACGGGCTTCGGGAAGCATCAATCGCGAGTTCGATTCCGACGTAGAACTTGTGGTTGGCGCTACGGAGCCTGAGACCAGCAACGTAAAGCAGCGGCAGTTTTTCGAGTTCGCTGGTCCGCTTTTCAGTGTCGCGGTTTCACCCGCCTCTAGTGTCGTGCGGGTTGGCGAGCAGAGGTCGCTGCGGGCGTTGCCATATGATCGATCCCGCCGCCGGGTCGAAACCGATCTCACTTTTCTCTGGGAAATAGTAGAAGGCAATGGCGCTCTGGATCGCCGTCACGATCAAGCGGTGAGCTTCCTTGCTCCGGCCGAACCCGGTTTGGTGCGTGTGAGGGTCTCGGTTCGCCAGGGCGAAACTGAGCGTTCAGGCGACGCACTAATAACGGTGACGCACGAACTACTTCCACAGATTGGAACGACAACGGTGGAAGCGGCGGGTTTGCCGGGTTACACTTTCGAAAGCGCCCCGGGCGATTCGTGGCGATCCAGATTCGATTCGACGCGGAACATAATTGTCATAAACAACGGTCACCGCGATTTTGTGTACGCTGGCCGCAACAAGTCGCTCAAGCTCCGTTACCTGGTCCGACTGTATGCCAAGGAGCTCGTGTTAAGGAACTTCGTCGGATTGCCACCAGACCAACTGCTGGAACGCATGGTCGAGCTATCGTTAAGAACTGAAGAAAACCTGTAAGTCTTTGGTCCCTCTGAAGCAGCTTGAAGACTAGGATGTACACCGGACTCTGTAGAATGCAAGGCCCAGACCAGCGGCATCAATCAGGTGTTGGCGGCACGAGTTAAGGCCCTTCTGGCGAACGATCATCAACCGCGCATACGGTTGAACCGAATTGGTACTACAACTAACTTGAGGCGATTACGATGCTGGAACTAGTCACAGGCAATCTGCTTGAAGCCGACACCGAAGCCCTCGTTAATACTGTGAATACCGAAGGCGTGATGGGTAAAGGCATCGCTCTCCAATTTAAGAAGAAATATCCAGATATGTTTGAGGCCTACCAACGGGCTTGCAAAGAGGGTCTGGTACAGCCCGGAAGAATGCACGTCTATGAACGTCGAGAAATGATCAATCCTCGGTACATCATCAACTTTCCCACAAAGCGCTATTGGCGGTCGCCATCACGTATCGAGGATATCAAAACTGGTTTGACGGCGCTGTCAGAAGAGATCAGGAAACGTCATATCAAAAGTATTGCATTGCCTCCCTTGGGATGTGGTAACGGCGGTCTTGATTGGAACGAAGTGTTCCCCGCAATCAGGAGCTCTCTGGCAGACCTCACTGATGTTCGCCTCTTGGTGTACCCGCCAGCAGGCGTACGATAACGTTCATTATGTACCGGCGCAGGCGGCGTGACATCCCTCCTTAGGTGGCGCGACGCCTGTCTGACCATGACATAATGCGCCGTTATCGGATGACCGTGCGATACTAATTGGGACCGCCAAGACTTAGGCGACCTTAAGATGTTTGTACAAATCTGCAAGGTTATGCGCGCCCACGCTCTGGACATTCTTGAAGTACTCGACGAGGGGTGTCAAAGCGTAGCCCCACTGAAGAAAGTTATACCGCGTCGAGCAAGAATCACGCCTAGTGGATGGATTGAAGCACTCATCAATAAAGTCGAATATTTCGGATCCCACGAGACACCACTGATTCGCGCACTGGGCCTCAGAACAAGGCGCACAACACAACAGCGGACGAACTCGGTATCCACCTTCCACTACGCCACCCCTAGCCGCTTCGAGCGACACTCCGCTCTGAAGGAGAGGTTGCAAACGTTGAGCAACAGAAGCAACTTTCTCTTCATCAAATGCGCCCACCCAACGAACAAGCGCGGAAATAGCCTCAACGTCAGTTCGAAGTGCTTCGTTGAAGGTCGGCCGTTCGGAAAGACTCTTGACCTCGCAGATTATTATGTCCACCTCATCTCTCGTGATGGCGAGAAACTTTGAACACTCTATGCCGCGTTCAGGCTGAGAATGTTTCGGATGACGGATCGCGACGCAGTCGACCTCGGTTCGACTCTCTCCCCAGTCAGAAGAATGTAAGATCAAACCTGTCGTGAAGTAACCATTGAGACGCAGATATAGAGTCGCCAATGCCTCGTTAACACTTGGTTTCGTCCATCGCATTTTTGTTGGTCTAACCTTCGAATCAGACTATCTTCCGGTTGCAAGCTCGGCAATTTTCCCGCATTTTGGTATTTTGAACAATAATCCATCTGGTCCGGAGCGAGAAAAAGGACATCCCAGGAAAATGAGCAATGACTTACCCTCACCGCTTCACATCGATTGCAAATTTTGAACTGGCATTCACGAGAATTGTTCGCGGCCAGAATAAAGAATACAAGACCTTCTTCAGACATCTCTACCCCTCATATCAATTATCACTCCGAGAAAACTTAGAGGATCTTATCGATGACGTTAAGCGCGGACGTTACGAGCCGGCGCCGGCTACTTGCGTCTACCAGCCAAAGAAAAGCGGCGTACTTCGACCGCTTCGGCTCCTAACTTTGCAAGACCAGATCGTCTACCAGGCGATTGCCAACCTAATCGCAGTGGCTTACTACCCGATCCAAGACAAGCTTGCCTTCAAGCGATGCTTTGGAGCGATTGCCGCAGGGAAAGATAGCGCTTTCTTTTATCGCGGGTGGAGATATTGCTACAGGAAATTCGACCAGGCCCTTGTTAAGGCCTTCAAAGCGGGCAATGAATATGTCGCTGACTTTGATTTGGTTTCATTCTTCGAGCTCATCGATCACAATCTCCTTAAGGATGTATTAACGGTTCGCTTCAAACAGCCGGAGATTCTGACATTGCTGTTTAAGTGTTTGGAGAAGTGGACTGAACATCACCGAGGCTCATGCTTACATCACGGAATTCCGCAGGGCCCAGAGGCTTCTGCCTTTCTTGCCGAGTGTTTTCTTTTTTCGTTCGACAGATTGCGCTTTAGGAAGTTGGTATATTTGCGATACGTAGATGACATAAGACTAATGGCTAAAACGGAGCCACCCGTTCGCCGAGCGCTGCTCAGGCTTGATATAGCATCCAAACATCGAGGTCTCGTCCCGCAAGCCCAGAAGATCGAGTGTCGGCGCGTCACGAAGATCGACGAACTGCGAAAAAACGTTCCCAGTAACGTTGCTGCGGCTTCGCGTGCTGGGGCCGTTACAACAGCCACTCAGCGACGCTTAGAGAGAATATTCAAGCGAAGCATAAAAAAGGAGAAGGGCAAATGGACCATCGTTGACGTAACGAAATTCAAGTTCGTGCTTTTTCGGATGCGCCCGAAGAAAACGATCCTCCGCCGAGTGTCTTCTCTCGTCCAATCGCGGCCCGACTTGTCATGGCTATTTGCCTCATACTTTCGTCTATTTCCGGAGGACCAAGAAGCTGCCGACATCTTATTAGCAGAGCTTCGAAAGGATCCGACTTATGATGCTAGCGCTGCTAACTACATTGGAGCGATGGATGTCTGTGAGCCGCCAGTGCGGGGCCGTGGCTACCGACGAGTGATTCAAACCGCCGAAAGGCGATCCGAAGAAAAGAGCATCATCCTCAAAATTGCCTCCACAACATTTCGAGGCCGAAGATCTGGGCCCAAGGATGCGCTAAGGCTCATTCAGAAACTTTCGGATCCTCTCGCAAGGAGTATTGTTATTCACCACCTGTTTGGCCGTGGCAGCGCCGCTGTCTTTAAGGTTGGAGACGCGATTTCACTGCTCAACGAAGGAACCAAGTCTTCAGATGCTGATCTCGCGCGATTCTGCGCAGACCTGCTCTTAGATATTTGGCCTTGGACGAAAGCCACTTGGACGCCTGGCAAGAATGTTAACCGCTCGATGAAGCTCTTAATGAAAGGCATTGGCTTGAGAGCCAGGGCACCCAAGAAGAGAGGCGTACTGGATAAGTTCTTTGAGGATAGAATGGGTATAGGAACTAAATTGAATTGGCGGAAAGCTCTCAAGGGCGACTGGCGTGATGCTGAGCGACGCTGTTTGCGGGTTCAGGACTTGGAAGTAGGTGATCCCGGGAGCTGGCTACTGATGATCGACACCTTTAATGAGTTATTGATTCAACGACTTTCGAAGCAGCATCCGTCGTTGAGTACGGCTTTTAGAACAGCAACGCCTCCAAAAGCAGCACATCCTGATTTTGGCGGTTGGTTGCGGCATCCGGCGTTGATGGCGGTATTGCCTAAAGGGATTGGATGGTTTAGCGATGTTCACGATGAACGGGTAAAGGCGGATCTTGCACACGCCAAGAGCAAGAAAGGCCACGCGACCAAAGCGGTTTCGTTTTCGAAACGAGATAGGCTCATGAAAAGTTCAAAGATTCCTTGGGCGGAGTTGATTGGGCAATTGAAAGCTGTCACATAATTCAACAAACAAGGCGCTCCCAAATGACCGGAACCTGAAGATAGAGCTTAGGGCGGAGGGCTTCCGAAACCACAATCGTTCGCCGTAAATAAACAGCGAAGTCATCTAAGACAGCGGGCTTTCATGCTTAAAAATTTGCAAGAATTTTTACTGATGCAAACTTGTCCCTTTCATGATATACCTCCGAGGGTATTGGCATTTTCGATCCTGAGTTGCTGAGACTTAGTCTTAGGATCTGGTGTGCGATTCGTTCCCAAGGCGCGGCTCCAATGAATGATACGAATTCAATAGTCACTCAAGACTCGGCTGAGTCACTATTAGAAGCAGCATACAAAACTCTCGGTTACAACGAAGGTTCCCTCCTGTTAGCTGGCTCAAGTCCCAAGCCTCAGACACTCGAAATTGACGAATGGTTAGAAAAGGGCGATTGGCTCGCGCTCGCCAGTAAGATCGGAGCCGAGAAAGTGTTTTTCGTCAACAACGACCCTGTCATTGTTTTCTGCAAGTTTGACGATGGACAAGATGAAGGGAAGCTCATAAATGCTTTCCGCCAAGCTTGGTGTATGGCCCGACCGACTTGTCTCTTCATTGCGCTCCCCGGTGAGCTTCGTGTCTACAGTCTAAACCAACCACCAGCGCGAAACTCTGAAGAATGGAGCCACATTACTCCCCTTGCTGTCGCTCAACGCGCAACTGAGGTTGCCCAGAAATTGAATTCTTTCCGGCGCGAAGAAGTGGAGTCAGGTCGTTTATTTGCAGATGAATATTTTGGCGACATCGACGCGCGCGCTGATAGACGTTTCATACGAGATCTTAAGAATGTTCGGAAGGTTCTGCTGGATACGCAGCTTCCGCAGAAATATGTCCACGCCTTAATTGGTCGTTCAATTTTTGTTCGGTATTTAGAAGACAGAAAGGTCCTCACGCCTCAGTATTTCGAGCGTTTGGCCGATGGGCACCCCGAGTGGCAGAAACTGTTGTCCGCGGTTCCTGAGAAACCCGATTTGTCAATCGATCTCGGCAAGAGACGGTACCAAAATGTGCTTCTGAATAAGAAATTTACTTATGCCCTTTTCAACCAATTGTCACTAGATTTTAACGGCGACATGTTTCCCCGCGACGTGGAGGAGGAGGACGCTGTTGACGACCAACAACATCTCTTACCACTTCGCCAGTTTCTACTAGGCGAGGGCGATTCGGCTCAGCTTAACTTGTTTTTCTGGGCCTACGACTTTGAAATCATTCCGGTCGAATTGATCAGCAGTATATACGAAGAGTTTTATCACCAAGGAACCCAAGATGAAGACGATAAAGGCACTCACTACACTCCTACCGTTTTAGTCGACTATGTTTTATTCAGTCTGTTAACAAAGGAGAGACTAGACCGCGACGTGAAAATCCTGGACCCAGCTTGCGGATCTGGGATTTTTCTCGTTGAAGCCTTTCGTCGTATTGTTCGGCACCGAGTGCAACAATGTGAAGGCCGAATGCTCTCTCCTACAGAATTGCGGCACATCCTACGAGATCAGATAACTGGCATCGAACTCAATTCAGAAGCCACTAGAGTCGCTGCGTTTAGTCTGTATTTAGCGTTGATGCATTATCAAGACCCCCCGGACATACTGGCAAACAAGCGCCTTCCCAACCTCATCTACGAGACGAACCAACCGAGGGATGAGGAGCATTACGCAATTTTGCACAATACAAATACGTTCAGTCTCACCGAAGAGGAAGCGCTAGCGCTACGAATTCAACTTGAGAAACGGAAAAGATTCGTTGGACGTGCAAAAGTACGCTGGCTCTTGAATACGAACCACAACTTGAATCTATATTTGAATCACTATGATGTCGTCGTGGGAAATCCTCCTTGGGATGAAGCATCAGAGAAACGGGGTGAAACTAAATTAGCGATCAGATGGGCAGAGGTGTTCGACCGCCCCGTCGGGGAGCACAGCCATTCACAGTTGTTTTTGCATAGGGCGCTTTCTCTTGTGAAGGAGGGCGGAGTGGTTGGTCTCCTGGTTCATTCCAGCGTCATATTCAACCAGAGAACTACTAGCCGAAAGTTTCGGCAAATATGGCTGTCAGAGTCTGTGCTCCATGAGGTAGTTAACTTTGTTCACGTGCGAAAGTTGTTCTTCGACAAAGCAATTGCGCCATTCGTTTTCTTACACTTCTCCCCGCGAAATAACGCCTGCTGGGAAGACTCGCGTTTCGTTTACACCAGTGCCCGTCATACGAAGTCAATGGAGCAGTCGCGCGCAGTTATTTTATCCAACGCCGACAGGCGTATCGTGCGTCAAAGTGAGGTTATGAATCGTGAATACTTATGGAAGACCTATTGGTGGGGAAGTCACCGCGATTCAGCATTGTTGGCTTATCTTGACACACAGCAAACTCTGCAGGAACTTCTAGCGGAAAGCGACCCAAAACCCGGTTATGGATTTCAATTTGGTGCCGACGTTCCCAGTTCCACACTAAGTTCCATGCGACCACTAAGAAGTCGAAATTTGAGATTCTATGGTCCATTGAAAAAAGAGTGGTTTGAGAACCCACCTGAGGGTGTCAAACGCCAACCCGACGAACGCATTTATCAGGGTCAAAGGCTTCTTGTTGTAGAAGGGGCTAAAGCAGGGTTCGGTATCTGTGCTCGACTTGAGTACGATAACTTTTCTCACAGGCACACGGTTTATTCTGTGCCGTTTCCTTCACTACCTGAATGGCAAGCAAAAATTGTTCTCGGGATATTTTGGTCTTCCTTAGGCAGATACAGACTGTTCATGACTTCGGGAAACTGGGGAACGTGGTATGACAAGTTTGTTTCAGGCGATATCTTATCAATGCCCATTAGGATTCCAACATCCGAAGATTTCATCACAAGAGAAGTTGTTGACGCTGTTGATTCTATTCGCTCCGTTGAGATAGAAGGAGATTTTAGCGACGCTGAGGTCATTACGACTCCCCCACTCTCCCTTTATCTCGAAAGGCTGAATGAGGCAGTTTTTGACCTTTTTGAATTATCCGTATCAGACCGAGACTTGGTTCGAGATTTTATTGATTATAACTATGACCTGTTCGAAAAAGGCCCAGTCTCGTTAGCTTTGTCCAGGACAAACACGAGCCTAGTAAACCTTCAAGGGACAATCGATAACCTTTCTCAGCGCGCTGCGCTGGAGCCACTCGAAGGATACCTTTATTCATTTCTTAAGGTCTGGAATCGGGAATTACCAGCAAGGGGTGAATTTCAATGGCGACTCATTCGCCCGGCAGGTATTCCGATGTTGGCTGTCCTTTTCACCACACGGGAAGAGCACGCAATTCGCGATTTTGAGACCGCTGATAATGCTGAAGATTGGGAGCAAGTTCTCGCCCAATGTGACCTTACATTGCGATATCCTGTAAGTCGGCGGATCTACATTGACGGAATAATTCGAGTTGTAAGCGACACCTTCATCCTCATAGTAAAGCGCGATGAGCGCAGACTCTGGACTCGAAGTATGGCAAGCGAAGATGCGGAAGCGACATTGTTACAGGCCGTGAAACTTCAAGAACAAGCGCAAGTTGCCTAGATGGGACAACCTCGAATCTCTCAGCTCCAGACCTGGGACCGTCATGTTGAGCTCGTCCTCACGGTACTTGTCAGAGCACTCGCAATCCTTCAATCAAGGGTAGGTAGTACCGACTCTGAAATAAGTCTAAATCGCGAGTTGTATCTTTGTTTACTCGATGCTAATAGGGAGGTCTACGCGTCGACGGGCGAAGCTTTTGATCACGCTCCAACTCCTGAAGGCAAGAATCCGCCGGATGCCGATGATCTGCAAAGGGTCCTCCGAGAGGATAAGATTCCCGATTTCTATTGGGGCTTTATCGATCATTCTGCCATCAACCCGAGAAGCGGCGTTCGCAACTTCGTTATTGAGTGCAAGAGGCTCGGAAAGCCAACGCGGGCAGATTGGGTTTTCAACGAAAACTACATTAACCATGGTGTACTTCGTTTTGTTACTAAGGTGTATGGATATGCCAAGGGTGAAAAAGAGGGAGCAATGGTGGGGTACGTACAGAGCATGGATTTTGGCGACATTTTAATTGAAGTCAATAGAACTGCTACTGGCGTTTCAGTCGCTGAATTGGAAGGTCCGGATGGTGGATGGCAACTCGGAGGCACGAGCAACTTGCATCATAATTTGACGCGTCCGTTTAAGATCTCTCCATTTTATTTGCAGCACTGGTGGGTGGATATAAGAAGCGCTTGAAAGAGGTGGGTGGTTCCAAGCCGAATTGTCACTTTCAGGAGTCCGGAGTGACTTCAAGTAGCACGACCCGGTGGATGAGACACTGAACTCTCTACCCAGACTTCAATATCCGTGTGCAACGTCGACTGGAGAAGTAATCTCTCAGATACAAAACGGAGCAAGGGCTAACTCCAGGGCAATGATTGCTCCAAGATGGCGCGATTATGGCGCGATGGCGTGCTAATACGTGACCAGATGTAACTTACTTTGACGGCTGCGGATTCGGTAAATACTGGGTTATCTCACTTCGTCTCGCCTTGTTGATGCCCCTCAAACCGACTCATAATCTGTTGGTTCGGGGTTCGAATCCCTGCGGGGCACCAAGGAAAGTGAGCAGTAAGCAGTGAGCAGCAGGCCGTAGCGGGGGCAGTAAAGCAGCGGGTGTCCTAACAGAAACTCGCAGTCAGGAAGGGGGCATGCCCCCGCTTCTTAACTCTAAAGGACAGGCTTCTTGATTTTGACGTCCGCGTTGTACTCTTTACCGCCCAAGATTCTTCATATTGAGTTCTTTATAATCCGGCGGTATCGCGAAGAGCGAGTCATCCAACGGTTTCCGTTCGATCCTGGTGGCTTCCATCGTCATATGAACTTTTCCGTCCTCCATCGCTGTCATCTTTAAGGGAAACGCACCGCCCTGGAGGAACTTCACCCACTCGGGATGGGCAGCCGCCGCGGCAAGGAGTTTGGGGTTGAACATGAGACTCTTCACCGAGCCAAAACCACCTCCTGTTTGACCTCCCATACCGAAGTAGCCGAGTCCTTTCGCCACGCACATGTCCATCTCTTGCTTGTCACCCATCAACCAGTGCTCGCAACTGTAGCCGGCAATCGTTTCCGTTTTGCCTGTGGGCGTCAGTTTGGGAAACTTCGTTTCTTCTTCGCCTTTGGGTTCCCCTTTTGTCGCTTCCTTCAAGCTTGCAGCTGTCTCCTTTAGATCCATCGTCATGTACATCTTCCGCGACGGTATAAGCGTCGTCATCTTCGCCCCTTCCAGATCCCAAAGCATCACCCCTTGTCCCTCAGGACTGGCGGCAGCTTTCACCTCGATGCGGGTGTGTTGACCCTTGAGGAAGTAGGTCATTTCCGCCTCTTTTTGATTCCCGCTACCCATCTTCATGGCGATGATTCCTTCAAACCCTCCACCAGACAGAGCCGACGAGAGCCCCGATGGGGCGGAGGTTCCGGAATTCGACTGATCGGTCTTGCGACAGGAGGCAATCAAGACCCCACCAGACAATAGTGTGATTGATAAGAGCGTCTTGAGTGTGTCAGTGGTCCTTCGTCGAAACATAAGTGCTCTCCTTTGCTTAACGAATGTTGAGCGAGGTGCTACGCAGCAAACCTCATCATTCTACTGCGGCGTGGTTCAGGTGAACAATTACATTCAGTTGCCCGGGTTTCACGGCGATGACTACTTTGCGTCCAGTAGCTTGTTCGCGAACGAAGTGAGTCCCTGCTTGACCATCGCGTCCTGGGTGGCCGGAACGTAGGAGTCCGAAAGAATCACGTAGACGTTGCCCTTGAAGGCAACGAGCCTCACTTTGGGTGGCGACGCTGTGCCGGATTGTCCGGGCACCGTCTCGTAAAAAGCCTTGTCACCTACGCCGCTCAGGTCCCTGCGCGTGCCGCCTCGGGCCAGGTACGCTTCTTGCGAAGCCTGGTACTCGCCGGATGCGGTCTTCGTCTCCGGATAACATTGACGAAGTAGCTCGACGTGCTTTTCCGGCGCATTCGCGCCCGCGTTATACGAGCACTGGTCGGATGTCATGCCGCCCATGTTCGTCGGCGCCTCGGGACTGGTGAACATCGCCGTCATGCCGAGCGACGAGTTGACCTGAGACTGCGGAATCAAAGTGCAGATCGCGACGTTGGTACAAGAGCCGCCGGACGAGCCCGCCGGCGATGAGCGTAAACCGGTTTGACGTAACTCTCCCAGGCTGCAGGCAGCCAGCAACAATGCCGCCAGAGTAATCAGGAGTGATTTCAATACGAAGTGAATATTGTCAGTCATTGGCTCATCTCCCATAATCGGTAATTCTCCTTTGGGTGATTGAGACGCGCGATTACGTCAGATGCGCAAGGATGTCCCGCGCGACCGCGATCGCATCGTCCTTGTGATCCTTTCCATCGTGGCCGGCCACTTCGACGTGCAGCAGTCCGTTTGGATCTTTGCCGAGGATTATGGTGAGATATGTGTCACCTCGATCTTTAGGATCAAGTCGCTCAAGGTAGCCGCCCAGGGCAAGACCGGGAACGAATTCCGCGCCGTTCACAGGATCAGTTGGCGTGATAATTCCGGTCTCTAAAGTAATCTCAAGCACCGATATGCCGTTACTCACCGAACATCGTTTGAGAATCTGGTCACGGATCGGAGCGTCCGCGTTCGGGACTATCTTTTTCACCAAATCGGCAGGCATCAGCGTACATGCGTCATTCACGTTCGCTGCGTTGGCTGCGTAAGACGATCCGTTACCAGCTTTCGTCGCAGATGGCGAGCTTCCATCGGACGACTTACTGCCATCATTCGAAGGCTTGCTCGTCGATGGGCTGGTCGGCAAATGCACACAAGCGGAAAGAGCCACGCACGCGACCACGACAACGATCAATCTGCGATTCATGGTTGCCAGTCCGATCATTCTTTTCATACTGGCGCTCCTTTGGCTAACTCAACGCGCTCAAATTCTCACTAAGGTAGTTAGTTCGGCTTTCATGTCAGTCTTCCTAATCTCGGGCGACATTGTTTACTCCGTGACTTTGCCAACGGCGATTACATCGCCGGCGGCTCAACTTTGATGTTCACGTTGTACTCGTAGACGATGTGGGATTTGCCGCCGAAGCTGTTTGCAACTTTGAAATCCGAATCGCTTTGGTGAGGCAGCCCATCCGCCGCTCCAATCCAAATCTTTGCAGTGCCCGTCCAATTTTGGCCGCCCATCGAACCGCCAATTGTGCAGCTGTAAAGATGACAGTCGATACCGTTAACAGTTTCCGGCCCGACGTACTTTACATCCTTGAGCATCTCGCCAATTTTCTTCGCGAACTCTGCGCCGCCATTTGAGGCCAAATCGAGCGAGCCCTCGGTCCACTTGCCGCCTGAATACCAGTAATGCCTGTCACCGATCGTGATCGCTTCGACGTCGACGCCGATCTTGCTGGTCGATTTCATATACACTCGATCGGCGGCGGCGAATTCGACCACACGAGTGCCGTCGGGCATCGCCGTCTGGCTGTTGCCCGATGCTGACACGGTTTCCGTCAGTCGGTAGGGATATGCTGTGTTCAATTTAGCGATAGCTTCGCGTACATCTTTTCGTGGATCGTTCGAAGGCCTGAAAGCAGATCCGATTGTGGCAGAAGGGGCGTCGCCGCCGGATGAACCAGAAGTTTCCTTTCGAAACTGTCCTGAGGTACAACCCACGAGCGGTAATGCCGCGAAAACGATTAGACTTCTTATCAACTTAAAATTCAGTCTCAGTTTCATACTTTCTCCCTGGAAAACACCGTCGAGTCAGAGACTCCTGAGGAAGGCGATGAGTGCGCGACGATCGTCTGCGGTTAGATCAAGCCCGAACGGATGCCCTCTTACCGCCTGCGTCTTTACGCCATAAGGTCGATAACCAGTAGGCACATAATCATTGCGCAAGCGGCGTGGATCAAACCAGTCTTCGAGCGTCGCAACTGCGCCGTTGTGCTGAAACGGCCCGCGATACCAGACGCCTTTAAGCATCGGCACTTTGTAGTAGCCGGTGCCGCGCCGAGTTCGCAGCGCCGAGGATGAATCGGTGTCCACAGACCTATCCTCAATGTCGTATTTCTGCCGATGATCGTCCGGGATTGTGAATCCATCCGCAGGAGTGAGTTTGTTGCTGGTATAAAGCGGCGGAGTATGGCAACCGGCGCATCCTTCGCGCTGAAACACTTTCTGTCCCCGCCTGGCTAGCGCATCAAACTTGTTCGGATTGGGCGGAGGCTTGAGCGAATAGATATATAGCGCCAGCGCATAAAGCTGCTCGTCGCTGTAGCGCGGCCTCGTGGTTGGATCCGGCAACTCGCGGAAATCTTTTCCGCCCGGGATGAACTCGCCATAGCGGCCAAGCAGTTGAGTATCCTGATTGAGCGCCGCATAGCGCATCAAGTCTCCGATTGAGCGTTGGCGCACCAGCCCGGTGCGATCGAGATAGCGGCGATCTTTGACTCCGATCAAATCCGCAGCCACCACGGCGTAGCGGACGCTCGTCCCTTCGCGAACGAAAACCCCAGGCGTCACAGCCTCCAAAGCCGCGACAGTCTCGTCCACGGACGTGAACTGCTCTGCTGGATCCGGCTGCATCCACGGAGCCCCGTGACGCACAGTCTCCTCGCGATGCATCTCCGCAAGCATTGCTTGCTTCTCTTGATCATCGGCTTGGGCCGCGCGCCTTCTACCCCGAAAAGCAACGAGTTGGACATTGGGAAAGTTTCCCTGAGCGCCGCTTACGACCGAGCCGTCGGGTAATACCCGCGTATGGCACTCCGCACAAGAGGTGCCTCCCACTTCGACAGCACCCTTCTTCCGGATCACATAACGTCTGAATGGAACGGTGCCGTCCCTGGCAACCGGCACCGCGGCCTGTTCGTAGAATCTTCGATCGAGAAAGGGCGAGATCGACGCGTCCTGGTAAGCAATCGGCGCATTGAAGACAAGTTCACCCGCGCGAATCCAATCCGACTCTGTCTTCAACTTGGCAGCATCGAAGACGATTTCCGGCTCTTGCTGCTTGAGCCACTCCATATAGCGCGGCGGTTCTTTGCCTGGAGCATAGATGGGATAGCTCTTATAGATTTGCCGGACGGGCATTCGGTAGTAGTAGTCAGAACTGACATGCACGGGCGAATAACGAGGGTCGGCCAGCGGCACTTCGAGTTCAGCGACGGCCTTATCGTCCCAGGTCTTTGGAATCTGAGGCAACGTTCCGTTTTCAAACTTCTGTGCGCGGCCGACGACCATGACGGCGCTGATGCTGAGCAACACCAGCAGAACCAGCATCAGAAGCCTGGTGCGTCTGTGTAGCATTTCAATCCTCCCGATTGGCACCTTGCCGTAATCCCAAATAGTCATAGACTCCAGCTCGTCGGCGCCGCTGCCGCGCCATCTTTGTTTGAGTACTCAATCTTCTGGAAAGTGAAAGAGACTTCCTGCATCGGCCGTCCACCGTTGCCATTTATCTCACGCACGGATGAAACGATCGCATTGGTCAGCGTCACCGTTTGATAGACCTCAGTAGTGGTGCCGACGGTGCGTTTGAATTCAAACACGACCGAGGTAAGTGTCTCGCCGCCGGCGCCAGCGTTAACGAAAAAGCTGGAAGTTTCGTCCAGAGGCTTAACGATCACGACCGGATCGTTTGTACGCCGCATTGCTGCTCGACCGGCACCGCCCGCAGCGCGCGCACTCGTGCCGGCATTAACGGCCGCCATCCTCGACGATCCGCCCGCGAGATCGCGCGGCGATTGGCTGTAAGTGAACGATTCTGCCTGGGTGCTGGTTTGTCCGCTGTTTCCCGAAATGGTGATCCATATTCCGCCAGACGCGAATGTGGAGCTAGTGAAAGCCAAAACTGCGATTGTCGTTGCGATTAATTTTTTCATGACGGATCTCCTTATCTTGAAAATTCAAAAACGAAATGTCCTGACTTGTCCCTGCGCTTTTTGCGACAGCGGACAAGTCCGTTGCCTAAACAGAATCTTGCTTTGTCGCACGCGATCATTCCCTGCCGCGCTGTATGCCTGGCAAGATTCGTAACTTTGCACTGAATGGCCCATTGAAAGTCTGGTCCCCCCAATTGATCGTCGCGTCACCGTTGCCACTGATACCGTTCCAGTCACCCACCGAGCGAATTGCAATGACCATCGCGCGCAAACTGGATTGACCATTTGCAGACGGCTGCAACAGTCCAATCAAGATTCCATTGATCGAGTTGCCGGCTTGATCGGTGAGCGTAAGACTTCCGCCCCAGGCATTGTTTGTGGCTGCATCAGGTGGGCCCAGATTGCTAAAGAAGGTTCCACCTCTCCAGGTATTGTTTCCACGCGAATTCTCTTGATCGTTTCCCTTAACGGTGCGCACGCTACCGTCGGCAAAGCCGGCTAGTTGAATCCCGGGTAATGCGTTCGCGTCAAAACTGGCCGGAGAGTGGCCGAACGTGAAAGTGGAAAGCCCAGTAACATCGCTTTGAAGGCCAAAAGTATCATTGCCGCGATTGGAACCAATAAGCGCGTCGAGATTAACTCCCGGCAGAGAGTTCACATCTTCGCCACCCGCACCCAGCTCCATTTCCTGATCGATAATCGCGATGAATGGGTTAATCACATCGGCGCCAATGCCGCTGTAATTGTGAAGGTCGGTAAACGAGACGCGGCCGTCGCCGTTCACGTCGAGCTGATTGAACGCGCGTTCGGTTGTTCGTCGCGACTCTAAGCCGCGCGTGATCTCCGGAAAGTCCTGCGGTCTTTGCAGAATCAAACGAAGCAGCGTCTGAACGGCGGCCGCGTTAATGTGATCGAACATCTGCTTATGAATCGATTCAGCTTCAGGCAACGGCGCAGTAAAGATGCCGCCGCTCTGATCCGTGACCATGCATGTCGATCCTGTCTTGCCGGGAGCGGCGGGCGTCGCGGTAGCGGTGAAGCTGCGGCCAGCGGAACCCAGGGTGATTTGATAGAGGTATCCATTCTTTTGGCTCCTATCACAGCCCGGATCATCGCAGGGAAACGAACCCGCAAGTCCCAGTTGTTCAAATGAACTCGCGTATGCGCCTCCGTTTCCGCTGTCGGAACGATAAAGCGATTGCGCAGTCACAAGCGTTCGCATCGTGCCGATAGTCGCTTCTTCGTTGTTCTTCTCGCGCGCTTTCTGAACCGCCGGCAATAGCAGTCCGATAAGAATCGCGATAATCGCGATCACCACCACCAGTTCGAGCAGCGTGAATCCATTCTGTCTTTGCTGATCTCCCAAGATATCTCTCTGTTTATTCGACATGACTTCCTCCTGAATCAGGTTGTCTTCTTCGGTCTCTTTGATATTCGACCGGCGGATGCGAGAGAGATTAGACGAGCCGCGAGGCGAGGTCACCGTGAGTTTTCACAGTACCGCGAAGGCAAGTGACTGAAATGGGGCTGGGCTGCGGCTTTGCCGCCTGATGTGCGGAAGGTCTCTGACCTTCCGTGTCCAATTAGAAAGAATCGGGGCTATGCCCCGAGACTGGGCGCAGCCCTTGGATCATTAGAGCACCGCGACGGTAAGGCAGAGCCTTACCGCACGCGCGCCTGGAAGCGCGCACGTACAGAGAGGTGAAAGTCCTCTCCAGGCAGACGCTCTCCGGCCTGTAACCGACTGCTACTGCGACGCAGCGATGCGTGGTGGAGAGCCGCAGG